>BNJV01001703.1_pt1 | contig 319673 bp, 321 predicted proteins | sample 8540591 | NCBI WGS metagenome assembly BNJV01 (sample SAMD00202457, study PRJDB9452) | human saliva metagenome | host: Homo sapiens | reverse complement strand
GGGGTTTGGCAAACCCCCAGCACAACACAGGTTTTTGCTAGTGGTTGTGGTGGTGGGTTGGTGTCATACAGAATGTCGTGCAGGGTGGTTTCACGGTGGGCCCAGTGCGATGAACAGCACCACACGACCCCACCACACTCAACAACCCAACGAAGCAACCCCAGCCCCTTCCATCACATAGGTAACAACACGAAGATTGCGTATCGACACCACATCCTCTGTCAAGCCCTCATGCATATCCCCTGTTCATCACCCCAAAAATTGATGTCGCTTCGACGCTGCACCCACTTTTAAGGCATGCTGGAAGTTACAACTTATTTAGATGCCTTAGCTGATGAACGGAAATTAGGAGCCATGCTTGAACGCACACTCGTATTCGTGGACACGTCTTATTTGCTCGCGAGCTTTTATAACTCCTGGGAGATTGGTGCCCGCGCACAGTTAGAAATTGATCTACCTGAGGTAGTTGCCGTCTTAGGCAACATGATCCAGACCCAACTTGACCAGCCAGTACACCGACAGTTGTGGTACGACGGAATTCCAGAATCAGGTCCACATCGCTATCAACGCGCGTTACGCACATGCGACGGGGTCCAGTTACGTGCTGGACAACTCATTGAGTGGGGGGAACGCCGCACCCAGAAGGCCGTCGATACGCGTCTTGTGGCTGACATGGTGCTGGCCAGCGTGCGCGGCCACTGTTCGGACATTGTTCTTGTGTCAGGCGATGCTGACATGATTCCAGGAGTACAGGAAGCGACTAACGCTGGGATAAGAGTGCATTTGTACGGTTTCGGCTGGGATTCCATGTCCTCTGCACTCCGTCACGCGTGCGACACCACAACGATTCTTGATCCTCGTGAAGACTTCTCCGACTCCATGCAGCTTGAAGTCCTCGAAGGTCCATTACCTCCGTCTGTGCGCAACAAGCAAGACAATGATGACATGTGCGACGACGATAACTCCACGCCACTGGACATGGAGGAAACGTACATCCAAGAAAGCGCCACCATTACCGCAGTGGAGGTGTCCGTGCCGACACCTCCGAGTGACGCCAAGGACAGTGATAGCGTCAGCTCGCAACAATCCGAGCAGGCGCTTCCTGCCAACAAAGCCGCTGATAGCACCGCAGGCAACTCTCCGACCACGACGCATGACGTTCAAGGTGCTCAAGGAAGCACCGACAAACCTGCGGATACGTCTGGAAAACTGCCTAATGGCAAAGCCATTCCCACTCCCGGCGAAGTGGCAAAAACCCCAGCTGAACAGCCAGCTCAATCTACGTCCAACAGTGCACGACCCGCGCCTAATCCATCAATGATGGCACCGCGGCGCAAGCTTCGTTCGCGGTACGTTCCGCTTCCCAACGAGGTATGGGCGTCGGCAGGCTTTCAAACCCCCTTTGATGTAGGACAACAATACGCATCATGGTGGTATGAGAATGCCGCTACCAATGAACAACGCGACCAGGCTCATCTGCTATCGGGTGGCGGCTTGCCCCCTGAGGTGGACCGCCCGCTCCTGCAGTTTGCGTGCGAAACCCTGCACGAGTACACCCTCACGGACGCCCAGCGTGTCAGTCTGCGTGACGGTTTTCACTCCGGCATCCGTGGGGTGCTAATCAACCTCAACAAGCGAGGAAACTAACTATCAGCCTTGTCAGATGAGACTGGGGCTTCAGTGGCGGCTTCTTCTTCATCCTGCTCCTGTGGCTTGTCGACGTCGCCGTCCTCAACGTCAGCCTCCACGATGCCGTCTTCAGTACCCTCTTCCTCAACCACCGTTTCCACATCATCTGCATCAACCTCGGTGGTTGAGTCGGCGGTTGCAGTGTCTTCTTCAACAACCTCATCCTCAGTAGATGCTCCCAGTTCCTTGGGCTTCTCCTCGGTTTGTGCACCACCGAGTTCAGCGCGTATTTCAGCAAGACGCGCAGCGGCAAGAGTATCTTGCCCGCTTTGAGAAATTTCCGCCATTCGCCCACTAATGTTCTGTTCCGTGAGTTCCTGGGCACCGAGCGCATTAGCGTAGCGGCGCTCAATCTTTTCACGCACCGCATCTAGTGTGGGCACTGAATCGTCCTTTGAGAACTGCCCAATAGAATCCATTGCCTTAACGGTAGTTTCCTGCAGTGCAGCCTGATCAGCTTGAGCAGCCAGTTCATTGATTTGGCTCATCTGATCATGCAGGCGAGCCTCGGACTCTTTAACCTGCTTTTTGGCTTGTTCTGCAGCGGTTTCTGCCTGGGCGTATAGCGCCTTGGTGTCTTCAAGTTGCTGTTCGACAGTCACCAGTTGGGTAGCCAAAACCTCTGCCACCCCATTAAGGTCGGCGGCGCGGTCAGTGTCACCTGCAGCGGCAGCCTCATCGGCAGCAACAATGGCAGCACGTGCTTTTTCCTGAGCTGCAGTCTGATCCTTCACCAACTTATTTAGTTTCATTTCCAATTGGCGCTTATTACCTAGAACGGCCGCCGCCTGATCGAGTATGGCCTGGTGCTGGCTTTTCGCCGCGTCAATGGCTTGCTGAATCTGCACTTTCGGATCAGCGTTTTCATCAATCGCGCGATCGAGGGAGGCAGCTAAGTATTTCCAGCCTTTGCTGAAGGGGTTTGCCATGACGATGTGCCTTTCAGAAATCTAGTTACGCTTGTTGTCTCCTACTGTATATAAAAACGCCCACAGAGGCTTCTTTCGGAAAGATACTCGTGGGCGTTTTAAGCTAATTTTATTTTTCGTCTGAAGTGCTTCTTTTCTTATTCAGACTCTTCTGCATTGCCAGTAGCCTCAGCGACTTTCTGCCGCACCTCATCCATATCCAGTGCGGCGACCTGGCTGAGCAGGGTTTCCAGATCCTGCGGTTGAAGAGCACCGCTGTGCCGGTAGAGCGGGATTCCGTCGCGGAACACCACAAGCGTAGGAATGGACTGAATTTCAAAAACGCCCGCGATTCCCTGCTCGTCTTCAGTGTTCACCTTGCCGAACACAACATCCGGATGAGCTTCAGAGGACTTCTCAAAAATGGGAGCAAAACCACGGCACGGACCGCACCAGGGCGCCCAAAAATCGATAATGACTGTCCCATCTTTGCTGATGGTGTCTTGGATGTTTGTTTCGTTCAGATCAATAGTGGCCATGTCGCTCCTTGCTTGACTGTAGTAAAAATCACTCTTGTCTGGCACAACAGCACCAACAGCAAAAGTATTCCACCACCCTACAGACAGCATCAGCTTAACGACCACCACCATGTGCTACTTCACGTCGATGCGGGGTGTATAAAAGGGTTACCCAACATTCATATTCACCTTTTGAAAGGAATCCCATGAGCAGCACAACCTACACAGTTTCGGGCATGACCTGCGAGCACTGCGCAGCGTCTGTCAAAGAAGAAATCTCCGCCATTCCTGGTGTGGAATCCGTCACCGTTGACCTTGAATCCGGTTCTGTGGCTGTTGATGGCACCGGCTTCACCGATGATGCCGTTGATGCAGCCATCCGGGAAGCTGGATACACTCTCGTGCGTTGAAGCCTAAGGAGGACCCACACTCCATAACGCTATAGCTGTAAAGGAACAACCATGACAACAACCCACGCCCAAACTCACGTTGATCTTGAAGTTTTGGGCATGACCTCACCTCATGTTCAGCGCGCGTGGAACGCAAGCTGAACAAAATGGAAGGGGTGGAGGCTCAGGTGAACTTCGCGACGGAAACCGCCTCCGTGCTGTACGACGCTGCGGAACTGACCACTGATGACCTCGTCGCCACGATCGAGGCCGCAGGTTATAAGGGTTTCGTCAAAGCCGATCCGCAGGCCGACAATAGCAACAGCGAGGCTACTACCGGCGAGCAGGCGCAGGGGACGTCGATAAGCGATGTTCGGCTGCAGGAACAGGAACAATTGAAGCAACGCGTGCTGGTGTCAGCGGTGCTGGGCATCCCCGTGATGCTGATGTCCATGATTCCTGCTGCGCAGTTCACTTACTGGCAATGGGCCAGCCTCACCCTCGCGGCACCGGTGTACGTATGGGGTGGGTTGCCATTCCACCGAGCGGCGTGGAAGAACCTGCGGCACGGCGCGTTTACCATGGACACGCTGATTTCCCTTGGTACAACGGCCGCTTTCGTATGGTCGCTGATCGCCCTGTTCTGGGGCGGAGCGGGCGAGCCGGGAATGCGCATGTCGTTTAGCCTGTTGTCACATGGCGGCGGTGGTTTGCATGACATTTACCTGGACACCTCCGCCATGGTTATCGTCTTCTTGCTGCTGGGACGCTGGTTTGAGGCCCGCGCGAAGGGACGTTCCTCGCAGGCGTTGCAGGAACTTCTCAATCTGGGCGCAAAAGACGTAGCAGTTCTGCGAGACTCCCAGGAAGTCCGCATCCCGATTGAGCAGCTACAGGTTGGCGAGCAATTCGTGGTTCGACCAGGGGAACGCATCGCAACAGATGGTGTGGTGGTGTCGGGAACCTCAGCCGTTGATGAGTCCATGCTGACTGGCGAGTCTCTGCCTGTGGATGTTTCCCCAGGCAGTATCGTGACTGGGGCCACCATGAACGCTTCTGGTCGCCTGATCATCGAGGCACAGCGGGTTGGCCAAGACACCACGCTCGCGGGCATCGCCCGGCTGGTCAGCGACGCACAATCCCGCAAAGCTCCCGTCCAGCGGCTTGTTGACCGCATTTCCCAAGTCTTCGTGCCGCTGGTCATTCTCGCAGCGCTTCTCACCCTCGGATGGCACATCATTGCAGGCCACGGACTTGCTCACGCATTTTCCGCTGCCGTCGCCGTTACCATCATTGCGTGCCCCTGTGCACTGGGTCTCGCCACACCCACCGCACTTCTTGTAGGTACGGGACGCGGCGCCCAGCTCGGCATGCTGATCAAAGGCCCCGAAGTCCTGGAAGCAACGCAGCAAGTGGACACAATTGTTCTTGATAAAACAGGCACCGTCACCACAGGCATTATGACCGTCACCAACGTGGTGGGGCTCGACGGTGTCGATACCAACGAGATACTGCGCCTCGCAGCCTCAGTAGAAAACGGCAGCGAGCACCCCATCGGCCAAGCTATCGTTGCCGCAAGCTCCTCTCCCATGCTTCCTGCTCACGATTTCCGCGCTGATGCCGGGTCCGGGGTGTCTGCACGGGTCAGTATGCAGGAAGGCGATGTGTCCGTGACGGTACGCACTCCATCTGGGCTCGACGATCAGCCAGCCCTGTCTGCGCTTGCCGACGCCGTGACCACCGCACGCTCCCACGGTGCAACACCAGTCATGGTTGACGTTGATGGTGTTCCACGCGGCATCATCACGGTTCACGATGAGGTGAAACCCACCTCGGCCGCTGCTGTCGCAACATTCAAAGAACTTGGCATCGAACCCATGCTGCTCACTGGCGATAGTCATGGTGCAGCCGTGCATGTTGCCGAACAGGTGGGCATCAACACCGATCACGTGTTCGCGGGTGTCCTCCCCCCAGGACAAAGTAGGAACCATTACAATGCTGCAAGAGCAGGGCAAGCGTGTGGCCATGGTCGGCGATGGCATTAATGATGCCGCAGCCCTCGCAGCGGCTAACCTTGGTCTGGCCATGGGCGCTGGGACCGATGTAGCCATTGAGGCCAGCGACATCACCATCATGAACAACGACCTGCGATCCACCGCCGACGCGATCCGACTCTCCCGAGCCACACTGCGCACTATCAAGGGCAACCTATTCTGGGCATTCGCCTACAACGTTATCCTCATCCCAGTGGCCGCCTTGGGCCTACTGAATCCCATGCTTGCTGGCGCAGCGATGGCCCTATCCTCGGTGTTCGTGGTGACTAATTCCCTGCGTCTGCGCCGCTTCCGTTCGTTGTTCTAACTAGGATGCTAGTGGCGGTTAGCCGCCACAATCATTTGGTCAACACTGTGGAGCACCTCATCCACCACGGCCGGGTCAACTCCTGGTTCGCGGCGGGCTTGCAGAAGCTCATTCTGTGCAGCCTCCAGAGCTTGAATACGCACAGCACTCATCTGTTTCCTGAACTCCACGATGGTTTCATGGCGATGTTCAGCCGCGCTCGTGCCATGATCACCGATATGTTGCTGCTCGGCAAACCACACACGCATACCCTCAATCATATCGGCCGGTATCTCATCGTCGTGCTCAGCGATGACATCCATGGCCTTGTCGTAGGCACGTTTACGCAACTGTTCACGCGCGTGGTCGCCTTGCGCGTCTGGGCCTTTATCCAGGTCCAGTTTGCGCATCAACCATGGCAGGGTCAGCCCTGGAATTACCATGGTCAACAGCAACACAACCAGCGCAACCACCGCAAGTTGGTGGTGCATGGGGAAGCTATCACTCGGAATAGACAACACCAATGCCAGCGTCACCAATCCACGCATACCTGCCCACGTCAGAAGCAACACTTCCTGCAACCGCAGTGGGGCAAGACCACGATTCCCCTTGCGCACGTTGATCTGGCAAAACACCCACATCCACCCGAAGCGAACTGCGATGAGCACGGCGGAGATCACCACGCCCAACACTACCGCGTGTACCAGTTCCGCTCCGACTTCTTCAACCGCATCGCGCACCGATAGACCGATCAGACCGAATGCAACACCAGTAAACAGCATTTCCACGGTCTCCCAGAACGCATGACCCGTCAGGCGGTCTTCCGCACCGACTTTCACCCGGGAGTTCAATTCCACGGCAGCGATGACAATGGCAATCACGCCGGAGGCGTGGATCTCTTCCGCAAGAACATAGGTGGCAAAAGGAATAACCCAGGTAAACGCATTACGTGCAACCGTACTGTTCATCCAGTCGATGAGCTTGGCGGAGCCGTAGCCGATGAGCCAGCCCACACCCACCGCCATGACCGAAGAATAGAGGAAAGCGGAGATGCCCCCCACCAACGACAGCTTCTCCCCTGCCGTCAATGCTGCCAGCGCGAGGTGGAACACCACGATTGACGCGGCGTCGTTAAACAGGCCCTCAATTTGCAGGGTGCCAGTGAGCCGACGCGGAACCCCGGCCGGTTCGGCGACAGCATCCACGGCAACAGGGTCGGGCGGCGCGACAGCCGCCCCGAGGACAAGTGCCCCGGCGATGCCGATAGGTGGCAGCATCCACAGGGCGACACCAGCCGCAGCAACAGCGCTAACCAGCACCAGCAGCACGGACAGAGCTGACCACGGTTACCCATTGCAAACGGATCGCGGCCCAACTTGTACGGCGTGCCAGTGCCCACAACAGTGGTGGAAGGAAAATCGGGAGCATCATCTCGGCTGGTATGTGCAGCAGTGGCAGCGATGGGAAGAAGAACGCAGATGCTGCAACCAGCGTGATCAAAACAGGCCACGGCAATCCAAAGCGGTCACTGATGGCCACAATGACCACCGTGGCAAACAACATAAGGGTTATGATAAGTAGAATTTCCATAGGTTCTTCATATTATACATGAATTATGCATCACCCACGAGCCATATCCACAAACTTGGAGTAGTGCAGTTGATGCGCCACCTGCACCGTATCGATCGGACCACCGCGGTGCTTGGCCAGGATAATGTCAGCCTCACCTGCGCGTTCGTCATCTTTATCCTGCGAATCTGGCCGATAAAGCAACATAACCATGTCCGCATCCTGCTCCAGTGAGCCAGATTCACGCAGGTCAGCAAGCTGTGGCCGCTTATCTGTGCGCGACTCGGGACCACGGTTCAGCTGGGAAATAGCAACCAGCGGAACATCCAGCTCTTTAGCCAGTAGCTTCAGCTGGCGGGAAAATTCAGACACTTCCTGCTGACGGGATTCCACACGTTTGCCGGAACTCATAAGCTGCAGGTAGTCCACCACGATCATCTGCAGGTCATGCTTCTGCTTCAATCGGCGGGCTTTGGAGCGAATTTCCATCATGGTGAGGTTGGCGGAATCGTCAATAAACAACGGAGCTTCCGAGATTTGGCCCACGCGGTTGGCAAGCTTCGCCCACGCTTCATCACTCATCCGACCTGCACGCATGTCCGACAAGCGGATCTCCGTTTCGGCGGATAGCAGGCGCATGACAATCTCGCTTTTTGACATTTCCAGCGAGAAAATCACCGATGCCTTGTTGTGTTTAATTGAGCACGAGCGCATAAAATCCAGCGCGAGTGTAGATTTACCCACACCCGGGCGCGCAGCCACAATGATCATCTGACCACCGTGCAGGCCGTTAGTCAGATTATCCAGGTCGATAAATCCGGTCGGAATCCCCCGCGCCAAACCGCCATGGGTGGACAGTTCATCCAGCTCATCCATCGTCGGCTGCAGAATATCCGCCAGGATCGCATAGTCCTCAGTGACATTGCGTTGAGCGATGGCAAAAACTTCCTGCTGCGCCATGTCCACCACTACGTCCACCTCGGCCCCCTCAGTGCCTTCGTACCCGAGCTGGACAACGCGCGTCCCGGCGTCGACAAGCCTCCTGAGCACTGCTTTCTCCGCAACAATTTCGGCGTAGTAGCGGGCGTTCGCGGCCGTCGGTACGGAGGAGATAAGGGTGTGCAGGTACGGTGCCCCACCGACGCGTTCCAAGTCGTGGTTACGGTCCAACCGGCCCGCCACAATCACCGGATCAACGTCTTTATTGTCGCTGAATAGGTCTAGGATCGCCCGGTAAATCAGCTGGTGGGCGGGGCGATAAAAGTCATCAGGAATGAGCTCCTCAATAATGTCCGTGATGGTGTTCGGGCTGAGCAGCATCGCCCCCAGCACGCCCTGCTCCGCCTCATTATCATGCGGGGGCTGCCTGCCGAAGTCACGTCCAGGAGGATCCGCAGGTCCCCCCTGCTGGCCATACCTTCCCCGATCTCCGCGTGTCGACGGCCGCTCAAACGACGCCTGTTGCGAGGGTGCGCTGGGCACCACATCATCAAAACTAGTGGCAGCAACGTCGCTGGAATCGTCGAAATGTGACTCTGAAAAAGACTCCGAAAAACCTGAGTCCATGATGCCTTTCCTTCACAGTTTGCTATGCGTATGACCAGTGCTTTTACGCTCAAAACCTGGGGTTATCCCCATATTCCACAGGTGCTTGTGGATAACGTGTGGAAAAGGTGTGGACTGTCCCGCCGATACTGTGCAAGAGTTTCCTTATACGCAGGCCAGGAGCATTTTTCCCACAACTATCCCAACTGATGAGACTGTGGATAAACCTGTTAGGTTTCATGAACAGCTATCGCACACCTGTGGCGATGCAGAAGCCGCTCCCAGGTGTCTAGATACTAGGCAAGGGAGCGGCTTCTGGCTGCTGTTGTCGTTGGGCTTATCAAAGCCGCCGTTACATGCTTAAAACCTTAAGCAGCAACGACCTCAAAAGTTCACTGTAGCTGCAATGTCGCCATGCAGTTTCACGTTAACCGCGTAAGAACCAGTGTTCTTGACGTGGCGCTTAGGAAGCTCAATAGCGGTCTTGTCCAAGCTGGGGCCGCCAGCCTTCTTAACAGCTTCTGCAATATCTTCTACGGTGACAGAACCGAACAGTTTGCCCTTGTCAGAAGTGCGGACAGCGATGGACACGCCAGTGAGGTTCTCCAGCTGCTCTTTAACTTCGCGTGCGTGATCAAGGTCGCGAATGGCGCGAGCCTCACGAGCACGCCTAATGCTCTCTGCTTCCTTTTCAGCGCCACGGTTGGCGATGATGGCATAACCCTGAGGAAGCAGGTAGTTACGTCCGTAGCCGTTCTTAACCTCCACAATGTCGCCGGGGACACCGAGGTTATCAACGGCAGCGGTGAGGATCAGCTTCATGATCCCTGCCTTTCGTTGTTCATCCCACTGCAACGCCCGACGCTGCTACATCCAGCTACATCCAGCGTGGCAGTAGGCATAAAGTATGTGAAAAATCTGAATATCAGAACGGGGGTTCGTCGTCTGCTGGTCCACCAAACCCACCAGAAGCTGGTGCACTGTTCCACGGATCATTATCCGGTGCTTGCTGCTGCGGATTCCCGCCGCCAAAACCACCGGTATTTCCTCCACCACCAAAGCCGCCGTGGTTGGGTTGCTGTTGTTGGCCTTGGTTCATGGTGCCCTGGTTCATCTGGCCTTGGCCACCCATGGACTGTCCTCCGCCCTGGTTTCCGTACCCACCTTGGCCGCCACCGCGGGATGCCCGGGTGACTTGTGCGGTAGCAAAACTCAGGGAAGGGCCAACCTCATCAACCTCAACTTCAAAAATGCTGCGGCGCTCACCCTCACGGGATTCGTAGGAGCGCTGCCGCAGTCGACCCTGCACAATGACGCGCATGCCCTTTGACAGGGACTCAGCAACGTTTTCCGCTGCTTGACGCCACACATTGCAGGTAAGGTACATCGCCTCGCCGTCTTCCCATTGGCTTGTCTGCCGGTTGAAACGACGTGGGGTTGAGGCAATACGGAAGTTCGCCACCGCCGCACCTGCGGGGGTGAAGCGAAGCTCTGGGTCAGCACCAAGTTGCCAACAACCGTGATTGATGTTTCTCCCTGTGCCATAACCTGTGTACCTCTTTCTACGACGTGGTGTGAACAGTGTATGTTGTGGTGTCCACTTTCCGGGGCAGGTGTTCTACCTACCAGTGTCCCGTATTAGCGGTCGCCTCGCAGAACTTTGGTGCGCAGAACATCATCGCTCAGGTTCAGCAGACGATCAAGCTCCTGCACAGTCGCAGACTCGCATGTCAGATCGATGACAGCGTAGATGCCCTCATCTTTCTTATTGATCGGGTAGGCCAACCGGCGCTTACCCCAGATATCAACTTTTTCCACCTTGCCGTTTTCGTTACGGACAACTTCAAGGAACTTGTCCAGGGACGGGGCAACAGTGCGTTCGTCCTGGCTAGGATCAAGAATGATCATGATTTCGTATTGACGCACGGACCTCATCACCTCCTATGGTCTAGTACATGTTTCGGCCGTGCCCCTCGTGGGCACGGCAGGAGGGTCGTTGCGTCAGCAACCTCACAAAGATACACCACATCCACGTCAGGAAACAAAGAGGGTTGCCCAGAATACGGCAATGATCACGGGGATGACTGTGATGAAAAAGACTGCCGTGCAGAAGAGCGTCCACACTAGCCGGGGTGATTTTTTGTACACGAAACCGGCAAAAGAGCCACCAAAGCACAGGAATCCAATGAAAACGCTGCTCATCGTCACAATCATCGCACCATTAGACATGAGAAACAGTCGCCCTTTCTTCACCACGTACCCCACGTGTCTGTCCGTTCGGGTACGTAACCATCATCACACCGACAAGAAACCATCGGATCACGACCACCACATCAAGCATCTCATGTGGCACTCCCAGATTATCCTCACCCAGCATGTGCCACATGGCAATCAGCCACAACACCACCTCCACAATGCCGTAGACCCACACCAACCGCCATGGCGGACGCGGAATGGCAGCATAGGCCAGCACAAGGCAGGGGAGTAGCCATAGAGAATACTGCGGACTCCACACCTTATTCACCAGCAAAAAAGACCCCATGACCAGGAAATTCAGGGATTCAATCGACGGCATACTTTCTGCAGACACCACATGCTTGCCCAGCAGTAGACAACCACCGAGGAAAAGCGCAATGCTGACGATGTTGAGCACCAGCGGCGATGAGTAGCCGTCCCACCCCGACAGCCATTGCATGCGGCCAATGACTGCATAAATGCTGGTCCACTCCGCCGTTCGCGTGCTGATGAGCTCGTAGAATCGCAGCCAGTCCTGCGGCATCATCACAATGAATGGCAGATTCACCACCGTCCACGTCACGATCATGCTGGACGCGACCACCACAAAATCATGAAGGCGCTCGCGGCACCGCAACCCCAAAATCAGCAGCGGAAACAGCAAAATGATAGGCCACAGTTTCAGCGCGACCCCCACGCCGAGCAGCACTCCAGCGAGACGCAATCTTCGGTGCTGTAGCGCCCACATCATGCCTATCGACGCCGCAATGGCCGGGGTATCAACGTTGGTGAAGGCATGTACCGCGACGAGGGGAGAAGCGGCCATCATCACGCCTGCCACCCAGACCTGTTCACGGCGGCCGTCACCAACCATGCCTGCGACAATATCCATGACCAGTCGCACGCATACCACCCACATGGTTGCAAGAAGCGCAGCCGTCAGGATGAAAAACAACCCCGACTCTGGCAACAGCGGTCCCGGCAGATGCGAGACGGCAGGGTAGAAGGAGTGCGTCAACGCGCTCAGCCCCCACAGAAGCAACGCGGATAATGCGGGCACGTTCAGGTAGTGAGAGAGTCCACCGTCGCCAGCATAGAGCGGCACAATGTCGGTGTAGCAGGCCGACACAAACTGTCGATGCCCAGACCAGTTGAGCTGAACAACGCCACCATTACCGGCAACCCCCTGAATGCACTGCGCCTTAGTGAGAAAGCCACAGGCCAAAAACACAAGGGTCGTTGTAAAAATCATCTGCGGCGGCGACCACCAGCTGCGCGCACGGATCACAGCAAACCGCCCACGCGGCCCACCAATACAAGCGGTGAGCTCGCGGACGGCGGCGGGGTAGCGCACGGCGTCGATACGCGGCGGCATTTACGGCTGCAGCTGCTGTTGGAGTTGCTGCTGTTGCTGCTGTAGCTGTTGTTGTTGCTGCTGCTGCGGCTGGAACTGCTGATTGTTGGGAACAACTGGTGCCGGCATGTCCGGCGGATTCAGCAGATCACCTGGGATAACAATGCCTGGGGCAAGCACGATATCACCGTTCTGATTTCCCTGATTGTTAGAGTCCGGGTAGGGGGACTGCTGGGTCGAGGGGGTTGGCGCCTGGCTCGTCTGGGGAGTCTGCGGGTAGTTGGTGGACGGGGAGGTGTTGTACCCCAAACCACTCGCCTGTGGGAAGGTCTCATTGGGGGCATTCACCAACGCCTTATCCATGGTGGACTTCCAAATATCTGCAGGCAGACCAGAACCGTACATGCTGCCGCCGGAGGCGTTGTAAAGCGCAGAGTTGTCGTCATTACCAACCCACACGGCCGTGGCCAATTGCGGGGTAGCACCGATCATCCAGGCGTCCTTGTTTGTTCCAGTATCCCCAAGCTGGGTCGTACCCGTCTTCGCCGCAGACACACGGCCACCCGCAAGGCCGTGGCCATTGGAATACGCAGCAATGGGCTGCATGGCTGCAATAACGTTGTTGGCAACAGCGGAATCGACGCGGCGTTCGCCTTCACCAGCATCATGTTCGTATAGCACCTGACCAGTGGAGGTTTCCACCTTGTTCACAAAGTGGGGCTTGTGCCACACGCCTTCGTTGGCGAGGGTGGCCAAGCCAACAGCCATGTCAAGGGGGCGGGATTGGTATTGACCAAGGATGATGCCGTCGAAAGGCGGCTGGCCATTTTCCGTCAGTGTCTGGGGAATACCTGGCAGGGATTCCGCAACACCCAGCGCATGCGCCATATCAGCAACATCCTGTGGTCCATGCTCCAAATCCCGTGACAAACGGATAAAGCTGGTGTTGAGCGACAATTTCAGCGCTTCTTGAATAGAACACACGCCACAGCCCTGACCGCCGACGTTACTCACAGTGACGTTGCCAGTGGTGACGGGGGAGGAGTCATACATGGCAGAAAGCGGAATACCCTGCTGCAGCGCGGCTGCAAGGCCGAAGACCTTGAACGTCGAACCGGTTTGCAGTGCAGAGTTAGCGTAATCCCAGCCATTGGCGTCAGTGCCGCCATAGTAGGCTTTCACCTCGCCGTTGTTCGGATCAACACTCACCACTGCTGTTCGCAACTTCTCGCCCTCACCCTGCATGAGGTTCTCCACCGACTTAACCGCAGCATCCTGAGCGGTCGGGTCGATAGAGGTGGTGACCCGGAGACCGCGAGTCTGCACATCATCCTCAGAAATACCCAGAGTTTCCAGTTCTGCAATCACTTGGTTTTTGATCAACCCGTTCGGGCCGTTCGCCTCGGTGTATGCGGTGTTCAGGGCCGGATCCTGAACCTCTGGGTAGGTCATTGTTGCGCGTTCTTGTTGCGAAATGGAGCCGGTAGACACCATGCCGTCAAGAACGTAGTTCCAGCGTTGTTCCGCTTCCTCACGGTTGTTCCACGGGTCAAGCTGGCTGGGCCTCTGAATCGATGCGGCCAGCACGGCGGACTCGGCAGGGGTGAGTTCCTCAAGTGGCTTGTTGAAGTATGCCTTTGCAGCCGCAGCAACGCCATAAGAGTTACGGCCAAAGTAAATGGTGTTCAAGTAGGCACTCAACACCTCTTCCTTTGACCATTCATTAGCCATCTTTGCGGAGAACACCAGCTCCTTCAACTTACGTGTGTACGAACGCTCATCGCCGACCACGGCGTTCTTCACGTACTGCTGCGTAATGGTGGAGCCACCACCAGCCGTGGAATCGCCGGTCAGCTGGCCCAGCGCTGCACGCGCGAAACCAGACAGGGAGAAACCACGGTTGGTGTAAACTCACGGTCTTCCGCCGCAACCACCGCAGACTGCAGCGACGGCGGGATTTGGTCAATATTGACCTGAACGCGGTTCCCCTCAGGGGGCACGATGCGTGCAATCTCTGTGCTGCCATCAGCGGCGTAGATATTAGAGACCTGTTTGCTCACCAGCTGATCCGGTTCTGGAACATCGACCAACACGTACGCGGTCATGAAACCAAGAATTGGGGCAATCACAAAGAGGATGATCACCCCAATGACGGAGCGCTTAATCCACTTACGCGCTGATGACTTCGGGGGCTTCTTAGACTTAGCCTTGGGCTTAGTCCCTGGACGTGGCCGCGACTGCGACACTTTGCGCGCGCCACTGGCGGTGCGCGCTGGGCGTGCTCCGCGTGCGCCACCCGCACCAGTGCGTTTTCCTGGGCCTTTTCCTGATGTCACCTAATTTTCCACTCCATTAGCTAACGAGCTGCTCTACAGCAGCTACAGTCCTGCGCTTCTCGCAGTGGGAAATCTGCGGAAGGCCGCCGATGCTACCACTGGCGTCACGATTCAGCGACAGCCAGTTGGAGAACCAATCAGACAGCCAATCACAGCCCACCATGACCCGCGCATTACTACTTAGGTCATTACTCAACAGTTTAGAGCCTTTACCCGACCAAAGCCCCTTCGACAGCACTGCAGCCCCTGCAGCAGCACCCCGCATCTGGTCAATGATCATACCGTTAGCAGGGAAAATAAAGCGACCCTCATCGCCTCAACTGTGTCTCAAATTTATAAAAATGAACATCGAATGTTCCCCCGTATGAACATCGTGAAAGCGTTGCACACTATGCAGCACTCTAGGCAGACTCACCCACTGCCTCTCGTGCCATCAGAATATGGTTCCAGCGACATTTGGGGCACACCTCAACCGTATGCACAGTAAACGTGAGACCGCGTTGGACAAATGCCACAATTTCGTCTTCGTTCCGAGCAGTCCCTGACATGCGACCCAGTTCATCCCCAAACACCCACAGCACTTCTCGCAGCTTCGGGCTTTCGCAGATAGGGCAAAGGCGCCCCACCTGCTGTCCATGAAAATTAGCTGCGGTGACCAGCAGAAAATCAGCGTCGCAGACCGTGTCACGCGTAATGGCACCCTGCCGCCACTGCGCAAGAAGCTGTCTGCGGGCTAGCCTATGGCTCACTTCGCCGCGATAAACAACCATTCCGCAAGTGTAGCCGCGCCCGGTGTCGCGCCACTGCCGTTGGACACGCACCGCTTATCGACGCCCAGCACACCCTTCATCACAATCAGCCCAAGAAAGCATCAACTACAGCTTTTGACATAGATGAGCTGCATGTATGCACACACGCAACTACATGACCATTAACGCGGATGTGCCGATACCTGCATATACGCGGAAGAGTTTATTGTCCACAACTAAATATCACGACAAACAGTTTTGTTAGCAATAAGAAAAAAAGCTTAGAATAACTAAGGTTTTTATAAGAATGCTTTTAGGCGTGCACACGGTTACAGTGACCGGATTTTCTACCCCCATTAGCTACCCCCGTTTTTTTCGTCGCCACAGCCGTCATTGCAAGGCAAATTGTGAGCTAACGCACACATTCGCAATCGGTTCAGAAAACTAACACTCGCTGCGGAAATCGCGTCTGCCTGCACCTTTCATGAAAGAATCTTCATCGAAGGGGGACTTTTTCCGAGAATTATTGAATTGTCTACAATTTTACATTGACATAAAGCTGTCAAGGCACCTAAATCAATTTATGATCCTAGTTTCTACCATCAACCAAATATGACTACGATAATGGCCATGACCGCCGCTACACCTGAATCAGTTGCCGCGCAGATCCGTCCTGCTCTGACTCAACTTTATGTGATGTATTTCCGAATGGCAGAGCAGTCCGATCTGACCGGCCCGCAACTAACTATTATGACCCGGCTGAATAACCTGGGCGCTGCACGCATCAGTGAAATTGCACGACTGGAGGGCATCCGCATGCCCACCGCCTCTAACGCACTCCACCAACTGGAGCAGCGTGGCATGGTCGAACGCATTCGGGACACTGAAGACCGCCGAGGCGTTCGTGTGACTCTCACCCCACTGGGAAAGAAGGAACTAGAACGCGTCGGTGACGAGCGCACGAAGCACCTGGCAGATATGTTGAGCAGCTTGCCGCCAGAGCACCTGGAAATAGCAGCCGATATCGCCCCGATAATCGAGCAATTGGCCGAATCCTACACCGAACGGATGCTGGCTAAGCGCAGCTAACATTCCTTTGTCCAACACCCCAGGACTACAGCCTTTAAGGCCAAACCAATCTCGCCTTAAAGGAAATGTATGTCACTGGGGCTTTATTCTTTTTGCCACAATACTTGCTCGGCGACAGTCACACGCTTTCTGCTGGCAAAAATGCTATCAGGCAGAGTCGGACATGAGGTTTCCTTTGCTGTGGCTTAACGTTTCCGCATTAAAACCTAGGCACTACCAGTACTTTTGTTCCCCTTCAAAATGGCTTTGAACACATATTTTTGTTCCCTCAGACTGGATTGACCACCAGATTCGGACGATTCAGTTAGTACCAGTGGAGAAACTGGTACTAGTTAGGAAACATCAGATGTGCTTAGGAACGAGGTTCTTTTTCAGCATCAGCCACAGCACCCCTGGGGTCAGGCATCGCGTGTAGCACTGTAAGGCGACGGTGGGGGAAGATATACCCATGGCCGATAGTCACCCCGAGAACACTGACTCGCTATCACGCATGGATCCACATGCGGAGTTTGATCCGTTGTTTCGCCTTGAGCGCAACCGCACTTCCACCCACAATGCGATTTCCTATGCTGTGGCGGTCCCAGCCATAACTTTCTTGGTTGCCTTTGTCATTGCAATGATTTCCAGGACTATGGGAGGGCCGCTATGCAACGCGGGTGTGTCCACATGGATTTGTTCGCGGATGTTTGAGGTGCTGTTTCCGGCCATCCCTGGAGCGGTGGCCCTGGGTGGCACACTTCTGGGTGCATGGATCACGTACCGTGTGTGGGCGCATTACGGACGATGGCGTCCCTGGCTAGCAATATTGTGGGTGCTCGTACCCTTCACGCTGCTGTGGATGACGAGCTTTGGCACGATGCTCATTATTGGTCACCGCTAGGGCACCGGCATAGTACTGACATAGTGCTGCTCGGTGCCTGACGCCGTGTGTGGTGAAAGTGGCCCTAGCTCGTCGAGTCCAGTACGACTTCAAATTCCAGCAGCTCAGCCTTGGTGGCCACTGGTGCCGGCTTCTCCGCTGGGTCTCCTTGGTGGGCTTTGCGGGCATCACCATCACGCCACGCCACGTAGGATTCTTCGTCCTCCCATTCTGTGAGAACGAAGTATCGTTGTTCGCCAGCAGTGGGGCGGAGAAGTTTGAAACCTTTGAAGCCGGGGGCGTCGTCAACCACATGCTTGCGGGCAGCAAAGCGTTTTTCCAGCTCAGGCCCCTGCCCTTCAGGAACGGTGAGGGCGTTTATTTTGATAATGCTCATGCGGCACAGCTTACCCCGCATGAAGGTTAGCGTGAATGATATCCAAACACTCGGGGTCTCCGCAGTAGCGAGTTTCGGGGTTGTCATAGCAGTCGGGGCACATGAGACGGAGTTTCCGGCAGTCCTCATTGCCACAGTGCTCGAATTTGTTACTGGGGGCTCCACAGTGAATACAGTGCCCAAGTTCTTTCGCATCGGTGCCAAATTCCATGTGCATCCGGCGGTCGAAAACGTAGAGCGACCCTTCCCATAGACCCTTGTTGCCGTATTTTTCGCCGTAGCGGACGATACCGCCATCGATCTGATAGATCTCGTTGAAGCCTCGGTTTTTCATCAGGGCAGAGAGGATTTCGCAGCGGATACCTCCAGTGCAATAGGTGATTACCGGTTTATCTTTCAGGTCGTCGTATTTGCCTGATTCGATTTCCTGAATGAAGTCGTGCGTGGTGGTTACATCAGGGACAATGGCACCTCGGAAGCGCCCAATCTCGGCTTCCATGGCATTGCGCCCGTCGAAAAACACAACATCATCGCCGCGTTCTTCGACGAGCTTGTTTACTTCCTCCGGTTTAAGGTGAACGCCACCGCCAACAACGCCGTGAGCATCAACTTCCAGTTCATCGGCGGCACCGAATGCGACGATTTCATCCCGAACCTTCACGCTCAGTCGTGGGAAGTCGTCCGCGCCCCCTTCGGACCATTTAAATTCCATGCCTTTAAAGCCCGGATATTCTTTGGTCACACGAGCATAGCGTTTACAGGCTGCAATGTCGCCGCCAACTGTGCCATTGATCCCATGCTTAGAGATGAGGATTCGGCCGGTGAGGCCCAGTGATTCACACAGCGCGCGTTGCCACAGCATCACGGCCGTTGGATCAGCGATGGGCGTGAACTTGTAGTAAAGAAGAATCTTGCTGATAGCCACAGATATCAAGCCTAGTACGCAGTGACCAACCGCGGGCAGCCACGTTTGGTGAATTACCACTCCCCACATACATAAATAGGATAGGCTTGCCTTTATGTCTGTACGAAACACGCTGTACCATGCCACAGTCAAGGGTATGCGTAAGCTTTCCAGCGCACGCATGGACTTGCCCGACGTCGATATGAAAACCGACCTGGTACGTGCGCGCGTCGTCAGCAATCAGGAGCTGGCCCCACAGCTGCGACGCCTCACCCTGACAGCACCGGAGTTTGCCTCTGTGACATTAACCGGAGCCGATGAGTATGTCGGATTGTTGATGCCGCGCCAAGGAAAGCTCACCATGCCCGATCCGACCATTGCCAACATTCGTGCGGCCGTGAAAGAGATACCCGAAGACAACCGACCGTATTTACGCTGGTACACGATCCGAGAGTTACGTCGCGACACCGCCGAAGTTGACATAGACATTGTCACTCACGGTGACAGCGGACCTGGTTCCATCTGGGCAGCAGCGGCCGAACCCGGTAGCGACGTCGGCGTGCGGTTCATCGGTGCCTCCCACTATCCACACCAGGGACCCCAACTGTATGTGGCTGACCCCACAGCCATGCCAGCCCTGCGTGCGATCCTAGCCAACATGGATGCCGATACTCGTTCCACAACCCACGTAATCTGCGTCAGCCATTCCGACGATCTGCTCGAACCAGGTGATCTTCCTGATGTCGCCTCATTCACGCGTGTCGACGCCGCCCCAGCCACCGCGCCCAGCGCGCTCACTGACGTTTTCGCGTCACTACCGTGTGACGTTGATTCCCTGACCTATGCGTGGCTTTGTGGGGAATCCTCTATTGCCACGACGGCGCGTCGCCTGTTGGTCAAGCATGGTATGGACAAGAAAAAGATCTTCTTCTCTGGATATTGGAAGTTAGGGGTTGAACGAGCCTAATAGCTGTTCAACTACATAGTGCAAGAGAATGCGCTCCCAGTTAGGCGTCCTCAATCTCCAGAAGAGCTAGGGTCGAGTGCTTGCGATCAAAGCACTGCACCACCGCAGCCCCTCCAATGTAGTCCTGAATGGTTTGCAGCATTTTTCCGGCGTGGCCAGCACCATGTGGAAGCCAAATTCGTTGAACACATCCATACCGCGGCGTGTGAACTGTGAATCGGCGCGGTCGAATGCCTCATCAAGGATGACCGTGCCAAAGCGGGAGAACTGCTTGCCGTCGTGCTCAATCGTGCAGTTCTTCGCACGACTGGTACTCAGCCCAGCACCAGTGAGTTGATATCGCAGGGCAGCGGCAAGGCAGAAGAAGACCAGCTTCTGTGCCTGTCCGCCGGAGAGCCCTTGGGCGGAGTCATACACAGCACCACGCGTCCCGTCGGCATTGTGTTCCACTCCCAGGAACGTCACATGCTTGCGGGTGTCCAAGCGCAGGCGGTAAATGCGTTCGGGGTTTCGTCGGTGATCTTCAACATCTCGATCACCGCCCGCAGCTTGAGAAAACGCTCTTCACTGGCCAGAGTGGATTCGTCATTTAGAACACCATCCACCACTTCTTTGAGCTTGGCCATAAACTCACGCGCCTCGGCGGGCTGAGATTCCCGAACTTCAATCTGCAGGTGAGTATCCGGCTCAAACTCGGCGGCCATCAGCGACGCATTGATGGGTTCGATACCATCGCGAATAGCTTGAGTGGCGCGCTGAATTTGTAGGAGCAGACGGTTCAGGTTGTTTTGCGTTTGGGAACGCAACAACTCCAAGAAGCGCGCCTCGAATGCAGGGAGGTCATCGTTTTCAAGGCGATGCAGCAACGCGATGAAATCCCCGCGATACTCCTGTTCAGGGAACAGGTCTCCTCGCCGTTCCGGCCATTGTTGCAGGAATTCAAGCATCACTTGTGCGGTTTTCCGCTCCTGCTCGTGGAGTTGCCTGGCCAACGCCTGTTGTGCGGAATTCAACGCATCCAGCATCTTCTTCTGCACGTCCACGACGTTATCGGCACGAATTTTACGAGTGAAGGTTCCAACAAGCTCATTGAGGCGCTGTACGACCTCCTCAGGAACACTTCTGTTGATCTTTGGCGTTCCTCCAGTTGGGCAATCAACTCCTCGGCTTGGCGGAGTTCCCTGCGCAAACCACCCAACACATCACGCGCCTCATCTTCTTGCTGTTTGAGTTTCTCCTGCTCAAACACCACGCGATCCCGCTGGTCTTGGAGGGTCTTCAATTCTGGGTTGCTGTCGGTGAGTTCATCCACCACGGTTTGCCGCTGGCTGACCGCCTGTGCGGCTGCGGTTGTGTCAATCGCCGCGAAGTTTTCCACAGCAAGAAGGGTGTTACAGGCGTGGTGGCGGGTTGCCTCTTCTTTGACGGAGTCCTCGAATCCCTCGGAATCCGCGAAGCGTTTAGCCAGTTCGGCTTTTGCCATCCGAATCTGCTCACGCAGGGAATCGATTTTGTCATCGTAACTTGTGCTGAGCACCCAGCTGGAGCGGTCGTCGATCTGCGTGCGGTCGTCTTTTTCGTGGCGGAAATCGTTTCTGAACTGGCCGTTTCGCGTCACCGCCCTGCGTGTTTTGCGCAACTCGGCCACCGTGTCCACACATTCGTAGTCGAAGCGGGAGGACAGCTCGGATTGCAGCCAGGTAAAAAACCGCCCTGGTGTGACGTCAATTTTAGAACCTAAGCTACCCGCGGCAAAGGAAGACGGGATACGCCGCGCCAGATCAGAAGTAAACCGGATGTAGACCAGCCTTGCCCCTAGGTTCATCGCATCAATGGCATCGCTGACGCGGGCATAGTATTCCTCCGGCACAATAAGGGTGCGGGCAAAGCCACCAAGCACGCGTTCCGCCGCAGGCTGCCAATTGGTTTCGCTGTCGCGCATGGTCAGCAAATCAGCCACAAAAGGCAGCTCGTTTTCCTCGATCCCCACAAATTCCGCTACTTGACGCCGCGCCTCCAGCAAACACTGGTCCATGGGGGACCGGTAGGTACGCACGAAATCCAGCTCTTGTTGCAGGCGTGTGACCGTTTCCTGCGTGGTGTTTAATGCTCCATACAGCGCCTGCCTGCGTTCGCTGTATTTTGATGCCTTGAGGACCAGTTCCGTGGTGAGTTCCTGCAACTGCAGGCGCAGATTAGTGAAGTCTTCACTGGTATTAGGGAACAACAGCACCAACCACCCTGGTTGATTTTTCGAATAGTTCCCGAGCAGATTGGATGCTTTCTAGCTGTTGCTTGGCTTGAGTGAGGTCATGCTGGGCTTGAAGCAACCCAATATTTTCATGCCCATGAATCTGCACTTGGAGCTGATCATAGGTGGTTTTCAGATCCGCAGCCTGGGTGGAAATATCCTCCAAAGGTGGCTTGCTGCACGGCAATGTCACCAGTGATTCTTTCCCATTTTGTTCGTTCCAAGGCGAGCCGATGGTGGGTGACGTATGCATCAAGATGGGTTTGTTCTTCCTCACGGAGCGTTGTTTCTGCTGTGAGGCGTGCAATATCCTCGTCAGCGCTGCGAATGGGTTCCAGTGCCTCAATTTGCATCCGCGCTGTATGCAGCCCCTGGTAGGCGGCGTTGAGTTCTGTGAACTTTTCCACGGCATCAGCTGCCGTTTTGAGGGTCGGTGGTTCGGGAAGCATGAAGTCTCGCATGAGTGCATTCAGATCCCCCAAAGACTTCGCTGATTGTGTGCGGTGGAGCAGGGTGAGCGCTGCTTGGTCGGCGATCCCGAGTTCCCTGCGGAAGACGTTCATAAAGGGGGAGTGGCTGCGTTGAACAGCCAACGCATCCTTGTGCTGCTGTTTGGCCTTACGCAAGTCAAGACCTTCTTTTGCGAGGTCATTAAATTCCCACAACTCAGCAACGCGGGGTACAAGCACAAACAGATTCACAATATCGGTGGGTTGATGGCAATGCGCACTGAGGAACATCAACCGCAGGGCGGTCACCGCCGCGCCTTCACCGTCCTCGTAAGTCAACGCCACCCCAGACCAGGTCGCGCCGGTACGCAGGTAGGACTGGGTGAGTTCGTCAATGTCCTCCGAATGCTCTCGACGCCATGCACCGCGGCAATAGGTAATCAAGTTACGGCCCGATTTAGTGCCGGGATCCTGAGCCGCGGCGTTGAAACGCATGGTGCTGGGCGGAACGAGGACGGCAGACACGGCGTCGATAAGCGTGGACTTGCCGGATCCGGACGCACCGGTGACCAGGTAGCCTTCCCGTGCCACCGGAACTGTATGCACGCCGCTGAATGTGCCCCAGTTGTACACCTGAATTGATGAAAGGCGGAATTGACCTGGGATTTTATTCATGAGTTACGGTCTCCCCACTGTCATCATCGTCATCATCCAGCAACGATGCGAAACTATCCGACACCGCCGCAACTTCCTCTGCTGTGAAAATGAGCCGCAACACGGGTGAAATTTCAAACCGGTCTTCCGTGGTGGTGGTGCGCACAATGGATCGATCTTTCATCTTGTTCCATGCGGCCTGAAACTTCTTCCTCTGCGCGGCCTTGTCATTGCCCGCCGCAGATTGGTAGGGCAGTGTTGCTTCAAATACCTCTTCCTCCCCGACCACGGCGCGCTCATTTGGGCTGGTCATCACTAACATGTGCCGAAGATGCAGAAGCACAACAGTCTCCATGAACGTCAGGGGGTGTTTGCGCATGAGTATGCGCGAGCCCTCGATATCTGTATCCCAATTTTTTGCGTAGGCCACGCCAGCGGAATCGTCGACAATTAGCGTTAAATAGGTTGTCCAGCTGCTGCGCCAGCACCTCGCGGTTCGCCGACACAGTGCGGAAAATTTCCGGTTGCTTATCTACCGAAATAAACGGGCCACGCAACAGGGCCGCAAAAGCCTGCCGCTGAGCTGCGGTGAGGGTGCCCGTGTCAGTTTCGTGAAGCTGCGATATCTCCGGCCCCGATGAGGTTTTCTCCACTCCATGCTTAGCCATCAGTATGCATCCCTTTGGTCGCAGTTTCGCTCACAGGCACTAGTCTTACGTGACGTTGATCCTGGCCTAGTTCCGCAAGGCTCTTCGGGGTAAAGCGATACCGCAAAACCTTTGCACGTTTAGTCCGCGTGGTATCGGCACCCCCGTCATACTGGGGGTCTTGGGAGGTGTCCCACGTTACATATTCAGTGCCACCAATACGTTCACCATGTTGCATAGCTAATTTCAGCACTCCCACTACACTAGCCAGTCCCTGGGTTGCCGGATAGGTTTTCAGTACATCCCCAACAGTGGCTATCTGGTGTTGCGTCAGCACCGAAACAATGTTGGACTGCAGTTCCGCCCAGTCAATCTCCGAATCTCGCACTCTGGCCTGCAGTTCTGCCAAATTGGCTACGTCAGCCGGAGCCACTTCCATGTCACCTTCAATGTGGAAATCAGCAGGGTCGTGCAGTACCCACGTGGACATGGAACTGGGATGTCGTGAGGTCAGCTCCAGATCCACACCAATTTTTGTGGAGGGGTTTACCTGGTGTCCGAGCCGCAGCGCCAATGCTTGTGCGTGGTTAATGGCGCTGGCCAGCGCCTGCTGGGACTCCACCTCGCGAGACTGCACGAAACGACGTAACGACCGTGCAAGACTGGTCATCGAGTTATGGACCTCATCTGAATGTTCCTCAAGGTTGCGCAGCAACCAGCGCAGTTCAGCCCGCTGATCGGTAGAAAGATCCTCCACAAACGGACGGGAGAGAATACTTTCCAAAGTGGATTCCAGACGCGTCGATTGCTCACGATCAAACAACAACTCGTAAAAGCCGTTGAAGGATTTTCCCTCGTCCGAATCCTGGATTACATCAACGCCACGGAATACATTGTCTAGACCTCGGCCGCCGACAGCTCGTCGACCAGTATCTGCTCACGTAAATTCTGATCCAGCTCCTCCGTGGCCTGCCGCACGCGTGCGAAATCACTGGGAATATCTGCAACAAGTGACAAAATGTTCTCCACTTGCTCCAGTGCCTCATCCTCCGAAATCACATCCACGCCGCGTTCCTGCACCAACGCAATGCGGCGTTCGATCTGCTTCTTTTCTTCTTCAAGGCGAGCTAGAACATGCGATTCGTCAGGGTCGGTGTCGATGGCTAGGCTGGTCAGGCGTTCCGCGACCGTGCTCAAACGCGACCGTGTTGCCGACTTCCGGGGTTTCAGCAGCACAGAGATGTAATCCAATGCCGTGATCGCATCTGTAGAGAGTTCGTAAAATTCCTCCTGCATCCCCTGCGGGCTTCGACGAATAAGAAAGCCAGCTTTCACCCAGTCGCTGATATACCCCACGGCATTTCGTGGTAGATCAAACCCCTCCTCCCGCAGTTCCACGAGAAGCGGATTCAGTTCTTCCACAAATTCCGTGCCCGTCACACTGCGCCGCTGACCATCAAAAACAGATCTAAATACGGCGGCAATAGCTGGCGCGTTGGACGAACGCAACAGCGACCACGCCGAACTTTCCGACGCCACCCGTTGACACTGCAACGCATCCGCGACAGCATTTACCGAGGACACAATCAACTCCCCATTCCAGGCCATCCACGTCCACAACTCTGTTCACAAAACTAACACGACACCCCCGGCTCGTGGTCGTTTCTACACCCTACATTGCTTATCGACGCCCCCGGCCACCCCCGCCCCCGACCCAGCACAGGAATGTCCTCACCGTTTTCGGTAGAGAGACTTCACTTGGTATTCCGGTTCCGAGGTAACCAGAACGCCCAGATTACGGAAAATCCCCTCGTCCACCGGCCCCAGGATAGTGGTGGTGTGGACATCACACCCTCGAAGATTTTGCAGCTGATCCAGGGCCCTGCGGGATTCCTCGCTCGTCCCCGCAGACACCGATAGCGCAATCAAGACCTCATCAGTGTGCAAACGTGGGTTCTTGCTTCCAAGGTGAGTGGTCTTGAGTGTTTGGATGGGTTCGATGGAGGCGGGTGACAGCAGGTCCGTCTCGGCGTCGATACCCGCCAGGTGCTTCAGCGCATTGAGCAACATTGCGGCAGAACATCCAAGAAGTGGCGATGTTTTTCCTGTAATGATTGTCCCATCGGCGAGTTGGATAGCAGACCCTGGATCACCGGTCGCGGCCGCAATATTCAGAGCTGGCTGCACCACGGCGCGATCACCTGCGGCAATGCCGGCCTTGCTCATGATCATGGCGACGCGGGAGGACAGGACGTCGTCAAGCTCCCCGCGGCGTTCCTCCACCAGAGCCTTGTAGTAGCGGCGAATGATCTCCTGCTTGGCGGCCTCCCGGCAGACCTCATCATCGGAGATGCAGTAGCCAGCCATGTTTACCCCCATATCGGTGGGGGACGCGTAGGGGGAATCACCGGAGAGTTCTTCCAACAGAAGCTTTCAGCAGCGGAAAAACCTCAACGTCACGGTTATAGCTGGTCACCTGCTCTCCATAGGTGGCGAGGTGGAACGGATCAATGAGATTAATGTCGTCCAAATCGACGGTAGCTGCCTCGTAGGCGAGATTCACTGGATGTTCCAGCGGCAGATTCCAAACGGGGAAGGTCTCAAACTTGGCATACCCGACGGGAATGCCACGCTGATGCTCGTGGTAGAGCTGCGACAAACAGGTGGCCAGCTTCCCGGAACCAGGTCCCGGCGCGGTGACAACAATCAAGTCCCGTGTGGTCTCAACATAATCGTTGACACCAAACCCATCTTCACTGACAATACGACGAGGATTCGCCGGATAACCAGGGATAATGCGGTGGCGTGACACCTTCAAGCCGAGACGTTCTAGGCGTTCCTTGAAGGCGGTGGCGACGCGGTTATCGTCTTCCAGCTGCGTCAACACCACATTGTCCACCAAGAATCCGCGCTCGCGGAACACATCGACAAGGCGGAGCACATCCTCCTCGTAGGGGATGCCCAGGTCGGCGCGCACTTTTTGACGCTCCAGGTCTTTGGCGTTGATGCACACGATGATTTCCAGCTGGTCTTTCAGCTGCTCCAGCATGGCGATTTTGTTGTCTGGCGTAAACCCTGGCAGCACCCGTGAGGCGTGCATGTCGTCGAAAAGCTTGCCGCCCATTTCCAAATAGAGTTTGCCGCCAAAGTCTTCCCTGCGTGCTTTAATGTGTTGCGACTGCAAGGCGATGTATTTTTCACGGTCAAAACCGATGGGTGTGTGTGGTGTGCCGTCCGACATTGTGCAGCGCCCTTCGTGCGTAAAAGGTCCAGTAACACTAGGATTCTAGCGCCTGACAGAAATCAAGGCCACTTGCAACAGGGCTCGATGCACCACTTGTGGCGATGATCGCGGGGAGTTGGCACGAAAGAACGTGCCACGGAGAAACGTCGCGGGGGCACCCTTGAGGGGCACTCTCACAATGTCAACAAAGCGGTATGAGGAGATTCCTGGGGGTACGTGGATATATAGCCCTCACCCCCACCCCCGAGCCTGGGCAAACCATAGAGATTGCCACATATTTCACAAAGACCCTTAACAGTCCAGTTAAGTTAGGATAGCCTTTAATAAGTCAGCTAGATACTCTAGGCGCGTAAAGGATCGCGTACGGGTCCTTGATGTGACACCGCACACAACTCCGTACGCGCTCGCACATCAAGGAGGAAAACGCACATGGCCAAGGTCAGACGCCAGGTACCGCACCCAGACGAGATTTTTGAACTGCTGAAGTTCAAAAAGCCAGACCTCAATCTCAAGCACGCCCGCTTGGAAAAGGCACAAACCATTGAGGACTTGCGGAAAATTGCAAAGCGCCGCACCCCATCAGCCGCGTTCGACTACACCGATGGTGCAGCCGACGACGAAATTTCGATGAACCGTGCCCGCCAAGCCTTCAAAGACGTGGAATTCCACCCGTCCATCCTCAACGATGTCACCAACGTAGACACGTCCTGCGAGATATTCGGTGGCCCCTCCGCACTTCCTTTCGGCATCGCGCCAACGGGCTTCACTCGTCTGATGCAAACCGAAGGCGAACTGGCCGGTGCTTCAGCCGCAGGCAAGGCCGGGATTCCCTTCTGCCTTTCCACCCTAGGCACCACCTCTATTGAGGACGTCAAGGCTGCCAACCCGCATGGGCGGAACATGTTCCAGCTTTACGTCATGCGGCAGCGGGAAATCTCCTACGGGCTGGTGGAACGCGCCGCAAAAGCCGGCTTTGACACCCTGTTCTTCACCGTGGACACCCCCGTCGCGGGTGCTCGTCTGCGCGATAAGCGCAACGGCTTCTCCATCCCGCCGCAGATTTCCCTGGGTACAGTACTCAATGCCATCCCACGTCCATGGTGGTGGTGGGACTTCATCACCACACCAACCCTGTCCTTTGCATCCCTGAACAGCACCGGCGGCACCGTTGGCGAACTGCTGAACGCCGCTATGGACCCCTCCATCCAGTTCTCCGACCTGGAGGAAATTCGCTCAATCTGGCCAGGCAAGCTCGTGGTCAAGGGTGTTCAGAACGTTGAAGACTCCAAGAAGCTCGCAGACCTTGGTGTTGACGGCATCATCCTGTCCAACCACGGCGGTCGACAGCTCGATCGCGCTCCCGTGCCCTTCCACCTCGTTCCCGAGGTTGTCCGCGAGGTGGGCAAGGACCTCGACGTCGCTATGGACACGGGCATCATGCACGGTGCCGATATCGTCGCAGCTCTCGCGGTGGGTGCCAAGTTCACCTTCATCGGTCGCGCATACCTCTACGGCCTCATGGCCGGCGGCGAAGCTGGCGTAGCTAAGACCATTGAGATTCTTTCGGAGCAGGTCCGCCGCACCATGCAGCTGCTGCAGGTTGAGACGATTGACGAACTCGGACCCCAGCATGTTACTCAGCTCACCCGCCTCGCACCCCGTAACCTTGCCAAGGATACACACGTTCTCTAACCCTGTATTCTCGCGTATCGACGCCCGCCCGGACCCACGATCCATCGTAGGTTCGGGCTTATCTTACGATGGGGCGGCAATCTATCGGCACATAACTGTTAAGTGCCGATAGATTGTGCAAGAATGGGTACATAACTGTTAAGTGCCGATCGTAGGGGAGTCCTTCACCTTTGCCGTGGATCGAACAAACGTGGATGCCACACGATGGCCCCGGTTTGCCCCGGAGCGCTAAAACTGGTGGACGCTATCATGCCTACCTGCCAAATAAGCTCTCATCTCTACAGCTCAGCCTGCCAGATGAGCTTGTAGATAATATCGCCACAGCTGAACGCCGCCTTCTGTCACTTACCCGTACCGAAACCGCACTTGGATTGGAAGGCATCGCACGCTTCCTCATGCGTTCTGAAGCAATATCGTCATCGCGCATTGAAGGCATCGCTCCAGCTCCTGATAAGGTCGCACTGGCAGAACTTGCTGCTGAAGAGCCTATTTATGGTCTTTCACGTAGCGCCCAACTGGTAGCAAATAATATGAGTGTTCTACGGCTGGCGCATAACAAACTCGCACATCAAGACACTGTCACTCTGTCACATATCTGCGACCTTCAAACACAACTTCTTGAACAGCCGCGCCTGACAGGCATACGAACAACACAAAACTGGATCGGTGGTTCGCAGTGGTCTCCCATTGACGCGGATTTTGTACCTCCACCAGCAACGCATGTGCCAGAACTTATGGATGATGTGGTGAAGTACCTCAATAGCGCCTCTCACGGCGCGCTTGTCCAAGCCGCTATTCTGCACGCTCAATTCGAGACAATTCATCCTTTTGCCGATGGCAATGGCCGCATAGGGCGAGCACTTATTCACCTCGTTCTTGAGCGGCGCGGTTTAGCAACCTCGCCAGTTCTACCTGTGAGTATGGTCCTTGGCACCTGGTCAGAAGGTTATGTCACCGGACTCACCGCCTTCAGAAACGGTGACCTCAACGCGTGGCTTGACTTCTTCATGGAAGCTACCCATCAGGCCATTAACCAGGCAGAACGCATCGCCGCAGACGTTGTAGAACTACGTGACAAATGGGACGCTCGTTTCCGCGAGTATAGGAATCAGAATGGAAAAACACGAGTACCACGTAGTGACGCGGCAGAAACGATTATTCTGCGCAACCTTGCCGAACATCCTGTACTCACAGCTTCGTCAGCGTCACGTACCTATGCCATGTCGCAGTCTGCGGCGAAACGCGCGCTCGACCGACTTGCTGATGCAGGGATCCTGCGCAAAAAAGTCGTTGCTAAGGGCGGCACCAGCGGATATTTGGCGGATGAAGTACTGGATCTTATAACTTTGGCAGAAAGGCGCCTCGCTAGCACGCAGTTCGATACTCGCGTTGCTCCGCCCACTGGGCGCGCTACGCCTCCAGCATCACCACGATAAATCACACCTGCCTATACCGCTGTTTCGGACTCCGACCGGCCTCTGTCGGCTCAAGCACCCCAGTTGACACCAGCTGTGCGAGTGCCTTCTGCACGGCACTTCGACTGAGTCCCGTGACCGCAGTAGCTTCAGCCGCACTGATGGTGTCGCGGGTGCCGAAAAGCTGTAGCACCTGGTCACGTGCAGTTAGTGCTTTCGGGCTTGGTGTCGCACCTACTTGATGCCTGGGCAAAACCAGGGTGAGTGATGTCGCTGCGGTGCGCACCTCTGGGGCGGGAAACGCGACGTCGGCAAGCAAGCGCTGCATCGCGGCAAAACCTAGGCCACTACCTTTAGCCACTGTGGGTCCAACGAGTTCGACGAGTCGCCTGTTGCGCGTCGGGTTCAGTCCTTCTTCCCCCAGTTCACGCGTGGTAATGGCACCATATAGCGCACCTGGATTTGTCACTTCCACGCGATCAGTAAACACCCGCATCTGCACCGGATAGGCGCGCGCCAAGGGAGAGTAGTCGCGATGCAACAGGGCGTTGGTCACAGCTTCCCTAATTGCCTCCTGCGGATACTCAAGCGCATGGTGTTTCACCAGGTCAATGGCCTGGTTGATCAGAGCAGCGATAGTACCGCTCAGCACCACGCCGTCCGTGTAGTCACGCTCCGACGGGCCAGCATAGATCCCGACCGTCACCGTGAGCTGGGGATAATGGTTCTGAGGATTCGTGCCCATCGTTAACATCGCAGCCAATGTTGGAGTGCCGTTGTTCACAACACCAAGACTCTCCAAGGCCTGCGCGGTACCAGCAGCAAAAAGGTCCGGGCGAAGGCGCTCTTGACGATTCACAAAGGGCCGCAGCATCGCCTCGTCAAGGCTCGCACCAGGAATGGGTTCCTCATCCCACGTGGGCTGGGATTGTTCCGCAACATAATGATCAATATCGTGAGCAAGCAACGGAACATTGTTGTCTGCCGCGCGCTGAAAACTCCCGTCGTAGAGTCCTCGTTTCTGCACGTAACACGGCTTATCGCGCGGAAACATTTCTGGAACCTCAGCCACCAGAACCGATGCCCCATTGGTCAGAGTATGCACCTCAGCCTGCGCCCGAACTGTGGGCGTAAGCTGCTCGCACCGGCTCAGCAGTTTATCGCGCGCCCGTTCCGCAGCGAAGCCCGGCACTGGCTCAAAGCCGTCTCGCACCGACAACCCAACAATGAGCGTTCCACCACGGCTATTTGACATCGCACTCAGTGTTTCCACCACCTGCTTGCCGACGCCCACCCGAACTTCAACGTCCAACCCTGCCGTACCCGTGACCCTAAGCTGACGGATCAGCTGCTCCAGTTCCTGCGTATTCATGCTGCTTATAAGCTTAGCATAATACTTAGTAACAATAACTATGTACGTACTAAGTAGCTAACTTTGCTGATGAAGCACCGACGACACCCCGCACGATGGACACAGATGGACATATAGGGTGCCGTCCATCCAGTCGACCAGTATGCGCCATTGAAGCTGCGCGAAAAACATCATGTCTCTTCCACAGTCAGGGCAGGTTGGGTACTGCGGGCATTGAATCCACCCTGGAAAACCACCAACAGTACTGCCCGACCACGGACAGCTAGCCGAAAAAGGCGGCACTGGTTGCTCGCTGAGTTGAAGTTCCACACGGCTTAACTCGTCGCAGAATTTCTTATGATGCGCCTTGTCCTCTTCAGTACTGACCATCTGCGCGGTATCGACATACATTGTTCCGTACGGTTGAATTAACTCCGCATCACCAGAAGCGGTAAAGCGTGTGTACAGTGCCTCCACGTAAAAAAGGCAATTCATACAGGCCATGACAGTAATAGTGTGATTTATTTTCACATGCTGGGGGCGCGGGTCAGTGCCATCAAACATGAAAAGACGTGTCAGCTCGCTGCCGCAGGTGCCACATCGTTCATCACAGGGAATCCCGACCATCATGCCAGGGCCAGGTGACACTGCATACGCGGTATCAAACACTAACTCGCGGGACTGCCCATCGCTGTCAACAACCCAACCTGCTTCATACGTGAAGTTGTTCGGCCCAAACGTCGCGGCAACAACCTCGTCGCCCTGCATAACCAAACACTCCAAGATCAGCGCTTGCATTCTGGGGTCGTTGGCGGCATCATATCGCGACAGCAGCTCGTCACGAACATCCGCCGCAGCATGGTAATAGATCATCGCTGGATCGTATTTCTCGGCCGCCAGCGCTGCTCGTGGAATCTCATCCGGTATCGACCAAAAACTTTGAAGGTACGTATCTGCCGGGGAATCCCACCCATCTAATTCCTCTAGATTATCCAAAATATACTGCACTTTGTCCGCATGATTTAACATAATAATCATGCTACCTTTCTGATCACCCGACCCGCTTGGGGCATTACAATGTGCACATGCCCGAAGGTCATGTCATCCACCGCCTCGCTCGCGAGCTAAACCGTGATTTCAGTGAAGCACCACTTCACGTCAGTTCACCGCAAGGACGTTTTCCGCACCGAGGCAGAGCTTCTTGACGCCCACCCACTGGCGGCAGCAGAGGCATGGGGCAAGCACCTATTCATCGACTTTGACACCGACCAACCCGAGCACATCGTGCACATCCATCTGGGACTCATCGGGAAACTGCAGATCAACCCGTTAGCCGAACCGGTGGGAGAGGTTCGCTTTCGCATGGCCACCGATGAGCTTGCCGCTGATCTGCGCGGACCACAATGGTGCCGATTGATTACAGACGGCGAGCGGGACGCGGCCATCGATAAGCTAGGCGGTGACCCACTGCGGGAGGATTCCGACCCGGACGCCACATGGATGCGGCTGCGCAGGGCGTCGCGAAGCATTGGGGCGCTGTTGATGGACCAAAAGTTGTTTGCCGGAGTGGGCAATATTTACCGTGCGGAGACGCTGTTCCGGCAAGGAATATCGCCGTTTACCAGCGCAAAAATGCTAGACCGTGGAGAGTTTGACGCGATATGGAGCGATCTTAGTGAATTGATGCGTGACGGGGTTGATGTTGGACGGATTGACACCGTACGGCCCGAACACACCCCCGAAGCAATGGGGAGGGAACCGCGCAAGGATGATCACGGCGGCGAGGTATATGTATATCGGCGGGCAGGCCAACCATGCTATGTCTGCGGCACACCCATCAGCGAAACCGTGATGGAGGGTCGCAACCTTTTCTGGTGCGAAGCCTGCCAACCATCGCCATAGACACAGCAGGTAGAATGTTTGCTATCTCACATTCTTCGAAAAGAAAAGCTAACTGAGCTGCCACGATCCAGAGGACAGGGCCACACAGGCCACTACAGCGAAAACACTTTGCGCGACAGTATAGCACGAGTGCTACTATCAGATTTGCTAAAACAGCTTCTGCGTGAAGTTTCCAACTCTTCTTAAGGAATCCTCTTATGACAGTTCAACCCAATGCGCCACTTGGGGGCAAGCCTGACAACAACCTCATCATGGCCATCATCACCACCGTGCTGTGTTGCGTTCCCGTTGGCGGATATGCAATTTACCTGGCAATCCAATCTGATCAAGCCTGGAAGAATGGAGACGCCGCCGCGGCGGCTGAGTTTGGCGCCAAAGCCAGGCAGTTTTCTATTTACGCAGTGATTGCTGGCCTTGTCGTTGGCGTCCTGTGGGGCATCTTCAGCTTTGTTCTTGGTGGAGCAGGTTCCTCCTAACCCGCCACCACTGTATGCTTACCCCTGTGAATACCCACAGCATCACGCAAGCACTGGAACGCACACCTGCCGGTCCAGCGCTTGCGGTATGTGGTGCAGTGTGCGGGTGTTTTGTGTTGAACTGGGCCGACCCAACAACGCCCGGAGGGCCAACTCCACTATGCCCAACCAAAGCCCTTTTTGGCATAGACTGCCCTGGATGCGGCACTGCCCGTGCTTTGTATTCCCTCACACACCTTGATGTATCCGCCGCCGTGCGCTACAACATTCTGGCTGTAGTCGCAGTGATTCTTGTTGGCTGGAGTTGGTGCGTGTGGCTCGGCAGAACCCTGGGCAAACGCGTCCCCGACTGGTCACAATGGCGGTATGCATCCTGGACAACCGCCGTTGTTGTGTTTGTATGGTTTATCATCCGACTGTTGCCGTGGGAACCGTTCGCAAGTCTGCGGGTGTAACCAGGGACATTATGAGGCAGTTGCGCTAGAATTCAACCTGTGAGTCCACGTAACTTATCTCGTTTTACCTGGCCTGATGACGACCTTGCTGTCGACAACTCTACGTCTACCTACGAGCTGATCACACAGCTCGTTATCATTCGGGAAAACCGTGGAATGACCATTGATCAGGTCGCACAGCGTATGGGAGTAAACAAGTCCACCATCAGCCGTTTCGAGCGCGGAAACACCAATCCAACAATGAAGACCATTCGTCGCTATGCCGAAGCAGTGGGGGCGTATCTTGCAACAGTCGCGGTACCTGTGGAGGGTAGCGGCCCGTGGCAAGATTTACTGTTCAATACAACCGACGCCCTGGAAAACAGCGACTCAATTGCTCCTAAGGAACTGCTTGACTAGCTAGATCTATGGTGAATAATGCGCTCGGGCAGGGAACGTGAGGCTCAACGCCTATCCACTGAAAGTATCCATAACCCACTGCCCAACACCAAGCAGTAACAGTATTCCAATTATCGCAAGAATAAGGCACGCCGTAACAAGTGTCCTGTGCCATGGAACTCCGGCTTTAACAGCAAGCCAGGCTCCCAACATAGCGCCCAGCGTATTGAATAATAGATCGCTAATATCGGAGTATCCGACGCCGAGAATAAACTGCGTAATTTCAATACCAAGACTGAAGAAAAATCCTATGACAGCGGAACGCCGCACAGCTCCGCGTACTGGTCGCACAGGTTCGCCTGCTGTACTGGACCACCGCCCATGCATTACCCACCACACACCAAGAAGAATTCCCAGTGGAACAAAAAGGGTAAGGTTTCCCATGGTGTTAAAAAGCGGATTGAAGAAGCCTCGCACCCGGAAAAAATCATGGAAAGGGATGAGTTCAATGGATCGCGTGCGGTGCACACCGGTTCGCCACAACCCACCAATAGTGAGCATTGTTTTCAATTGGGTAAACCCGAGCGTCGCCACAAGGTAGGTTCCTATCGTCAACTTGAGGAACCTAAGGCTTGGTGGGGCACTTATCTGCATAACGATCGATCGTACCTCAGTTTCATGGGGAGCTTCGGGTCGTAGCTGTTGTGTTGACCGTAAACGTGACCAGGTGTGATCTTCACTAAGCGAAGTTATGGCGTAGCCCATAGCAACGTTGACACCTCAACAACTATGCGCCCGGCATTTCCTTGATTGCCTGCCATCTTCACAGCAGTTCAGACAGGACTCTATTGTTACACGATTAGTATTCTTTCAATCGCTTGGACAAAGTATGCGAATGGGATACGTAAACAATTATCACAATATGCGACGTGACTTGTATAAATTAGATATTCGACTAAATCAGAATTGGGATCGACCCAGATTCATGCTACTATCTCCAATGACAGCATCGATATGGAATCAGAAATGCTTGCAGTGTAAACAGTAATGGAGGAGTAGGTTCTTAAGCTGCAATAATAGCAGAATCACCTGAAGCGAATGCAAATTTTGCATCAAATATCGCGCGGCTAACGTCAACACTTCCGTTGCTCATATGATTCCTTAGCCCATGCTGAAACTCATGTAGGCACACATTTTATGACAAGGTGACCGCCCCTGCTTACTGATGATCCTAAGGTTACGCAGGTAGTCCGAAAGGAATGCCGGATCATGGAGTTATTGGTGATCTACCTGCATTACGCACATCACCGGCTATGCAGGCAACTACGTCTCATGGGTACGTGACCCAATTTTTGCATGTAGGGAAGGGCTAGACTGTGTCTGTTATCCAGGTATCTGGTCTGGTAAAGATTTTTGGGAATTTTCAGGCTTTAGCAGGATTAAATATGTCAGTGGAGGAAGGCACTGTACATGGTTTTTTGGGCCCTAATGGCGCAGGGAAATCCACGACAATCCGCACACTCCTCGGACTATTACATCCAACCGCCGGTAAAGTTCGAGTGTTAGGTAAAAATCCGCTTCAGCATCCAGAGATTTTACGTCGTGTCGGTTATGTCCCCGGCGACGTTGCTCTCTGGCCCGCGCTTACAGGGTTAGAAACGTTGAACGCACTGGAATCGCTGCGTGGGTGGACTGTTAATCTTCGTCGGCGTGCGGAATTAATCGAGGCATTTGATTTAGATCCGTCGAAGAAGGCCCGTGATTATTCGACAGGAAATCGCCGTAAGGTGTTGCTTGTGTCTGCGTTATCCGCCGATGCGGATGTTCTTATTCTGGATGAACCAACGGCCGGGCTTGACCCTTTGATGGAACAGGTGTTCATGGAACAGGTGCAGATCGAGCAACAGCGCGGCGCAACAGTGCTGCTCAGTAGCCATATTATGAGTGAGGTGGAACGATTGTGTTCACACGTCACTGTGATTAAGCGTGGCGTAGCGGTGGAGAGTGGGCGTATAGATAGCTTGAAACATCTTTCGGCCTACACTGTGACCGCGACTTTTCCTTATGGTATTCCACCTGAGTTAGCAGTTCTCCCGAACGCAACGGTGACACCCCCTGTTCTCACGGTGACAACAACTCACGACAATGTGTCTGCGTTGCTTCTGCATATCATCACTCGTAGCGGGCAAAATATTAGCAGTACGCCAGCCACGTTAGAGGAGTTGTTCCTAAGCCATTATGAGGCTGATACTTAATGCTGCATAATATCGCGTACGTTAGTACATTGTATTTCCGTTTGCGTCGGAACTATTTAATAGCCTGGATTGTGTCTCTTCTGGTACTGACAGCCACATTTCCCATATCTTTTGAGTCGTATTACCCAGACTTGGATACGCGCACAGTTGTCGTTCACACAATGCAGAGCACTATGAGCACCCGAGCAATGTACGGGGTACTAGAGGACCCCGGCACAATTGGGCAGATGGTGGCCTGGAATGGTGGGGCATGGATCACTGTTTTGTCTTCCGTGATGGCCATTTTGTTGTTTAATTCTCTCTACCGCATCCCCGAGGAAAGCGGGCATAGTGAATTGATTCGGTCGGTTGGAGTGTCCCATACGGTGATGTCAGTGGCCACTGTGGTCGTTTCTTTGGTGACTTCTGTTGTTATCGGAGCAGGCACTTTTGTTGTCCTGTGGATGGAAATGCTCATGGTAGATGAACTCACTTTCCGAGGAGCTTTATCCTTCGGAATTGTCACCTCATTGACGTTCATTGGCAGCATGTTAATTGCCGCGATTATTTCGGCACTGCTTCCATGGGCGTTATTTGTCAATCGCATTGGTCTGTTGTCTATTGCAGTGGCTTTTATCATGCGAGCCGTCGCAGACGTTGAAGATATTTCTGCCCTCAATTGGTTATCCTTGTTGGGTTGGCGGAGTGTGATAAAGCCATACACGAATGACAGCTTAAATAACGCGGCGCTCTGCCTACTCCTATGCATCGGCTTTGCCGTACTATGGGGCTTTTTGGAACTTCATCGTGAATATGGAACGGGTCGTATTCCTGCACGCTCTCGGGATGCTATTCCTCCACGTAATGTGGGTGGAATGCTGCGCTTGCGGTGGGTATTGGAGCGTGGGCAGTTAGCAACATGGGGAGTCGCGGTTATGATAATGAGCGGTTTCCTTACATCTCTTACGGGTTCGTTGAAGGATTTGTTTGACAACGAGCAGTTTGGTGCCATGATGAAGGAAAGCATGAGAACCACCGACCCTGCAATCGGGCTTCCTTTCTCAGACTGTTCAGATTGTGGGAATCCTTGTCGCTATTGCCGGTGTTCAGATGGTTCTTCGACTACGTATGGAGGAGAAGGAGCGCCTTGTTGATCTCATGTGTTCTACGGGTATTCGACGCTGGACCCCTTTAGGTTCTGTGACCGTTACTTCTTTAGTGGCTACGTTATTACTTATGGTGGCGGGGGCTATTGCCTCTTTGTTTGGCGCACGTTTTTCCGACGATCCGGGGTTTAGCCATGCGGTCACTTCTGTACGGCTTTTTCGGCGAGGTAGGGCCTGTCATTGCAATGCTCGGAGTTGCGGTGGTATTTGTTGGGGCATTGCCTCGTTATGCCACGTTGGCTTGGACACCGTTGGTGTATTGCGTGGTGGTGGTATTTTTGGGTGATACGTTGAAACTTCCCGAATGGGCGATGGATTTGTCTGTGTTTAATCATCCGTTGTTTGCCGATGAGCTCACCACACGCGGCTGGATTCCCGTTGCCATGGCGTTCGCTGGTATTGCTGCAAGTGGTGTTGGTATTGTCGCAGCATCGTGGCGGGAAGTTCGCTAGCCCCTGCACCATGTCAACCATACCAACGCGTATCGACGTCCCGTTCACCCGCATTTTTGAAGTCGAACTGGACCTGCAACGTCAGGTTTCAGGCACGCGCAAAGCGACGTGCGGCCTCAATCACGGAGGCGCGTCGTCTAGCATGTTCTTCCTCGGTAGGCTCGCCCGTTAACATACGTGCGACTTGAGGAGCGGCGAACCACCATCCCGCGAGGGCAAGCACCAAAAAGGCAATATGGTCTGCGTCGATGGAGTTGGTGAGCACTCCTTGGCGTTGCCCGTCTGTCGCTGCCGCCGTTTTTTCCTCATAGCGGGCACGCCGTGCCTCCTCATTAGGTACGTCCGTACCAAATGCGAGACCTTCCCAGTGCAGAAGGCGTGTGAGTTCGGGTCGTTCACGGTGGTAGTCGTACACGTGTCCGGCGTAGTCGCCAATGTCGTACGTGGCAAAGGAATCAACGGGGATTGCCTGCGCGACTTTGGCTAGTTCCTCTTGCAGCACTCTCGCCAGCAGTTCCCGCTTGCCGCCGAAGTAGTTGTAGATGCGTTCTTTGTTCACACCTGCTTCCTTGGCGATGCGCTCTATCGTCGTGCCATCTGGGCCGACAGCGGCGAATTGTTTTGTCGCAGCGTCGAGAATCTTTCGTTGTGTTCCTGCTGTGTCCCACGCCATCCTCTAGTCCTTTCCAACGGTAGCGTTGCATATTTTACCGGACGTTACTAGACTCCTTTCCAACGCAACCGTTGGAAAGTAGGTCATCATGCACACGTCCGACCATCCAGCACGACGCAGCACGGCAGCCGCGCTGGTCATCACCGCTCTTTTCGTTCTTACACAGCTCTACTCCGCCATCCCCCTCATTGGTCCTGTGAGTACAGATCTTGGCAGAAACGCCACATTTGCCCTGTCCACTTCATTTAGCTTGTGCTATGCACTAGGTTTCCTCATCTGGGGCCCCATCGCCGACCATTACGGCCGCCGCGCCTGCCTTCTCATCGGCATGACCTTGCTCACCGTTGCGACCCTGAGCTGCGCCGTCACCACGTCTCTCGGTGCGCTTGCCGTTGCACGGTGCATTCAAGGCATTACCGCAGCAAGCTTTGCCCCCATTGCTCTGGCCTATCTCAGCGATTCCACACCACCCGCCTGGAGAGGAACCGCAATCGGTGCAATGTCCACAGCATTTCTTGTCGCCGGAATATTCGGGCAAGTCACAGCCCAAGCGATCACAGAGCGCTGGGGGTGGCATTGGGTGTTCGGGGCAAGCGCACTGATCCTATTCATTTGCGCAGGAGCCATTGCAGTCCTCATGCGGGACCGAACCACTCGCGCTCCATACAGTTCGCTTATAGATCAATTCACCAGGGTAGGTGCCCTCTTGACCACCCCGACCATTCTGCTCCTCTGCAGTGCACACGTCACCCTGTTATTGGTCTTTGTGGCCATGTACACTGCGCTAGGGCCGCATCTTGTCACCCTCGGACATTCTCCCTCGGATATCCTCATCCTGCGGCTTGTTGGCTTGCCGGGTATGTTTGCGGCACTCGCAGTGGGGAAGCTATCACAGCGATTCAGCACAATCACCCTCGCTCGCACGGGGTTTCTCCTGGGTGCCGTAGGACTCATCCTAGAAGCATGTATGCACACATCCACCACCGGAATAGGTGCTGCCAGCCTTGTCTGCGTCACTGGCGTTGCTGTCGCCGTAGCCACCATGATCACATTGTTTGGGCAGGTCGCCGCACCGAATCGCGCCACCGGCATGGCCATTAACGGGCTGGTCCTTTTCCTTGGGGCCAGTATCGGGCCACTTCTAGGCGCGGCAGGACTCAGCTTTTCCGCCCTCCTATTGGTACTGGCCGCGCTGTATTGCTGCGCGGCCCTGAGTCTCACCGTCGTGGCAAAGTTGCTTTAACGAGCAACCTCCACGGTACCTAGCTGAACGGTACCCGCTTTCAGCGCAATTGGCCCTTGAGCATCCTTTGGTATGCGTCCAATTTCCCTACGCTGCATACTGTCTTTGCCCACGTTGTGGGCGGTGGACACGAGCGCGGTCACCGCCCAGGTGCCGTCGTCACGAGGTTCGAGCCACGGATCCGCAACGGCCACCTCGACCATGTTGAAGCGTGCGGATACAGTCACAGTTCCCCGATAGTGACGCACCCCATCAGCAGTTTCCGAAGCCTTGTCCCGTGAAAAACTCAGCGATCAGCACCCTGTTTAGCAGCACCATTCGTGGGGTTGACGCCGCCGCGCGTGTTTTTGGCAAACTGCTGAACCGCCGCGGCGTCGATAAGCAGGTCAGGCGTCGCAGCAGCTGGGTGTATTGGGGCCAGCATCCGGCGAGTAGGGTATCGGTACGAAAAACTCCTGGCGAGCATCCACCGAGCCAGCACCCGGGTAGACGTAAATGCCCCATTTATCACCCGTCGTATTCGCCGGTGGATCCACCACAACCCGCGCCGTGAAAGTACCATCAGTGTTCATAGCCTGCGCCTGCCTAGCGATGGAACGCCGCATATCGACGGACCCCGCAGGTATAGAATCCAGCGTCCCTGCGGGCATTACCCACGCCATGCGATCATGGGGGTGTGTGCGCACGGACCCTGGGACACCTTCGCTGGGCTTCCAGTGCTCAGGAAACGCACCGTAGAGCACAAACAATCCGTTCGGAACTCCAGGCGGGACAGGCAGTACGAAGCCGCCACGGTTAGCATTCGGATCAAAGCCTGAACCGTGAACAAGAAGGACATCACCACGATGCATCGTCTTGCCCTCAATGGAACGGCCTTGCTCATCTGTCACACGAATCTGCGGTGACTCGTTCACCTGCGGAAATATGGGTAAATTATCAGGGACCACAGGCATTGCGGCTGCGGCAGGGGCAGCAGCCACCACAACGGCCAACGCTAGGGGAAGGGCAGTGAATGATCGCATAAACTTAACCTACCCTTATTAGCCGAGGTGTGGAAGGTGGCTTCCAGTAATTCCGCCACCAAACCTCTACTTCACCACCAGGTTCACCATGCGACCGGGCACCACGATCTCCTTGACCACGGTCTTTCCTTCCACATGGTTGGCAATGCCAGGATCGGCCAGTGCTGCGGCGATGATGTCGGCCTGGGCGGCGTCAACAGCCACGGTCACGCGACCACGAACTTTGCCGTTGACCTGAACGGGAAGCTCGATGGTGTCATCCACCAACCATTGTTCGTCGAAGGTGGGGAAGGGTTCGTACGCCACGGTGCCATCGGCCGTCTTGTTGCCAAGACGAGTCCATAGTTCCTCGGCAATGTGGGGTGCCACCGGCGCAACCATCAAAACCACGGGTTCAACCGCTGAGCGGGGTGCGCCAGCCGGGTATGCCTTGGTCAGGTAGTTCACGTACTCGATGAGTTTGGCCACTACCGTGTTCAGGCGTAGTTCGGCGTAATCCTCGCGCACACCAGCAACAGTCCGGTGCAGGGCTTTGTTGTCATCGTCGGTCAACACAGCGTCGTCAACAACAACCAGGTTGCCGGTGTTTTCATCAATCACCAAGCGCCAGAGGCGTTGCAGGAAACGCTGGGCGCCCACGACGTCTTTGGTGGCCCAGGGGCGGGATGTGTCCAGGGGACCCATGGCCATTTCGTACACGCGAAGCGTATCGGCACCGTAGTCGTCGCAGATTTCCTCGGGGGATACGGAGTTTTTCAGAGATTTACCCATTTTTCCGTATTCCTGAGTGACCTCTTCCCCGTTGTAGAAGAATCGACCGTCGCGTTCTTCCACCTCGGCGGCGGGCACGTACATGCCACGGGAGTCGACGTAGGCGAAGGCTTGGATGTAACCCTGGTTGTAGAGGCGTCGATACGGCTCACGTGAGGTAACATACCCCAGGTCGTAAAGCACTTTGTGCCAGAACCGGGCGTACAGCAGGTGCAACACGGCGTGTTCGACACCGCCGACGTACAGGTCAACACCACCGCTGTCAGACGTGGAGTGGGGGCCGGTCCAGTAGCGCTCGTTGTCGATGTTGCAGAACTCGTCAGCGTTGGTGGGGTCAATGTAACGCAGCTGGTACCAGGACGAACCAGCCCATTGAGGCATGACGTTCGTGTCACGGGTATACCGTTGCACCCCATCGCCGAGGTCTAGTTCCACCTCAACCCAGTCTTTAGCCTTGGCCAGTGGTGGTTGTGGTTCGGAATCAGCGTCATTGGGGTCGAAGGACACGGGGTTGTAGTCCTCCACATCGGGCAGCTCGATGGGAAGCATGGATTCCGGCAGGCCGTGAGCGATTCCATCGGCGTCGTACACGATGGGGAAGGGCTCGCCCCAGTAGCGCTGGCGAGCAAACAGCCAGTCCCGCAGCTTGTATTGGATTTTCTCGCGTCCCAGGCTCCGAGCTTCCAACCAGGAAATGACGGCGGCGATGGCGTCTTCTTTGCCCAGGCCGTTGATGTCTAGACCGGACTCGTTTGCCGAGTTCACGGCCACACCTGCTTCGGTGTATGCCTCGACGGAAATGTCACCACCTGCAACAACTTCAACCAAAGGCAGACCAAATTCACCGGCAAATTCGTAGTCGCGGGAATCGTGGGCGGGCACGGCCATGATCGCACCGGTACCGTAGCCGGTGAGTACATAGTCCGCAATGAACACGGGAATGCGCGCACCGTTGACCGGGTTGGTAGCGTACACGCCCAGGAAAACGCCGGTTTTTTCTTTGTTTTCCTGGCGTTCCAGGTCGGATTTTGCTGCAATGGAGGCACGGTATGCTGCCACCGCCTCAGAAGGTGTAGAATGCCCGAAAGTCCACCGCGCGTCAACCGCATCTGCTGCGTAAGCGTTGGCAGGGGCGGCGTCTACCAGGGCGTCGACAAGCGGATGCTCGGGGGCAAGCACCATGTAGGTGGCACCAAACAGCGTGTCGGGGCGGGTGGTGAACACAGTGATCGTCGCCTCACCCGCAACAGCCTCACCCTGCAGCAGCCTCCACTGCAAAATCCACCTCAGCACCGCGTGAACGTCCAATCCAGTTCTGCTGCATGCTTTTGACTTTGTCCGGCCAGTCCAACAGTGCGAGATCGTCGAGCAGGCGGTCGGCGTAGGCGGTGATGCGCATCATCCATTGCGAGAGGTTCTTACGGAACACCGGGAAGTTCCCGCGTTCGGAACGCCCGTCGGCGGTGACTTCCTCGTTCGCCAGTACCGTTCCCAACCCGGGGCACCAGTTCACCAGGGAGTTCGTGCGGTAAACCAGACGGAAAGAGTCAACAACCTCGGCTTTCTGCTTCTGCGTCAGTTCTGCATAAGCACTAGTACCAAATTTCACCGCCAGTTCCTCGGGCACAGCAACCTCGCCGGATTCCAGCAAGGGATGCAGCTCGGCGATGGGGCGAGCTTTCTGCTGCGCCGGATCGAACCAGGCGTTGAAAGATCTGCAAGAAAATCCACTGCGTCCAGCGGTAAAACTCAACATCGGTGGTGGCCACGGCGCGTCGTTTATCGTGCGCCAAGCCCAGGCGACCGAGTTGACGTTCCATATTGTTAATGGATTCCTGGGTTTTCACCCGCGGGTGTGTTCCCGTCTGAATGGCGTACTGCTCGGCGGGCAGGCCAAACGCGTCATAGCCCAGGGTATGCAGCACGTTTTTGCCCAGCATTCGGTTGTATCGTCCGAACACGTCGGTGGCAATGTATCCCAGCGGGTGCCCCACATGCAGGCCCGCCCCAGAGGGGAAGGGGAACATGTCCTGCACAAACAGCTTTTCCTCCGGCAGTGTTTCCCCGCCCGTGGGGGCAAGGTCGCCCACCGGGTTTGGGGCGTTAAAACGTGCCGTTGTCTATCCAGAATTTCTGCCACGTTTTCTCTATCGTGGCAGCCAGTTCTGGGGAATAACGGTGTGCAGGGGTCTCGCTCGGATTAGTCATGAGAAACAGTCTAGACCCTGCCCTAAACCTGCTGCTTATCGACGCCGCGTTACCCCATCACCGCGCTATCGCCCAGGTTTACTGCCGAGGTCGCTCAAAAACAATGAGAATGCCGTCAACCCCACCGGGCCCTATGCGTCCCTTTGACGTCTGCGGCGGTCATAGACTTGTACAACCAGCCGTCTTTCGCTTCATCGTTAAGAATCTTCTCCAGCTTTTTGCCGGACATTTTGCCGCCCAGCAGCCCTTCACGAACTTCCACTACTTTGTACTCCATACGTTCAATATAGCGATGAAATCCACAGGGCTGCCGTTAACACAATCTGCTACTGGAGTCTGCGGCGCAGCAACACCGCACCGCTGACGGTAAGCACGGCACCCAACAGCACCAGCCCTAACACTGAGGAACCCGTCATGGCCAGCTTTTCGACGCCCCGTTGACGCTCAGGTTGCGCCCCAACCTGAGCTGGTACATTGCTTCCATACTCTGGTGTGCGCGGATCACCTGAAGCGGGAGGTACCCCTGGCTTCTTGGTGCGCGGTTCCGGTGTTTGGTTGCAGGGAACTGCGGTTTTCACCTCGTTACTGTTCACCCCGGGCTTCGTCGCGGTGTCGAAAACCGGATAACCCTCGGTGAGTAGGTAACCAGTGTCGCGAACGTACCCTGATTCAGGCTTGTCTTTCACTGTTGCGGCAAACGACACAGACACCACAGTATCTGGGTTATTTTTACGGCTAGCCGCGAGTTTGGTTAAACCCGCGGGTGTGAGTTCCATGGTGGCCACTCGCTGCGCATCCACGGTGAAGGTGTAATCCTTACGTTTATCAAGCTCCATAGTTTTACCACCAGTGGAACGGTTACTGATGGTCACAGTGTGGGAACTATCCTTCACTGCAACACCGTCCGGCACGGGATTGGCAATGGTGTAGCGGTGGATCTTCCCGTCGCTTTGTGGCGCAGGGGAGTTACCTGTGACTGTGTAGGTGACTGTGCCACCAACGTCCGTGCAGCGCTTATCCACATCCGCTGTTGTTGTCAGCTTTTGGTCCTTTGCGTGCACCTCCACCTCATACATCCAGCGACCACGTGTCTGCGGATCGGTGCTAGGCACCGTCACAAGGAATGGAGACACCACTGAAAGGTGCTTGTCTTGGGCAGGACTCGGAGCCTCGGTGACGTAGTACAACCCAAGCGGCAGGTCTGCCAAACGCGCACTACCGTCTGCACCTGTTTCCCCACGCACAACTGTGGTACTCAAATCACTTTCCCTGCCACCACCAGCATAGAAGTCAGCTGCCTTGACGTTTTCTGCGGCCAACCACCCCTCGTTAGTGGTCAGATCAATACCCATGACTTTTCGAGCCTCAAAACGAATACCCGGGATAGGGGAGCGGTCCAGGCTGGCCGCGGGATTCTGCGGATCACCAAACTGTGTCAAAGGATCACCTGATGATTTGTGGATGACCAACGTACCTCGGCGGTTACTATCAATCAACCCCGCATAACGCTGCGAAACCGACTCATGTGTAGCCTGCGCAACCACTGTTTTCTCGGCTGCACTAGCAAGAGCGAGTGGATGTGCACTCAGGGCGACGACAACCGCTGCGACACATGCGATGCTGCGTTTCTTCATGGGATTACACCTTTGCCTCTACAGTGGGCGTGTTTATTTCGGTACGAGCTTTTTTTGCGCTGCCGCAGCACCCAGGCAAAAGCTGCAATGACCAGGAGCACAATGACTGCGGCCGACCCCAAGGACAGCGGTCATCCAGCCCTGCCACGGGTGATGAACAGTATCAAACACCTGATTCGCCTCGCCGGGTTCCATTTCTGCGCGAACCGCCTGCACAAGAAGACGATGCGAGTTCACCCCATACGGCGTACAGGTAATCAAAGTAATCATGTCGCGCCCCGGAACGGGCGCCAATTTATCCGTTTCAGTCGGGAGCACAACAAACGTGTCCTCCACAACATACTTAAGTTTCTGTCCAGCAACGTCCACATAGATGGCGTCGCCCTTTTTCACATCAACAAGGTTGTCCCACAAAGTGGCCTGCGACAGGCCCGTATGTCCCGTCAACACCGCATGAGTACCCTCGCCCCCCACGGGGAAGGCACTCCCATACAGGTGACCGATGCCTTTAGCCAACACCGACTCATCCGAACCGTGATAGATCGGCAAATCAGACGAAATGGCGGGAATCACCACACGACCCATCACCTCACCGACATCAAGCACATCCAGATAGCGCTGGTACTCAAGGTTGTCGGCCTCGACCCGCGCCAACCACGGGTCGAGGATAGGTCCACCCTGAAACTGGGCATTCCAGTCCTGAGCTTCGCGGAGTTCATCAACATAGCGCTGCTGGGTCGCCGGGTCTTGCACCTGACTTGCATAGGCTTCGACCTGGCTACTCTGCTGAGCGTTATTCCACACTGTGGCCACGACAGGATACAAAAGAACCCCAACACCAATGAGAACTAACAGCAAAGGAAGGAGTAACCTCGCTGCTGATGATCGGCTAGATGACCGAGGCTTTTTCACTGACCTGTGGCGCAAGCCCATGATGTTTAACACCCCACGAAAATCGGACTGGACGGGAAAATAACTTAGGAACCCTGGCGACGGAACATGTAGACGGCGCTACCGCCACCCACCAGAACGATCAGGCCACCGGCCAGGATCAACGTGGTGATACCAGCGCCACCTGTCAGCGGCAGGTTGTGCCCACCGTTGTGCTTAGCATCCGTCACCGTCGGGGTGGACAAAGCGATCGTCTCGTTGCTGCCCTTGTTCACCTGGAAGAAGAACGGGGTAGCCAACAGCGAATAGCCCGGGTGTGCTTTGGTCTCCACCAAAGCAGTAGCCCTTAGCCTTCTCCGCCTGATTCTCGACGGCCGCACCATCAGCGAAGTCATTCACATGCAGGCCCTGCACCGTAGCGCCCGGAACGACATCCGTGCGGATCTTGTTACCCAGGTGGTTAATATCGTCACAGGCGTAGATATCAAAACGAGCTTCATTCAGCGGCTGCTTGTCGCTGTTCTGCTTCACAACCTTGACGTTGCCGAAATAGGTCTTCGGCTTATCCTTCGGAGTTGACGGAGGCTTGGGGTTGGTCGGATCTTCGTGCTCAGAGTACGACGTCAACTCAGCGTCGTTAACCACCGGAGCCAACGGATCGACAGAATTAACGTGCTGCACCATGAAGTCAGCCACCGTCACCAGCTTGCGCTTTTGGGCCGGAAGATTCGAAATCTTTGCCAAACCAGCGGCAGTGAAATCAATGACCAGCTTTGCTTTGCCGGCAGCATTTTCTTGACGCACGGCGTAGTCAACGCCTTCGTTGAAGGTCACCGAGTTGTCAGCCAGTTTCACGGACTTGATGTGACCATCGGTGAGACGCGCCGGGTCATACACGTCGGCGACCTTGTAGGATGCGAGTTTCTGGGACTCGGGAATCTTGGAAGTGATGGTGTACCCGATGCGGTCACCAACATTTTTACCTTGGTCCTGAACCGTCTTGGTAATCACGTCTTCGACGGGCTTATTCTTCGGGTAGACGTGAACGTTGTATTCCCACGTGTTCTTGGTGTTTGGGTTGGTCAGAGGCAGCGTGACGTAGAATTCACGTTCCACGGATTCATAGCCCAGCGGGGCGGAAATTTCTGTTACCTTGTACAGACCAACAGCCAAGCCATCGAATACGGCTTCGCCATTAGCTCCGGTCGGTTTGGTCACGGCGGGGCCGAGGTCGTTGCTCCCGGTTTTAACAACTTTTTCTGCAGCCAACCAGCCTTCGTTGGTGGTGAGGTCGATATTGTTAACCTTCTGAACCTGGAACACGGCGTTACGGAGGGGCTCGCCCAGACCGTTGACGTTATCGCGACGCAAACCATTGTCACGCTCGGTGCCCACGTTGTTCTTGGAGAACTTGTGAATGGTCAGTGAGGTGGGGGCGGTCTTGTTGATGGTTCCTACCGGAGCGTTGGGTATGCTGCTGGACGCACCTGGGACGCTCTTTGTTGCACCGGGGGTTGCCACGGCAACACCCATGCCGATGCCAGTACTGGTGAGAATAACGCCGGTGGCAACGGCAGCGACGAGGCTCTTTTGAAGATGTTCATGGAAAGCTCTTCCTGGATAGGATCGACGATGGTGTTATAAGTGCTCACTGTTTGTAGGTGCCAGGTGTTTCATTCACTGTTGCACCGAGGGCGCGGATCGTTCATGATGCGTACCTTTCGCTTGTTGCGTTTTATTACTACTTATTCAGTTGTGCGTTGTCGTCTGAAGACAATTCCCGCGAGACCCGCAGCGAGGAGCACCGTGAACATTCCGGCACCGATGTACCCGCCGTGCCCGAATCCACCGGACCGCGGCATTTCGCCAACCATGGCGGGAAACTTAAACACCCACGCACTGGCACTTCCAGTCAACGGTTGTGCCTGCTCAGGCGCGGTAGCTTGATAGGCGGGTACGGTGTAGTGCGCCTGCGCGTTGATCTGCGTGTGCGTGTACGCACCCGTCGCTGGAATAGCCTTTCGGATCAGTGACGGTGGTGCGGCACACAATCTCACCGTGATGGTTCTTGTCCACCGCGAGGCGCGGGGCGTCGTTACGCGTACCAGAACCAGGAATTACTGTGGCTCCGGTGCACTGCAGGGTGCCAAGGGTTAAGTGCTGGTCGGTGTGCGCACCAGTGTTGACATCCATGACAACATCGCTGATGTCAATGGTGTCTAGCGGGTACGAACCAGTGCCGAAGCGGTAGGTGAACTGCACTTCCTTGGCGGTCGGGGCGAGGGGGTACGCCTGTTCCTTGGTGTATGCCTTCTGGGTGTACACCTCTTTATCTACGGTCAGTTCCGGCATTGCCACACTGACGCAGGCTGATGCGGTTTTCTCCTCGGTCGCGACTTTAGCGCCCTTGACATCTTTGCGTGCATCGCCTGAAGCAAATTTCACCTGGTTAACCAACCCTTTATCCATGCTTCCATCAACGCATTGATGGTGGTCACGAACGTCACGGGTAGCTTTCGGATCGGCGACGCGGTAGCGAACCTCTACACGCATCGTTGCTGTCTGCTGTGGCTGGATCTTCTTCATGTCAGCCTTCGCAAGACGCCAGGAACCTGTCTTCTCTTTACGTAGCCCAGCGGGGTTGGTCACCAGATCTCCAGAAACAACCATGCCGATCACGTTCATACCGGAAAGGGTGGTGGGTTCTTCGACGATGTCCTGCGGCGTCGCAGTAAATGCGGAATCGTTTTTTACAGCAACTTCGTAGGTAGCGGTTAACTCCTGATTGGCCGCACCAGTGACTACCACGGGGCTGTACACGGCTTTCTTACTGAGGGTAAACGCCGCATTGTGGGGAGCCTTCAGGTCAACGCAGGCGTTTTTCCACTTGTCACGATGGTCTTTGTCGCTGCGCAGCGCCACTGTGTTGACCAAACCAACACCCTCGTGGTTAGAACTGGAGCGACACGTCAGTGTCTTTTCATTACGGACGGTCGCGTCAGGGTCGGTAACCACATACGTCACCGCTACCGTCATGGACCGTTCGGTGTGAGCACCGATAGGCTGCATCTTGTCGTGCGGGATCAGCCACGAGTTGCCTTCTTGAGCAAGTCTCATGTTCTGCTCCGTGACCAGTTCACCAGAAACATGCACTTCAGCTATGTTCATGCCAGGGAAAGCTTGCGGCGCTTCGAGAATGTCGCCAGGTTGCGCCTGGTGACTGGCATTATTACGAACTTTCACACGGTATTCTGCGGTGATGCGTTGATCCTTCTCACCGGTGAGTGCAATCGGTTCACTTATTTTTTCTTTGTTCACCACAAAGTCAGCGGCGGGCACAACGTTTTTGAACGTACACTCCACGGTGTCCAGATGGTTAGCGTTGCGAACAGTCAGCCCGTTAGCACTGGGGTTTTTGCTCAACATAGATGGTGTTGTTGTCCATGCGCGCCGGTGGCACTCCATCAACCACGGTTTTCGACGTCCCGTGCACGTCTTTCGCCGTACACACTGCGGCTTTACGCTGCTTACCGTTGAGGAAAAGGCTCCACCCGGGTTTATTCTGCAGGTTTTCTGATACCTCAATTGTCCCCGGCTCAAACCCCTCTCGCCCACGTAGGGTTGGCATGGTCAGCGTTGCGATGCCGTCATCATCGGTTGTTGCCTGCGGCCCCAGCACTTTTTTTCGACACCGCCTCGGCGTGTCTTGTACAACTGGGAAGTAAATTCGAAAAGCCCGCCCCAGAAAGACCAGGGGTAGTGATGTCTTTGCTGTTGTGCAAGACCTTACCGCTTGCATCAACAAGTTCCTTTTTGATCACCAACTTGGCACCACAGCCTGCGAAGGATTTCCTCAACTCCTCGCGAAGATGCTCAAACCCGTTGGGCAGGATAATGCGATCTTGGCTGATGGTTTCCAGCAGTTTCAGCTGGCTAGCCACGTAAAGAACGTAGTCGTTATAGTATTCGCGCTCAACACCTGGGAAGTCGACGGTTGCCGCATAGCTCTCACGGTGACGGTATTTGTACGTGGTTTCCCATGCTGCGCCTTCAATGCTCTGGCCGTATTCGGGATTGGGGTGTATTTCCCACACGATCGCTGCTGTCAGCGCGGAATCCTACACCCACGCCCACCACATAGGTTCCTTTGCTGCGCAGTTGTTCTGCATAGTATTGGGCCCAAATCACGTCATAGTCATTGGTGACCACACCCCATCCAAATGGCGCAGTTGGCCTACCATCGGTGATGAAGTACACGACGTCGTACTTTTCACCATTATCGGCTGCCTCTGATAGCCGTTTGAGCGCATCACTCCAGTTGGTTCCGCCTCGCCTGTAATCACGGTCCCCGGGTAGAGTGAGCCTGTCTAAGGTTTGTTTCGCGTTGTTGACGTCCTGGTTGGATTCCATTTTCGCGTTGATCACCTCGGCGTTGACATCACCAGGTGCCTCAGTGGCAAAGTTCATGATGCTGAGCGTTGTGGAGGTTCCAGAGAGGATGTCCACCACGGTTTTACCCGCCTCTTTGCTGGCTGCGAGTCCTTGCTGCCCAATGGATTGGGATACGTCAAAGACCAGTGCGGTACGCAAACCACATCGCGGAATGGCACGGATGGTCTTAGCGATGGAGTTATCTGCTTCCTTAGCGTGAGGATCGGCTTGTTTCGAGGTGTTTGCCCCATCAAAGTCCGTGGCAGTCTCGGCAACGAGTGATGCTACTTTGGCTGCTTCCGGGTTACTGGCGGGCGAAATCGGTTCCTTCTTGCTGTCGGGGGAAGTGGGAACTTGCGGTGCTGACGCATCGTATGGCGCTTTCTCTGCAGGACTTGCGTCAGCAACAACTGGATGCGTAGTAGTCCCCACAACAAGCGTTGCAGCTGCAATAAGCGCGGATACCGAAGAGAGCACACGGCGGCATGTTTGCCTGGTGTTACGCAGGCATCCCTTGCCCTGATTGTGGTGATTGTGGTCACGCACCGTGATGCGCCTTTCTTTACAATTCCGTTTACCCCTATGCGGTATCGCAACTGGCTGCGGAAGCAGCCACCCCGTTGACATCCACTATGTCAGCGACCCGGCATCACATAGGAATTTTCTTAATTTTGTCTCTTACAGTCTTATACTTTTCTTGCTTTTTGCAAAGCTGACATATAAACATTTTGCTGGGCTTTACCCCCACAGCCAGAAACGCGCAGGTCATAATTATCACTTTCGATACCTGCGCTACCCCCATCATTGGCCTACAAAATGCGCAGTTCAGAGCTATAATTTGAAAAATTACTGAATCGTCGGTATGCCATGCCGTCAGCATCCACCATGGTCAAGAGCATACAAAAACCTCATCCTGAAAACATAGATTCAAGATGAGGTTTTCCTGAGAGTTTTATGGTGCCACTAATAAATTGCCAGCGTCCTACTCCTCAATGATGTCGTCGCGGCTACTTGCACATCGACCAGCTCAGCACGAGAGATCTGGCCCTTCGCAAGTTTATTAACCACAAGGGCAATAGCGCCGTCGCCGGTCACGTTACATGCCGTGCCGAAAGAGTCGATGGCGATGTACGCGGCAATCATGAGCCCCACTTGGTCGTTCGTAAATCCCAGCATGGAGGACAGCAAGCCCACAGCTGCCATAATCGCACCACCAGGTACGCCCGGTGCGGCGACCATGGTGATGCCCAGCATGAAGATGAACCCGATGGCCTTGCCTGGTGTCAGCTCAATGTCCGCCATGTACGTGATCGCAAAAGCAAAGAGACCAATCTTGAGCATGGAGCCGGCCAGGTGCGTGGTGGCGCAGAGGGGAACAGTGAAGCCTGCGACGGACGGCGCGACGTTGTTGCGCTTAGCACAGTCGTAGGTGACGGGAATGGTAGCGGCGGAGGAGGAGGTACCCAGCGCGGTGACATACGCGGGCAGCATGTTCTTCAGCGCCACGAAGGGGTTTTTACCTGCGATACTGCCTGCAATAACGAACTGTATGAGCAGCAGCACGATGGTGAGCACCACCGCCAGCACGAGCACTCGGGCAAAAGCACTTAGGATCTGCAGAAGGTTTCCGTTCATCCCCATGGACAGGAACATGCCGAAGATGAAGATCGGCAAAAGCGGGATAATAAACTTAGTGATGACGTGCATGACCACGCGTTCCAGGTCACGCACCCCTGCAAAGAGCGTATCGCTGCGCACAGCAGTCATGGCCACGCCAATAGTAAAGGCAAGGAGAAGAGCCGTCATCACGCCCATGGGTGGTTCCATGTCAATTTTGAAGTAGGGGCTCAGGGCGCCTTTTTCCACATCCGCCGCAGCGACCATACCTTGCCCTGCCAGTAATCGTGGGTAGAGAGCGGATGCGGAAAGATAGGCCATGAGTCCAGCGAAAATAGTGGAAGCATAGGCGATGGCCGTGGTGATGGCCAGCCATTTTCCCGCACCTTTACCAATCCCGGCGATGGCCGGGGTGATCAGGGCGAAAATCAAGACGGGGATGAAAAATCCAAGGAAATTTCCGAACAGACCGTTGAAGGTGGCGAAAACGCGCCCCAGCCAGTCGGGGAAAAATAAGCTGCATACGATGCCGGAGATAATTGCTACGACAATGCGAAAAAGCAGCGAGGAGGAGAGTCGTCGAAGATCCATACGTTCTTCCCTAGGTTCGGACCCCGGATGGGACCGGGGTCACTACGGTGCATAAACTGTTTATAAGGTAACAGCTTTCAGCATTGGTCACGAACGCCTATACCCTAACAACAACGGGTGTTCCGACTGCCGGATCGTCTAAAACTACTGCGTTGGGGGGCGAAAAACAGTCGCGGCATGTTTTTTTCGGTAAGAACGTCCACCAGACAGGGGTGGGGCCGACAATAGCAGTGGCTGTGGTTGAGGGATTGACCACCGAGACGTCGTCAAGCGCAAGCATATCCTGGCATTTTTCGACCATAAATTCGCAACATCACCCCACCCGACTACACTTGCGCTTATGATTGCCGTGACCGCGCTACTGTTGATTCTCGCCGCACTCTTCATCATTGTTGGCGGCCTCGGGTGGGCTGGAAAATTGCCAGGAAACGGCGTGATAGGCATTCGCGTACCGGAAGTCCGTAAAACCAAGGAACTGTGGGACACCGCACACCGCATCGCCGGACCGCTCTGGACAGTCAGCGGCGTCGTCCTCGCCCTTGGCGGCATACTTTCGTTCGGTGCTAGCGGGTGGATGTGGCTGGTCGTCGCACTCGCTGTTGTCGGCTCCCTCGCGCTTTTGGGCATGGGTGCCGGCATGGGCGCACATGCCGTCGCGCTTATCGACGCCCGCGCCACTGCCGAAGCAGCCTCCGATTCCGGCTGCGATTGCTGCTCTTCAGGGGCTTCCGACGCATCGGCGTCCTCCACAGCTGCCTCCGATGCCCATGACCCCAGCGTGGATTGCGGCGTGAGCGGCGGCTGTGGTTCCTGTTCACTCAACGGGGCGTGTGAAGGCGGCTCCGATGCCTTCGCAGCAGGTGAGTCCTTTGGCAGCGTAGACTTAGATGCCGTACGTAAGGCCGCTGCGAAAGGCGATGATCGTCAGCATGGGAACACCACAGTTCATCCTTAACCTGAGAAAGAAAATCGGACACGACGAGCTATGGCTGCCCGGGGTGACAGGGGTAATACTCCGCAGCGGCGACGGTGGGGGAGGGAAGGGGACTGCGCAGGAAGTCCTGCTGGTGCAGCGCAGTGATAACCACCACTGGACACCGGTGACCGGCATCTGCGAGCCTAGCGAGCAGCCTGACACAGCTATCATGCGGGAAGCTTTGGAAGAAACGGGGCTGCAGATTCAGGTGGACCGCCTGCTGTGGGTGCAAGCCATCGACGCGTTGACCTATATCAATGGAGACGTTGCCAGTTACATGGACACCGCATTTGCCTGTTCGGTAGTCCCCGGCACATCGTCTATTCCTCATGTTGCCGACGAGGAGAGCGTCGCAGTCGGTTGGTTTCATGTTGACGAGCTGCCGGCCATGAAGCCGCGTTTTGAGCATTTAATTACAATCGCAAGCACAGGAACTTCCCGTAGTCCGGCGGGCTGGGGACCAGCGTCAACCTAGGAGAAAGAGTTGCGCTATAATGCAACTCGCTGGCATTGCAGAGAAAGCTGATGATGTTTCATGTCCGACGCATGCGTGTCCGATGCCTGCGGTTGCACCACTTCCACACCAGCCGAGAACACTCACGGTGCTAGGTACCAATTCTGGGATAACGCCCTCATCCTTCCCATCCTGTCCGGGCTGTTATTAGTGTTGGGCGTGATCACCGAGGGCCGGGTGCCTGGGACAGTTCACCAACTCTTCTTCTGGGCCTCTCTCGTTGCTGGTGGCATCACTTTTGTACCGGATGCACTCAAGCGATTGGTCCTGCCTGGACGTCGCCTCCGCCAACGCTTGAGCATCGGCCTACTGATGACCATCAGCGCAATTGGCGCGGTGATGCTCGGATACACCGCCGAAGCAGCAGCGCTAGCATTCCTGTTTTCCATTGCGGAAACCTTGGAAGACCGGGCATTCGCCCAGGCACGGAGTAGTTTGCGTTCACTCTACGAACTGATCCCCTCCACGACGACAGTTCGGCGAGGCGCGGAGACAGTGGAGATCACATCGGCAGACATCGTTCCTGGGGATGTGATTGTGCTTCGGGCAGGTGATGCCGCCCCCACTGATGGCAATGTTTCACGTGGAACATCGTCACTTGATACCGCTGCCATCACCGGAGAATCCCTCCCGCGCGACGTTGCAGAAGGTGATGAGGTGCACGCTGGAAGCATTAACCTTGCCGCGCCCATCGAGATCACAGCAACTAGCCCAGGGACCGATAATTCCATCACCACCATCGTTCGCCTCGTCGAAGACGCACAGAACAAGCAGGGCGAACGCGCACGACTGGCTGACCGCATCGCCCGCCCCCTCATTCCAGGCGTGCTGGTCCTGTCACTTCTTGTTGGTGTCATTGGTTCGTTTCTAGGCGATCCTGCCACATGGATCACTCGCGCGCTGATCGTTCTTGTCGCGGCATCGCCCTGCGCTATCGCTATTGCCGTCCCTGTAACCGTAATTTCTGCCATCGGAGCGGCTACACGCTGGGGCGTGATCATCACCTCGGGTTCCGCTTTTGAACGTTTAGGAGCTATTGATCGGCTGGCTTTTGATAAAACCGGTACATTGACCGCGAATCGCCCCACGGTCACCACCGTTATTGGCGACCCCGACACAGTGGCCTTAGCCGCATCAGTGGAACAACACAGCCTACATCCCTTGGCGCAGGCCATCGTTGCCGCGCACGAAGGTCCGCTATTAGAAACCCATAACATCGTCGAAACCCCAGGTCAAGGCATTAAAGCCGAGGTTATTGACTCAGCTGGGCAATCCAGAACAATAACAATCCAAAGTCCCCGTTCCTGCACATTTCTTCAAGAAAAATGGGCGCACACAACACACGACCTTGAACAAACTGGTGCCACGGTCGTTGTCGTGGCAGAAGATGATGCCGTAAAAGGGCTTGTGGGCATCGGCGATCCTGCGCGGGAATCTTCAGCTCGGGCAATTGAAGAACTACACGCGATGGGTATCCGCACCGCGATGCTCACTGGCGACAACAAGCACGCGGGGAAAGCGCTTGCCACCACCGTCGGAATCGACGAGGTTCACGCTGAACTTCTGCCAGAGGATAAGGCACAGTTCGTTGATGGACGCTGGGCCATGGTAGGGGACGGGATTAACGACGCCCCGGCACTCGCCGCCGCAACGGTCGGCATTGCCATGGGCGCCACGGGTACCGACGCCGCGATGGCTTCAGCTGATGTCGCGCTCACCGGAACCGATCTGCGGCTCCTTCCACGGGCCATGGCCCACGCGAGAGCCGCGCGGCGCATCATGAATGTGAATATCGGGTTAGCGTTGGCGATTATTGTTGCTTTGCCCCCGCTTGCCCTCTGCGGGGTACTTGGTCTTGCGGAGGTGGTGTTCATCCATGAAGTCGCGGAAGTAGCTATCATAGCTAACGGTCTGCGCGCAGGATTGAGGCGACGCTCGCAAATGTTGCTTTAAAAAGCAACTCAGCATTGCACGAATGCGCTACGTCGTTACATTATCAATTACGTCACTTGTGACGATAAAACAGAGCGCATAAAATTATGTGACACAGGCAGGAGAGTGCTACTCTTAAGGGCATGTTGAATGCTTGTCTGTTCCTTGGCACCTCATGGTGGTGGCGCGCTGAGTAAGCGAGCCACAATAGCAGCACTCACAACCCCTCAGCCCATGGCTCGCACGCTTCTCTTCTAGGCGTCCGGGCCATTGTTTTATCTACAGACAATCAAGGCCCGCCTCAGAGGAAAGCGTGTAACCACCCTCCTACGAAAGGCCCTTAGATGTCTCATCCGCACCGCGACACTCTCCTCAACGCCTACTTTGGCGAATTCGGCGGACAGTACGTCCCAGACATGTTGTATCCGGTCCTGGATGAACTAGAGCAAGCGTATGTCGATGCAATAAATGACCCGACATTCGCGGAAGAACTCGTCAATCTTTACGTGGACTATTTAGGAAGGCCCACGCCCATCACTGAATGTGCCAACCTGCCCTTAGAAGGCCATGGCAAAGGAAAAGCACGCATCTTCCTCAAGCGCGAAGACTTGGTGCACGGCGGTGCGCACAAAGGCAACCAGGTAATCGCCCAAGCACTTCTTGCCAAACGTCTGGGGAAAACCAGGCTGATTGCAGAAACCGGCGCTGGACAGCATGGCACAGCCACAGCAATGGTGGCTGCCTTGTTTGGCATGAAATGCACCATCTACATGGGCGCTCGGGACGTCGCTAGGCAGCAACCCAATGTATATCGCATGCGGCTCATGGGGGCCGAGGTTGTCCCGGTGGAAGAAGCAAACGGTAACGGTCTTGAAAACGCCATTGACGTAGCACTCATGGACTGGGTAAACAGCTACAAAGACACGCACTACCTCCTGGGCACGGCTGCCGGACCGCACCCATTCCCGACGCTGGTGAAAGAATTCCAGGCCGTCATCTCGCGGGAATCACGCGAGCAGATGATGGAACGAACCGGTGCGCTTCCCGACGTCGTGGTGGCGTGCGTGGGCGGCGGTTCCAACGCCATCGGCGCATTCGCCGACTACTTGACCGATAAGCCCGGAAACTCCGAGGTGAAGCTTGTTGGCGTAGAACCAGCAGGTGAGGGGCTTGATTCAGGCAAACATGGTGCCCCACTTAATCGGGGTCGGGCGGGTATCCTGCATGGTTCGCGCTCCTATGTCATGCTGGGGGAGGGGGATGAGGTGTTGCATTCCCATTCGGTATCAGCCGGACTTGATTATCCGGGCGTGGGTCCAGAGCATGCCTATCTTCTTGAATCGGGACGGGCTCAATATGTCGGCATCACTGACGCTGAAGCGCTGCAAGCGTTCCGCCTGCTGAGCCGCCACGAAGGCATCATTCCCGCCCTAGAATCAAGCCATGCGCTGGCCTACGCACTCAAACTTGCAGACATTGCGGAGGAAACGGGCGAGGAGACCACCATCCTGGTGAACTTGTCCGGTCGTGGCGATAAGGATGTCAACTATGTTCGTGCCTTGCTCGGCGATCTTGCAGCCACCGACCCTATGGAGCATCCGGTACAAGATCTTCACGTTGCCGATGTGATCGCCGAGCTTTCACGAACCGATTCCGACGACACAGTTGAGGGTTAGAGGCCTATGACTTTTTCACCACATGTTCGTACGCGTGCTGTGCGCTATCACGAAAACGCAGCACGCTTGTTTGCTCACTTAGGCGGCACAGTCGCAGACGACGCAGTGCTTCTTGAAAGCGCCGATATTGCCTCAAAAGAGGGCCTGCATTCGGTCATGGTGTTGCGCGGTTCGGTTCGCGTCACCTGCAACCATAACGATGTCACCGCCGAACCACTAACACCATCGGGCGTGGCGATTGTACAGCGCCTCGCGGAACAGCTTTCTTCTGATGTTTCACGTGAAACATCAGAAGAAACCGTCTTTCATTTTCCAGTGTCCACCGCAGTAGACGAGCGCGAACGACTCACAGCGCTGAGTTCCGTCGAACCGCTGCGTCGACTCCAGACCGATGCTGGTTACCTCACCGAGGATGCCTCACTTCCTTTTTTGGCGGGCGGTATCGCGTTTGACCATTTGGCTAGCTTCGAGGATCTTCCTAGCGTCGAGGACTCGGGCAATACGTATCCCGACTATCAGTTCTTGCTCGCGGAAGTTGTGCTCAGCATTGATCACCAAGCACAGAGTGCGCTACTCGCAGGAGTTGTTGCAGATGGGAGCGGTGTCGACAAGCTTGATGCCGAGCTGGATCGTCTGGCTGCGTTGTGCAACGATTATGAGACTCAGCCGGAAAAATCGATGGTTTCACGTGAAACCATCGTCGCCACAGCGAGCATTCCCGACGCCGATTACCGAGCGATGGTCACGAACCTCCAGGCGCATATCCACAACGGAGACATCTATCAGGTTGTGCCCGCGCGCAGCTTCACCATGCCATGTCCCGATGCTTTTGCCGCGTACCAGCAGCTCAAGGAGCATAACCCGAGCCCCTATATGTTCTACGTTCGCGGACAGTCGGCGGGGGAGACCTACGAACTTTTTGGGGCGTCGCCAGAGTCAAACCTGAAGTTCACCGCCGACACCCGGATTGTGGAGCTGTATCCCATCGCCGGAACGCGGCCACGCGGCTTTGAACCCCGACGGCAGCGTGAACCATGAACTGGATATTCGCGCAGAACTGGAACTTCGCACGGACGCCAAGGAAATTTCGGAACACACCATGTTGGTGGACCTCGCGCGCAACGATCTGGCGAGAGTGGCCATTCCCGCCACGCGGCGCGTGGAGGAGCTTCTGCAGGTGGACCGGTACTCACGTGTCATGCACCTGGTCAGTCGCGTGAGCGCCGAATTAGCGCCCGATCTGGACGCTTTGGACGCGTACCGCGCCTGCATGAACATGGGAACCCTGACGGGTGCGCCTAAAATCCGCGCGACGGAGCTGCTGCGAGAGGCAGAGGGCACGCGTCGCGGTTCCTATGGGGGAGCGGTCGGCTATCTACGCGGAAACGGAGACATGGACACGTGCATTGTTATCCGCTCGGCCTTTGTGTCCAAGGGAGTAGCCATAGTTCAAGCTGGCGCGGGCGTAGTGCGTGATTCGCAACCGCAGTCCGAAGCCGATGAATCCCTGCACAAGGCATATGCCGTCCTGCATGCCATCGCCACGGCTGCGGGTGCACGATTGGAGGTCCAGCGATGAGTACACACGTCGTTTTGATTGATAACCACGATTCCTTTGTCTACAACCTCGTCGATGCATTCGCTGTCGCCGGTGTTCGTTGCACCGTGTTCCGCAACACGGTGCCCCCTGAGCACGTTATGGCGGCGAACCCAGATGTCATCTGTCTTTCCCCCCGGACCTGGGCACCCACGCGATGCTGGGCACATGATGCAGCTTATCGACACCGCGATAGGCACTGTGCCCATCCTTGGCATCTGCCTCGGTTTCCAGGCGCTCTTAGAGCATTTCGGTGGCGTTGTGGCTCCTTGTGGACCAATGCACGGTGTCACCGACATCATGACACTCACTGACGAGGGCGCGGCCAGCCCCCTTTTTGCTGGACTAACTGTTGATGTTCCCGATGGCGATACCCAAAACTCCGGTCGCAGGGTACCCGTCGCACGCTATCACTCGCTGGGGTGCGTTGATGTGCCCAAGGAATTCGTCAGCCTTGGCAACTGCCAATCTGACGCGGGCGAGGTGACTATGGCGGCCCTGACCCGCGATAATCTGGCGCTTGGGCTGCAGTTTCATCCGGAATCAGTACTCAGCCCCTCGGGACCACATATTCTGAATCGCAGTCTTGAACTGCTGCTATCCGCATCTGCGAAGGAGAAGTAACCATGTCGGACGAACAAACTTTGGACAGGCTTCGCGCCTATTTGGATAATCCTCATCCCACCGTGGAGGAGGCCCACGATGTGTTTATGCCGCTTACCGTGGGCGATTACGATGATGTCCACATCGCCGCGCTTTTGGCGACTATTCGCACACGCGGAGAAACAGCAGCCGACATTACGGGCGCTGCGCAGGCATTTCTCAAAGCCGCCCGTCCTTTTCCCATCACTGGACACGGTGTGCTGGATACAGCGGGGACCGGCGGCGATGGAGCGAATACCATCAACATTTCCACCGGGGCGTCGTTAATCACAGCAGCAGGAGGCTGCATGGTGGTCAAACACGGCAACCGTTCGGTGAGCTCCAAATCTGGGTCCGCCGACGTGTTAGAAGCCCTCAACATTCCACTTGATCTTGATGTGGATCGTGCGGAGAGGCAAGTCCGGGCATCGAATTTTACGTTCCTGTTCGCGCCCGCCTATCATCCAGCGATTGCCCACGTCATGCCTGTGCGTAAGGCGCTAAAGGTTCCGACGTTGTTTAATATTCTCGGTCCGCTGCTCAGTCCAGCCCGTCCGGCGTTGCAAGTCATGGGTGTGAACCGTCCTAGCCTGGGAGAGCCGCTGATCCAGGTGATGAAGGAACTAGGCCGGGAACGCGCTCTTGTCGTTCATGGATCGGGGACTGACGAGTTTGCTGTGCACGGTCCCACTCAGGTGTGGGAACTACGCGACGGTGCTATCACGAGCTACCAGGTCACGCCCGCCGATCTTGGCGTGTCAGAGCATCCATTATCCGCGCTCCGGGGCGGTGATGGGGCCGACAACGCTGCCTTGCTGCGTGCCGCGTTCGCCGGTTCCGGTTCGGAGGCGCACCGCGATGCCCTTGCCGTCAATGCCGCAGCGATGTTCTATCTGCATGGTCGCGTGGACGATTTTGCTGAAGGAACAGCCCTAGCCCAAGCCCTCATGAATGACGGCACTGTGACGAAATGGCTTGCAACCCACGAGGAGGCCAACTATGGGTGACATGCCGACTGTTTTGGAGTCCATTGTGACGGCGCGGCGGGGGCACCTCGCTGACATCCAGCGACGGATAGCCCACGTGGATCCGGCGACTCTCGCGGCGTCGACACGCAGTCTGTACGACTCTCTGGGCAGCAGGGGAGAGGGGCGTTTCATTATGGAGTGCAAATCCGCCTCGCCATCGCTGGGCCTCATTCGCGCCGACTACCATCCGGGCGACATCGCCCGCATATACTCGCGATACGCTGCGGGCATTTCGGTGCTGTGCGAGCCAGACCGCTTCGGCGGGGACTACGACCATCTAGCGACCGTCGCCGCAAGCACGCATCTTCCGGTGCTGTGCAAGGACTTTATTATCGACGCCGTGCAGATCCACGCCGCACGCTACTTCGGCGCTGATGCGGTGCTGCTGATGCTGTCCGTCCTGGACGATGAGGAGTATTCCGCGTTGTCTGCAGAAGCCGCTCGCCTGGGCATGGACGTCTTGACCGAGGCCATCGATGCCGAAGAGGTGCACCGAGCGTTGCGTCTGGGGGCGCGCATTATCGGGATTAACCACCGAAACCTGCACGATCTGTCCATTGATCTGAGCCGTACCGCCGAGTTAGCACCGCTGGTTCCTGAAGATGTTGCCCTGATTGCCGAATCAGGAATCCGCGATCACGCCACCGTACGCATGCTGGGCGGAATGGTGAACGGTTTCCTAGTTGGATCGCAGCTAACCTCGCAGCCAGACATTGACTTGGCATGCCGCGAGCTCGTCTACGGGCACAACAAAGTATGCGGGCTGCGGAGTCCAGCGGCCGCTCAAGCCGCACGCGCTGCCGGCTCCGTGTATGGGGGCCTCATCTTTGAGGACGCATCTCCGCGCAATGTTTCACGTGAAACATCGGAAGAAATCATGGCGGGGGAACCGGGACTGAAGTATGTGGCGGTAAGTCGACGGACATCTGGATACGCAGAACTATGCCTCCCGGGAGTTGCGGCCGTGCAAATCCATGCGCCACTTCAAGACACCATCGACGAGGAAAAGGCGCTCATAGCCTCTGTGCGCGCCGAAATCCACGAAGGTGTGGAGATGTGGCGAGCGGTGTCTATGAGCTCGCCACAGGGCGTTTCAGTGGCCCTAGAGCTGTTTCCACTGGTGGATCGCCTGGTTCTTGACGCTGGCGACGGTGGAACAGGAGAACCATTCGACTGGAGCCTCATTCCCGACGAAGTGACAAGCACAAGTCTTCTTGCCGGCGGCATCAGCCCCAGCAATGCACGCGCAGCGCTGGCCGTCGGCTGTGCAGGTCTGGACCTCAACTCCGGTGTCGAGTATTCAGCCGACGCAGACAGCCCCTACGCCCACCGTAAAAATCCCGCAGCCATCATGGATGTGTTTCAACAAATCGGAGAGCATCATGCCTGAACAGTCCCACGCCATTGACCACAACGGCGGACACACACTCCTGCCAGCCTACTTCGGGGAATTCGGCGGGCAGTACGTCCCCGAACTCCTTATTCCGGCACTCGACCAGCTGGAACGCGCCTTTGTCGAGGCCATGGACGACCCAAGCTTCCGCGAAGAACTCGCCGGGTACCTCCGCGACTATCTGGGGCGGCCCACCCCCCTCACCGAATGCTCCAATCTTCCGTTGCCTGGAAAAGGCAAGGGGTACGCCCGTATCTTCTTAAAGCGCGAAGATCTCGTTCACGGCGGGGCGCACAAAACAAACCAGGTACTCGGGCAGGCGCTGCTAGCAAAACGCATGGGCAAGACGCGCATCATTGCGGAAACCGGTGCCGGTCAGCACGGAACCGCAACCGCCCTCGCCTGCGCACTGTTGGGCTTGGACTGCGTGATCTACATGGGCACCGAGGACGTCGCTAGGCAACAACCCAACGTGTACCGCATGGAGCTGATGGGGGCACGGGTGATTCCCGTAAACTCCGGGTCAGGAACCCTCAAAGACGCCGTTAATGAAGCGCTGCGTGACTGGACCGCCACTTTTCACGAATCCCATTACCTCCTGGGAACCGCAGCTGGTCCACACCCATTTCCCACCATCGTGCGCGAATTTCATCGCGTCATTTCCGAAGAAGCCAAAGCGCAAATGCTAGAACGCACCGGCGGACTGCCCGATGTGGTTACCGCCTGCGTTGGTGGTGGGTCCAATGCCATCGGTATGTTCGCCGAGTTCATCGACGAACCTTCCGTTGAGCTTGTTGGTGTCGAGCCAGCAGGGGAGGGGCTTGACTCCGGCAAGCACGGCGCTCCCATTTACGAGGGGCACATCGGCATCCTTCACGGTGCCAGGTCCTACCTGATGCGCACCTCCGACGGTCAAGTCGAGGAATCCTATTCCATTTCCGCTGGTCTGGACTATCCGGGCGTCGGTCCTCAGCACGCCCACCTGCACGCAACCAGGCGCGCGCAGTACGTGGGCATCACCGATGCGGAGGCACTTGAAGCTTTCCAGCTGCTCAGCAGGCACGAAGGAATTATCCCCGCGCTAGAGTCCAGCCACGCACTGGCATACGCGCTGAAACGGGCTGCGCTCGCTGAGGAAGCGGGGGAGCACATCACCATCCTGGTGTCTCTGTCCGGTAGAGGCGACAAAGACGTTGACCACATTCGCCGCACCTTGGCGGAGCACCCCGAGTACGTTGTAAAGGACACCCACCGATGAGCAGCCGTTACGATCACCTGTTTTCCCGCCTAACCGAGGCTAACGAGGGCGCGTTCGTGCCTTTCGTCATGTTGGGAGACCCCGACCTGGACACATCCTTTGAGATCATCACCAGCCTCGTTGACGGCGGTGCCGACGCCCTGGAACTCGGCATTCCCTTCTCCGATCCGGTTGCCGACGGCCCCACGATTCAGGCAGCCCACATCCGTGCACTGGACGCGGGGGTTACCGTTGATCAGGCACTCTCTCTGGTTGCACGGATTCGTTCCACGTGGCCTGAGCTACCCATCGGACTCCTCATCTACGGCAATGTTGCCTTTGCGCGCGGCATGGATCGTTTCTACGCCGATGTCGCCCAGGCCGGTGCCGATTCCGTCCTATTGCCTGACGTCCCTGTCCGCGAGGGGGCGCCTTTCGCTGCAGCCGCCGAGGCCGCGGGCGTGGACCAGATCTTCATTGCCCCGCCACACGCCTCTGAGGAAACACTCGCGGGCGTCGCCCGGCATTCGCGGGGATATATTTACGCGGTGTCTCGCGTGGGCGTCACTGGGGCGGAGTGGGAATCCTCCACGGATGGACTTACAGACGTCGTAGCCAATCTCAAGCGGTTTGGCGGCGTTCCACCCCTCCTAGGCTTTGGCATCTCCACACCCACGCACGTTGCGGATGCCGTTGCGGCGGGTGCTGCTGGGGCTATTTCAGGCTCGGCGGTGACAGCCCTGATTGCACGACACTGTTCCGATTCGCCGGGGGGAGAGGCGCACGGTCGATGACATTGACGCGCTGAAAACTGAGCTACGTGAGTTTGTGGCGAACATGAAAGCGGCCACGCGACGATAGCCTCGTTTGTGGCGATGTTTCACGTGAAACATCGCCATTTTTTATGCCTATGAACCGGATGCCAGCACACAGTCACTGTGACAATTGTGCCGTAGAGAGCAACTGTCAATATGACAGTAACTCTCAGTATGATATACTGACACTATGGAGCCTCATACATGCAACCGTCGACTTTTTCTTATTGGAACTGCAACAACATTCGCAGGCGCACTCCTCACCGCCTGCCTCCCTCCGAAACAGACAATTGACGCAAAGGACGTTCCTGTTGGCAGCGCCATTATTGTCGGAAACTTCATTATCACCCAGCCGACCTCGGGCGTCTATCACGCCTACTCCGCGACATGCCCACACCAAGGCGCAAAGATCAGCCAAGTCAATGGCGACACGGTGACATGCACCAACCATAATTCCGTCTTTAGCATCACCGACGGCGCTCCCGTTTCGGGACCATCGCGGGCGGGGCTGAAGGAAGCAAAGCTCAAAACCGACGGCAACAATAAGCTCACCCCAGAGCCGTAACCCGAAACAAGCGATGTTTCACGTGAAACATCGCTTTGGCATGGCGCAGCGTCTTAGACTGGAGACATGCCTCTACCACGCCCTAAACTGCCGAAACAAGCGGCCCGATCCCGCTGATCACGCTCATCCTTCTCGCGGTCCTCCTCGCGACGTTTTTTCCCGCGCGGGGAGACTTTGCCGAGTGGTTTTCCGTAGCCACCAAGATCGCCATCGCCTTATTGTTCTTTCTTTATGGCGCACGCCTCTCCACAAAAGAAGCGCTGACCGGCCTCAAACACTGGCGGCTGCACCTGACAATCCTCGCGTTCACCTTCGTCGTATTTCCGCTTATCGGCATCGCGCTCCGACCCGCAACGGCAGTCCTCTCGCCGGATATATACCTGGGTATCTTGTACCTCACTCTCGTACCGTCCACTGTGCAGTCCTCTGTGGCGTTTACTTCCGTCGCTGAGGGAAACGTCGCGGGAGCCATTGTCAGCGCCTCAGCGTCGAATCTGGTGGGTGTGGTGGCCACTCCCGCGTTGGTCATGCTCCTCATGTCCTCGGGGAGTGGAATAAAGATTGACGGCTCCGTCTTTGCTGATATCGCCATACAGCTTCTCTTACCGTTTATTGTCGGACAGCTGACACGCCGATGGGTCAAGGACACCGCCAGTGCACAATGGACCAAAACTGTTGATCGAGGGTCCATCGCCATGGTCGTATATTCCGCCTTTTCAGCCGGAATTGTCGCTGGCATCTGGCACCAGGTGAGTATTATCGACGTCGTCATACTCACCGCATTCTCTATCATCCTGGTGGCGCTCATGCTGTGGCTCACACGATTCATTGCGCTGCAATGCGGCTTCAATCGTGAAGACATGATTGCCATACAGTTCTGCGGGACAAAAAAATCACTTGCCACAGGACTACCAATGGCAGCAGTGATCTTCGGGTCCAGCAACGTTGGTCTGCTTATTCTTCCGCTCATGATTTTTCACCAAGTGCAGCTCATCATGTGCGCGTGGCTTTCTGCCCGCTACGCGCGCGATGACCACCAAGAGGCCGTGCCCCGCTAGTTGCGTGAGGTAGGGGAGTGGACGCACACTGTAGGGCATGGCACAGGAAGATATGTACGTCCGCATTGATCTGATCGCTCCCGATGCGCCACCATTAGCGCATGTTGCTGAGGTGCGTCCCACGGACTCACCATCGCTATGCGCCATGCAGCGCATCATTGAATTGGGGGATGGCTCGTCCATCACAGGCTGGCCCAGGGGCAGCATAGTCGGGGGATGAGTGCCTTGCCACAAGAGTTTGTTCCCCACCCGGATACCTATGCTGACATGCCCGATATTTCGGCGACAATCCTCAGCAAAGACGAATTTGAGGGCCTCTGGCAAGAGGCCCTCCAGAAGTTTCCCGATTTCTAACTCACAATAAGATTGACGATCACCATGTAGCACACAGTCCCGGCAACGATGGAGAGCGCGGCGCTGCGGCGCCACCAATGCACCGCCAGCGTCACGGCAGAGGCAATGAGGCTGGACCAGATGCCCCCAGGCTCCGCGGTTTGATGGGCAATTGTGTACACCACCAGAACGGTCATCACGCCGACGGGCATCGTCATACCTAACATGCCCACCAGGTTGCTCCCCTTGAGTAATCGGAGCGCGGAGAACGGTAATTGCCGTAACATCACAGTGACGATTCCGACTGCGGCCAATATACCTACCGTATTGAGCAGTGAAACACCCTCCGGGAGCCCCATCAGCGTCGAGCCTTATCTAGATCGGTATGGAGTAGGGCGTCGATACGCGGGGAGAGAAAGCGGACAAGAAGCAGACAGAAATAGCACACTAAAGCGAGCACCAACATCTGGCCAGGCAGCAGTAGCGCGAAAGCAACGGCGAACAGTCCGGCGCTGAGGGGAAGTGAGACATCTCTGTGGGATGCGAAAGATTCCCACGCGAGAACGAGGAACAGAGCCGTGAGAGCGAAATCCATGCCGGTGATGGTATCGGGGAGGGCAGTACCCAGCGAGGGCGCCAATGATCCCTGGAAGAACCCACGCGAGTTGGCAGACCACCTGAATGCTGAGCATCCGGGAGGCTGTCATGCGGTGACCATCGTCTGCAGCGGCACGCGCGGAGACGATGGCGTAGGACTCGTCGGTGAGGGCATAGGTGCTGTAGGCGCGCGCCCAGAAGTTTCGAATGAGGTGACGGGGAAAGGTCAGCCCATAGAAGATGTGGCGAAAGTTAACCATGAAGCCGGTCACGGCAGCGGGAATGATGCCAACGCCCGCAGTGATCATCCCAATGGCCAGAAACTCCATGCTCCCGGCGTAAATAACCAGGGACAGTATGGGAGCCCACCACCAAGAAAATCCCGACTGCGTAATCAGCAATCCAAATGCGAGGCCGAGGGGGACAAGACCAAGGCCGACAGTCCAGGCATCAGAAAACCCGGCCCGCCATTCACGCAATGTTTCACGTGAAACCATGACAAGTCAGTTATCCGAGATATCCGCCGGGAACGTGGAAAACAAGGGGAGGGGCATTGGCTGACGACGCATCACATCACCCCACACGTCCACACTTCCACCCGCAATAATGTCCGACACCAACGCGGGAGCTACATACCAATCACCGCGCTCAATCTCTGATTCCAGCTGGCCCGGACCCCATTCCGCGTAGCCCGCAAACAAGCGAATGCCTTCTACCAAGTCCTCCAACTCGGAGGGGATCAATGCGCAGGTCAACGTGAACAATGCGGTTAGCGAGCCGCTGAAACTGTTTGTGGTTTTCAATTGTCACACCCGGCTTCGTCACGCCCAACCCCACAACGCTCTGCTGGTTAAGCGGACCGCCAATATACAGAGCCTGCGGTTTGGCCACATATGGTACCCACTCAGGCATAACGTTAAACACCGCGACATCGCTGCGTGATGCCAGGTTCACACCAAAGGTCAGCTGGTTATTGTGTTCCACAATCAGCACAACGCTCCGCGCAAACTCATCAGAGAGCATGCCCGGTGCCGCCACTAAGACCATGCCAGCGGTCGGCTCGTTACGCTCCAGGGCGGTGAACAGACGGTCGCTGAAAAACTCTTCCATGACTCGAACCTTTCTAGCTTGTACCCTGATTCTGGTCGTTGTCCCACCATTGCCGCAAGGCAGCCACGGCCTCATCGTGCTCCAGCGGACCGCGTTCCAGCCGCAGCTCCTTCATAAACGTCCATGCTCGCCCCACATCCGGCCCGGGTTGCAGCCCCAGCAGCTCCATGATGGCGTTACCATCCAAATCGGGCCGCACCTTGGCCAAATCCTCTTTGGCAGCCAGCTCCGCGATGCGTTGCTCCAAATGGTCATACGTGCGTTGGAGGCGCTGAGCTTTCCGTTGGTTGCGCGTGGTGCAATCCGCTCGCACAAGCTTGTGAAGGCGACTCAGCAACGGCCCGGCATCGGTGACGTACCGACGCACCGCCGAATCAGTCCACTGCCCCTCCCCATAACCGTGGAACCGCAAATGCAGATACACCAACTGACTCACATCAGACACCATCTGTTTGGAGTACTTCAGCGCCCGCATGCGTTTACGCACCAGTTTCGCCCCCACCACCTCATGATGATGGAAGGTCACGCCGCCACCAGGCTTTGGGGCGCGAGTGGCAGGCTTACCGACGTCGTGCAATAACGCCGCCCAGCGCAACACCAGGTCCGGCCCGTCCTCCTCCTGATCCATCGCCTGGCGCAGCACCTGCATCGAATGCGCATACACATCTTTGTGCTGCATGTGCTCATCCTGGGTCAGTTTCATCCCTGGGATTTCCGGGAAAATATAGTCCGCAATTCCCGTTGTCACCATGAGGTTAATGCCGGTCCACGGCGCAGCACCCAGCATCAACTTATCCAGCTCCGCCTGCACACGCTCCGCAGTGATACGCGTAATTTCTCCAGCCATGTCTCGCATGGCCTCCTCTACGCGTGGAGCCACCTCAAAACCCAGTTGGGAGACAAAACGCGCTGCGCGCAGCATCCGAAGGGGGTCATCGTGAAACGACAGTTCTGGCGTATTCGGCGTGTCTAGGCGCTGGGCGGCCAGGTCCGTTAATCCTCCCATGGGATCGTGAAACACCATAGAACCGTCGCCGGTTATTTCAACGGCCATCGCATTGACACTGAAGTCGCGACGAATGAGATCACCCTCAAGAGTGTCACCGAATTTCACCTCTGGATTTCGGGACTGCCCGTCGTACACATCCGATCGAAATGTTGTTATTTCGATTTGTTGAGAGTTTTTCTCCGCCGAGATAGTCCCATACTCAATACCAGTGTCCCAGACCACATCAGCCCAACCGTCCAACACGGCAGTTACTGTTTCTGGCCGTGCAGACGTGGTGCAGTCTATGTCGTGCCCTAAGCGCCCCAGCAGAGCATCACGAACAGATCCCCCTACCAAATACAAACGATGGCCTTCGTCGTTAAATCGCTGAGCAAGCGATTGCAACACAGGGAGTAAACCTGAAATCGCTTTTTCCGCCTGGATAAGCAAATTCGCATCGCTGGGTTCTTGTGTTAAGCCGAAGAAATCACCTGGACAAGTCTACCTGGAACGTTATCTCATAATAAGTAGCCTCAATGATTCTTGCACCAGGGCAGTGAGGGTGAATCGGCAAAGGTCCTCATAATAAATACCCTTCCTGTTCGTCATCACGATACGATTGTGTGGATGAGTGACAACGAACGGCACCAGGCCACCGACCAGGCCACCCAACCGGCAGCACGGAAACGACGCCGCCGGTCACGTCGTCGAGCCACCAACACCACGTCCAGCCGTTCAAGCGGGGCGCCAACATCTCAGCCCATCACCAGCGACGCCGAAAAAAAGCGATCTGAACAGCCAAAACGCCGACGTCGCCGCCGAAATCCACAACGCAACCCTGAGGGAACGGCGGGTAAAGGCACAGCAGCAACCACGAACACCGCAGGCAAGGACGGGGGGAGCACGCCGCAAGGATAACGGGGGCGTCGCAAAGCAGAACAGCAAGCGGCGTAACAACCGCCAGCGCGACCAGCGACGGTCCCGCACCAACCAGACACGTCAGCGTTCATCAGCTCGTCCGCGCATGGAAACAAGCATCGAAACCTCCGCCGGTGGGTTGGTGGTGTCTGGGCTGGCGGAAGCAGTAATGCCAGACGGCACTGTTGATTTGGCCCGACTGTACGTTGCGCTCATCGGTCGCCTTGACCGTCGGGGGCGTCTCCTGTGGTCCATGCCGAAAGGTCATGTGGAGGCCGGTGAAGCCCACGCCTCCACGGCTGAGCGGGAAGTATGGGAAGAAACCGGCGTGTATGGCCAAGTATTCGCCGAACTTGGTGTCATTGATTATTGGTTTGTCTCGGATGGTAAGCGTATTCACAAGACCGTGCATCACCATCTGTTGCGCTTCCTAGATGGCGACCTTAACGACGAAGACCCTGAGGTCACGGAAGTAGCATGGATTCCCGTTAGCGAGCTGATCGAACGGCTCGCCTATGCTGATGAACGCAAACTGGCTCGACTGGCGCATGACATGCTGCCAGAACTGGCCCGAACAGAGAAAGCGGAGGGAAGGATCACCCCGCGGTGAGCGCCATGACAACAAAGCGACGGTTTATCACACTGTGCGCCTGCGTCACCACAGCATTCGTTGGGTTCGCGGGCCCGGCCACCATGTCCATGGTCACACCTGGTGGTATGGTTCCGCACGCGGCAGCGCTACCGTTCCCCATGACACCCGACAGCCCTGAGATAAAAACACAATGGATTAACCCGGCGGCGCGCAGCCAAGATGACGACGCCCCCGTACGCGTCCTCCTCGAATCACTTGAGCCGTCCACCATCCACGTCGGCGATACCACCCGCGCGCGTCTGCGCATCTCCAACAAAGGCTCCGAAGGTGGTGCGTAACCTCAGCATTCAGGCGCAACGCGCCAGCAAGCAAAACTCACTTGCCGACGCCCGATCCATCCTCGCCTCGGATTCCTCCGCGTTCCAGGTGGCAGGGTTAAAGTTCAAGCTTCCGGACCAGCTGGAACCGAACCAGGAGATCATCATTGATGTGGAGCTTCCCACTGCGCCGGACCAGGACCGCTCGTTATCTATCTCCAATCCGGGGATATACCCACTGACACTGAACGTTAACGGCGATCAGGGGCAAGGCGATGCCTATGTGGGGTCCACGCATTTCCTGCTGTCCGTACTGAATCCAGACACACAGTCAGTGTCCGATGAGACACAGGAATCCCCGGGCATGACCATGCTGTGGCCACTGTCCGCCAAGATTGACATCATTGCTGGCGAAACCGGGGCGGCACCGGGATCGGCACACCTCATACTGAAAAACGAAAACCTTGCCGCTGAGCTTGCCCAAGGCGGCCGCCTGTACCAGCTGTTGGATGCGTACGTTCAGGCAACCACGGAAGGTGGGGCGGCGTCGACAAGCAGTGGAGCGCCACACGCGACGTCGAATAGCGCGGCAGCGAAGCTGCGGGAAGGCTCCTGCCTGGCGCTGGACCCACAGCTGGTGGATACCGTTTCCCGCATGTCCCAGGGGTATAGCGTGGCCGATCAACGCCCCAGCCCCGTTGCCCCCAAGCTACGGCTACGCGACAGTTGGGGGTCAGAGGCGGACGACGTGCCTAGCACTCCCGGCTCCTCACCAGTGGTGGCTGGGGAGTGGCTGGCCAAACTACGAGGTGTCGCCAAGGACTCCTGCGTCGTGGCACTCCCGTGGGCGAACGTGGACATCAACGCATTAGGGCGCACCGGCAACGAATGGCTTTTGCGTGAAGCCCTCAGCCAAGGCGCCTCCACTATTGAGCAGATCGTAGGGGTTGCTCCGCTGCGTAACGTCGTGGTTCCCGCATCCGGGTATGTCACCGAGCAGACCGTCGCCGGACTCGGCGTAGCCGACTCCCCGTTAGAAGACACCACAGGCGACGCTAACGGAAACACTGGTGATAGTCCCCAACAGCTAGGTACCTCCGGGAACTCCGCTTCGGGTTCTTCAAACGCAACACCAGCGAGAAAGCCGGAAGACGCGTGGGAATACGCCCAATCCCACAACCCAGGCGTCACAGAACCAGCCAACCCCCATGGCGGCGAGACCGCGCTGAACGATAATTCCTTACCGAACCCTGACAGCGGTTTCCATTCTTCTCAGCCGAACTCGCCGATCAGAGTACTGGTTTCTGATAACACAGTGTGGGATGTGCCGCGCGCGGGGCAGTTCGCAGCCCTCGGGCCTAATATCATGGGCGTGGGGTATCAAAGCTCCCTCGCTGCGACACTGGCGGCCTTGGGAACCGACCCGGAAACCGTGGGCTATAGCAGCCCCGCCACCCGATTTGATTTTCGTATTGACTCCGGGACGGCACGTTCCCTAAACGCACAAGCAGCGCTACGCATGAGTGTTGACGAGAAAAGCCCACAGCACCGACAGTGGTGAATCCGCAGATAATACCCCGATTCTTGTTACCCCCTCGGCGTTACTGGGCTCCGTTGACGATGCCCGCGCACTCCTCAACACTGCAAGCGACCTGCTCAGTCACAACCTGGCGCGGCCCGTGCCCCTGACCCAAGCCATCACGCCCTCCGCCGAACAGGAGGCGGACCTTCAGCGACAAAAGCGATCAGGCAGGATCCTCGGAAACATCCTCGCGGTTTGGCGCGCCTTACGACGACCCGACGGTTGCAACCGACACGGAAATCCTGCGCGTCACACAACAGGGAAACTATATTGACGATCTGACACATCTGATGGTCAACGATCCCGCCATCGCACTAACCCGATATCAATTCACCGCGCCACTGCAACGCGACCTTTTGCGCGCATTGACGCTCAGCGGGCGGCGTTCCCTAGCCACCTATGACCCGACCGTCGCAGAGACAGACTCCATCCTGAACTTGAATCGCGAGATGCTCGTGAATCTGCGCAGGTCCGTGACGCTGTTGCCACCTGGAAACGTCTATACCCGCACCTCAGCCTCGTCGCCGCTGTTGATTGTGGCGCGCAACGGCCTGCCCCTGCCGGTGGATGCTCACATCATGTATCAGGGGCCTGAGGGTGCGGTTATTCACACCCCAGACCAGCAACGTATCCCAGCTCAGGGGTCCATTACCACGCAGATGACGGCTGATCTGCCTAACGACCGCGAACGCACTGACCTGACGTTGTGGCTGGCCACACCATCAGGAAACGCCATCAGTGATTCGGTGGACATTGGCGTGCAAACACGAGCCGGATTCTTCGGTGTCTATGGTGTGGTGGCGCTGATAGTTGGTTTAATTTTTGCCCTGCTTTTCCGTATGCGTCGCATGGTCAAAAAGCCCAGCACTACATCACCCGCATCCGACGCTACAAAACGCTCTATTAAAGCAGCACAGACGGATAGTAGCGTGTCGTCTGACACTACTGATGACACCCGGAACGAACGTCGTCTGAACAACGGACACGCTGACCAAAACTCAGGTTCCCCACGGCCACCGGGGCGGTAATCTGGGAGGTTTTTGGGTAATATCCGCTGTAAAACTTCAGTTATTCCTCATCGTAAACCTCAAGTAGACCCCTGTCCGTCCTCCAGAATGGTTCAACGTGAGTCCTTCAGATCCCACTCATTCGGCTGATCGAAACGCCCAGCAACGCATTCAATCACATCAGCAGCAACCGTCATCATCGTCATCTTCGGCGCAGACGGGTCAGCGTGGCCGTATCGTGCAGCCGACGCCCCCCGCTCCCGTCCCAGAGCCGCGGCGGCGCACCACCAGGAGTGCACGTCAGGCCAGCCGGGCGGCACAACATGGGCAGTTGGCCAACAGCCCCATCGTTGCCCCATCGGGAGGCTCGGCGGCATCACCGTCGCGTCACACTGCTGGAACAGACGCCCGCAGCGTCGGCGGGGCAGAACGGCAGCGGGCATCCGCACTGCGTCGCCCAGCAACGGGCGGGGCGTCTCCTCCGACGACTGTGAATAGTTCCGCCGTCAATGAGCCCGCACATTCGGCGGGCGGTGTCGCAGAATCCGCGCGAGCAAACCGCGCTGCGGCCGCACCAACCAGAGTTTCTCCGCGTGCCGTCGTGGGAGCTGCTGGCGGAGCTCGCGGTGGAGTTGGAACAGCCACACCGCCACCGTCGCGCCCCCGTAAAGGTACGCCTGCTAGACCAGGCGGCCCCAACGGACCCCGCGGTTCCGCTGCTGAGGCTGATGAGACGCAATCGGATAGCGACGTCGTTCGCTCGACTGGGTCCATGGCCATTGCCACCCTGATCAGCCGTATCACGGGTTTCCTGCGCAACATGGCCATTGGCGCGACCATGGGTCCGGCGGTGGCGTCAGCGTTTAACGTCGCAAACACGTTGCCCAACATGGTCACCGAGATTGTGCTGGGAGCGGTGCTCACCTCCTGGTGATTCCAGTGCTGGTGCGTGCGGAGAAAAGAAGACGAGGACCACGGCGCTGCGTTTATTCGTCGGTTGTTTACGCTGTCGATGACGTTGCTGATCACCGTGACCTTGGCATCCGTGATAGGTGCCCCTTTACTGGTGAGTATGGCGCTGGACAGGGGCGGCCAAGTCAACGTTTCCCAAGCCACCGCGTTCGGATTCCTGCTGCTCCCGCAGATTCTGTTCTATGGCATGTTCTCGCTGTTCATGGCGGTGTTGAACACAAAGGCTATATTTAAGCCCGGCGCGTGGGCACCGGTGGTTAACAACGTTGTGGTGCTGGTGGTGCTGGCACTGTACTTCATTCTGCCGGGGCAACTGGACCCGAAAGAACCAGTGAACATTGCCAATCCGCATATTTTGCTGCTGGGTGTGGGTACCACGTTGGGCGTGGTGGTGCAGGCGCTGATCATGGTGCCGCCGCTGCGTCGGGCGGGCGTCGATTTGCGTCCCCTGTGGGGGATTGATGATCGCCTGAAGCAGTTCGGTGGCATGGCGCTGGCCATTATTGTTTATGTTGGTATTTCGCAGTTCGGCTTGATTATTACGAGCCGCGTCGCTTCTGCCAATGACGCTTCGGCGTGGACGATCTACCAGCAGGCGTGGCTGTTGCTGCAGATGCCCTATGGCATTATTGGCGTGACGTTGCTGACGGCCATTATGCCGAGGCTGTCTCGCAATGCTGCGGCTGGTGACGACCAAGCCGTGGTGCACGACCTGACGGTGGCAACAAAACTTACCGCGATCGCGCTGATCCCGGTGGTGTTCTTTCTTACCGCCTTCGGTCCAAGTATCGGTATTGGCTTGTTTGCCTACCTGAACTTCGATGTTGCGTCTGCTCACATTCTTGGCCTGACACTCAGTTTCTCTGCTTTCACCTTGATCCCGTACGCGCTGGTGTTGCTGCACTTGCGTGTGTTCTATGCCCGTGAGGAGGCGTGGACTCCCACCTTCATCGTCGCGGGTATTACGGGCACGAAGGTGCTGCTCAGCATGCTGGCTCCACTGGTGGCATCCTCGCCACAGGACGTGGTGATCCTGCTGGCTGCCGCGAATGGTTTTGGCTATGTCGCGGGTGCTGTGATTGGTACATTCCTGCTGCGCCGCACCCTTGGCGTGCTCAATGGGCGCAGTGTGGTGCACACAGCGCTGTGGGCCATCGGGGCGTCGATAGCCGGTGTTGTTGTGGCCTACGGCCTAGACATGCTGGTCATGCTGATTCTCGGCGGGCTGTTCGAGAATTTCGGCAGTGTCGGGTTCATTATTCGCACCATGCTGGCTGGCGTGGTGTTCCTGGTGGTCACGGGCGTGGTGCTGTGGCGTTCCAAGCTGGAGGAGGTGTTGGCGTTCGGCGCTGTGCTGCGCCGCATCCCGGGCTTGCGTCGTTTTGCCCCCTGCAGCTGTGCCTGGTGGGGAAGAGGGCGACGAAGAAGCCATCAGCGAGACCGAGCAGCTGCTGGCCGCCAGCGATTTCACTGCGACTCAGGTGCTTCCGCCCATGTCTGCTGGTGCGGTGCGGGGCCCCCGGTTGGTGGCTGGCGCCCCGGTCGCCGACGGCAGGTTCCGCCTCCTTGCCGATCATGGTGGCGTGCCCGGCGCGCGTTTCTGGCATGCCCAGGAACAGGCGACAGGGCGTCAGGTGGCGCTGGTGACGGTGGATACCACCACCACGGAGGAAAATGCTGAGGATATTACAGCGGCAACGCTGGAGTTGGCGCAACTAAACCATCCGGGTATTGCGCCGAATATTGAGGTGCTGAATTTCCGCACTGGCTGCATCGTTATTGCCGACTGGGTGACCGGTTCCTCCCTGGACGCGGTTGCTAAGGCTGGTGCTAACCCAGCTGCGGCGACGTTAGCACTGCGCCCGCTGGCTGAGGCTGCGGCACGTGCTCATGACCGCGCGTTGACCTTGGGTTTGGATCACCAGAGCCGCATCCGCATTACCAGCACTGGCACCGCTATTCTGGCGTTCCCAGCTGTGCTGTCCACCAGCAGTGAGGACCAGGACTTGAACGGTTTGGGTAGCGCGCTCACCATGCTTATCGACGCCCCGGCTGCGGAACTACCCGCGGGGGCTCAGCCTACCGACGCGCACGAATTTGCGGATGAGCTGTACGCCTACGCCCGTGCTCATGCACAGGCGGTGGCCGAGCAGGATACGCAGCTGATCGTGCGGGTGGAGGATGTGCCCGATCCGGAACTGCAAGTTGGTGGCTTTGGTGGTGCTGGCTATTCCCGCCGCATGACTGCACTGATTGCGATTTTCTCGGTGGGCCTGGTGGTGACCACGGCGGTGATCACCGTCTTCCTGATGAGTGTGTTCAACAACAACCAGGATTCCCCGATCACGCACAACGGCGCTGGAAATGGGCAGTCGATACAGCTACCTGTAACGCATGCTGAGGAGTGGGAACCCGCACCCGTTGTCGCAGGCACTGAGGACAACCCGGAGCTAGCCCCGCTGGTGATTGACAACAATCCCACCACGGCGTGGAGTACCGATGTGTACCTCAACCAGTTTGGTTCCGTGGGGACCAAACGGGGCGTGGGCTTGTTGTTGGATCTTGAGCAGCCTTCTACGGTGTCTAAGCTGCAATTGGTGACTGACCGCCCCGGTTCCCGTGTGGCAATTTATGGGTTTAACAACCCGAATCCCACCACGTTTGATGGGGCAGTTCCGATTGGGCAGGCTGAGCTGAATCGCGGCATTACGGATGTTGAGGTTCAGAACTCAGAGAGCTTTAACAAGGTGTTGGTGTGGGTTGTTGAGATGCCGCTTCCTGAGGCGGCGACCATCAATTCCATAACTGTGTTCGGTAGCCCCGCTAGTGGTTAGCACATAATCTACACCTACGTCTACTAGGGCGGGTTCCTGTGTTGTGGGAACCCGCTTTTTATGGGTTCTTTATGAGCCGGTTACCCCCTTTCGTGTGACCTTCTGGCAAAGAAACGACGAATAGGGTCACAATAGGTGACATCAGGTGTGCTGCACACCTGCACTATCGGGATTAACAACATAATCGGGAGTGGGGTTCTCGGGGGATCATGGATACATGTGTGCCAGATTCATTGTCAGATGCGGAACTAGTTGAGGCGTTTCTTGGGGGTGATAGTTACGCGTTCACGGCTCTTGTACGCCGCTACCAAACACGATTGTGGTGGGTGGCACGACGCTATACCGCCAACGATGATGATGCGCTTGACATTGTGCAGGAAGTGTTTTTCCGCGCAAGCAAAAATCTCTGCTCGTTTCGTTGGGACTGCACGCTAAGCACCTGGCTGCATCGACTGGTGATGAACTGTGGCTATGATTTCATCCACCACAGGGAGCGCTGTGAAGCCGCAATCCTGGACGATGAGCGCAACACCGCCTTCGCGGACAGGCTGCTGCGTGAAGACCCAGTGAGCAGCTACGAGACGCAACTGTTCATCGGGGACGTGTTGGGGTGTTTAAGCCCAGAACATCGGGACGCGATCATTCAGGTGGATATTGTGGGTCACAGTGTGAACAGCCTGGCGGCCTATCAGGGGGTGCGCCCGGGGACCATAAAATCCCGGCGGGCGCGGGCAAAAGAGCATCTCAGGGAACTTCTGCGACAAGAAGCACTGGTGTAGCAGATCACAGTAACGTGTGGAATAGAGAGAGGTACCTCGGCGTTGGAAAGATTCAACGGCCCCACAGTGACCTAGAATCGCTGTGGAGCAGTGCTGTTTATTCTCAAGCAGAAGGATTACCAATGACAGAGGCATCCCCTGACACACCCACCATCCATGACGTTGCCATCGTGGGTTCTGGTCCTGCCGGCTACACAGCTGCGATCTACGCGGCGCGAGCAGATCTACAACCCATTGTTTTTGAGGGGATCGAATTTGGTGGTTCACTCATGACCACTACCGAGGTGGAAAACTACCCGGGTTTTGCAGAGGGCATCATGGGGCCTGAATTGATGGAGCAGATGCGCACCCAGGCCGAACGATTCGGCGCGGATCTGCGCATGGAGCTGGTTGATCGCCTAGAAGTGGACGGGGAGATCAAGAAGATCTTCGTAGGCGATGAGGAATTCCAGGCGCGCACCGTTATCTTGGCTATGGGGTCGGCACCCCGTTACCTGGGGGTTCCGGGCGAACAGGAGCTGCTGGGCCACGGCGTATCATCATGCGCCACCTGCGATGGTTTTTTCTTCCGCGACCAGGATATTGCCGTGATCGGTGGCGGGGATTCCGCAATGGAAGAAGCACTGTTTCTCACGCGTTTCGCCAAGAGCGTGATGGTGGTGCACCGCCGCGAGGAGTTCCGCGCCAGCGCCATCATGCTGGAACGTGCGCGCGCAAATGAGAAGATCACCTTTGTCACTAACGCGGTGGTGGATCGTGTACTCAGCGAAGACAATAAGGTCAGCGGTCTGGAGCTGAAGGACACCGTGACGGGGGAGACCCGACGGGTGGATGTTGCCGCCATGTTCGTGGCTATCGGCGCGGATCCCCGTTCTGAACTGGTGAAAGGCCAGGTGGACACTGATGCTTCCGGCCATGTGCTGGTTGCACACCCTAGCACTAAGACAAACGTTCCTGGGGTGTTCGCTGTTGGTGACCTGGTGGACGACCACTATCAGCAGGCCATCACCGCCGCAGGCTCGGGTGCACGCGCGGCTATCGACGCCCAGCACTACCTCGTTTCTTAAACTTACTCATCAATTTATTCACTCCTCAAAAGGAAAAATCATGTCTCAGGTTGTTACCATCACTGCAGAGAACTTTCGTTCTACCGTTGTCGATTCTGCTACCCCCGTTTTGGTCGATTTTTTTGGGCCGAATGGTGCGGTCCGTGCAAAAAAACTTGCCCCCGAAATTGAAAAAAAGTTGCGGAAGAGATGGGAGATTCCGTCGTTGTGGGTAAAGTTGACATGGACGCAGAGCGTACACTGGGTGCGATGTTCCAGATCTTGTCAATCCCAACCGTCATTATTTTCAATAAGGGCGAGAAGGTCTTTGAACTAAACGGTGTGAACACCGCAGAGACTTACATGGCTAAACTGGAATCCCTCATCTAGTTGGTAGTCTGGCTACTACCATCTGTACTGTACGCGTCGTGATAGCAGCGTTGCTGATATAGATTTGTGGAGGATTGAAAACCGTGTCAGATGTCTTGCGGGTTGGCGATCGGAGCCCTCGTGTGGCGGAAGTCCGCGCAACCCTGGCTCGACTTGGGCTGTTGACCAGCTTTGATGGCTACGTCATCGATAAAGAGGCACAGCAGTTCGAAGAAAAAGACACATTCTTCGACGCTGCCCTCGCAGAGGCACTTCAAGGTTTTCAACAAAGCCGCGGTTTCGTCCCCAACGGCGAGATCAGCGAAGCGACGCTGAAAATTTTGCGCGAAGCCTCCTACACCCTAGGTATGCGGGTGTTATATTTCCAGCCGGCGAATGTGATGGTGGGGGATGACGTTGGCCAGCTGCAACAGCAGCTTCACGACCTCGGATTCTACGCTGACCGTATTGATGGGCATTTCGGCCCCGCCACCCACGCTGGCGTGGTCAATTACCAGGAAAACTCTGGCCTGCAGCCTGATGGCATTTGTGGTCCAGAAACCGTACGCGCACTGAGTTACCTTGGCCTACGCATCACCGGCGGCTCGCCGCATGCGATTCGCGAGAGGGAGCAGGTACGGCAGGCTGGCCCGCAACTAGCTGGAAAACGCGTGGTCATTGACCCCGCCTTGGGCGGTAACGATCAAGGCCAGATCGTTAAAGGTCTGTTTGGCAACATCACCGAGGAGGAGATTCTGTGGGATCTTGCCTCCCGTATTGAGGGTCCGCATGATTGCCGCGGGTATGGAGACCATCGTCTCCCGCCCGCGCCAAGACAACCCAAGTCAGAAGGAACGCGCGGGCATTGCCAACGCATTTGGCGCGGATTTGATGCTGTGCCTCCAGTGCGACCGCTATCAGAACGAGAAAGCCTCCGGCGTGGCCACGTTCTATTTCGGTTCGGAGCAGGGGAGTAGCTCGCTGACTGGGGAGGCGCTGAGTGGCTTTATCCAACGCGAGATTGTCGCCCGCACCGACCTGCAAAACTGCGGCAACCATGGTCGCACGTGGGAAATGCTGCGACTGACCTCTATGCCCACCGTCGAGGTGGTCACGGGCTACCTGACTAACCCCCACGACGTTGCCATCCTTACCGACCCTTCCGAGCGTGACACCATCGCAGAGGCCATTGTGGTGGCCGTGAAGCGCCTGTATCTGCTCGACCAGGACACCCAGCCCACCGGCACCTATAAGTTCTCTGAGTTGCTTAGGTCTGAACTGCTGTAAGCGCCTGACGAATCAACTCTTCCGCCTCCTCCACGGCCAGCAAGCCTTGTGGGGGAGGCAGCGTCATTTGGAGGCGAGGGAGCACGTCATGGTCAGCCACAACCGTGAAACCAGCTTCCAGCAGTATGGTTTCGGGGATCAGCCCTACTGACGCGGGTGTGCCAATGCCCCATCCCACGGACTCGTCCTCCGCGATGAAGGCACCCGCACGCAGGCCAAAAGCCTCCACCACTCGCGAGCCTTGCCGGGTGAGCTGGGTTAACGCGGCGTCGATAAGCAGTTGCTCAAACCCCAGGCACTCGAAGCCGGTCTCAACGAACAGGGACGAAATCACATCGGCACCGTTGGTGACGGGTGCCGTGGGCATGTTTTCGACGCCCGGCAGGTTCCTCTCGTCGCCAAAAAGCACGGTGGCCAGTGCCGGGGTGTCGTCAATGCCACAGCTGATGTTGAAGCCACAGGGGCCATACTCCAACAGCATGCGGGACAACCACGCCTCCTTCTCCAGGGCCGAAAACCCCTGGTTCTGGACATGATGTGCGGCCGAGGGTTCCAATTCCCAGAACACGCAGCGGCCCGCTACAGGGTGAAGCAAGCTGATGTTGTCAGTACTCAGCGGCAACAACGATGCAAACACACGGCACCTCCAGTGAGGAGTGGTTAATGCTGTGAGTTGATAATGGACATAATGCGTTCGAAATCCTCGCGGTCGCCAAACTCCACCACGATCTTGCCTTTCCGCTTACCCATCGTGACCGTGACTTTCGTGTCCAAGCCGTCCGCCAATCGATCCGCAGCCTGCGTCAAATGCTGGCGGTGCGGGCTTATCCTTCGGTTTCTTCGGCTTTTGCTCCTCGCCACGGTTGGCCAGCATCACCGCTTCCTCCGTAGCGCGCACGGACAAACCTTCCGCAACAATCCGAGCAGCCAACAACTCCTGCGCATCTGCACCGGTCTGCAGCGAGAGCAACGCGCGGGCGTGACCAGCGCTCAGCACACCCGCCGCAACTTTACGCTGCACAGACACCGGCAGCTGCAGCAGGCGAATCATGTTGGTGATCACCGGGCGGGAACGCCCCAAACGCTGCGCCAGTTCGGCCTGCGTCACATCGAATTCTTCCAGAAGCTGCTGGTAGGCAGCCGCCTCTTCCAAAGGATTCAACTGCACACGGTGAATATTCTCCAGCAACGCGTCGCGCAGCATGGCGCCATCGTCGGTTTCCCGCACAATCGCCGGAATGGTCTCCAGACCGGCTTTGCTGGCGGCGCGCCAACGGCGCTCACCCATGATGATCTCAAAACCGGAATCATCAGCGGCGCGACGCACCACAATCGGCTGCATGAGGCCGAATTCTTTGATGGAGTGCACCAGTTCGGCGAGTGCTTCCTCATCAAAAACCTGGCGCGGCTGATGCGGGTCGGCACAATCTGGTTGACCGGAATCTCCTGGTAGCTTGCGCCAATATCCTCGGGAGACTGCGGAACGTTTGGTTTTTTCTGAGTCTCCTTGGTGTCTTGGGTGGTCTCCGTCGCGGGAGTGCGCGGCGTGGCGCTGGGGGCAGTGGCAGCTTTAGGTGCCTGCTTATCCTTCTCCCTGGGCTCCTGTGGTGTGCCGTCTTGTTTCGTACCTGCCGTGCGTGTCGACGGCCGTGTCACAGCAGCATGTGCCGCCGCTAACTGGTCCGACACATTTTTCGCTGAAGCAGCTTTCTTTGCAGCCTTTGTTGGTGCCTTCTTGGTGGTCTTTTTTGTAGCTTTCGCGGATTTCTGTGTCCGAGTGGGTGCCGGTACGCTCTCGGTCTCAGCTGTTTCTGCAGCTTGTGGTTCTTCCGTCGTCGCTGCCAGTGGGCCACTACCGCCCATGAGGATATTCGCGGCGTCCTCACCCAAACGTGGCTTGTTTGTGGAAGGACCATTAGGGATCAACGCAGCAAGACCTCGCCCGAGTCCGCCTTTGCGTTTATCAGGAGCCATGAAGACACTAAACCTTTCTAGGGGGTTAGCTCAGTGGGGTGGTTACGTCAAGGAGGGTCAAAGGTTTAGGCATCGGCAACATAACCTTCAGGGGGCTGACCAATGGGACCGGAGTCCTCAGTGGGGACAAAATCACCACGAACCGCAAGTTTCTTTCGCAGCGTCTAGATAAGCCATGGCACCGCGGGAACCCAGGGTCATATTCAAGCACTGTCTGGCTAAATCCAGGAGCTTCTGAGACCTTGACGGAACGCGGAATCGTGGTGCCCAGCACCACAGCACCGAAGTGGTTACGGACTTCCTCGGTGACCTGCTCAGCCAGCTTGGTGCGGCCATCGTACATGGTCAGAATGATATTGGAGATATGAAGTTGAGGGGTTAAGATGCTGACGGATCATCGTAATGTTGTTCAGCAATTGTCCGACACCCTCCAGGGCGTAGTACTCACACTGAATGGGGATCAACACCTCTGTGACCGCCGCCATAGCATTAATGGTGAGCAGGCCCGAGTGACGGAGGACAGTCGATGAACACATAATCGATGCCGTTTTCGCGCAGGAAGTCCTCATGGATCGCGTCTGCCAGGCGGTACTCACGACGGACCATATTGACCAGCTCAATCTCAGAACCTGCAAGATCGATAGTCGCTGGAATGCAGTACAGGTTGGGGCTAAACTCTGCCTGCTGCATCGCATCTTCAGCGGCACATTCACCGATCAACAGTTCATAGCTGGACGGTACGCCCACGTGGTGATCAGCACCCAATGCTGTGGAGGCATTGCCCTGGGGATCCAGGTCCACAACCAGCACTTTAAGCCCATATATCGCAAGGCCAGCCGCCAAATTGACAGTAGTTGTGGTTTTACCCACCCCGCCTTTTTGGTTCGCAATCGTAATTCGTCGAGGGCGGTCTGGGCGCGGAAGGGTCAACGAGTTCGGGGTTTTCACCCGCGCCGCGCGCTGCGCAGCGGCCGCGATGGGTGTGTCATCCCAGTACTGGTCGTCCATAGACGTGAAGTCCCCTTTTCCATCGGAGTTTTGCTGACCGGGAAACCCGCGGACCAGCCACGTTCGGCTCATTATTTACCACGCCTGAACTGCCTAAACGCGCACATGGATACCCTGCTTGGAGTGCCCAGAGTCAAGCATAACAGCGCTCAAACGAAGAAATAATTCCTACACTTCTTCCACATTAGTGCCTAAAGTCATTGCATTCCAGCACCCCACTTCAGGGCTTGTTGTGCTGGTCATCAACGCACGCGTGGGATGCGGATGAGGTGGGTGGGTTCCTCCACAATTCCAACACCCACCAGTTGTATCTCCGCAGGCCCACCACCAGCCTTTTTAATGATTTAGCGTCGCGTTCTAGCTCCTCTGAGACTGAGCTTCCCTTCATGGCAATCATGACACCGCCACGCGTGACGAGGGGGAGTGACCACTGGGCGAGTTTCCCCAGGGGGGCGACCGCGCGCGAGGTCACCACGTCTACTGTTCCCACCTCGGCTTTTATTGCTTTTTCTTCTGCGCGCCCACGCACTACCGTGACGTTGTCGAGCTGCAGTTCTTCAACGACCTCCAGAAGGAATGTCGAGCGTTTCAACAGAGGTTCTATGAGTGTGATACTGAGGTCTGGCCGAGCCAAGGCCAGTGGAATGCCTGGTAAGCCGGCACCTGAACCAATGTCCGCGACGCTGGCGTCCTGCGGCATCGCCTCACCAATGATCGCGCAGTTGAGCACATGACGATCCCACAGCCGAGGCACCTCCCGGGGACCGATAAACCCACGGACAGAACCAGTGGTCGCCAAAAGATCATGGTAGCGAACACATTTATCCAGGTTATCGCCGAAAACGCGGGCCGCTACAGTTGGGGTATCAGATGTATGTGATGGTTTCACGTGAAACATTCTCCTTAGCCTGTGCACAGCCGGGCCATAATGAACATGAAGGCGGGTGTGTGCATCACACTATATCGTTGCACAAAAAAGCCGCCCATCCCCTTACGGCGGATTGGGCGGTTTTTACTTAGCTACGTCGCTTTTTGTTCTTCTTCGGGTTATTTGGCTTCACACCCGGCTTGGGGGCACTAGCACGCTGAGCATCCTTTTTGGCTTGGATCTCTGCTTCCTCTTCTGCATCCATCTTATTGAAGATGAAACGCTGCTGAAAGAACGTCCAGATATTGTTGGACACCATGTAGAACAGCAGGCCGATGTGCCAGAAAGCACCAGTAAACAGAATCGTCAGCGGCATGAACCAGACCATCATGCGGTTCATCATGTCCATCTGCATCTGCATCTGATCGTTAGCAGGTGCGGACTGCTTGCCAGAGGCCAAGCGTGCTTTCTGCCTGTTCACACCCATACGTGCAACAAAGTGCGTGGCAGTGGCGGTGATCAGGATAATGCGGGATAGCCACCATCATAATGTCTGTGCGGGTGAACTCCGCTCCCACTAAAGCCCTGGTACATGGACTCTGGCATGGAGATGTAGGGAGGACAGCGGAACACCAAACAGGCGTGCGTCTAGGAAAGGACTGAACATCCGATGGGCTGAAGATATAGTTCGCGGTATTGCGGTTTTGTTCGACACTTAAACCGAGCTGCCCGGAACCGGTGCCAGTACGGTTGAAGGATCGGAGTACGTGAAACAGGCCGAGGAACACCGGCATCTGCACCAGCAGCGGCAAACATCCAGCGATGGGGTTAACGCCCATCTCTTTTTGGACTTTGCGGATTTCCTCCATCTGCTTTTGCTGGTCATTCTTGTATTTGCTGCGAATCTCAGCCATGCGCGGCTGCAGTTCGCTCATTTTCCTGCTTGACCGCATTTGGTTCAGGGAAGGTTTAACCAGGAACACGCGGATGGTGAACGTCAGTAAGACGATTGAAAGCACCCATGTAATTCCCCAGCCCGGGTCCAGCACGTAGCTTAAAAGCTTGTGCCAAAACCACAGGATGGCCGAGATGGGCCAGTAAACGAAGTTGAGCACGGTGGTTCAAAACTCCTTGGTTTTATTGATGGAAGCAGTCCACGTGAGTGACCTTATGATTCCTGCGTTGCGGAACAGGGTCATAGCCACCCGGATGCCAGGGTCCACATTTAGCTAAACGCGTGACTGCCAAGATGGTTCCCATCACAGCTCCCCGCTGACTAATCGCCTGCAGGGCATAGGAACTGCATGATGGTTCAAACCGACAACTAGGACCCATTTTAAGAGGGGACAGAAAATTTTGGTAAAAACCCACGCTCCGCATGAGTATCCGTGCCGCGAGTGTCGGCCTAGCCATGACAGGCCCCTGTCTCCTGATGCTGCAGCTGAGCCACAAGCTTATTGACGCCGCGTGCAACATCAGCACTCAGCTGCTCACTGCTTGCCTGTGCACTGCGCGGCAGCGCGCGAACAACAATGTCGCAGTCAGCGATGCCTGGTACCTCACGGGTTTCCTGGGCAAGTTGCTGGCAGATATGCCGAAGCCGCCGGGTGACACGGTGACGAGTCACCGCATTGCCGACGGCTTTAGACACAATGAAACCAAATCGGGGCCCTCCCTGACGGACGAGCCCCTCATTGGTGGTGTGCTTGATGAGGTATACGACCACGGTTTTTGTGCCAGCCCGGCGACCTTTTTAACAGTGTGCGCAAATGCTTGCGATGGCGTTAATGAAAGGTGATCTGGTAGCACGGCCGCGCCCTCAGCTTGTGACCGCGAAGACTACGCGGTCAGGGAAGCACGGCCCTTACGACGACGAGCCGCAACGATAGCGCGACCGGCGCGGGTACGCATACGAGTACGGAAGCCGTGAACACGCGCACGACGACGGTTGTTCGGCTGGAACGTCCGTTTGCCCTTTGCCACGGAAAACACTCCTCAGATTTTGGTCAGGTGATAGCACTTCACAACAAAGCTGCCCACCCGAAGTTGGATGATTGTAAACCTCACACCGTCCACCCCTGAGCGGAGCGGAAGAGTGGAAGTCGCAAAAATTTTGCGAAAATGCGCGTGTACTACCTCTGGTTGCAAGGCAGCAGTAACGCGCCAGACCCTGCCAGACTACGCGCAGGTGGCACTCCTGAACAAATCGACGCGTCGGATAGTCCGCCATCACCCCTTAAATAACAGCCATGTTGTTTGGAGCTGTGGGTTGTGTTGTTCGCGGTCAGCAAAAACCATACCTAGCTGCGCAGACGATCCTGCACTGTGAAAATTTCACACAGAATCCACCATGTGAATTGTCAAGTAGCCTGTGTATAACTTTCAATCTGACCTTGAGACTAAGGGTTATGAAATTACATTCCTCCAGGTAGGGGGAGTTTTTGCTGCAATGTTTTTTATCCACAGTGCATGAGGTAGGCTGTGGATAAATCATGACCCCGGAAGTTATCCACAGCTGTGAATAACGTTGTGGAAGCGCACGATAACACTCATTCAAGGCTGTGGATGACGCGGTGGACAGAGTAGAGTTTGTCCCTCCCGCTGTGTAATTTCACCGTGGATCATCGTGGCGTACGTACAGAGCATGTGAGGACGAAGGTGGCGGAACATTCAACCTCCCTTGAGGAGACATGGCGACAGGTTGTTGAAGACCTCCTGCGCCTTTCAGAGCAACCTGATTCAGGTATTCCGACCCTCAATGGCAGGGCACGAGGTTTTTTGAAACTGGTCAAACCCATCGCCCTGTTCAACGGGTTTGCTGTGCTCTCAACTCCCCATGCAATGGCGAAAAGATGCTGTGGAAAAAGACCTCGGTGGCTACATCACCACAGTCTTGTCTGAGCGTATGGGCCGCCCCTACAGCCTGGCTGTAAGCATTGACCCAGGTGTGGAGGAACCTGACCCTGAGCCGCCGATTGTTGCCGCAACTCCGGAACCAGCGCAAGCTCACCCTGAGGGCATGTGGAACACGACGTCGATAAGCATGCCTGACCAGGCAGCAACCATCAGCCGAGGCAGGTTTACCCACGACGATGGGCGTCGTTTTACACGCGAACCTGCAGGGCCCGCGCCGCAGCAGGATCGGTCGCTGAACCCTCGCTACACCTTTGAGAACTTCGTCATAGGTTCCTCCAACCGGTTCGCGCACGCAGCAGCAGTGGCAGTGGCGGAAAATCCGGCGAATGCCTTCAACCCCCTGTTCATCTCTGGGGGTTCTGGCCTGGGGAAGACGCACCTTCTGCACGCGGCTGGCAACTACGCACAGGTGCTGCAGCCGGGCTTGCGTGTGAAGTATGTGTCCAGTGAGGAATTCACCAACGACTACATCAACTCCGTTCGCGATGACCGGCAAGAATCGTTCAAGCGTCGCTACCGCAACCTAGACATTTTGATGGTCGATGACATCCAATTCTTGGAAGGCAAAGAAGGAACCCAGGAAGAGTTCTTTCACACGTTCAACGCATTGCACCAGGCCAACAAGCAAATCATTTTGTCCTCGGACCGGCCCCCAAAGCAGCTGACCACGCTGGAAGATCGCCTGCGCACCCGCTTTGAAGGCGGGCTGATCACGGACATTCAGCCGCCGGATTTGGAAACACGCATCGCCATTCTGGAGAAGAAGGCCCAGATAGACCAGACAGTGATGGATCGTGACGTGCTGGAACTCATCGCCAGCCGGTTCGAGGCGTCCATCCGTGAGCTGGAAGGTGCACTGATCCGTGTATCCGCGTACTCCTCACTGAACGGGGAGACCACTATCAGCCGCGAAATGGCCGAAATTGCGCTGCGCGACATCATGCCCGAGGCCCCTGACGTGGAAATCACAGCATCCACAATCATGGAGGTCACCGCCGATTATTTCGATGTTTCCCTTGATGCCTTGCGGGGATCAGGTAAAACCCGAGCAGTAGCCTATGCCCGACAGCTCGCTATGTACCTGTGTCGCGAGCTTACCGATCTTTCCCCTACCCAAAAATCGGGGATAACTTCGGTGGTAAAGACCACACCACCGTGATGTACGCCGACCGCAAGATTCGCAAAGAAATGACCGAAAAGCGGGACACGTACAACCAGATTCAGGAACTCACACAGATCATCAAAAACCGCGGGCGGTAAAGGAACCGCCAGCGGGGAGGGGTGCCGTAAAGAGGGACGTCGACAAGCAGGGGAGGGGTAGCTAGGGGGACTTTTGTGATTTTGCCGACGGCCTACCCCCGGAAGGGAAGGTTATCCACAGGTTTACTCACAGCTGTGTAATTACAAGAATGTAGTTCGGTGATCCTTGCCACTTTCTAGTGGTAGCTTGTGGATGACATGGGTTGTGCACAACCACGGCGAAAATGTGAAGAAAATTGGGATGACATGGGGATAGATTGTGGATAAATCTCAAGCAGCCAAATTTATCCACAAGACGCAAAAGTTATCCACAGGTTTTGCACATGGCTGTTCACACCACGTTTTCTGCGTGCTAGCTTGGATAACAAGCCCTCATCCACAGAGTGCACAGGACTTACTGTTCTTACTCTCTTAAAACTTGTAATTTCTCTAGAAGAAATAGGGCGTGGGGATAACAATGATCATGCGACCCTGCCACACAGGCTGCGAGCAAGGACGAGCAGACGAATAACAAAAGATGCGAGGTTCAGTTTGCGGCGGCGGGCGGGTACGTTGGTGTTGTAATTCCACGCACTCGTGGCACCGTCAGATGGCGGAATCAGGGTGAGGTGTACGTTTCATTTTTCCTAGGAGCTAGACCAGCATGGACTCACAAGCGGTGTCATTTAGGGTTGACAAGGACGACTTCGCCAACGCAGTCGGGTGGGTTGCCCGTAGTCTGCCCGCCAAACCAGCTCAACCCGTGCTACGCGGCATGGTGATCACCGCTTCCGATGAAGGCTTGGAACTCGCCGGTTTTGACTACGAGGTATCCACACAGGTCAAGATCCCCGCCGAAGTCAACGAGGCCGGACGCATTGCCGTGGCTGGTAAGCTGCTCGCTGACATCACCGCCATGCTGCCGAACAAACCCGTGGAGCTACGTGTTGAGGGCAGCAACGTGCTGGTCACCTGCGGTTCCGCGCGTTTTGAAATTCCTGTAATCCCACTGGATGACTACCCGCAGTTGCCTCAGCTGCCGCACACCACCGGAAACATTGACCCCAAACTGTTCAGTGAAGCCGTCTCACAAGTGGCTATTGCTGCAGGTAGGGACGAAACCCTGCCCATGCTCACCGGCGTGCACATGGACATCAACGGCGACACCATGCTCCTCGCGGCCACCGACCGATTCCGCCTGGCTGTGCGTACATTCGACTGGGAAGCCACCGACAAATCTGCAACTGCCAAGTTGCTCATCCCGGCAAAAACGCTGCTGGACAACGCACGATCCATTGACTCCCAGGTGGGAAATGACCTGCACATTGCCGTCGGTGTGGGCGAACAACTTGGCAGGGAAGGACTCTTCGGTCTGCAGTCTGACGCCCGCCAAACAACCACTCGCATGCTGGATGCGGAGTTCCCGAACTTCCAGCCCCTGCTTCCTAAAACCCACGAATCCATGGCAGTTGTGCAGATCAGCCCCCTGCAAGATGCCATCCGGCGCGTCTCCGTGGTGGCCGACCGAAATTCCCAGATCACCATGCAATTCTCCGATGGTGAGCTTGTTCTTTCCGCCGGTGGTTCTGAAGCCGGGCACGCCGAGGAAAACCTGCCGTGCGCCTTCTTTGGCAATCCGTTGACCATTGCGTTTAACACTGGATACCTCAAAGACGGATTGTCTGTGATCCACACAGAAAACGTGATGTTTGGGTTCACCCAGCCATCCCGGCCCGCGATCCTGATTCCCGAACCAGAGACCGTCCCCGAGGCCGACGACAACGGAGTGTTTGCCACTCCCCAGACAAACCTGACGTACCTGCTCATGCCAGTCAGGCTTCCTGGATAAGCCCATTTACCGCCGTGTACCTGCGACACCTTGAACTGCGTGACTTCCGCTCGTGGCCCGAACTTACCGTTGACCTGCATCCTGGTGTGACGGTATTTGTGGGCCGGAACGGCCACGGAAAAACCAATGTGGTTGAGGCCGTCGGTTACCTCGCGCACTTGTCCTCGCACCGAGTTTCGCAGGACGCCCCCCTGGTTCGAGCCACCGCAGACAACGCGCGCATCTCAGGAACGGCAGTCAATAATGGCCGAGAACTGACCGCCCACCTGCTGATTAATCCCAAAAAAGCAAACCAGGCACAGCTCAACCGCACTCGCCTGAGCACACCACGGCAACTCCTTGGGGTGGTGAAAACGGTGCTATTTGCGCCGGAGGACCTGGCACTGGTGCGCGGCGAACCCGCTGAACGACGCCGTTACCTCGACGAGGTTATGTCCACGCGCCAACCCCGCCTTGCCGGTGTCAAAGCCGACTACGACAAGGTTCTGCGTCAGCGAAACGCCCTGCTCAAATCCGCCAACCAGGCACTTCGTCGGGGCTACGGCAACGATGACGGCGCCAGCGCGCTTGCCACCCTCGATGTTTGGGACGGTCAGCTTGCCGCACTTGGTGCTCAACTAACGGCCGCAAGAATGCAGCTTGTCACAGACCTCGCTCCCCGCGTCCATGAGGCGTACCACACGCTCGCGCCGGAATCCCGCGAGGCCCACATCCATTACCGCAGTACGCTTATCGACGCCCCCGATGCTGCTGTTGATGTTGACGTGCTGGAAGCCACCATGCTTACCGAACTGGGGCACATGCGACAACGCGAAATTGAGCGGGGACTTAGCCTTGTGGGACCACACCGCGACGACCTCGAACTGATGCTGGGCAGCCAGCCCGCTAAAGGGTTTGCCAGTCACGGTGAAACGTGGTCTTTTGCACTCTCTCTGCGGCTTGCTGTGTTTTCCCTGTTCAGGTCCGATGGCACCGACCCTATCTTGATCCTGGATGATGTGTTTGCTGAACTGGACACCCAACGACGCCGCGCACTGGTCGGCATTGCAACCACAGCTGAACAAGTGCTCATTACTGCGGCGGTGGGCGATGACCTGCCGGATAGCCTCGACGATGCCGTGGTGCACACCCACACCGTAAGGGCAATAGACAATGATGGAACACGAAAATCCGTGCTGGATGTGGAGGATATGACAGATGACCACGCCTGATGATTCCGTTTCCGCTGCCTTTTCGCACATTCGCGACGTTGCCCGCAAGCGTTTCGGTAAAGTCCCGGACCTGAGTCATCAGGGGCGTGCCACGCAGCCCACCCGCAGTGCTGTGCGTGGGTCACGAGAGGGGCGGGAGACGGCGGCGTCGATACGCAAGCGCGGCAGGCCAACCGGGCCGGACGGGCGGGCGCTGCCGAAACGTCGTGACTACGAATCCCTGGATTCGGTGCTCAACCGCGAGATACAGCAGCGCGGCTGGCAGCGGGAACTTGCTGGTGGCTGGGTGCATTCGCACTGGGAAGACGTGGTGGGTGCCAGGATTGCCGAACACACGACAGTGGAGATGCTGAAGGGGAAATCCCTGTTTATTAGCTGTAATTCCACGGCGTGGGCGACGAACCTTCGCATGATGCAGCGGCAAATTCTCCAGACGATTACCCAGAAGGTCGGGCCGAACGTGGTAGAGGAACTGAAGATCTTTGGCCCATCAGTCCCGAGCTGGCGAAAGGCCCCCTCCATGTGAAGGGTCGGGGGCCGCGCGATACCTACGGATAAGGCTAAATTTCGTTTTCGGCGATTTAAAGGCGCTTAGACGCGTCGAAACCTAAGTCGTGTAGGGGGCCTAAGGGGTGTACTATAGAGGGGTCTATTAGAACATAATTTAGGAGTGTTGCATCACGTGTCTGCCACAGAGCACCATTATGACGCATCGTCGATCACTATCCTTGAAGGCCTTGAGGCAGTACGCAAACGCCCAGGTATGTACATTGGCTCCACCGGTGAACGCGGCCTCCACCACCTTGTGTGGGAGGTCGTCGACAACTCCGTTGATGAAGCCATGGCAGGCTACGCCACCAAAGTCGACGTCACACTGCTGGAAGACGGGGGAGTGGAAGTTGTTGACAACGGCCGCGGCATCCCCGTGGAAATGCACCCCACTGGCGCACCCACCGTTCAAGTGGTAATGACCCAGCTACACGCCGGCGGCAAATTCGACTCCGATTCCTACGCCGTTTCCGGTGGTCTACATGGTGTGGGTATCTCCGTGGTCAACGCTCTGTCCACCAAAGTGGAAGCCGACATCAAACGCGAAGGCTTCCACTGGTTGCAGAACTTCACCTACGCCATCCCTGAAGAACTCGTCAAAGGCGAACCCGCCAAAGGTACCGGCACATCTGTGCGATTCTGGCCGGACCCGGAAATTTTTGAAACCACCACCTTCAAATTCGACACCATCGCGCGGCGCCTTCAGGAAATGGCGTTCCTGAACAAAGGTCTCACCATCACACTGACCGACCTGCGCGCCACGGAAGAGGAAATCGAACTCGAAGACCTTGCGGCCGCAGGCGATGAAGCCCAAGCCGTGGACGGCGACGGTAGCGCTAGCGAGAGCTGCTGGAGGGGAGCAATCCCTCGAAAAATTGGACCTGCTCGATGGGGCCACTGATGGTGATGGCGAGCAATCCACCGGCGAAGCAGCAGCTAAGACCACAAAAACCAAGCGACGTGTTTTCCACTACCCAGAGGGGTTGAAGGACTATGTGGAGTCACTGAACAAGTCCAAAACCCCCATCCACCCCACCATCGTTTCCTTTGAAGCAAAAGGTGAGGAACACGAGGTGGAAATCGCCATGCAGTGGAACTCCGGCTATGCGCAAAGCGTGCATACCTTTGCCAACACCATCAACACGATTGAAGGCGGCACTCACGAAGAAGGCTTCCGTGCGGCGCTGACCTCCTTGATGAACCGCTACGCTCGCGAACACCGCATGCTGAAGGAAAAAGAAGCCAACCTCTCCGGCGAAGACTGCCGCGAAGGACTCGCAGCTGTCATTTCCGTGCGTGTGGCCGATCCGCAGTTCGAGGGACAAACCAAAACCAAACTGGGCAACACCGAAGTGCGTTCCTTTGTGCAGCGCATGACCAATGAGCACATCGCACACTGGTTTGAAGCGAACCCGGCGGAAGCAAAAGCCATTATCACCAAGGCAGTTTCCTCCGCCCAGGCACGCCTGGCAGCCCGCAAAGCCCGCGACTTGGTGCGGCGCAAAGTCCGCCACCGACCTTGGTGGCCTGCCCGGTAAACTTGCCGACTGTCGCTCCAAAGACCCGGTGAAATCCGAACTCTACATCGTGGAGGGTGACTCCGCTGGTGGCTCCGCAAAATCCGGCCGTGACTCCATGTACCAGGCCATCTCTGCCGCTGCGCGGCAAGATCCTCAATGTGGAAAAAGCACGTCTGGACAAGGTGCTGAAAAACAATGAAGTTCAGGCAATCATCACCGCATTAGGTACTGGCATCCACGATGAATTTGATATTGCCAAGTTGCGTTACCACAAGATCATCCTCATGGCCGACGCCGATGTGGATGGGCAACACATTGCCACGCTACTGCTTACCCTGCTGTTCCGCTTTATGCCGCAGCTGATCGAGCAGGGTTATGTGTACCTGGCACAGCCACCGCTCTACAAACTCAAATGGGCCAAGGGCGAACCTGGATTTGCCTTCTCTGACTGGGAACGCGACCAGGAACTGGAGAAGGGACTCGCGGAAGGCCGCAAGATTAACAAAGACGACGGCATTCAGCGCTACAAGGGTCTTGGTGAAATGAACCCCAAGGAACTGTGGGAGACCACCATGGACCCTTCAACCCGCATCCTGCGGCATGTGACCATGGAAGACGCCGCAGCCGCCGACGAATTGTTCTCCATCCTCATGGGTGACGATGTGATCGCACGCCGATCCTTTATCACCCGAAACGCCAAGGATGTACGTTTCTTGGACGTGTAAAGGTAAAAGTACAAAAGTGGGCGACCACCCCTCGATTGTTGGGAAGCGGTCGCCCACTGTGTTGTTTAGCCTATTGGTTTTGGCTTGTTATGTTAACTAAAACTAGCCCGCGTATTTCTCTACAATCGGGCCAACCTTGGCGATGTTAGCCTCCACAACGCTGGCAATTTTGCCGCGAATCGGGCTGTACACCTTAGCCAGGGCAGCGGGGGCCTTCTCAGCCTGCTTGTCAGCTGTTTCCAGCACGGAGTTGGACAGGGCGCTGGAGTTTTCCTGCAGGTATGCCTCGAAGCTGTCGCCGTGGCCACCTTCCTTGAAGGTTGCCCAGTAGGGGTCAAGAGCTTCAGCGAGATCGGGAGGAGGCGAGCAACAGCCTTGTTGACAATGTTGCTGTCCACCTTCTTAGCTGCGGACAGGGCACCTTTGATGACGGTGCCGGACACGCCGCCCTGTTCGCCGACGGTGTTGTCAACGAAGGTGCTGAGGTCTGCAATAACGGCCTCGCGGTGTGCATCGGATGTAAGGAAAGTAGACGGTGACGTCACCAGAACTCCTTCAATAGAAAAAAATTGGTTTACAAAGAGACTACCGAACAACAGCGCTTCTGCGGCCTTATTGGGCGGCGGGTTGTGAGGAACAGGTCTCTTGAAGCCTTGACGGCGCTTCGATAACGGTGTTATCTTCGGCCTTGTAAGAAACATTCAACAAATGTTGAACCAGTTCAAGGCATACAAGGATGAAACGATGGATGCCGCCATTGAAGCACAGGAACCCTAGGGAATAAGCAGGGGTAGAATAAAAGCTAACACGGTGATCCCCCACATGACTTTCAGTGTTGAAACGGGGTCGGTCACCGGTCTGCTCGGCCCCTCAGGATGCGGAAAAAAACCACCCTCATGCGCGCCATCATTGGCGTGCAGCGCTACCAAAACACCCTCACAGTTCTGGGAAATCCCGCAGGGTTCGCGCAGAAACCTCGGGCGCATCGGCTACGTCACGCAACAAGCCAGCATCTACCCAAACCTCAGCGTCAAAGCTAATCTTGACTATTTTCGCCGCACTCAACCCGGTCAAAATTAAAAAGACCAGGTTGATGCGATTATCGACGTCCTGGGACTCGCTGCCGTTGCCCACCGTCCGGCGGCTCAGCTCTCAGGGCGGGCAACGGGGACGGGTGTCCTTGGGGTGCGCGCTCGTCGGAAAGCCTGAGTTGCTGGTGTTGGATGAACCGACCGTCGGTTTGGATCCAGTAACCCGCGACGACATCTGGACCTACCTGCGGCAGCTTTCCGACACCGAAGGCACAACGCTCCTGGTGTCCAGCCACGTGATGGACGAGGCGCTGCGTTGCGACGCCGTGCTCCTCATGCGTGAGGGTGCGTTACTCGCCCATGACACCCCGGCGGGGTTGCTGCGTACTGCAGGTACGGAGACTCTTGACGATGCATTCCTGGCCCTCATCAAAGCACAAGGAAAGTGAACCTCATGTCACTCACACTCATCACCGCACGACGTGTTATTGCCGAAGTTCTGAGAGATCGACGCACTGTAGCGCTTGTTTTGCTGGTGCCATCATTCATGTTGTGGTTGATGTACCTCATTTATGACGGCAACCGGCGGCTTTTTGACAGCATTGCCGTGCTCATGCTGGGAGTATTCCCCATGCTTATGATGTTCATCATCGCCAGCGTGAGTATGCAACGTGAGCGCTCAAACGGCACTCTCGAACGCCTTTGGACCACGCGGCTCAGCCGCATTCAATTCCTCGCGGCCTACGGGATTTCCTTTAGCTTCTTCGCACTCCTGCAGTCGACCCTGCTGGTGGGGGTGGCGCACTGGCTACTCGACGTCACTACTGCCGCACCGCTCGGCTGGGTGTTTCTTGTCTCACCACTATCAGGCATTGTTGGTGGATCGCTGGGACTTATGACCAGTGCCTTTGCCAGTAATGAATTTCAGGCTGTGCAATTTATGCCTGTGGTTATCGTGCCGCAATTCCTGCTCAGTGGCGTGCTTGTCCCCCGGGACACCATGCTGAGGGGACTGGAAATAGTTTCCAATGTCCTGCCGCTATCCTACGTTATCGATGCCCTTCAAGAACTCGCGGCACAGCCTGAACTGGGGGACAACTACTGGAAAGACGTGGCCATTCTAGTGCTGTTCATCGTGGGGATCCTGGTGACTGCGGCACTCAGTATTCCGAGGCAAACCACCTAAAATCTGAGTTTATTCAGCTCAATCTTGCCCATCTGCAGGATCTGGTCGCGCGTAGTGGAATCGGCCATGAGCTCAGCTATGTTGTGTGGAACAACCTGCCAGGAGACGCCCCAGCGATCAACACACCAGCCGCAGCGCTCGGCCTCTGGCACCGCAGACAGGCCCGCCCAATAGTGATCGATCTCTTTTTGATCTTCGCAGGAGATGATCATGGAGACTCCAGGCGTGAAGGTGAAGTCATGAAAATCCCCAGAATCCATGGCTGCCATCCAGGTGCCGCGCAGCGTGAAGTCAGTGAACATGACCATGCCTTGTTCCAGTGGGGCGCCCTCCTCGTAGCGGTGTAGAGCGCCGCGGCGGGCGTCGTTAAACAAGGCGATCCAGGCATCGGTGGCTTCCTCTGCGTTGGCGTGGTTGGTATCGCCGAACATGAAGGATGGGATGACGAAGGGGCGTGGCTCACCAGCTGGGTCAGTAAGCATGAGCTGCCACGTCATGCCGAAGCGGTCACGAACCCACGCATAGCGCGGCGAGAAGGGATACTCGCCCAGCTCCGTGAGCACGCCGCCGGTGTTCAGCTGTTCATAGAGTTCATCAAGGTAGGCGCGGGCCTGCTCCTCGCTGCCGAACAGAAGTGGGTCGAAGTTCAGGAAACAACTGATCGACGGATTCGGTGCATACTGATCGTCGCCGTTGATGAGTGAAAGCCGGAAACCGTGGACACTGACTGTGGACGCGACCCCAGGAACCTGCTCGACGACGGATGCGTCGCGGAAAACGCTGGCGTAAAACTGGGCTGCCTCGTCTGCGGTACCGTTGCACCAGACGGCGGGGGTGATGAACTGATCCATACGGCCACCGTATCTGACGTGGATTGCAGCAGCCAGCATTCTGACGGCGTTCCACGGCAAACGGCCTAAAATGGCTGCATGACGCCGATTCCCGCCAAAGAACGAATCCTCAACGCCGCGCGACGGCAATTCGCCGTCACCGGATTCAGGGCTACAACGCTCCGGGCAATCGCTGCCGAAGCAGAGTGCGATGTGGCCCTGATCCCGCACTACTTTGGCAGTAAAGAACGACTCTTCCGTGCGGCCATAGAGTTTCCCATTGATGTGGAGACGATTGTGACGCGGATGAGTGACATTCCCTTCGAACAGCTGGGGGAGACCATGCTGAATGAAGCACTCTCTGTATGGGATTCCCCGCTGCTAGACCACATCATTGCTGCGTTCAAGCGCCAAATCGACTCCCCGCAGTTACTCTCCGACTTTGTGAACAACGCGCTATGGGTAGGAATCCGTACGCGTCTAGAAGGCATGGGGCTGGAGAAGGACGTGCTGGAAAAGCGCATAGGACTTGCCCAAACACAGCTCATCGGGTTGCTTGTTGGACGGTATGTGCTGAAGCTCCCCGGCCTCGTGGAACAGAACCGGGAAGAGATTGTGCAGGCCATGGCACCAATCCTGCAGGGAATACTAAATGGCGACCACCATGGTTGAAAGCTCAAGGGGGTGAAGCTTTCAACGACGGAGGCCGCCTCAGGTGTTGCAACTCTTCCTCCACAGCAACATTAGTTAACTGCAATCACAACAGTCACAGATGTTACCTGTAAACACACAAGGACACAAGTGCGACACGCCGACGCCCGCGAAACGGGTGGGTAGATAGGTAGGATGACGAACATTCGGGGGTGGGGAGGGGGTTCCGATAGTAAATGCTCACCAAAATGTTGTTTCGAAGTGTAATTTTTGACCATTTGGTATGCATTTACTATGAGATGGAGTGCTCACCAGCCTCAACCCCTACGCATTAACCTGGTGAAATACCTCCACAGCTACTGCAGCTAACACGTCATTGTTCTTGTTCAGCGGCTTCAATACCAGAATCACATGGGCAAGCTCATGTTCGACTGCAGCGAGGTCCCCACCATGAATGTCAATGCCGGAAATGGCGGCCGTTGTAACAGCGCTCGCGGCACATAATGCGGAGAAGTTTGTGATGGTGCAGTGGTGTTGGTGGCATACTTCGTCAGCAATGATCAGGAGTTGTTCAGGGGTGAGACCGACCAGTCCCACGCAACTCATAAATACTCTTATACTCACTCATTTCACCCTACTTATCTGCCGGATACGCCGTTCGAGGGTGGCGCGATCGGCGAGTGTGTTGCGTGCAAGTTCGGCCACCTGGGCGTCGTTAAGCATGCGAGCTGCAGTGGAGACGATGGCGCGGACGGCAGCTTCTTGTTTGCTGGTGCCGTGGGTTTCAGCGAGGAGGGTGAGCGCGCGGTCTTGGGCGGGTGTGAGGCGGAGGGTCATGGCCATGAGTTAATGGTATCAGTATGGTATCGCAGAGCGTCGTTCCGCGGCGGGATAATCGCTGACAGCGCCGATTTCGCGTAGAATGGAGGGGAAAGTCTCTCAAGCTCAAGGAAACAGGTGAATTGTGAGCGACGATAATTTTGATGGTGGCGGCGACCTTTTTGACCGCATCCACCCGGTGGATATTGGCGAGGAGATGCAGTCGAGCTACATCGACTACGCCATGTCGGTCATTGTGGGTCGTGCCCTCCCGGAGGTGCGGGACGGTCTGAAGCCAGTGCACCGCCGCATTTTGTACGCGATGTTTGATAATGGCTACCGGCCGGAGCGTAGCTATGTGAAGTCGGCTAAGCCTGTCGCGGACACAATGGGTAATTACCACCCGCATGGTGATTCGGCTATTTACGACACATTGGTGCGTATGGCCCAGCCATGGTCAATGCGGTATCCGCTGGTGGACGGCCAGGGCAACTTCGGTTCGCGCGGTAACGATGGCCCGGCCGCCATGCGTTATACGGAGTCTCGCTTGACTCCGCTGGCCATGGAGATGGTGCGCGATATTCGTGAAAACACCGTGGATTTTGCTCCGAACTATGACGGCAAAACCACCGAACCAACAGTGCTCCCTTCGCGTGTACCTAACCTGTTGATGAATGGTTCCGGCGGTATTGCCGTGGGCATGGCCACGAACATTCCGCCGCATAACCTACGCGAATTGGCCGATGCAATTATTTGGATGCTGGACAACCCGGATGCTGATGAAGCTGCGGGGTTGGAAGCATGCATGGAGTACATTAAAGGCCCGGATTTCCCGACCGCTGGCCTTATTGTGGGGGACCAGGGTATTAAAGATGCCTACACCACTGGTCGTGGTTCAATTCGTATGCGCGGCGTGACCTCTATTGAAGAGGAAGGCAACCGCCAGACCATCGTGATCACAGAACTTCCGTACCAGGTCAACCCCGATAACATGATCTCCAACATCGCGGAGCAGGTGAATCAGGGCAAGCTTGTTGGCATTTCCAAGATTGAGGATGAATCCTCCGATCGTGTGGGTATGCGCATTGTGGTCACGCTGAAACGCGATGCTGTGCCGCGCGTGGTGCTGAATAACCTGTATAAGCACTCGCAGCTGCAAACCAGTTTCGGCGCCAACATGCTGTCTATTGTTGACGGCGTGCCCCGCACCCTGCGCATCGACCAGATGATCCGCTACTACGTGGCTCACCAAATTGATGTGATTGTTCGGCGCACCCAATTCCGTCTGGATGAGGCAGAAAAGCGCGCCCACATTCTGCGAGGTTTGGTCAAAGCACTGGACATGCTGGATGAGGTTATCGCCCTGATCCGCCGGTCCGAAACCGTGGACATTGCCCGCAACGGCCTGATGGACCTACTGGACATTGATGAGGTCCAGGCCGATGCCATTCTGGCTATGCAGCTGCGCCGTCTCGCCGCCCTGGAACGCCAGAAAATCATTGATGAATTGGCAGAGATTGAAGAAATCATCGCCGACCTGAAAGATATTCTCGCCCGCCCAGAGCGCCAGCGTGCCATTGTGCGCGACGAACTCAAAGAAATCGTGGATAAGCATGGCGATGATCGCCGCACCCAGATCGTGGCCGCTACCGGCGACGTGACCGAGGAAGACCTCATCGCCCGCGAAAACGTTGTGGTGACCATCACCTCCACGGGCTACGCGAAGCGCACCAAGGTTGACTCCTACCGCAACCAGAAGCGCGGCGGCAAAGGCGTGCGCGGCGCCGAACTCAAGCAAGACGACGTGGTGCGCAACTTCTTCGTCTGCTCCACGCACGATTGGATCCTGTTCTTCACCAACTACGGTCGCGTGTACCGCCTCAAGGCATACGAACTGCCGGAGGCATCCCGCACAGCCCGCGGCCAGCACGTGGCCAACCTGCTGGAATTCCAACCCGGCGAGCACATCGCGCAGGTGATCCAGATCCAGGGCTACGAGGACGCCGAATACCTGGTGCTCTCCACCGCCCATGGCCGCGTGAAGAAGTCCCGCCTAGCCGATTACGATTCCTCTCGCTCCGGCGGTTTGATTGCCATCAACCTCAACGAAGGCGACCGCCTCATCGGCGCGGCATTGTGTTCCGCAGACGACGACCTACTACTGGTCTCCGAGGAAGGCCAGGCAATTCGATTCACCGCCAACGATGACACGTTGCGCCCCATGGGCCGCGCCACCGCTGGCGTGAAGGGTATGCGCTTCCGTGGCGACGACCAGCTCCTGGCCATGTGCGTGGTCCGCGACGGCGACTACCTCCTGGTGGCCACTTCCGGTGGCTACGGCAAGCGCACTGCCATGGAGGAATACCCTGTCAAGGGCCGTGGCGGTTTGGGCGTGGTCACCTTCAAATACACCCCCAAACGTGGCAAGCTTATTGGTGCCCTGGCGGTGGATAGTGATGACCAAATCTTTGCCATAACCTCAGCCGGAGGTGTGATCCGCACCGAAGTTGGTCAGATACGTCCTTCGTCCCGCCAAACAATGGGCGTGCGACTAGTTAATCTAGAAAAAGACGTGGAGCTGTTCGCCATTGACCGCAACGTCGAAGGCGAAGGCGAAGAAACAGCCGAAGCTGTGGCAATCAACGACGCTCAAGCTCCCACACTTATCGACGCCCCCGACACCACAGCAGGCGAGGAGAGCTAATGGCCACCCGTAAAGTAACCGTTCACCGAATCTCACCCATGTCCATGTTCCGCACGGCACTGGCGCTATCCCTTGCTGGGTTGGTCGCATGGATCCTGTGCGTGGTCATCCTTTTCCTAGGATGCAGCTCACCGGCGTCCTCGGGCGAGTCAATGACGGCTTCGGCGGTGGCGGCTTCCTCTCATTCGGCACGGTCCTCAGCATTGCAGCTCTCATCGGCGCTATTAACGCTCTGCTGGTTACCGTGTTGGCCCCCATCGGTGCTGTCCTGTACAACAGCTTCGTGGACCTGTTCGGCGGCCTCGTCGTGGAAACCAAAGACGGCGCCAACAGCTAACGCGCCGTTTATCGCTTATCGACGCCCCGGGTGCACCGTGGGCTGTCATAGTACATGTTGCAGCCACTGTGACATCTGGGAGACTTCCTGGTGTTGCGGTGGCTGTCGGCGTGCTTGTGGGGGTGCCTTCGAGTGGCGCGATGCCGTAGTATCAGCTACTATGTAAGTCAGTTCCGAAAAAGGTAGTTAACCAGCGGATTTGCCTAGTTTCATTTAACTCGGTAAAGTTCTATCTCGTTCCAAGGGCCTATAGCTCAGGCGGTTAGAGCGCTTCGCTGATAACGAAGAGGTCGCAGGTTCGAATCCTGCTAGGCCCACCATTGGAACAAAGGGGCATTAGCTCAATTGGTAGAGCATCTGCTTTGCAAGCAGAAGGTCAGGAGTTCGATTCTCCTATGCTCCACAGCGTAACCGCTGGGTCTTGGATGTGAGGCCCAGCGGTTTTGTTTGTGTGAGGGGTTGACATTGGTTCTCGCCGTTGCTGTTTGATAGACCATAACCTGTACCAATGCCATACCCTAACCCCATATGTACACTCAATCGACATATCCCCCCAATATGTCGATTTTTCCGCTCAAAATCGACATATCACTGCATCGCTCCTGGTCTAGGGCGCGGTGAGAACGTCGAGTGCGCGTTGGTTGATGAATACCTTCTGCCGTCCGTGCTTCACTTCGACGAGGATCCCAAGATCCGCAAGAGTGCTCAGCCAGTGTGCGGCTGTTTGGCGTTTCGCCAGGCCAGCCTCCTCAATGTTTTTGATACGGATGTAGGGGTGGGTGAACAGGAGTTCTGCGAGTTCCTTGGCCGGGCTGATACCAGCTTTTTCGCGAAGCTCAGAGGCTGTCTGGTCTTGTAGTCGCCAAAGTTTCTCAATAAGCGTTGACGCAGTGCGCGCAGATTCTTCAATACCTTTGACAAGGAAGATGATCCATTCTTCCCATGCCCCTTCAGTGGTGACGGCGCGTAAAAGCCTGTAGTAGTCGGCCTTGTTGTTCACAATGTAGCCGGATAGATACAAAACTGGTAGGCGAAGTAGCCCTTCTTGCACCAAGAGCAAGATGTTGAGAATGCGTCCCGTTCGCCCATTACCGTCATAGAACGGGTGGATGGCTTCAAACTGGTAATGCAGCAGTGCCAACAAAACAAGCGGGTCAAGTCCATGGTCAGAGTAGATGAAGCGTTCCCATTGGCTTAGGTGCTGTTCAATGATCTCTTTACCTTCCGGCGGGGTATAGAACTTGATTTTTTTTACCGGATCGCCAATGTACGTGCCAGGCATGGATCGCACTACTGCAGGTGCGTCGTGCAGGGCGGAACAGACCTGCTGCGCGGTGTGGATTGATAGTGGGCGTGTTGCTAAAGATTCCACACCTAAGTGAAGTGCCTTGTTGTATCGCAAAGCTTCTTTGGTTGCGGGTGTTGGTTCGGCGTCCACTGCATAGGCGGCGCGGAAAAGCTCGTCGTTGGTGGTCACAATGTTTTCAATTTCGCTGGAGGCTTGGGCTTCTCGTAGCGGAATTGTTGAGGTGATAATGGCCGGGTTAGGAATGAGACGACATGCAGAATCCAGTGCGCCAAGTTCTTTATTGGCGGCGATGACGGCCTTGAGCACCGCGACAGTTTCTACTTCGTCACGCGGCGGTAGTGGCGGCAGGTTGTTGTACGGGATATTTGGGTCGAACGGGCTGTGGTCGCTCATGTCTAGAGAATAAACATATCCCCCGAATATGTCGATTTTTCCGCCCAAAATCGACATATCACTGCATCGCCGGTGCTAGAGCGGCTCTTCGAATCTACTCTTCGTCGCTATCCTCAGGCGTCTGGGTGGTGTAGACCAACCGTGATTCGACGTAGTCGTCGCGGGAGTGTTCTTCCACGCGGGGCGGCTCGGTGCCGGGTTCTTCGGCGGTGCTACGTGCCCACCAGTAGTAGATACCGCCTGCGATACCCGCGAAGAGGGTGCCAAACAAGGCGAACTTGCCTAGTTTGCCGACTTTGCGGCAGCACTTTTTCTTTCCTGCTTTTTTGGCTGCGCGCTTTTCCAGTTTCGCGGCCTTGCGGCGGGCTGCACGGGACAGTTTTTTGCCGGTGGCGCTGGTTTCTTTGACGAGTTCTTGGCGGCGATTGTTCAGTTCTTCACCGATGTCACCTGCGAGTTCGCGGACGTTGGCGCGGAGGGAGTGGTAGGTGTTCGCGGCGTCGTTAAGCACCTCGGAGGTGGCATCGTAGGCTTCAGCGGTTTTGCGGTTGCGGTAGTCTTTGAAGGTGCGGTAGGCGGTTTTCCCGGTTTTGTAGGCGAGACGCACTGTTTGTGGAGTCATCCGTTGTCCTTTCGGTGGGTTTTCATCCAGGGTAGCGATATTTCCCTACGGGTGACAGCAGGAGGGGTGTTCATTACGATGGTGTGCATGACAAAGAAAACCGCTACGGCGATTATGCACACCAATCGTGGTGATATTGCCATTGAGCTTTTTGGAAACCATGCCCCTGTGACTGTTGAGAATTTGTCGGGTTGGCTCAGGGCTCGAAGGAGTACCAGGCCCCGAATGCCGCTGGCAATGCTGAGGGTCCATTCTATGACGGATCAATCTTCCACCGTGTCATTGATGGCTTCATGATCCAGGGCGGCGACCCCACCGGCACCGGTCGCGGTGGCCCCGGCTACCAGTTCGCCGACGAGTTCCACCCCGAGCTGAGCTTTGACCGTCCGTACCTGCTGGCCATGGCGAATGCTGGCCCCGGCACCAACGGTTCGCAGTTCTTCATCACTGTGAATGCGGACGCAACTCGTCACCTGACCAACCATCACACCATTTTCGGTGAGGTCACTGACCCAGAGTCCCAGAAAGTTGTGGACGCCATCGCCACAACCCCCACCGCTCCCGGTGACCGCCCGGTAGAGCCTGTGGTGATTGAAAGCATCGAAATCACTGAATAAAGCTTTCCGCATCTGTTGCGGCCCTGCTCGTTTATTGCTTATCGACGCTCGCTCGTTGTCAGCAATCCACAGCAGGGCCGCTGTTTTTATGCGTACCTAAAGGAGGAGATAGTGCGCGAAGTCAAAAGGGTGCTTCGCCGGTTGTTTAGGCAAGCACCCGCAACCTTTACGCTGTGCGCCGCCAATGTGGTGGTGTACCTGCTGACGGCAGTGCAATCCCTGTCGTTTCTACACAATCTTGATGAAAGCTCGCTGGCCCAGCATTGGGTGCTGTACCTGCCGGACATGGTGGACAGCATCGTCGGGCCGCTGCGTGCAGTGGGGGCGACATTCCTTCACGATGGACCAGTTCATCTGCTGTTTAACATCGTGATGATTTATCTACTGGGCAGGGAAGTGGAAAAGAAAATAGGCCACGCGCTGTTTTCCACAGTCTATTTTGCTGGGGGTGTGTCGGGTTCGGCGCTATCGGTGTGGTTGGATCCGCAGCATGCGGTAGTGGGCGCGTCGGGAAGTGCCTATGCGCTGATGGCGGTGTTCGCTGGGCTGGCAGCGAGACGGCGGGGGAGTACCGACCTCCGGGGAGCCATTACATTGATCCTGGTCAACCTAGGTTTCAGCGTGCTCAGCCCGGGAGTCTCGCTGGCCGGGCACGCTGGTGGATTGACAGCGGGGATTGTGATGGCGGTGGTGCTCACCATTGCCAGAACCATGCTCATGCGCTGGGGTGGCGTGCTGGCCGTGCTTGGGTCGGTAGTGGGGGCGTTGATGACACGCGTTATTGAGTTCGCGGATCAGTTTTCCACAGGGGGCCTGTGGAATTCACTGCACTAAATCCACTGGCCTGTGAGTAGTTACGGATCAGTTGTCCACCGCCCGTGGGGATATTTTGTTGATATATCCCCACCGGTAGGTTATCCACAGTAGTTATCCACATTGTGGACAATAGCAGGAGTGGTGCATACCAGCGGGCTATCTAAAACCCTGATGAAATAAGGGTTGTACGTGCAAAAACCGCTGGTTACTCGAACGTGTGACCGCGCAGCGAGACTAGTGCACAGGTTTATCCACAGGCTGTGGAAACGGTGTGAAAAGAGTATCCTGGGCAAAAATTCACATGTTCTTTCACAGCCTGTGGATAACTTTCCCCACACACGGTGAATTGTGGGTAATCCAGTTATCCACAAATTACCTGTGTGTAACTCGCTCAGCCTGTGGATAACTTTTGCGCTGAGCTCCTGGTATGCGCCCCGTCGCAGACCCTGATGCTTGCCTCTGTGGAGTGCCCTGTAGCACCCGTTATGAATTGCGTACTAGCATACGCATGTTTACTGCACTGGGTGGTAGCGACACGCCGACAATAGAAGCTTTTCTTACTAGATGTGCCTATGTCTAGGCACGAAAAAGCACCCCGTCCAGTGGTGGCGGGGTGCTTCAGAAAGTATGTGTGGCTTAACGCCATCCCATGGTCATCAGCAGACCAATGATCAGAAGCGTGAAACCAATGAGGTAGTTCCATGCGCCCAGCTGCAGCATGAAGTCGATATCCGGGCCAGCAAGATAGTTGACCACCAACCACAGGAGGCCAACAATCATGAAGGCAAACATGATGATCTTGTACCACATGGGTGTGCCCGAGGTGTTGATCTTCACCGGGGTCCGGCTGGCAGACGTCACAGGGGCCGGGGAGGAACTCTTAGTGACCTTTGACTTTGGCATGGGGTAAAACTCCAGAAATTGATTGGTTGCAGCCACGGCGCGGCCAAGGGCTCACTGCGAGGCGCAATTTATATGCTCACAATGTACCATTATGCCGCGCCGGGGTGGCAACGTTGTTGGCATGTACTGGGACTATTAAGGCTGCACCGCCAAGAGATCGAACACAAACACTCCGACCGTGACGGTTCCGTCCTTGCGAACAAGGGCACCACCGTTGGGAGACTGGTTGGCGATCTTGCCTTGGTCAAGCAACGCTCCCGTGCGGACCTGCTGTTGGTGCAGCGAGTTGTTGGATCCCTGCCAACCTGCGGCACGGAGAGCATCAAGAGCCTGTGACACGTTTAGCCCGATCAGCGACGGTGCCTGATCATCTGACCGTTGGACACGCGGACGGTGACAGTGGAGCCTTTGTCCACGCTGGTGCCTTCACCGTCGATACCCACGACGGTGCCTTCCGGCTGGTCAGAGTCAACATTAGCCACCCGAGGATTGAGGCCGATAGAGGTGATGTTGTCTTGCGCTTGCTCCCACTTCATGCCAGTGATGGTGGGCACACGCACCTGGGCCTTACCAGTGGACACGGTGATCACCACCTTGGTGCCCTTACTCACCTGGGAACCGGCCGACGGGTTCTGTGAGACCACAGCACCATCATCAACAGTGTCCGATTCTTCTTCCTTGACCACAGGATCAAGCTCCAAACCAGACTCTTCCAGCAGGCGCGATGCCTCCTCCGTGGTCTTGCCGGTAAGATCTGGCACCTCAGTGACTTCCTTACCAGAGGAAATAAACAGCGTGACCGTGGCACTGGATTGTACAGACGACCCAGCGGCGGGATTGGTTTTAATAGCCACGCCGCGTTCCACATCCGGGTTGGTTTGCTGCACAACTTCCACGTGATAGCCAAGCTTCTCCAACTTGGCTTTGGCCTCATCTTCCTTCTGGCCACTCACATCAGGGACCTTCTCAGTTTTGGAACTGAGGCCAAGGCCCTGGCCAATGTAATCCCAGGCGAAATATCCACCAACGCACAGTGCAAGCACCGTGAACAGGGCGATGATCCAGGTCGCGGCGGAACGCTTCTTTGGCTCGTCTTCTTCGTAACCGTCGTCATTGCCGTCGTTGTAGTCGGTGCTATAGCCATTCTCATAGCCATTGTTGTACGTCCCACCGGAGTAATCCACTGGGGATGATGCACCCGTGGGTTGTATCGGAGGGACCACCTCGGTCGCTGGGTATGCCTGCTCTGACGATGGGACTCCGGCACCTGCTACAGGAACAATCTGCGTCGCAGCAGTGTCCGCAGCACCACCTAACGCCGCAGCGCCGGCAGCTCCAGCGGCACCGGCCGCAGCACCAGCCCCACGTCGTGGGGCATCCGTCGTGGTCAGGTGCGAACGCGCCGCCTGCGACACAGCGTTGCGGCTGACTCGCTTCAAGTCTTCCGCAAATTCCGCCGCAGACTGGTAGCGATCCGCAGGGTGTTTGGCCATGGCTGTCAGTGCCACGGCGTCGATATTCAACGCGGCAGTGGGCGACAAATCCGCGATGAAATCTGACGGCGGGTTCGGATCCTCCTGAACATGCTGGTAAGCGATGGCAAAGGGGGATTCGCCTTCAAAAGGTGGGCGTGCGGTGATCATCTCGTAGAAGACGCAGCCGATGGAGTACACGTCGGAACGGGCGTCAGCCATCTTCCCGCGAGCTTGCTCCGGCGACAAATACTGCGCGGTACCAATCACTGCTGACGTTTGCGTCATCGCTGAATGCGAGTCATCCAGCGCACGTGCAATACCAAAGTCCATCACCTTCACCGCGCCGGTGTTGGTGATCATGATGTTTGCCGGTTTAATATCACGGTGAATAATCCCAGCATCATGCGATGCTTGCAGCGCCTCACAGGCGGTGACCAGGATCCTTGCTGCATCCGCAGGGCTGAATGCGCCTTCCTCGCGCACAATGTCACGCAACGTGCGGCCATGCACCAGTTCCATGACAATAAATGGCACCGCAGTGCCACTAATATCAATCTCTCCGGTGTCGTACACCTGCACAATCGCCGAGTGATTCAACCGACCCGAATTTTGGGCTTCGCGTCGGAAACGTTCCTTGAACTTTACATCCCGAGCTAGCTCAGGGCGCAGCATTTTTACAGCTACGCTTCGGCCCAGCAGCGTGTCATTGGCCTCATAGACATCAGACATGCCACCGGTACCAATGATTGCGCCAAGCTCATAGCGGTCTGAAAGTATCATGGCCGTCACTGAGATGCTCCATTTTGCTCACTAGTCGGTTGTTCAACGCTGGGCACCGATGCAGCGGAGGACGGTTCTTGATAATACTGCGAAGGATAAGTGTCCTCGTCGCGTCGCCGCCGTTGCTCCGAATTGCTGTTTTGCTCCGACATAAACTCCGAGGGCGCAGCATTCTGCGTTTCCGGTGCTCCTCTTGAAGGCTGAACAGGCTCCAAAGGACGTGCCGCCTGTTGGGGCTTGTGATACAGGCTCGTCATTCCCACCCGTTGGGTTAACCGTTGTGGTCACCCACTCCGTCACCAACGGTGTACTGCTTGTCGACGTCTCGTTTGCCGAACCGCCACTCAAGATTCCAGAATTGTACAGCATCCAAATAAGTAATGCTGAAACAACAATGAGCACGATAACCACAAGCGCAATGACACCGCCGTTGCTACGCCCAGACTTGGACGATGCCCCCCTGATCCTGCGGGCGTCGAGTCTGCGGCGGCCGCGCGGAATGGGCCGTCTGCTGCGGAACATGCCGCTGCACATTCACCGCTTCACCCAGCTTTGTTGCTGGCAGCGACGCTGGTGGTGGGCTATGGACGGCGGTTGCAGCCGCAGCGAAACGCGGCTGCGGGGGACGCTGCCCCAACCGAACAGCCGACACCGCCCGCTCCAGCTCCTGACCATCGGAGAACCGGCGCTGCGGATCCTTACGCAATGCAATACCAATAAGCTCACGCGCCGGGCCGGTCACTGTTTGCGGCAGCTGCGGCGGGGCTTGGTTGATGTGGGCAATGGCCACTGACACCGAGGAATCCCCGTTGAAAGGACGCCTGCCCGCCAGCATCTCGTAACCCACAACACCCAGCGAATACACGTCAGATGCCGGACTGACTTTCTGGCCTTGAGCCTGCTCAGGGGACACATACTGTGCGGTGCCCACCACCATGCCAGTCCGGGTCAGTGGCACGGCTGCGGCGGCCTTGGCGATGCCAAAGTCGGTGATTTTCACGTGCCCAGAATCTGTGATCAAAATGTTGCCGGGTTTAATGTCGCGGTGGACCATGCCCAGGGAGTGGATCACGGACAGGCCGTGGGCCACCTGCTCGAAAATATCGAGGGCGTCCTCCTCGGGGACAACGCCGTCACGTACCAGACGGTCCGCCAGGGATTCCCCAGGGACGTACTCCATGACGATGAAACAGAAGGTGTGGTCAGCGGCGTCGGTAATCTCGCGGTAATCGTAGGTTTGCACCACATTATCGGAGTCGATTTTCTCCGCAGCTAGGGCCTCGTTGCGGAAGCGGCTCAGAAACTCGCTGTTGTCGGAAAACTCGGGGCGCAGAACCTTGATTGCGACCTCGCGGTTGCCGTTGTTGACGTCATCTGCCAGCCACACTGTAGACATGCCACCGTGCCCAATGATCCACTTCAGGGTGTAGTCGGGGCCGATGAGTTGCTGGAGGCGCTCAATCCCGGTTGTATCGTTGTTATCACTCATGTGCTTTGACCTTTCCGGGACTACCGTGCGCTACGTAACGCGGCGTCGATAACCGCACGACCAATTGGGGCGGCAACGGAACCGCCAGTTGCTTGCTGGCCCCGATCACCACCATTTTTCACCACCACGGCGACAGCGACATCCGCATCCTGGCTTGGCCCGAATGCAATGTACCATGCGTGGGGGTTGGAATTGCGGGAATCCTCGCCGTGCTCGGCGGTACCCGTCTTGGAGGCAATATCTGAACCCGAGTAACCGGCGGTGTTTCGCTCGGAAGACTTCATGAGTTCCGTGATCTGTGATGCCACCTCAGGGGAGACAGCCTGGTTCAGTTCCTTTGGACCAATGGTTTTAATCGGCTTGAGGTCCTGACCCACAACCTTGGACACAATATGGGGGTTCATGCGCTTTCCACCGTTAGCCACTGTGGCCGCAATGACAGCATTTTGCAGCACAGAAAGGGAGACGTCGCGCTGACCAATCGACGACTGCCCCAGGGCAGCATCATCTGTGATCTCGCCAACCGTTCCAGCGACCATAGGAACACCCAAGTCGTAGCTTTCACCAACACCAAAAGCCTCAGCTGTCTTGTTAAATTCCGACGTACCCACGCCGATGCCCATCTCCACAAATGCCGTATTACAGGACTTTGTGAAGGCGACCGTCAACGATGTAGTAGCACCTGGCGCGCAGGCCATGCCACCATAGTTTTCCAAAGTAGCAGTTGTGCCAGGAAGCGTCACTTCAGGCCTGGCATTCAACTGCGAATCCGGGGAATAGCCGTTAGCCAAACCCGCAGCGGTGGTGATCACCTTGAAGGTCGACCCGGGCGGCAGGGTTTCCTGCGTCGCGTGGTTCAGCAGCGGCGAATCCGAATCGCTGGTCAGTTCAGCCCACGAATTTTCCGCCGTCTCTGGGTTCACAATGGAACTGGGGTCAAAACTCGGTGTCGAAGCCATGGCCAGAACCTCGCCAGTCTTTGGTCGGATAGCCACCACGGCACCCGCGTAACCCTTAGAACTCAGCTGCTGGTAGGCAACGTCCTGTACTTCTGGTACCAGCGTGAGTTCCACATTGGCGCCCTTCTTTTCTCGGCCCAGAATCACGTCTTTCCACTGCGCCGCGAACAACGACGGATCGTCGCCGTTCAGGATGCCGTTGTAGCTCGACTCAATGCCTGATGCGCCATAAATATCCGACAGGTAGCCCTCCACGGGGCCGTACTGAACCGGATTGGTCACATATTCGCGCTGGTAAAAACCATCCGCACCCTGTACCGAGTGTGCCAAGGTCAGCCCGCCCGTGGAAATCTGTCCACGCGGAATGGACTTCATCTCAAAAAACTGACGCTTGTTCAAGCCGTTTTGGGCATACCGTTCCTCGCTGAATACCTGGATCCTGGTCAGGTTCACCATCAAGATCACTGTGAGCAGCAAGGCAAAAATAGCAGCAAAACGAATAGAACGGTTCATGGTTAACGCACCGCCCCTTCCTCGACAGGTTCGCTATTCGACGCCTCAACCGCTGGGGCAATCATCGACTGCTGGGCCGTATCCGAAATGCGCAGAATAAGAGCCAGCAGAATGTAGTTGGCCATCAGCGATGATCCGCCCTGAGACATAAACGGTGTGGTCAGGCCCGTCATCGGCATCAACGCCGAAATGCCCGCAACCACCACGAACACCTGAATAGCCAACGTCAACGACAACCCAGAGGCCACCAGTTTGCCGTAGGAGTCGCGAGTGAGCAACGCTGTGCGGAAACCGCGCGAGACAAAAATGGCAAACAGCACCAAACTCCGGCGAGACCCACCAGGCCAAGTTCCTCACCCAAAGCGGCGAGGATGAAATCCGATTCCGCAACTGGCACCTGCTGGGGATAACCTTGGCCCAAACCCGTACCAGTGATGCCACCAAACGACATGCCAAACAGCGCTTGCGACAACTGATACCCAGTGGTGTCGTAATGGCCGATCGGGTCCATGAAGTTATGGACACGGGACTGAATCTTGTCTGAAATTTGGTACACGCCAAACCCACCAATGGCCACCAGCACAGTACCGATGATCAGCCACGATGAGCGGCCCGTGGCCAGGTACAACATGCCCAACACTGTGCTGAACAGCAGCAATGCGGGACCGAAGTCGTTTTCTCCGGCCATGATGAGCAGTGCCACTGCCCACACGCCCAAAATCGGAGCCAAATCGCGGAACCGCGGGAAGACCAAACCCAAAAAACGGGCGCCAGCTACCTGGAATAATGCGCGCTTATTCACTAGAAGCTGGGCGAAAAACAGCAGCAGGAGGATCTTGGAAAACTCACCAGGTTGCAGAGAAAACGGGCCGATGGAGATCCAAAGTTTCGCATCAGCATTGGTTCCGCTCGGCCACACCATAGGTAGCGCAAGCAGCACCAAACCCACCAAACCCAGCAAAAAGGAATAGCGGGACAAGGTGCGGTAATCCCGCACCACCAGTAATACGACGATCATCAACACAATGGCCACCAACGCCCACATGACCTGCTTCGGTGCCATGCTGGTGCCACGCGCCACATCAAGGCGGTTAATCATGATCAGGCCTAGCCATTGAGCAGGGCAGCGACGGGCAACATCAGCTGGTCCGCATAGGGGGCCAGGAAACACAGAGCCAGGTGCGCGATGCTGAACACGCCAAAGTAGCCGCCGATGACCCACAGCACAGAGCTGGAAAGCTCGTTGCCTTGGGAAAGCTCCAGGTTAACGACAGTCACCGCCATGATGAGGGCACCTAAAAGCAGCAGACCGAATTCAACACGACGCATTGATACGCGCTGCCACATGCTCATTTAATTCACCTCCCGGCAGTTCACGCCTGGTGTTGTGAGATCGCCTGAATTTGCACCAGTGGACGATGGATCACTGGGATTATCGGGGTTTGGTGCACGGGTCACACATGCAGGAAGGGCCTGCTGCGCGAGACGCTGCGTCTGTTGCAGCACATCGTCATAGGAGCCTTCCGGCAGGGTGCTCACACTGCTACGCAGCGATTCGGGAAGGTCCTGCAGCTTAAACGTCCGGCACTTAGGGTCGTTGCTTGTTGTTTCAGTTGCCTGCAGCAACGACAAATCCCCCTCTGCGTCCATGCAGAGATTGTGGGCGCGTGTGTGCAGGTCACGCCCAAATACCGAATAGTTCAGCCCTTTTTCAATAACAATCGCGTCCTTAGAGGTGGACACGAAATATGTTTTTTTTACCTGGTTATTACCCCACCAGCCAGCAGCAACGATCCCCCCGAGAAGAATCAGGAGGATGGAAAACGTGAGAAAAAATCGGCGTTTTCGACGTCGTGGTTTCTTCGGTTTTTCCTCTGCGGTTGGCTCCTCTTTGTCTTTGTCCGCTGGCGCGCTACCCGCCGGGGGAATGGTCTGTGGTTCCCGTGCAGCCATGGCCGCAGCTCGTCCAGCGGCGGTGTCGGGGCGCGGGTCTTCCGGGGCGTCGCCAAGCAGGGCACCAGCAGTGAGGGGGGGTTGAGGGGACGGCGGTGGAGTGGTCGCTGCTGCTGAGGATGTCAGCAACGACGACGGTGACGTTATCTGGGCCGCCGGACCGCAGCGCTAGTTCCACAAGACGGCGGGCGGCCTCGTCGGGAGTGCCGTAGCGCAGGGCGTCGGCAATAGTGGAATCGGTCACCGGGTCGGACAGACCGTCCGAGCAGAGCATGAGGCGGTCACCCACCTCAGCGGGAATGGTCCGCAGCGAGGGTTTCACGGGACGACCGTTGTATGCCTTGAGAATCAGTGAACGCTGGGGGTGCGTGGATACATCTTCCTTGGCAAGTTTGCCCTCGTTGACCAGGGACTGGACGAACGTGTCATCAACGGTGATTTGCTCCAGCTCGTCGTTGCGCATCATGTATCCGCGGGAGTCGCCCACGTGGCACAGCGCCAGCTGCTCGCCGTCAAACATGATGGCAGTGAGAGTCGTGCCCATGCCGTCGGTTTCCGGGGCGTCGCGCACAGCGCGGGCAATAGCGCGGTTGGCGTCATCAGCGACGGAGGCGAGCATGGCCAGCATGTCGTTGTCGCCCGGGTCACCGTCCAGGTTCTGGAGGTGGCGGATCATCATCTGGGAGGCGATCTCACCAGCCGCGTGGCCGCCCATTCCGTCCGCTAGGGCCAGTAAATTCGGGCCAGCGTAGGCCGAGTCTTCGTTGTTCCCGCGGACCAAACCCCGGTCAGACGCGACAGCATAATTTAACTTCAGCATTAGGGTTCGAGCCTCACAATTGTTCGACCAATTTTGATATCACTATTGGAATTCACACGTTCCGGTTGATCAATCCGATACCCACCAACAAAAGTGCCATTGCGGGAGTCCAAATCCTCCACAAACCACTCCGAACCATGCTTAAACAAACGAGCGTGACGTGCCGATGCGAAATCATCACCCACAACAAACGTGCATTGTGGACTGCGGCCCATCACAACTTCATCCAACGAGGAAATATCCATATGTGATCCCACCAACGGGCCTTCAATCACCCGAAGCTGGCTTGGCGCATCAGACTTTTTTAATGCAGACACAATGCTTGGTTTAGCTGGGCTGGCGGTCTGTACAGCACCGCCGCCTGTGGCCAAACTAGCCGTTGTTTTTGTGTCGGCTCGTAATGCGCGAAGTGTCATCAGCACGAAAAACCACAGCAAGACCAGCAAACCTATGCGGAATGCAAGCAATACAACAGAGTCCATGGTTTCTCCGTGCCTCCTAGAAAAGAAAAATAGATGAAATTAATCTAATCCTCTACAATACGGACCTCAATATAGGAGTGACCAATAGCGATCACATCGCCATCCGCCAGCAACCAGTTTTCGATCGGCATATCGTTGACGGCCGTGCCGTTCGTGGACTGTAAATCCACCAAAATCGCATCGCGACCGTCCCACGTAATCTCCGCATGTTTCCGAGAAACCCCAGTATCTGGCAGGCGGAAATCCGCCTCGTTGCTGCGGCCAATAATGTTTGAGCCTTCCTGCACCATGTACGAACGACTCGACCCATCCTGCAACAGCAAACTCACAACGGGGTTCTTCTCGGGGGTACCGTACATACTTCCCGCAGCCACAACCACCGTCTCTGGGTACTCATACGAGCTCTGCCGATCGGGTGCCGCGGCCGGGGCAGCAGGAGCTGCCGACGGGACGTCGATACGCGGTGCCGCCGTGTACGGTGCCGCCTGAGGCTTTTGCGGGTACTGAGGCTGCGGGTCACGACGCCGTGTTTCCTGACGCCGCTGCGGAGCCTGCCGCGGCTCATGGCGCGACTCCTGATGCCCTGCCTGCGGGGCGTCAACGCCTTCAAAACCTGATACCAACTGGGTACCAGCATCCGCGCGGGACTCAGCCTTCAACTGGCCGGTGCGAAGCCCCTGTTCACTGAAAAATCTCCACCACAACCGGGCCTGCGGCAACCCAGCGCTGGTTGCGGAAAAAAACGCGACAAACGATCAGCGAAATCACCAGGCAACGTCGGTGCCTGGGACGATAGATTCTTAAAATCCTTCGGGCTTACAGCCACGCGGAACTCGTTAGGTACCTCAACGAAACCCTCATAAGTGTGAACAACGTTGTCCTCAGCCTCCTGCTTCAGCAGTTCCTCAATCTCGGCTGGGACGACCTTGCCACCAAACACGAAGGCAAAGCCATTGTCTAAGCCACGCTGCAAAGAACTGTCTAGCTTTGCGAACCGACCCATCACAGACATCGCACGCCTACCTTCCTAACTCAACGAATTACCACCCGCATGGGGCCGCCAGTAAGCCAGCGATCGGCCGACGGTCAGCTGACGGCCAAAGGAACCACCATACGGAAACGAAAAAAGAGTGTCCTGCCTAGTATAGGTTCCAAACGCTCAACTCCCTAGGTGAGTTCCCCACTAAAAGAGAAACCAAAGGCAAACGGGGTGGTAAAGTAGTCAGGCTAAGCCTCAAGGTAAACGTTAAGGTGGCGCTTAAGGTCGCATCTTCGGCGAGGGTTGGGTGGGTGATTGGTGGGTGTGAGGCAGAGGGTGTGGGAGCTGCTGGTGATGTATCTCGGCAGGTGGGCGGCAGCGGTGGATAGACTGCGCAGCTGCTTGGATGAAAATATGCTGTGATCAGCGTATTTGACGCAATGCTGCGACTGTGTGCTATCTTAAACAAGTCGCTCAGCGGCCAAAAACACTCGGGCGAGTGGCGGAATGGCAGACGCGCTGGCTTCAGGTGCCAGTGTCCTTCGGGACGTGGGGGTTCAAGTCCCCCTTCGCCCACCATGACAAAACCGTGGATCCTTCTGTAGGGTTCACGGTTTTTGCGTGTTTTGGGTTTGTGGGGGGAGAGCAGAGAGGGTGCCGCAAAGTTTGCACTGACTTTGTTCAACGGCTGTGGTCTAGGAAACTGCCTGTATGGGTTAGCCTCTGTCCTGGGTTTTGCTGTAATTACACCGCTTTGATGGGAAACGGTGTAATTACGTTCTGCGACTCTGGAAAAGTCCCAGGTTGCGGGAGTAGCACAAGACGTAACTACACCGTTTTTTCGAAAATGGTGTAAAAATGTTCCACCCTGTCAAGTGTGCTTATGCTCAAGCACGAAAATGCCCTGTTTTGCAGCTTGGGGATAAGCACATTTTACGCAGACCTTTAAGGCTAGAGCCTGTCTAGCTCGCCAAGAATCTCCACCGCGTGCTCAAGGTCATGTACCGGGCTGGTGAACGGAAGCCTGAGCGCATGTGACCAGTCCCGCTGGCTGGGGGAGAACATCACGCCCGGCAAGAGCTCCACGCCACGTTCTTTGGCGCGCTGGACCAGCTCGTGCGCGGGAAGAGTGAGGTTCTGGCACCACAGCGATAATCCGCCCTCTGGTGCCTGATAGGTCCAGTGTGGAAGGTGCCGCGCCATCGCGTCTGTGAGCGCTCGATACTGCGTGGCGATGAGTTCGGCGTGGCTGGGGGCTTGAGCATTGGCGGTGCGGTTCATAAGTTGCGCTGCCATCAGCTGCTCGATTACTGGCGCACCTAGGTCAACACCCAGCCGAATGTTTGCCAGGGCATCGGTGGCGCGTCTCGACGTCCTGATCCACCCGACGCGCAGCCCCGCCCACAGGGATTTCGACGTCCCGCCCACCAGGAATGTTGGTGCGCTGTCGCGATCAGTGCTCACCATTGGTGGTGGCATCTCTTTGCCGCGCCAGTTGAATGTCACAAGGGACTCGTCAATGATCAGTGGGGTGCGGCTCACGGCGGCTGCACGCAGGATGTTGGTGCGATGGGCTTCGGAAAGCACATGCCCGGTGGGGTTATGAAAATCAGGTGTGATAATTGCCGCATCAAGTGTGCCTGAGTGCAGCACCGCCGTCAGCGCGGCCGGGAAGCCGCTGGCGACATCGAGGGGGGTGATGCGGCGGCGTTCGGTGTTCACCACGCGCGGGATGTTGGGGTAGGTGGGGTTTTCGACGCCCACCAACGCACCCGGGCGCGTCGCGGCAATGAGAGACAAATGTAGACCACTGATCACGCCGTTGGTAACCACCACCTGCTCTGGGGAGGTGGGCAGGCCACGGCGATTGTAATGCTGGCAGATAGCGTCGATGAGTTCGGGGACGCCCTGTGCCGGACTCGCTCCCAACGAGGTAATCGAACCAATCCCCGAGGCAACGGCCGTGGCGCACTCCTGGACCAGCGGGTGCGGTGGCATGACAGTCCAGCGCAGGTCAATCGCGTCATTGCTCGCCAGGGTGGGATGGGGGTCCAGCGACTCAACTGGGCGGGCAGCTCGTTTAGGAAGGCGAACACGATGCCCCGAACCTCGCTTGCTGTCCAGCATGTCGTGCTCAAGCAGCTGTTCCATCGCGCGCGTGACAGTTCCACGCGACACATCAAGCGTGATTGCCAGCGAACGTTCCGACGGCAGAATGGATCCAGTACGCAGCCGTCCCTCTGCGACCAGCGCCATAATGTGACTGGATACCCATGCACTGGTTACGCGATCAGGGAGCGGACCTAGGAGCTCAACCAGTGCCGGTGCGGCGATGGTGGATCTGCTACTTTTGTTCGCCATAAAAAACAGTGAATCACAGGTGGCTTTTTTTGATAAGTCCACTTGTTAAAGATCACACTTTTGAGGCTGGTGTGACTATTGTGATTATTGGGGCTGCAGTGGCGATTAATGTAGGGTGATCAGCGATCTTGCTGATGATGTGAGGGCAGATGGTGCGAAATTGAGGCACCCCCAAAGGGGGGTGAAAGGTATGCCTACGCTCAGACTCAAGAAACGCCATTTTCGCGCCTGAGCGTAGGCAGACTGTACGCAAATCTGTTGCACCGACGTTGTTCAATCTTCGTTCAATTCGTGGGGCAAAGGTGGGTGAATAAAAGTCGCACTCTATGATTCGACGGCATGCTTAAGGCAATACCCATCGGTGCGTTGATAGTCGCGGTGATGCTGCTGTGCTGGCTCAGCATCGTCCTCCGGCAGAGGTGAACTTCACACGGAATGCAATAATCGCCCCTTGCGTTGGAGCGCACTCCAGCGCCTAGTGTCGGGGACATGGACTTTACAGACCCCCTGGGGATCGCGGACGTCGCAAAGCAGACGGGACTGACGCAGGACACTTTGCGCTGGTATGAGCGTCAAGGGGGGTGATCCCTCCCGTGCCGCGCCAGGGTGATGGTCGACGGTCCTATGATGAGGCGAGCGTGCGGATTATTCAGTTGATTGTTCGATTGCGGCGCACGGGCATGCCGGTGGAAGATATGCGGCAGTTCTGCGGGATGGTGACGGAGGGGGCGGCGAGCCATGGGCGTCGGATGGCTCTGCTACGTAACCACCGCACAAGAATCGAAGAGCAGATTGCGCAGCTACAGGAGGATTTGCAGGCTGTGGATGCCAAGATCGAGCACTACGCGGACCTCATCGAGCGGGGGCTGGACTGCGATGAGCAGCCGGTTACCGACCCCGATATTCGTGAACAACAGAGGAGATTGTTGTGACTATTCCTACTATTCACCTGGGCGACGGCCTAGAGGTCAGTCAACTGGGTTTCGGCGGTATGGCGCTTAGCCATGTGTACGGGGATGTGAATGAGGAGCAGGCGGAACGCACCCTACACGCTGCGATTGATTGTGGCATCACATTCATCGACACCGCGAACGTGTACGGCAAACCTCGCCCGGGTACCACAGATCCGGCGGGGACGAATGAAGAGCTAGTGGGCCGGGTTCTCGCGTCGAGGCGGGACGAGGTGCAGCTGGCCACCAAGTTCGGGATCACGGGGCTGTCCAACAACCCAGAGACGCGGGTGCGGGGTGATCGTGAGTATGTTCGGCAGTGCTGTGAGGAGTCGCTGCGTCGCTTGGGCGTGGACACCATTGACCTCTACTACATGCACCGCCCGGATCTGAGCCGCCCGATTGAGGAGACGGTGCAGGCCATGGCGGAGTTGGTACGGGAAGGAAAGTCCGCCACCTGGGGCTTTCTGAGGTCACAGCTCCCGAATTGCGCGCCGCCATGACGGTCCATCCGATCGCTGCGGTGCAAAGTGAATGGAGCGTGTGGTCGCGGGATGTCGAAAACCATGTGGTGCCCGCAGCAAGCGAACTGGGTGTTGGTTTCGTGCCGTACTCGCCGCTGGGTAGGGGTTTTCTCACGGGAACTCTGACAAAAGAGAAAATTCAAGCCTCGATTCTGGTGGACCAGCCCCGCTACGACCAGAACTTTGACGCTAACCAGGTGGTGGTCGCGGAGCTGCGCGCCGTGGCCGACAACCACGTTGTAGACGGCCACACAGCCACACCCGCACAGGTGGCGTTGGCGTGGCTGCGGAAACAAGGCGAACACTACGGCCTGCCGGTGGTACCTATTCCAGGCACCAGCAAAATCGAGCGCGTGCAGGAAAATGCGGGTTCCCTGGCGGTGGACCTCACCGACGAGGAGATGCAGCGCCTAGACGAGGTGTCCAAGAACGTCCAGGGCGAGCGGAACTTCACCTTCACCGGCCCGAACTGGCTGTCCCACCACCGGGAATAACGCCAGTTCACGCACGGCCACCTCAAGGCGTGACGACGCCCTGAGCAACTTCCTCCCAGCACCACCAACAGTGTCATCTCCAGATAAATACAATGACGTCGTCTGGGAGGAGCGTGTGCGCACCAGTTGCTTCAACGATAAATCGGCCTAGCTTTCAGACCCGGTTTCATCATCCGAAACGACTTCTCGATCTGTATGAGATGAGCGATATTCGCCCATCTCATACTCAATATAGGCATCAATCATTGGACGATACACTTTTTCAACAATTTCGGGAGACATTCCTATTTTTTCGGCTAAGCCTCGTACTCGTTTAATGACCTCTTCGACACGACTAGAATCCCGAACGGCATGTTCGTTCTTTTTTAAAGATGAGGCTCGGTTTACCAGGTCTTGCCTTTCTTTCAGAATTTCAACCAGTCGATAATCAATCTGGTCAATTTCTTTCCGTATACTGGATAGTTGATCTTTGTTCCCATCGCTCATACGTTCAGATTCTAGCGAATGTTGAACGTAGTTATGCGTAAGACGGACTTTTGTTGAGCTAAGTTGCTATGTTTGCTTCATCTACCTGGTGATTTAGGCAAATCTGTTTTCGGTTACCCTCTGTAGGCGGGTCTCCATGATCTTAGGTACGCGGCAAGGTGACCTGGTGAAGGGCACAGAGAGCAAGATCTAACTAGAAGAACATAGACTATGCATATAGCACTCCACATCTCGCGATTTTTGCGCTCAGTGTTAGGTGTCAGGTTGGATTGTGGCGGTAAATTCTATTCCTCCACCTGTTTCCAGTAAACCTGACATGCTTCACCTTCACCGGCCCAAACTGGCTCTCCCACCACCGGGAATAACGCCAGCTCACGCACGGCCAGCTCAAGGCGTGACGACGCCCTCCACAACCTCCTCCCAGCACGCCCGCAACGCCTCTGCGTCATCCGGGGTGAACATCCCGCTGGCCAGGTTGAAATGCGCGCTGAGCTGCGGCCCACTAGCGCCCTCAGTGCCTGAACCAGCTTCACCTGGAACCACGGACAAGGTGACTTCCAGCGCGTAGGTGCGGGGTAGCTCGGGATCGGGCATTTCGGGCAGTGCCTCGTAGACGGCGCGGTCTGTGCTGATGCTCCAGGCATCCTCGGGAATGCTGTCTGCGGACATGCCGCCTGCGCCCGCATCAAGACGCCCCAGGTAGTTCACCTCAATTTCCGCCGGGCCGTTGCTCACCCCGCAGGCCAGGGAGTGATCAACAGGGCTGCTAGGCTGCGCGGCAATGGAGTCCGCCACACGCCCCGCCATCGTACCGATGCTTTCATCGCCCATATCCGCAGGCAGAAGCGTCGGCGTGATGGTAGTGAACCAACCTGCGGTCCGGGAAAGGTCATCGCCAGGGTGGCCGTAGGCGTCGAGAATGTCGGCGTCACGGCCGTGGCCTTCCAGGTCCACGACCACCGGTCCGACCCCGCGCCAGCGGTGCAGGGTGCGCGCCAGCATGGCCAGCAGCACCTCCCGCAGGCTCACACTTCCGCCGGTGCCGCTGCCCGCGTCGTCAGCACGCTGCAACACCTCCGCCGCCGGGGTGAGCGAGGTCGCGGTGTGCGCATCGGCCGCCAAGTCCATGGCTGGATCCACGGCGCGACTGCCCAGCGTGCTGCGGTCCCGGGGCTCCACATAGGCTGCCCAGGCGTCGCGAAGTGCCTGGGCATCTAGTGCTTCTCGACGCCGCTCCATCAGCCCCGCCCAACGCGCAAACGAGGTTGTTTCGCTGCCGCCGGTGGCACTCATGAGTTCGCCGATCAGCACACGCCACGAGGTTCCGTCCACGGCGTGGTGGTGGACCAGCAGCAAAAGCTGTTGCTGGGGTTTGAGCCACACGGCCCGCAGCATTCGCCCGGCCATGGGGTCGATCAAGTTGATGGCGCTCTCGGCGGCCTGACGCAGCACGTCAATGTCATTGCCCGTAGCTTCTTCAGCACTCAACCATTCCTCCGCAGGTGGCACCTCGGCGGGAATGGTGAATGTGCCGTCGTTGGCATTGACGGTGGCGCGCAACATGCCATGGTCGGACAGGAGCCGCCCAATGGCCTGTTCAATATGAGTGCGATCCGTGCCCTGGGGAAGATTGAGCAGTGCCCATTGGCTAAAGCGCCTGCCACCGCCGACGTCGATAAGCCACTGCTGGACGGGCATGGCGCGGAAGGTTCCCACCCCGGAATCGGGCGCGGCATCCACGCTATCCGCAGCAGTGAGTTGCTCGGCGATGCCCCGGACGGTCGGGTTGCCGAGGATCATGCGGGGAGTGAGGCGCTTGAGCGCGGGGTGGGCGTCGTCAAGCGATTGCAGGTCGGAGGAGAGCTGCATGAGCAGAATGCTGTCCAGCCCCAGGTCGCGAATGTCGGCGTCGCGGTCAATGGCCTGCACCCCGGTCAGCCGACTGATGGTGGCCGCGAGCTGCGTCTCCACCGGACCTTCCGGCGGCGTGACCACGGCATCGGCGGTGATGCTGGGCAGCGCGGAGACATCGATTTTGCCGTTCCGGGTGAGCGGGAATTCCCGCACCGGAACAATCGCGGCCGGAATCAGATGGCTTGCCACAGCGCTGCGCAGCTGCCCGATCAGGCGCGCCGAGGTGCCCGCCGGATCGTCCACGGCATCGGGCAGCACATCCTCGGCGGGAATAATCACCGCGATCAGGCGTGGGCCCGCATCGGTGGTGACCACCTGAACACGCGCATCCCGCACCCCCGGCAGCGCGAGAACCCCGTGCAGCACCTGCGACGGCTCGACCCGGAAACCCCGGATCTTGATCTGGTCGTCGGCACGACCGATGTAGCGCAGCGCCTGATCATTCGGATCAAACACCACCACATCGCCGGTCCGGTAGGCGCGCTCGCCCGAGGTCGTGGCGATAAAGCTCCCCGCGGTCAGGTCTGGTCGGTCACTGTAGCCCAACGCCACCTGCGACCCCGACACATACAATTCGCCGGGCAAACCCGCTGGTAGTGGGCGTAACCAACGATCCAGCACCCGGGCTTTCAGGCCGGGGAGCGGCGCGCCAATGCACGGCGTGGTGTAGTCCGACAGCCGTGCCGCCGCCGCATCCACCGTGGTCTCGGTGGGACCGTAGAAGTTAAACACCGCTGGGCGTTCACGCTCAGCAAGCCGCGACCACACGGCGGGGTCAATCGCCTCGCCACCCAAGCCCAGCACGCTCAGACCCGGCCACTCATCCGTGGCATCCAGCAGGCCGCGCGGCTCAAGCTGGCTAAACATGGTCGGCGAGGTTTCGATCATGTCCACCCCGTGCGTGCGCAACGCCTCCATGTACAGCTGCGGGTCACGCTGCTGCTGCTCGTCCAGAATCGCCACCGCATGTCCCGCAAACAACGCCGTCAACGGCTGCCACGACGCATCAAACGCCATGGACCAGGCATGCCCCACGGTCAATTGACGATCCTCCGGCAACACCCACCGCTCATGCGCGGCAATCAGCGCAGACAACCCACGCTGCGTACCCACCACGCCCTTCGGGGTGCCCGTGGAACCCGAGGTAAACACCATGTACAGCGGCGCATCCAGCGACGACGCGTCCGGTACCTGCGCCAGCTGCTTATCGACGCTCGCCGCATTCGCCGTATCTATTGGCGGCACCGTGAGTACAGGTACGTCGCCATATGCGGCGGTTGTGCCGGTGGTGAGTACGGCATCCACCCCCCGCCTGTTCGATAATCGACTGATTATGCGCATCGGGTGCCGAGGCGTCCAGCTGCACAGCCACCGCGCCCGTCCAGGCGCAGGCCACAAGGCTTGCGGGCTGAGACACCGTGCGGGGCAGCAGGATAGCCACGCGCCGACCGGTGGTGAGCTGGGCGTCGATAAGCAGGCGCGCAATATCCAGGATGTGGGCGAGAAGATCGCGCCGGGTGAGCTGCGTTGTTGCGTCCGCAAGTGCTGGAGCATCGGGATTGGCATCCGCGAGGTTCCCTGATACGCTGCGGCAGGGTGCGGGGTTCAGCCGTCGGTGCATACGGGATTGTGGGAGCGGAAAAACCGTTTCCCACCTGCGCTAACGGCAGTCCATCGGCGGTGGGGAATGCGCGCAGCAGTGCCGTGATCGCCGAGGCGATCTCACTGGCGGCTGCGGGTAATGTGCCCTCCATCAAATCCGCGCGGGCCTCCACTTTCACCCGGAACACCCCGTCTACCAGGGCGGGAACGATGGTGAGAGGGTAGTGCGTCGAATCGTTGGTGGCTAGGGGAGTGACCTTGAACCCAGAACTGTCGTCGGTTGTCGCGGCACCCAGAGGAGTGTTCTGGAACACAACCAGGGTATCGAACAGGTCGCGGGTGCCCGCCGCGCGTTGAATATCGGACAGGCCGATGTGCTCGTGAGGGCGGGTGGCCACCAGGGTGTCGCGAAGCGCCTGCACCTGCGTGGCGGCATCCTCGCGGGGGCTCAGTGTGGCGCGGGCGGGGACGGTGTTGATGAACAGGCCAATCATGGATTCCGCACCCGGCAGGTCCGCCGGACGGCCCGACACCACCGTGCCCGTGAATACCTCATCGCGATCCGTCAGTGTTCCCAACACCATCATCCACGCGAACAACACTGCGTTACTCACCGTTACGTTGTGCTTCCTGCACCATGCCTGCAGCTGCTCGGTCTGTTCGCGGTCAAGTTGCGCCTCAAACACCACCGGCGGCAACCCAGGGGAACTAGGGGGCCTGAGGAGCGACAAGGCAGGGGGCTGGCTGCTCGCCCAGCGCAGTGCGCCACACCTGCAGGCTTTCTTCCTTCGATTTCTGCTGCAGCCAGGCAATATACTTCCGATAATCCGGGGGAGGGGGCAAGAGTTCCGCGTGGCCACCGTGCCGATACAGGTTAATCAGCTCGGCGAAAAACAACGGCGCGGACCAGCCGTCAATCAGAATGTGGTGCGCCGTGAGCACCAGGTGGTGGCAGTGCGAATTCCAGCGAAGCAGCCTCAGCCGCAATGGGGCAGGGCGGAACAGATCGAACGGCTCGCTGAAGTCGGACGCGGCGAACTCTGCGGCCTGAGCGTCGCGCGTATCCGTATCGGTGGCAGCATCTGGCGCGCTGGGAGCGGTCATCGGCACCACCTCCCAGTCGAGCTTTGCCGAGGCGGGGACCACCTGCACCGGGTGTTCCACGTTCTTGTCATAAAACGCAACACGCAGGTTGGGGTAGCGCACCAGCATCGCATCCGCGCAGCGCGCCAGCAGGGCCTCATCAAGGTTGCCGTCAATGCGGAACACGAACTGCACGTGGTACGGGTCCGCACCGGAACTCAGGCGGTGCAGGGCCAACAGCCCCTCCTGCAGCGGTGTTGCCGCGAGAACATCAACAACTGCTTTACTCACTGTCATCTCCAAACGCTCCCAGCACGCGGGACAAATCATCACCGGATAGGCCGGACAGGTCACCCATGGCGTGATCCTCCGATGCTGTCTCCGCTGTGGTGTCGGATTGCCGCGGCCTGGAATCCGCGATGGCACCCAGTTCGTGGATGGTGGGTGCCACCAACACGTCCTGAATAGTGATGGGAAGTCCCTGCTCAGCGGCCCGTGCCGCCAATCTGATGGCGGTGATGGAATCACCACCCAGGGGAAATGAACCCTTGGTTACGCCCAGGCAGCTCATCGCTGCCCAGAAGCTCGGCAACAATACCGGCGAGCAGTTTCTCCGTCTCCGTTTCGGGCTCCTGCCATTCCTCCGGTTCCGGGTCGGGAAGTGCCGCGACGTTGACTTTTCCGTTGTCCGTAAGTGGCATGTCCGGCAGGAATACCAGCTGCGCGGGCACTGAATAGTCGGGAAGAATACGCCGGAGTGCGAGCAGCAGGGTGCTCTCATCTGGGGCTGTACCTTCGGAGTTGTCCTCCAACACAACGTATCCCACCAGTGTTTTCGCCGTGCCGCGTTCCAGCACCTTGGCTGCCGCCTTGGCTACTTCGGGCAGTGATAGCAGTGCGGAGACTACTTCGCCTATTTCCACGCGGTGTCCACGCAGCTGTATTTGCTGGTCACGGCGTCCCCAATAGGTGAGCCGACCATCGGCGTGACGGCGAACCTGATCGCCGGTGCGGTACATGACCCGCCCGGTCCCCTGTGGATCCGCAACAAACGACGCCGCCGTGAGGTCCGCGCGGCCGACATATCCGAAGGCAATCTGTGAGCCGACCAGGTACAGGTCACCCAGCGCACCGTCGGCCACAGGCACCAGGTAATCATCCAGCACCCGAATCTCCACTCCTGGCAGCGGCAGGCCAATATCCACAGGGCCCGCATTCTGCTCACCTGCGGTGGCGAACACGGTGGCTTCGGTGGGGCCGTACAGGTTCCACACCTGGGCACCGGCATCGGCCACGGCAGTGGCTACGGTCTGCGGCAAGTCCTCGCCAGAAATGACGGCACGCACACCGCGAAGTTCGTCCGCTGCGGCCTCAGCAATGAGGGACCACAGGCCGGGGGTTGCTTCGCAGCAGGTCACGCCATGCTCGGCCATGAGTGTCACGATGGCGCGTGGGTCACGGTATTGCAGGTCGTTGGCGATGATCAGCCGCGCACCCGCAGCCATCGGTGCCAGATACTCCCAACCAGTGACGTCGAAGCAGAAGGGCGACAGCGCCAGCAGTACATCCGTTTCTGCAAGCGGCACGGAGTCGTTGGTGGCAGCAAGCAGCGCTTCCAGGTTTGCGCGAGAGACCAGCACGCCCTTTGGCGTTCCCGGTGGACCCGGAGGTGAACAGGACGTAGGCAGGGGCATCGGCCGGAATGCTCTCCGCCGCTGGAAGGTCAACCTCGGGTGCTTCGCCGATTATCGACGCCGCGTCATCGCCGATGGCCACCAGCGTCACCGAATCCGGAACCTCAAGACCTGCCGTGTTGCTGCATAGAGCAACACGAACGTCGCATTGCGCGAACTGCGCGGCAAGCCGCTCCGCGGGAGTGTCGGGAAGAATCGGTGCGTACGCGGCACCCGTGCGCAGCACCGCCAGCTGTGCGACCAGCTGGCCTACGGTGCGTTGGCACAGAATGCTCACCACGTCGCCGGGTTTCACGCCGTGGGCGACCAGCAGGCGAGCAACGGCGGTGACGCGCTGTTCAAGCTGCTCGGCGGACAGCCACGAGCCGTCGGCTGCCAGCACGCTGCCCACAGTAGGAACGCCTCGAACCAGCTGTCGGATTGCCTCGGTCGGCTGGGCAGCGGTGCCGTGCGTGGTGCGCAGGTGCGCGCGTTCGTCGTCAAGCAACACCGGCAGGTCGTGCAGCCTGGTGTCCGGCGTGGCGGCAGCGGTCAACAGCACGCGTTTGATGCGACGGGCGATGCGGGCGATGGTGGCCTCGTCAAACAGCGCCGAATCGAACTCGATAGCGAGCTGCGCGGGCAGGTCGGCGGACGGGTCGTCGGAACCCAAGAACACGTCCACGTTCATGTCAAAGCGGGACACCTCGGGGATTATCCGGCAGAATCGTCGCCGTCACACCCGTCAGGGGCCGGGAATGCGGACGGCAGGTTCTGCAGGCCAATACCCACCGTTGCCAGTGGATGATGAGCCTTCGACCCGCCCGCAGCGAGCTCCCGAACCAACACGTCAAACGGCATACTGCCGTGCTCAGCGGCCTGCAGGTTCGTGGTCCGAATGCGGTCCACCAGCTCCCGGAAATCCGGGTTGCCCGGCAAGCGACGTCCGCAAAACCAGCAGGTTGACAAAACAACCCACCGCAGCCTCATCCATGCCACCATGGCGGCCCGACACCGGCGTGGCCAGCGCAATATCCTCACCACAACCCAGCCGCGACAACACCGCAGCCACGGCGGCATGCACGACCATAAACGGCGTGGCATCCAGAGTGCGGGCCGCCTCGTACACGGCCTGCACCTCCGCATCGCTCAGCGCATAGGACGCCAACATGCCCTTCGTCGCGCCTTCCGGGTTGCGCGGGCGATCCAGGGGAAGCGGCAAGGGGCAGGGCACGTCAGCCAGTTGCTCCTGCCAGTACTCCCGGTCGTGCGCTTCCTGGCCAGAGCTTTCCCACGCATCCTGCCAGGTGGCGATGATGCCAGTGGGCGACGGCGCGGGTTCCACAACTGTGGTGTCTTCGGCCTCCTCGGCATGAGTCCATGCCGCCTCCAAATCAGCCATGAGCAGCGGCAACGACCAGCCGTCGCAGGCGGAATGGTGAATAACCAGCGACAACAGCACGCTATCCCCATCGGGGCAGACCGCCGCCCGAATAGGCACATCTTGGTCGAGACGGAACGGGGTGGCGCGATGCCGCAGCAGCTCCGCCTCATCCGCCAGTACCGTGATGGTCAGGCGATGGGCCGCTTCGTCAGCGGGAAGTACCACCTGCTGTGGGCCGTCAACATCCCCAGACAACAGCGTGCGTAGCGACTCATGCCGCCGCACCAGGCGCTCCACACCACGCTGAACATGCCCAGCCATGGTGCGAGCATCCAGGGAGTCAGCATCGCCCTGCTCTTCCGGTGTCAGCCGGACCATGAGCGGCAAATGGTAGGTAATGTCGCCCGGATTCACCTTCGCCAACGCCCAGAACCTGCGCTGCGCAGGTGTGGCCGGCGCAGGGACACCCGGCGTCGGCGTGTGCTGCGCGTAATGCTCGGCAAACTCTTCGGGAGTAAAACCGGTGTCTGTGTCACCGGCGGCCACCGCCTCCGCAATGGCGCGCGGGGTGCGGTGCTCCAGAATCGTACGCAGCGACACAGGGGTGCCCAGGGCGGAACTCAGCCGACCGCTCAGCCGCGTGCCGGACAGGCTCTGCCCGCCCAACGCCAAGAAATCATCGTCAGGGATGCACGCGGGTGGGTTCGCTGTTCTGCTCGGCCAGCACATCCGCCATGATTGACGCCACCAAATCCACGCTTGTCGACGCCCCGACGCTCACCGCACCGGCGGCCACTCCAGGCGTGGCGGTGCTGTTTGCCTCCTGGCCAGACGGTGCGCCGTCGCGGAACCAGGAGTGCAGCATCCGAATATCAGTCTTGCCGTTAGCTGTCACTGGTAGTTCTGGCACCACCAGCACCCGTTCCGGCACAAGAGCGTTATTCCCGGCGGGATCGCCGCCGCCAACCAGCTGGGCATACTGCTCACGCACATCATCAGCAATAACAGCATCGGGGGCGTCTGCACCGGCAACCACGGCCAGGCACAACACGCCATCCACCTCACACGCCGCAGCCTCCGCAACACCGGCAACAGCCTGGGCGATGGCAACAACCTCGGCGGGGGCGATACGAACACCCCTAACCTTCATCTGATCATCGGCGCGCCCACGATACTCAAAAGAACCATCCGGGTTCTTCACCACCACGTCACCCGTGCGGTGACACCGCGGCACCGCACCAATCCCGGCGGGGAACCGCTCGGCGGTGAGTTCTGGGTCATCAAGGTACCCGTCAGCTAGCGCCCCAGCGATGTACAACTCGCCAGGTTCACCATCAGGGACGGGCTGCAACTGCTCATCCAGCACCAACGCCTGGACATGCGGCAACGGGGCACCCAAGGACGGTGCTGCGAGTGCCGCGGAATCCGCCGACAGGTTGCCAGTGGCCAGCACCACATGCGTTTCCGTGGGGCCGTACTGGTTATACAGTGCCGGGCCATCAGGGGAGGAACACCAGGCACGCAGATCCGCGCTGGGCTGCAAAGCCTCCCCGGCCTGGACCAAAACACTCACGCTTGGCTTTCCGCTGCGGGCGTACTCGCGGGCGAGCGCGTTCAACACCACGTTCGTGGCAAACAGCACATCAACACCCTGGGAATCCAGGAAGCGTGCCAGCGCAGACATGTCCTGGCGCTGCTCCTCGGCAACCACCACAAGGGCATGCCGCCCAGCCACGGCGGTAAGAAGCTCCTGCATGGATACGTCAAACTGGTCCGGCGCATAGTGCGCCAGCGTCGCCCCCGACGGGATGATTCCGGTGGCGGTCTGCCAGTGGATCAAGTCCTCCATCACCTGCCACGGCACCACCACGCCTTTGGGGACACCAGTGGTTCCCGAGGTGTGAATGATGTACGCGGCGTCGTCACGTGTCAACCGCCTGGTGCGGTCGGCGGGCGTGAAGCGTCGGGATGCGGAGTCGGTGGCGGCTAGCTCCGCAAGCAGTGCGGAATCAACGACCACAGTGGGGTTCGCGCGGCCCACAATCGCGGCGGCGCGTGCCGTCATGGTGCCGGTGGAATCCACCTCAATGGGCATGGTTGCGGCACCGACCAGCCAGACGGCAAGGGTGGCGCACACCTGCTCCACCCCACGGGGTAGGGCAACAGCAACCGTATCGCCGGGGCCGACACCACGGTCCCGAAGCGCCCACGCATAGGTGTTGATGATGTCATCGGTGTCGGCGGCGGATAGGCGCTGAGTAGCGGACACCATCGGTAAGCCTTCGACCTGGTCCGCTAGCAGCGGCAGGCCGGCAATACTGCGAAGGTGCCGTTCCAGATGCGCGAGAAGATCATCTGTGGTTGCCCCGCCAACAAGCTCCACACCGTCAGCCACGGCAATGCGCAACGACACCTGCCGATCCGCACTATGCGCCACCACCATCACCGGGGTAGTGCGTCCCATCCTGGAACGACAAGTCCGACACAGTCACCCCATCCAGCGGGGCCAGCAGTGCAGCCTGGTCAAGGGGATAATTTTCCACCACCATGAGGGAATCAAACAGGTCGCCAGGTGCATCGGCGCCGCTGGTGTCGCCATGTTCCACCAGCCGTTGCGCATCCGCCAGTGACGGCGGGTTTTCCGCGCCGAGCAGTAACAGCTGCGAGGCGGAACGCGCCGCATCCATGGGGGAGTCGGCGGTGACAGCGACGGGAATGGTGGTGGCGTACAGACCCACAGCCTCCTGCGCGCCGGGGGCGTCCAATGGCCTGCCGGACACTACGGAACCGAAGGTCACGCGTGTTTGACCGGTGAGTTCGGACAGCACGCGCGCCCAGGCGCCGTGAATCAGCGCCGCAACGGTCACATGTTCGCGCTGCGCCGTGGTGGTCAGAGCCTCCGAGGTTGTTGCATCAAAAGTCAACCTCAATTCTGTTCGGGTACCCTGATCGCGTCCGCCGGCGGCAAGCATAGTTGGCTGCGCAGCACGCAGGGGTTTCCGCCATGCCGACAGTGGACTCGTGGACTGCCGCACCGCCAACAGCGAGGGCAGGGGATCAACCACAACCAGATCCTGATCCGGGTCCATCAGCGTGAAGAAGTCCCTGATCAGCAGCGGAGCCGACCAGCCGTCGGCCACGATGTGGTGGAACACCACGTCAACGATGTGACGTTGCGGAGCATCAGCGTGGGCAGTGTCCACCTGCTTCATACGCAACCGGGTCAACGGGCCAGCCGTCACATCGAACGGGCGCAGCATATCGGCCTCGGTAAACGCCTCATCGTAGCGGGCGTCCAACTCCAACGCAGGGATCAACAGTGGCCACAACCGACCCATCAGCATTCCGGGTGAAATACGCCCGCAGAATCGGGTGACGGTCCGCCAACCGCGACCACGCCTGCAACACACGCTCAGAATCCAGCGCGCCATCCAGCGTGAACGTCATCCTGGTTAGATACGCAGCAACTCCCGGGTCGTCCTGCTCCTCCAGGTAGAACATGCCTTCCTGCGTGGGGGTCACCGGCAGGGTATAGGTTTGTGCATGCGTATCGACGCCGCGTGCATCCCCACCCTGTGCACCAACCTGGCGTTCCAGTGCGGCCAGGAATTCCTCCTTCAGCTGCTGTGTGGTCTCCTCAGAAACCAACCGCGTGCCGCGAATAAACGTCACCTGGATTGACTGTTCGGCAGTGACTACCGAAGTCACTGACAGGGGATTACGCAGGGGAACATCGTCGCCAACAACCGTATCCAAGGCCGGTAGTTCAGGAACCGGCGACGGCGCGAACCCCACCGGGGATGAATCCTCGCCCGTGGTGAACATGCCACCCAAATGATTAAACAAAATATCCGAGCGTTCACCAGCAGCAACGCCGCGCTGCGCGGGGGGCAATTCGCGGAGGGAATCACCATCATCAACCACGGTGAACACCTGCGTCCACCAACCCACAGAGCGGGGGTCAATGACGTCATCGCGCCCATGGTCCTCCACATCAAGGGTGACTAGGTGTGGTCCCCACGGATCGGTGGCCCGGACCGCCTGCGCCAGTGCGGACATCAGGGCGTCCCGTAGCGTGCCGCCGTGGCCGTGACGCTCGATGAGCTCGTCCGCCACGGCTCCTGCCACAATAAACGTATCCACCGCGGCCGTTGCGGCGATGTCGTCAGGGCTCACCTCGCCCGCAGCGATACGTGCCCGCAGTTCGGGCTGGGGTGGGGCGTCGGTTCCGCGCACCATCAGGGAACCTGCGCGTGGCGACGTCCCCTCCGGCTCCGGCAGTTCACGACCACTCATCGTGGCAATGACCATCTGCCGCATATCGCCAATGATCTGCATCCAGCTTGCCGCATCCACCGCCATATGGTGCGCGACCAGCAGCAACATCGGTCCTGAGTCCGTGGATACTTCCGCACCAGCAAGGAGCACCCGGCGCGCACATCAAGATTCTCGGCTAGGCGGTGACGTAGCTGCGCTAGATCCTCAGTGGCCGTGTCCCCTGTGAGTGTGGTGGTCTCGGTATCGAAGTACGACTGGCCCTCGGCCAGGGTTTCACACTCGCCGGTGTCGGTGACGCGGGTGCGGAATGCGGGGTGCCTGGGCCACCAGGGCGTCGACAAGCGCCGAGCCGTGTCCGCTGACAGGTTCAAGCATGGTGAGCAACATGCTTTGTGCGAAAACACTGTCGGGGGGCGTCGGCGAGGTGTTCGGCGGCGACGCGGATGGGGAGCGAAGGTTCCCAGGTCGGAGGGTGGTTCGATGGGTGCGACGGGCTCTGCCTCAGCGTCGTCGGTACCGCTAGTGCCATCGGCTGGGGTGAGGGCGCGGGCGAGGTCGCCGAGTGTGCGGGCGTCGAAAATGTCGCGGGCAGCGGTGACCCAGCCGCGGTCCTTGAGCTTTGCGATGAGTTGCAGGGCCAGGATGCTGTCGCCGCCGAGTTCCAGGAAGTCATCGTCTTCACGGATGCTTCGGGGATCGGTGTCCAGCAGGATGGCCACTTCCTCGGCAAGGGCCTGGAACTGCGGCGATACCGGCGCGGCGGGCTCCGCTGCAGGTTCCGCATGGGATGCTTGTTCCGTGCTGGATGTTTCAACCTCGTCGGGGGCCTTGGACAGGGCGTCCAGCACCATCAACAGGGTGGTGGCGCGGTCGGCCTTGCCGTTGGGTGTGACCGGCAGACCGGGGACCTGCACAATGCGCTGCGGAACGAGGTGCCTAGGCAGCTGGGACGCCAGCTGGTGGCGAATATCGGCGAGGCTTGCTGCGGACAAGGTTCCCTCGGTGGGCACGACAGCGGCGGCGAGAATGTCGCGATCGCTGCCGATCCGCGAACCTGGGACGTGAACCACGCGGGCGCCGTCAACGCGGGAGTCGGCACGCAGCGCGGTTTCAATTTCTGCAGGCTCGATGCGCAGCCCACGGATTTTCATTTGATCGTCCACGCGGCCGAGGCACAGGAACTGGCCATCGGGCCGGAGTACCGCCAGGTCGCCGGTGCGGTACATGCGCGAGCCGGGTGGAAGCCCCAGGTGATCGGGGGCCGCGACAAACACGGAAGCGGTAGTGCCCGGCATGGCCGGGTATCCCACGGCGAGTTTGTCGCCCGCCAGCCACAATTCGCCCACCATACCGATGGGGGTGGGTTGCAGTGCGCTGTCCAGCACCACGGCCGTGACATGCGGGTCGGCCACGCCAATGGGGATCGCGCTGCTGGTGGGGTCGGGTGTGATGAAGCCGTGGATGGCGTTGACGGTGACTTCCGTCGGACCGTAGAGGTTGATCAGGCGATGCCGCGCGCACCACCGTTCCGCCAAATCGGCGGGCAGTGGCTCGGCACCGGAGAAGACCTGCACGTCCTCGGAAATGGAGCTGGGGTCACCGAGGAATCCCAGCACGGTGGGGGTGGAGGCGAAGTGCGTGGCACGGTGCCTGCGCACGGCCTCCGCGAGGGGAGGACCAACGCGTTCCATGTCGTGGGCGACATACAAATGCCCGCCGGTACAGAACGTGGCAATGACCTCCAGCAATCCCACGTCAAAGGACATGGGTGCAATGGACACCAAGCGCGGGCGGAAGGCCGCGTTGTTCGGGTCGGTGCTGCTGGTGGCACTCAACAGGTCGAAGATCAGGCCGGTCAGACCGGACATGGCGCGCTGATCCACCAGCACGCCTTTCGGGCGTCCCGTTGTCCCAGAGGTGAACACCATGTAGGCGGGATAGTTCGGGTTGCGCTGGGGGGCGGGGGCGGCAAGTTCCTGCGATATGCCCAGGCTGTCCTGGGAGTCCGGTAGCACAGGCGGATGACCTGCGGGGAGTTTATCGGGGTCGCTGGAGATGATCAGTGACACGTTCGCGTCGGCCAGGATTGCCGCAAGACGGTCGGCCGGGTCGTCCGACCTGAGCACGGTGAATGCCGCCCCAGAGGCCATGACACCCAGGATGGTGAGCACTTCGTCGAAGCGGGTGGGTTGGTGGATGGCCACCATGCGACCAGCGGTTACACCGTCGTACGCCGCGCTGATCCGCGCCGCAAGCCCACGCATGTGCTGCTGCACTTCCGCACCCGTCAGGGTCACACCCACGGTGGAGAGCATGGGCTCGTCCTGGTGTTCCGTCAGCTGGCGGTCGATCAGCTCGGGGATGGTCATATCCCGCAGGTCAGGCTGGGTATCGGCCTGCGTATCGACGCCTCGTTCACCCGCCGTTTCCGGTTCGGTGCTGCGGGTTTCGGTGCTGTGGGTCTCAGGACTGAGCGCAATAGCGCCCAGGGTGGTGGAGACATCTGACTGTCCTTGCGGGGTGGCGTGGGCCTGCGCGACACCCATGATGGTGTGTTGGAGCGCTTTTACGAAGGCTTCCGCGCCACGCTGCTCGAAGTAGTCGCCGGAAAAGAGCACGTCAATGCGGTGCGTGGTGGCGCCATCTACCTCTGGAAGCTCCGTGTGCACGATGGTGACCGGGAATTTCGGTAGCGGCGGCACCACGGGCAGGAGTTCACTGCTCCAGTCGGCGGTGGCGGGGACCTGCGGCGCTCCGACGCGGTGGTCCACAATCACCTGGAATGGCGCGGTGCCGGACAGCTCCTCAATGGGGATGCTGGAATGCTCCGCCACGTCCAAAACTTCGTGGTGAACCGCTTCAATCAGCTTCCTTGTGTCAAGGTCATGGCTGAAGGACACTGCGGCATCCCCGGCGCGATCAACAGTGACCGGCAGGGTGTTGCCCAGGTACCCCACGACGTCAAGTAGCTCCGGGTGATGCCGGCCAGACACGGGAATACCCACGGCGGGGTCGGCCCCGGCGCGCTCAAGGAACAACAGCACGGCGGCTTTGACCACGTCACCAGCGGTGGCTTTGAGCGTGGGGTCGGGGCTTGCGGCGGCTATCGCGGGGATGGTGACGGTGCGGTGAATGGCCGGGCCGCGCCCACCCAAGGCTGTTCCTGCCGCACCGGCGCTGACGGCGGCCGCCCGGGAGAACGGCAGGGGAGCGGGCGCGCCGGGTGCGGTGTCGCGTTGGCGATGCGACCAAAAGTCCACGTCAGCGGGGTTTGTTGTGCTGGCGATGGCATGAATGCGGTGGAAGCTCGGTCCGCTGTGTGTGCTGAGGGCATCGGCGTTGTCGTAGGCGCGTGCCAGGTCGGTGAAGAAGGGCTGGAGGCTCCACTCGTCAAAAAACGCATGGTGGAACAGCAGGGCCAGCACGGTTGACGCGGTGTCCTTGTTGTTGCCTTTTTCAGCAACCTGCACAACGTATGCCTGTAGCGGCTGGTCGCTGGTGGCCGGGAAGGGGGTGCGCACAAGCTCGTCAAGAAATGTGGCGAGGCTACCTGGGGTGGTCGTGCGCTGATGTACGGCAATGGGCTGTGCCAGTGCTTCTTCTGGAGATAGCAGCGTGGCATTGATGATTCCGGCGTCGTCAATGCTCAGCCTGCTGCGCAGAACTGGGTGTGCGGCAACAACTGAGGTCAGGGCTGCGGATAAGCGCTCGGTGTCGATGGTGCCGGTGACGGTGGCGAACAGCGGAATGGTGTACAAACCATTCTCGCCGTCTAGTTGTTCGGCAAGAATGACGCGGCGCTGCCCAGCGAGCACTTCGATGGGGCCATCCTCGGGTTCGGCGTCCTGCGGCGGTTCAGGTTGTTCAGTTATGTCCGTGGCATCGACATCACGCAGATTCGCGCATGCCTCAGCCAGTGCCGCGAGGGTGGGTTCTTCAATGACGGCGCGCACGGGAACATGCACCCCGAGTGCGGTGCTGAGCGTGAGTGCCAGTCGGTGCGCAAGGAGCGAATGCCCGCCAAGGGCTCGGAAATCAGCATCAATGGACGGGGTGCCGTCAAGCTCCAGCACGTCCTGAACGGCCTGCACAACGGCGTGTTCCTCTGGAGTATCTGCTGCACGATGCTGGTGGCTGCCGGTATCCTCTGGCAGCGGTAGGCGCGCGCGGTCAATTTTTCCGGTGGGGGTGCGCGGAAACTCATCCACCACGACGATTGCGTTGGGGCGGGCAGCACTTGGCAAGGCATTGGCCACAGCGGCCTGTATTGCCGCTACGCTATCGTCCTGAGCGTCGGCGAGCACCACATAACCAACGATTGCGGGGGTTTCCGCCGTGGTGTCCACCCGCACCGCCGCCGCTGTCACGCCCGGTGCTGCTGCCAGCGCGGCCTCTATCTCACCGCGTTCGATACGTAGGCCATGCAGCGACAACTGTTCGTCGGCGCGGCCAAGGTACATGAGGTCACGCGTATCGACGTCCCGTGCCACCAGGTCACCCGTCCGGTATCGGCGCTGCCCACCCGGCGCGGCCACGAAGGTGAGCGCGGTCAGCGCTGGGTCACCAAGGTAGCCGTAGCCCAGGTGTGGTCCAGAGAGATACAGTTCGCCGAGTGCACCATCAGGAGTGGCGGTGAGGGCTGCCCCGAGAATGTCTCCGCCGACGCTGGGCAGAGTGGTGCCCAAAGGCGGTGTGCCATCGCCGGTTACGTGGTGCGATGTGGCCACGATGGCGGCTTCACTGGGGCCGTACAGGTTGAACACGTCCGCACCTGCGTCCCGCAGCGTGGTCACCAGGGTGTGGGGAAGCGCCTCTCCACCAGCGCAGGCGCGGATTCCCCGCACCGCCTGTGGATCCTGGTGCACGATTTCCGCCCACAGCGACGGGGTGGCTTCCATGACGGTGGGACGTACGTGGTGCAGCAGCGCGCAGGCTGCGTCAATGTCGATGGAGAAATCGGCGGGTGCCACATACACCGTTGCCCCGACGAGGAGGGGGAAGCAGGTTTTCCACAATGGAGATGTCAAACCCGAGCGTGGAGGCAGCCAGGTAGGTGTCATCCGCCGTGAGCTGGAGGGTGTCCTGCATGGATCCCAGCACAGCATCCAGGCCGGAACGGGGAATCACAATGCCCTTCGGGGTGCCTGTGGTCCCAGAGGTGAATACCAGGTAGGCGGGATGCGCCTGCGACCAGTCAGGTGCTTGGGGTGCATCGACAGGGCTGGCGAGGGCTGTGGCCACGTCGGAATCGTCAATGATCAGCGCGGGATTGGCCGCGTCCAGGATCATGCGGGAACGCTCCGCCGGGTGGTTCGGGTCAATCGCCACAAAAGGTGTTCCCGCCCGCAGCGCCGCAAGCAGGGCGACAGGAATACCGACTCCGCGAGACAGCCGCAACGCCACCACATCACCGGGGCGTGCCCCCTGTGCGGTGATGTGCTCAGCCAGGGTGGCCGCCGACGCGTTGAGTTGGGCGTACGTGAGGGTGGTGGTCCCATCCTCCACGGCCACAGCATCAGGGGTGGCTGCTGCATGCGATGCCACGGCGCGCACCACATCCTGTGCAGTGGTGGCTACCTCAGGCAGGTCTGGTATTTCCGTGCTCTGAGCTGGGTGGATGGCAGCATCTCGCCATTCCTCAAGCACACGCTGTGCTGTTGTCGGGCGCAGGGCCGCGTGTCGGAATTCCAGCGTCAGTTGGGCACCCTGTTCAGATTCCTCCAAGGACAGCACCGCATCAAACGGTGCTGCACCGGAATGCACAAACACCCCCACTGACGGCTCGCCGTCAATAACAAGGTCGCGGGTTCCCGCACGATGCGTCACCACCACGTCCACAAGCGGCGACCTGCCCGGAATGTGCGGCAATCCCGCAGCCCGAATCACATCGTCCAGACCAGCGCAACGATCCGCGCTGGCGGCCCGCACGGCGGCAGCGACATCAGAGAGGGGCGACCCTACCGGGATCGGACACGGCACCACGGATACGCGGTCGCCATCCGATTCGGCGGCATCTGCGCCCAGGGCGTCGCGCACATCCGTCGGGGTTCCCACCACCACCGTGGCATCGTGTGCAGCGCCGGCGCGCCGGGCGATGACGTGTGCCGCGGCGTCGATAAGCACCGATAGGACGGTGGTGTTGTCTGCCTTGGCACGGTCCTGAACAGCCTGAACCCAGTCCTGGGGTACCGGCAGGGTAATCCTGTCAGCAGTGTTGTCGGCGGTGGTGGTGCGCTCGGCGGCGAAGGGGTCGGGCTGCGGCGTGGCTTCACCGTCCACGTCGTGGGTTGCGGGGCGCACGGCGGCGAGTCGACGTTCGGTTGCCGTGGCTACCTGGGCCGTCGTGGCGTCGCTACGCGGGGGCGTGGGTTGGGCGGACAGCACACCCGGGGAGGCAATCTCGGCATTGATGTCGCGCAGTAGCAGCACCCACGTGTGCTCATCAGCGGCAACGTGATGGGTGCTCACAACCAGCATCGTGCCGTCGGGAGTGTGAAGGAAACGTGCGCGAAGCGGCGGGTTCGGACGTGGGATCGATGGGGGTGGCGGCAAGCGCATCCACCTCCGTGGGTTCTGCGGAATCGGAGGAGGGGGTGACCACGGTGTCTGCAGTAAGGACAGTGCGCTGCAGCCCGCCGGTGTCGTCGGCAGAGACCGTAGTCCTGAGGTCCGGCCGGTGCTGCGCCACAGCAATGATGGCGTCGCGTATCCGAGCCTGAGTTGCGGCATCCTCAGGAATGGGAAACGCCCAAGTCAGCATGCCTGCCGCCCCGGCGTTTGCAATGAGCCTGCCTAAAATGCGCTGGTCGGTGACAGTGCCGGAATCACCCACCTGAGTATTGGCAGCCTGATCCGCCGACTCCTGTTTAAACCCTTCCGCGCGGAGCCGCGCCCGCAGCAGCTCCCGACGACGATCCGACCGATCCGATACTGCATCACTCATATTGTGCCCTCGCTGATATAACTGCTGATAAAACTGTTGGTGCCGAGCTCAGCAACGCGGCGCATTTATGCGGAAACGTCAACTGTGCGACCTCGCCACCCATGGTGTGTTTCGCCGCTCCCCGTGCGGCATTGTTCAAAAGGTTTGGTTCCCCCAAGGCATGGGAAAACAGCGTTTTATCCCCCAGCAGCGCCGCCACTCCCAAACAGCGTCACGAGGTCACGGCCCATGCCTTTGCCCACCCGCGAGGTATCGGCAACACCGATGTGAATGCCCACCGTACGCGGGTCGGTGGGTCGCGACGCCCCGATGCTCATGTGCGCGGGGCGGTACACCTCAATGTAACCAATGGGGGCACCTTCCGCGCTCAAAATATAGGGCTGGGTGAACGGCTGGCTGTTCAGCAGGTCCAGCTCCTCCTCCCAGCGTTCCACGGACCACGGCTGCCGGAACGTGTACAGCAACTCTGACTGCATCCACGCCGCGATGCGCTCCGCATCGGCTGGGCCGTGGGCTTCACGAAGCTCACAGCCCTCAAACTCCACAGCACCCGCCATCTTCCCTGGAAGATCAAGCCCATCCAGAGACAGCTCCGGCATGTCATCCTTCGGGCCACCAAAACCGGCAGCGGCCAGCCACGTTGTACCCGTCGGGCCGCTGTGATTCAGCGTGTCCCGGCCCCGCAATGTGGGGAAAAAGAAGGAATCAGCCTCCAGCCACGCGCCCGGCGTGTGGCCCTCCACTGAACCATCGGCGGGCTCAGCAGGGGTGCTTGCTGCGGGAGTATCGTCAGAAGCGCTTTCGGTGCTGCTCAACACATCAACAAGCGCCTCATGAGCGTGCCCAACGGCCTCCAGATCCGGGTCATCAGGGGTGTCTCGGCCAGCCCTGAATGCCGCGACACGCTGCAATAACGCCAACAATTCCGCCGGATCAGACACCGGCACCTGCCGACCCGACTCGTCAGCAGGGATCCACCAGGCTTACCTCATCCACCGTGGGCAGCCCCACCTGCGGCACCGACCACTGGAAAGACAGCGCCGCAGCATCCCGCTGATCAGCAGCCACAAACAACGGTGGGGTCACCACGCGTGTCGACGTCCCCCGCTCCACCGGCGGCAGCACATGCGTCTCTGCCGCCCACAAACGCACAATATTCGCATTATCCTCAGCAGACATTCACAGACCTTCGTTGTCGAGCTCATACACAATCGCCGCAGTCCGGTCAAACAACCCCGGCTCGGCCTCTACCTCGCGTAACGACGCCGCGACACTCCGCGGCGTCCTTGACTCGAACAACAACACCGCCGGCGAGGCTCGGATCGTCCAGCACATCACGCAGCACAGAGGCGGCCTTGGTGGTCAGAACCGAATCCCCGCCCACCTGAATGAAATCATCATCCAGGCCAATGACAGACTCGGGAACGCCAATGACCTCGGCAAACACGCCTGCCACCAGGTGCTCCAACGTGCCTGGAGTGGGTGGTTCCGACGCGGACTGCTGCACCGTGTCGCGCCGGGCGGTGTCGATGAGCTGGGCGCAGTACTCCCGGTCTGACTTGCCATTCTTGTTCACCGGAATGGCCTCTACGATCACCATGAGGTCGGGAATCATGTAGGGCGGCAGCGTCTCGGCGAGGAACGCCCGTACCTGCTCTTCTAGGTCCGGCGCATGGTTGCTGCCAGCGGCGATGACGGCACCCAAATGGGCGGAACCATCCCGCGGACCACCAGCGGGTCGCGACACCACAGCCACGCAGCTGTGCACACCCGGGGCCTGGCGGAGCGCCGCCTCAACCTCGCCAATTTCGATGCGATAGCCCCGGATTTTCACCTGGTCGTCTCGGCGGCCCAGGAATTCAATGCATCCGCCGGGAAGGTAGCGCGCAAGATCGTTGGTGCGGTACCAGCGCGCCCCATCAATGGTGGGGAATTTACGGTCCGTCATCTCGGCATCGTGGCGGTAACCACGGGCAATGCCAGGTCCAGACACCAGGTATTCACCGGGCGCGAAGTCAGGTCTGATGCGTCCTGCATCATCAACGATGCGGGCACGCATGTTGGGCAGTGGGCTGCCAAAGGGCACGGATCCCCATATCGGGTCGATGGCTTCTGGGTCCGTGACCTCGAAGAAGGTCGAATGGATGGCGGTTTCGGTGGCTCCACCAAGTCCGGCGAAGCGGCAGTGCGGTGCGCGTTCCCTGAGGCGTCCGGGCAGGTCGAGGGTGACCCAGTCCCCGCCGAGGAGACACCAGCGCAGCTCGTCAAGCTGGGTTGTTGATGTTGAAGACAACAACATGTCAAGCAGCGGTGGGACGCAATACAGCTGGGTCACATGGTGCCGCGTCATTAAACCAATCCATGCTTCCGCATCGCGGCGTTCCTGCTCGGTGAGTGTCACCACGGCTCCACCAACGTTCAACGGACCGAACATGTCATGCACGGACAGGTCGAATTCTAGGGAGGATAGGCCCAACGTGCGGTCGTCGGCAGTAAGGCCGACAATCTCGTTCACAGCGTTGATGGTGTTCATGACGGCACGATGCGTCAGCTCTACACCCTTGGGCTCCCCAGTGGAACCGGACGTGAACAGCACATACACCACATCGTCGGGAGATTGGGTGGTCGCCTGCGCCGCAGCATCCTCGGGGAGGTCGGTAGTCAGGGCGTCGTCAAGCAGAACACCGGTGACCCCCTCATCCGGGTCGGACAGCGCGTTCGTATCGTGCAGCACCACAGTAGCGTCGGCGCGCTCAAGGATGCGGCTCCGGCGCGTGGCGGGTTGGTCCGCACCCAGCGGCACCCACGCCGCACCCGCCGCCAATATGCCCAGCAGCGCCGTGAGCTGACGTGGGCCTTTAGCGATGCGAACACCCACAATATCCCCAGGTGCTACGCCGTGTTTGCGTAACGACGTCGCGACGCGCAACGCATCATCCCGCAGCTCAGCATAGGTACGCACACCGTGCTCACCCCACAGCACGGCCGGGCGGTCAGGATGCGTGTCAGCAAGGTCGAAGAAACGTCGGTGTAGCAGGGCGTCCTCAGGGAGTGGGGCTGTGGTTTCCGTATCGCGCCGAGCCTGATTCTGCTCTTCCGGAACGGCACTGGGGAACGGTGCTGATGCCCATTCCGCGTCCTGCACCAGCAGATCAACATTGGCGTGGTACGCCTCAAACATGGCGTCCACCACTCCCGGAAGGAACATTCCTTCGCGGACATCCCAGTTGGCCAGGAAACCACCATCCAGTTCCGTGACCTGCGCATCAAGGAGAACCTGCGGGCCTTCCGAAAGGATCCACACTGGATCGCCAAACACCGAGCGCACCCGGGCAGAGAACAATTCCCCCAAACCCACCGCCGAGGTGTACACAATCGGGGCGATCACCTGACTGCCGCGACTACGGCTCATATCGCGCAAAATATCAAGCGCTGACCAGTCCGAATGCCGCATGCTGCCGTGCATACTTTCCGAGACGGCACGGATGCGATCCAGCACCGTCTGCTCCTGGGAGACATCCACGGTCACCAGCACTGAGGAACTGAAATCTCCGACCACACGGTCAATATCGGGGAGGATCTGCTGCCGGTGGAATAGCGGCACGTTCAACAGGAAACGCGATTCGGTGGTGAAAGAACCAATGGCCTCTGCAAAAGCAGTGGCCAGGCAGGCCGCGGGAGTCACACCGTTATCCTGCGCATGGTGCTCAAGCGCGGCGCGCTGCCGCTCATCCAGGAACAAATGCCGACGCTGCGGGCGCACTGAATGTGCGGGCACACCGGTATAGGTGGGGAGCTTAGGAGGATCCGGCAGAGTTGCCAATTGCTCCGCCCACCACTGTTGATCTCGTTCTCGGTTCTTCGGGGACGTGACCTCCGGGGCGTCAAGGTACTCGCGGAAACTGCTGCTAATGGGGGCAAGTTCTTCGCCGGTGAGCACGGCGGCGAGGTCATCCAGGACGATGCGGTAGCTCATGGCGTCGCCAGCCAGCATGTCAAAAATCCACGTGCAGGCGTGCACGCCCACCGGGGAGGCGGGTGAGGCGAACATCAATCATCCGGCCCAGGTCAGCTGCCGCACGCTGGCCGCTCATCTCTGAGCGAATATCCTCCAGTGTCGCGGCGACGGTGGCATCGTTGGTGTCGCGTAGATCCAGCGAACTAAATATCGGGGTGTCAGGCTGTGCCTGCACTTTCTGTGTGCCGTCGTTCAGGATTTTTCACCCTGAGCATGTCGTGCCGTGCGACCACAGTATCCAGTGCTGCCTGCAGGGTATCCGGTTCATGGTCGGGGCCGTCTAGTTCCACGTAGAGGTGCGCCGACACCCCGCCCAGCTTGTCGGTGTCATAGCCGCCCGCCCAATAGGCGTGTTGCAAGGGAGCCAACCGGAATGGGGAGGCATCGTCGCTGGTGCTGCTGGTGCCGCTGTTGTCAGCAGGCGTGGCAGCTTCGGGGGCGGTACTGGGCGTCGTTACGCTTGGGGCTTGGGTGTTGGGTGTGTGGCTGTTTAGCAGCTCAGCCCAGGCTGCGGGTTCTGGCTTTTCCAGGAAATCCGCGAAAGAAATGTCAAAGCCAGCTTTTCTGCACAACCCTGCGAACCGCATGATGCGCAGGGAGTCAAAGCCGACGGAAAAAAGATCAGAGTCTGGGCGGATGGAGGTGTTGGGGAGAAGGTTCTGTAGCTCTTCTATCACATCGTCCGCTGTGATGGGGGGTTGTGATGTATCAACAGCTGGACGATTGCTAATTCCCATGTCTCCATCCGATCAGTCAAAAGGTGGCAAGTGTGGGTTTGATCTGTTCGATACTCCACGGAACCGAGAGGACTGTCGGCACGCGGAACGACGTGACCGCCGCAGGATCCAGTTTGAGAACATGGTTTTCCCGTACCGCCGTGAGACCTGGCCACAGGGGGAGATGACTCCATTGCAGACAGGTCCCCTGTCGAACCCATGATGATGATATCTGAATTCATCTTATCAATTGTTTCTAAGGACAGCCTACCCTGAACGCCGCCTTCGCCGCCACCCAGGCCGATGAGGGAGTCTGGAAGCTTCAAACCCATTTTCGTGAGCATCTGCACCGTAATATCGTTCGGGTCCGTCACGACCTGGATATTATCCGCGCCACCAAAGAACGCAACCGCAAACGTCTTTCCTGCGGCGGCCGGGAATTCCTGGCTCACAGCCGACAGTTTCTGTTCCGTTGAGGCAACAATATTGTCTGCCTCGCTTTCCTTCTTGAACAGCTGGCCAACAATCTTGGTTTGGTCCTGCCAGGAATCCAGCTTACCGTCAGCCAGCGCTGGGAGAGTGGGGGCAACATCCTGTAGCTTCTTATAAATTTCCTCGTTGGAGGCCAAAGCGCCGGCGAGAATCAGGTCGGGTTCCTGCTGCGCAATCTGTTCCAGCGGGACGTCGCTGGGGTTCATCAGCTTCAGCACATGGGTGCTGCCTTCAGGCTCAACCTGCAGCTTGCCTTCCTCCCACGGCATGACCGACTTGGGGAAACCAGCGTAACCGGCAATTGCGGCAGGAGACTCACCCAACGCCAGCATGGCATCCGTGTAGCCCGGAACCAGCGTCACCACCTTCTTGGGTTTGGTGGGCAGCTGAGACTCGCCGTAGACGTGGCTCACTGTGATTGTTTCTCCCGACGCCCCACTGCCGGACGAGGAACAAGCCGACAGTCCAGCAACCAGCACGATGCTGGCGACAAACGCCAGCATCATCAGGGCGGTTCGATACAAGGGGCGATGTGAAAGCCCTGCGGGTGAACCCATGGCTAACATGGGCATGCGAGAACGACCAGTGGTGGGGTGCGTCATGGTGTTGAGAATCTCCTGCTATAAGACGTGATGATTAGTAACAGTTGACCCACGCTGCTGAAGCGAGGTTACAGACTGTGGATTTTTGCAGCTTCCATTCGCCATCCACGTACTGGAAACCGGAATTGGGGTAGGTCCATTCGCCCCAACCAGCTGGCCAGATGATAGTCATGGTCGCGGTGGCGGTGTCGCCCGTGACGACGACGTCGCGGACATCAAACTTCACAATGTCACCCATGGCTTCCATGCCGGGGGGAGGGGCCATCCTGGACCGCACACCAGCAACCTGCTCTAGGGTGCCTGCGGTGACGGGGCCGTCGACAGTGCGCTTAGCTAGCTCTGCGCCAGGGACACCAGGCTGGGCTGCGGCCATGGTGGTCTGCAGCAGTAGATCGGCGGAAGGCATTGGGGCTGAAGCTGCTGGGGCCGGCGCTGCGGGGGCTGCCGGAGCCGCCTGCTGGGGCGCAGCTTGCTGTGCGGGGGCAGCAGCTTGCGGTGCCGCTGCGGCCGGGGCTGCCTGTCCTTGTGCAGCGCCGCCTGCACTGGCTGCGCCTGGCTGAGCCTGGGGTTGCGCGCCCTGTTGCCCCTGTGCGGCACCACCAGCGCTGGCGGCACCGGGTTGAGCCGCGCCTGCTTGAGCCTGTGCGCCAGGCTGACCCGGCTGGGCTGCGGCGGCACCAGGTTGGCCCGGCTGGGCACCTTGAACTGCGCCCGACTGGTTTGTTGCCCCCGCAGAACCCTGGAGAGCATATGATTGCGGTTCCTTCAGGGCGGCGACAAGCTGCGCAGTGCGTTCTTCGCTCCGGGTGGTGGATTCTAAAATATAAAATACTGTGGCCCCAGCAGTCACTGCTGAGGCTAGTGCAACGATCAACGCTGCAACGGCGATCACGCCGAATCCTCTGCCCATTCGCGTGTCCGTCACTTCCGGTTCATATTCTTCATATTCTTCTTCTGCTGCTTCTACGGGTTCTACAGGTGCCGTAGTTTCGTCGGCGGTTACGGTGGGGGGGTCTTCCTGGGGTCTGGCTTCGGCCAGTGTCATGACCTTCCTCCTGACGCGTTTGCGTGTTATGGAAATTACTTCTGTTATTTGGCCATAGCCCTTGAGCTGCGTCAGCCATTATGCTGCGCCAAATATTGTGGACGATTGTTGCATACTAAAAAAAGGCCGTCAAGGGTATCCTTACCTCAGTTTGTTGAACAAACTTGCACGGTTCAGATGGCTGTTTCCTCAACAAAGAACTAGTGTCTCCACATGCCTTCGATTTATCGCCTCTGACATGCCAATAGTCATTTCTTCTCACTATATAGTTTAGGTGAGCCTTGCTTTGCGGGTATCCTGGAGACGCGGCCGACACATGATGAATAAACATTAATGTTGCGGTGCGGCTAGGCAGCAACTGTGTGTGTACCGCGCCTCGGGCCGCGCTGATTTTATATCCACGGCGGCAGCTCAGCGCCTGATGCGAACACAAGTAGTGAACGCGAATGAATAATGACACGGCACCATAACAAGGAGCGAACATATGAGCCAACCAACCAATCCCTTTGATGATGACAATGGACGCTTCTACGTTCTTCGAAACAAAGAGGAACAGCATTCACTGTGGCCCACATTCGCCGCCGTTCCCGATGGTTGGGATGTGGTGTTCGGGGAGGCAAGCCGCGCTGAATGCCTGGACTATGTGAATGAAAACTGGACTGACATTTTGCCGCTGTCAGCGAGGAAAGCCGTGGCGGAAGCGCGTGGCGAATAATAATGGCGGCAGATCTTGGCCTGAACATCACAGGTGAGGGCACACCTATTGTCATGGTGATGGGCCGGAACGCCTCTGGTCGCGTGTGGGATGCCCATCAAGTCCCAGGACTGGTGGCTCGCGGGTGGCGGGTAGCCACGTTTGATAACCGCGGTAGCGGCGGCAACATCAACCCTGAACAGCAGTTTCATTTCAACGACCTGGTCCAAGACGTCCTGACCATCATCGACCAACACCTCGGCGAACCGGCATTCCTCGTGGGTACGTCCCTGGGGTCCCGCATAGTCCTGGAGGCTGCACGCCAGCGGCCTGACTTGGTGCGGGGCGTTGTTGCCGCAGCCGCCCACGCGCGTCTCACACCCCTGCAAATTGCACAGTCGAAAGAACTCGCGGCGGTCACGGATACTCTGTCTACCGTCGCTCCCGACTACCTCGCCGCGACCACTGCAACGCTCAATTTATCCCCCAGCACCCTGCTTGACGACGCCGCGTCTGCCGACTGGCTCGCCTTGCTCACCTTCGCGGGGCAAGGATCAACAGTGGGGCTTGCCCAACAAATCGCGGCGGACTGCGGCAGCGATCAGTCGCAGCACTACCCGCAGATCGAGGTGCCTGTGCTGACGTTGGCATACGCGGATGACCGCGTGATTTTCCCCGAGCAAGTGCGCGATGTCGCCCAGCTCATTCCTGGGGCGGAGTATGCCGAGTTACCTCGCGCTGGGCATTTTGGTTATCTGGAACGCCCCAACGAGTTCAACGAACTCGTGCATGAGTTTTTACTCGCACGAGTACTACTTAAACAGTCCACTGCTCAACGTCTTGCCAGCGGCGCGCAGGTGGGTGAACAACCCGCCCTTTGTCAATGAGTTCGCTGACGGTGCCGCTTTTCGGCAATGGCGCCGTCTTTGAGCACCACAACAGTGTCAGCGATGGATACCAAACGCGGGGCGGTGCGTCACAATCACCATGGTGCGGTGACCCCGCAGCCTGCCCAGGGCCTCTACAATTGCTTGTTCGTTGGTGGCGTCCAGGGCAGATGTTGCCTCATCGACCAGCAACAAGCCGGTGTTTTTGGCCAGCGCCCGAGCGAGTCCAACGCGTTGACGCTCGCCGCCGGACAGCGTGCTCCCGCCTTCGCCGACGGTGGAATCCCAGCCGTGCGGCAGCTTGTCAAGAATGTCAACAAGCTGCACCTGATCGGCAATGCTGTCTAAATCGGCGTTGGCATCGGCTGCGGTGACGTTGTCGCGGAGTGTGCCCTGACGGAGCTCTGTCGCTTGGAACATCACAGAGGTATGTGCCAGGCGATTGGGCGCGTCCAAGGCAGTGCCGTTAAACGCAATGCTGCCAGTGTTTTGCTCTCGAAGCCCCGCGAGAACGTCCAGGAGAGTGGATTTTCCAGAGCCGGACTCCCCGACAACAACGGTGATGCTTCCCGCAGGCAGGGCAAGGTTGATGGAATTGATGCCCACAGTGGTGTCGGGGTAGTGGTAGGTCACGTCGCTGACCTGCACGTCCACCGCGTCAGAGGATGTTCCAGTGGGTGGAATGGAATCGCTGGTGTCGGCGGCGTCGACAAGCGCTCGGATGTCCCTGAAGGTGCGTTCCATGGAGCTCATGGGTGTGGCCAGGAGCGACAGGGCACCGGAGGCTTCGATGATGCGCAGCAACACGATGATGAGGGCTGCGGCGGTGGCGCCGGAGATGTCGGAATTGAGGTACAGCATGCCGGTGACCAGTGCGAATGCGAGAAGGCCGAGCTGTGAGGCGATGCTGAACAGCGTCTCACCCGGGATTTGCCAGAGGAGGAGCCGCAGGCCGCGTTGTCGTGACCCGCGGAGGACGTCGTCAAGGGCGGAACGGCTCACCCCGGCGGTGCGGAGCGTTGGTTGTGCCCACGCGAATTCCAGTGTGGCGTCGTTGAGTTCGCGGGTGGCGTCGTCGTAGGCCGCCTCGGAGCGGGCGATCAGACGCTGAGACCCCACCAATGCCAAGGTCAGAAGAACGCCGGTCACGAAGGCCACCACGGCCAGCTTCCACGATATGGTGAGCAGGAAAATGCTGAGCAGCGGGGTAATCAGGACCCCTTGGATGAGGGGGAACATCAGGTGCGCAAGCGCGGAGAGGGATTCAGCACCAGCGGTGGACAGCAGTTTTGAAAGTTTTGATGCGGATTCGGAGTGCAGCTGTGAGATGTCCATCTCACGGATCGACGCGACCCCAGAGGTTTCAACGGTTTTGAGAATGCGGCACCCCAAGGAAAAAGCCAATGCGGTGGCTGATGTGGTCAATGCCCCACCCCAGCGCCACCAGCCCAACCAGCATGCCCACCCAGCGTATTGCGGAGGCGGGATTGTCTGAGAAAAGTCCCTCGAACAGCGGAATCAGCGTCATGATTGCCCCGGCCTGCACCGCTGTGGACACGACACTCAGGGTGAAAAATGAGATGCGATCGCGCGTGGCTTCCGGTCCGGTGATGGCGGCGAGGTTGGAGGGGGCGTCGAAAAGCATGGGCCTACTTTCTGTGCATGCTGGAGGCAAGGCTGCTGTACAACCCGTTGGTGGTGACCAGTTCATTGTGTGTGCCTTGCTCAGCGATGTCGCCGTGCTGGAGCACAACAATGCGGTCGGCGTGGGCGATGGTGTGCAGACGGTGCGCAACGATGATCTTGGTGCGGCCCTCCAGAAGGGCATCGAGGCCCTTGCGCACAGCCCATTCGGAATCGGGGTCGGCGGCGGCGGTTGCCTCATCCAGCACTACAACATCCGGGTCACCCAACAATGCCCGTGCGATGGCGACGCGCTGGCGCTGGCCACCCGATAGGCTCTTGCGGTCCACGGGCGTGTCGTAGCCGTGGGGGAGGGACATGATGAAGTCGTCAATGTAGGCGGCTTGGGCGGCGGCCCGAACGTCTTCGCGCGTTGCCTCGGGGTGACCCAGCGCAATGTTGTCAAACAGGGTTCCCTTGATCAGCTGCACGTCCTGCAACACCACAGCCACTTTGCGGTGCAGCGTATCTTCTGGGATGTCGCGCAGGTTCACGCCGTCGAGAACGATGGCACCATCGTCGGGGTCCCACAGGCGCGCCAGCAGGCTTGCAAAGGTGGATTTCCCGGACCCGGACGGCCCCACCAGCGCCGTTGTGGTGCCAGCGGGAATATCAAGGTCGATCTTGTTCAGCGCCCGTGTGCCCGCCGAATAGGAGAACGAGACGTTCTTCACCGTGATGTTTCCGCAGGTGGGTGCGCTCGCGACCTCAGTTGTGTCGGCAGCGTCTCCCGCATCCGAGGCAGCATCGCGCTGCGAGCCATCGCTGGATTCGCTGAGTTCCGGTGTGGTGAGCAGCAGCTCCAGGCTCTTTTTCGCGTTGAGACCTTCGCGAATGCCGTTGGCGGAATAGGAGACGGCCAGCAGGCGATCACCAAAGGACGTTCCCAAGATCAAAAACGGAATGATGTTCTCCGCAGGCATGATGCCACTCACCACAAGGCCAGTCCCCACCAGCAGCAACAACGCCATGATGCTCATCGGTTTGGTCATTTGTGTGGAGTTCAGTTTGGAGTCCAGGGTGCTCCGCTGCCAGGTGATCAGGTAATCGCCCATTTCTTGCAGTTCACGGGGCAGGTTGACTGTGGCATCGTCGCCAAACACTCGGCTCACGGCCTGTCCCGGACACGAACCGTTCCGTATCGCCGCTGATGGTGGCGTTCCAGCGCAGAATCCGGGCAATTTTTTGCTTATCGGCACTGGCCTGGCGCACCGTGATCACAATGTAGAGCACGATGGGAAGCAGCAGCACCAGCGCCAACCGCCAATCCACCGTGAACAGGTAAATCAGAATGGCGAGCGGGGTCACTACCGCACCCACCATGTCCGGCACCGCGTGAGTAATCAAATAATGCAACGAAGACACATTGTCCTGCACCAACGTCTTCACTTCTGCGGACCGGCGGTCTTTAAACCAGCCCAAGGGCAGGCGTGACAGTTTGTGCAGCAGGCGCTTCCGCAGTGCCGCCGAATAGTTGGCGTCGTACACATGCTGCGCGAACAGCAACACTGCCGTCCCCAACGTATTGAAGCCCAGGATACCGACCCCCACAAGCCCCACCTGAATCAGCTCGTCCTGGTTCGCACCCCGCACCAGGCGCTGCGCGAGCTCGGAAAACAGGATAAACGGCACGATGTAGGTGATGGACAGCAGCGCCTGCGCCAACCCACTGATAATCAACGCCACCCGCGCTGGGCGCAGCACCGATACCTGCTTCGCATCGGCAGTCTTGCCGCTGGTCGCCGCATCGCTTGTCGACGCCGCGACCGGTGCCGTAGTCTGCTCCGTTGCTGCTGCATCCGCAGTATCTGCGCCTGAGTTGTCGGCTGTGGTGTCAGGTTCAACATCAACCTGTTTGCCCATGGCTCGGCCTTCAATCCAGTACGCCTGGGAATGCAAGGTTGCGCGGTTGTGGCCAAAATTCAGTTCCAGATGCGATTTGACCAGCCGGGTTGCCGTGCTTTCGGCGGCGACCCAACAGCGCCACCCGTGAACGTCGTGGCCTTCGAGGGCGTCGACAAGCGCGCGGGCGTCGTGACGTGTGGGTATCCAGCGGACGGTGATGTCGGGGTGGTCAGGGAAGGGCAACTGGGTATCGTCATCGCGGAATTGTTCCATGACAACCTGGATGGGTGTGCCGGTGGGCAGCGTGCCGATGATGGCGTTGATTGCGGGCCACGATGCTGCGTCGCCAACAAACAGGTAGCCGCGCGGCGGTTGGTCGTCGGGAGTAAAACCGTCTCCACCGAATCGCTGCATGGTGAGTTCATCCCCCGCACGGGCGCGCACAGCCCACGAGGATGCCGGGCCGCTGGGGGTGTGAATAAGAAACGCGATGGAAAAGACTCCGGTGGTGGGGTCGGCGTGGAGGAGGGTGTAACAGCGCTGATGAAGTTTTCCCTGGCCCTCATGGTCAGGGAACCATACGCGCACCCACGAGGCGGGAAGCTCCCCGTCGCTGTTCAGTAACGTGTCGGAATGAAACGTAATGTGTACAACGTGCTGCGTGAGCCATTCGGACTCGATGACGGTTGCGGCGTGCTCCTCAACGCGCATGGCGCGGAGCATGGCTCCCTGAAAGCCTTTCCCCATAGCGAGCTTCCTCCTCCTGGGTAGTGTCGTGCCGGTGCCACTGCCCTTAACTGCCGCCCGCATGTGTGTGGCGTTAGGTCACGCGGGTAGATGTGGTGGCGAGGTAGCTTTTCACTGATTCAAGCACTTCACCTGCCCTGATGGATACCAGGGACAACAGTGATGAACTGAAACCATGACTATGTTCTACACCACCACACAGGTAAATAGCTGGAGCGGGGGTATCACCAGTAGCCAACCGGTAGTCTCGTTCCACGATGACGCGCCCATTTTCATCCACGGGTATGTGTGATAAGTCTACAAAAAATTCCCGAGGATCGGATTCATGAAAACCTGTTCCGCAGATGAGCATGTCTGCATTGAGGGTTTCCGTGGTGCTGTCCATGGAGTTTTCCAACTGAAGCTGCACGCCATCAGGGGTTTCTGCAATCGACGTTACGTATGTGGTGTCGTGAATGAAAAGGCGTTTCTTTCCATCAAGGCGCTCTTTGTAGGTCAAGCGGAAGAGTTCGTTCAGCAGATCTGGGTCCACCGCAGTGTAGTTTGTTCCCAGCATGGACGGCGCGCAGACGCTCGCGTTCTTCGACAGGGGCGGCGTGCCACTTGTCCACGGCGTCGGGGTCAAACACTCGGTTGGCAAAGGGTGAATCGTCGCTGGGGGTAAGCCCATATCGGGTGTGAATCAGGTGGACTTCCGAATCGGGGAACGTAGCGTGCAGGTACTTTGCTATTTCCGCTGCGCTTTGTCCGCCGCCCAACACGGCGAGTTTTTTGTTCGGGAGTGGTGGTGTTGTGTTCCCTGAATTGTTCAAGGAACGGCAGAATGTGCACGCTGTGGGACACTCGATCATTCTCGGTGAGGCCGTCGGGGAGTGATGGATTCAGTCCCGTGCCCAGGAGAACGGCGCGAGCACGATAGTGCTGGGTGTTGCCGTCTGCGTCGACCGTGTTGACCACGGCGATGTCTCCATCGGTATCGATGCTGGTTACGCTGGTGCCGTACTGCACGTCAACGGGGACGTTGCGTGCCGCCCACTGGATGTAATCTGCGATTTCCTGGCGGGAGGGGAAGAACGTTTGCAGATTAATGAAGTCCGTGAGCCGATTGTTTTCAAACAAATAGTTGAAAAAGGTGAAGCGGCTGCGGGGATTGCGCAGTGTGGCTAAGTCCTTGGGGAAAGCGATCTGCATCACGGCGTCGGGAAGCAGCATGCCCGGGTGCCACACGGTGGTGGGGGAGGACTCCAAGAACAGGGCTGTGAGCTGTGCTTTGTTTGGGTGTGCTTCGTTTTCGTCGGCCAATGCCGCTGCGAATGCGATGTTCGACGGTCCGAAACCAATGCCAATGACATCAAGGGTGTCGGTGCCATTGGTTTGGCGAATGTCTTGATGTGATGGCAAGCTATCTGAAGACAAACTAGTGGTAGGCAAGGTCATATCTAATTATATTAGGTTAGACTTACCTTTATGCACAAGGAAACTACCTCACCTGCTCCGATGTCAAGCACCGACAACAACCTCCGCACAGGATTCGTCGGCTCACCCATGCTTCCGTTCCTTAACGACGACCCCTCACTCGATGCCGGACAGCCCCTGGACCAGCTGGTATGGGACCAGCTAGAACAGTCCCCGAACAAGGTCGCGATTATCGACGGCGCGCGCACCCTCACCTATGCACAGCTACGCGCCCAGGCGGAAGGCGTTGCGCGGGGGCTACTAGCCCGGGGACGCCAGCCGGGTGACCGTGTGCTGCTGCACCTTGAGAAATGGTCTAGCGTTTGCCGAAGCGCTGCTGGGAACCCTGCTTGCCGGGTGCGTGCCAGTGCTCACGCTGCCAGGTCATCGCTTTGCGGAACTGTCGCACTTGGCGCAGCTCAGCGGGGCGGCCGAACTGGTGGGCACCGATAAGGCTTTGCTAGACGAGGTGGCTGCTTCGTGCGATGTTTCTGTTGTGCATGTTGGGGGGCTGCCGGTTGCAGAAGGGACTGATGGGGGAGATGCTGGTGCGGACGCGGCCGGGTGGCATCCCGGGTTTGTGCCAGACAACCCTGCCGTATTGCTTGTGTCTGGCGGAACCACGGGGTTGCCCAAACTGATTGCCCGGACCCACCAGGACTACCGCTACAACATTGCCTGCGCGGCCGCTGCCTGCACCATTACGGGAGACGACGTCTACCTTGCCGCGCTGCCGTTGGCGCACAATTTCCCGCTGGCAAGCCCTGGGCTGTTTGGGGTGCTGGCCGCAGGCGGGACTGTTGTCTGCGCGCCGATTCCCAGCCCCGATATGGTCTTTGACCTCATCGAACAACACCGCGTCACCATTGTCTCCGCCGTTCCTTCCCTTGCATTGCTGTGGGCGGAAGCCACCGAATGGGAAACCCAAGACCTCAGCTCACTGCGTCTTGTGCAGGTCGGCGGCGCGCGGTTTAGCCCAGAACAAGCAACCCTTGTGGACGAGGCATTTAACAACACCCTCCAGCAAGTATTCGGTATGGCGGAAGGACTATTGTGCTTCACCACTCCAGGAGATCCGGATCGCGACCGGGTGCGCACCACCCAGGGCTATCCCATGAGCCCGCTCGACAAGCTCCGCATCGGCGCTGATGGCGGTCTGGAAACCAGCGGACCCTACACCATCCTCGGTTACTACCGGGCACCCGCCGCCAACGAAAGCATCCTTTACTGACGACGGCTGGTACCGCAGCGGCGACAACGTGCACATCCACGACGACGGCTCCGTGGTGGTGATGGGCCGCATCAAAGACGTAGTGATCAAAGCCGGGGAAAACGTAGACTGCGTGGAACTGGAAGAAGTGTTATCGCAGGTACCAGGCGTGGCCAACGTTGTGGTGGTGGGCGCACCCGACGAGTACCTTGGCGAAGCCGTGGTGGCGGGGATTGTTGCGCAACTCGGAAGCCAGATTGACCTGGAACTACTACGCGCAGCCGTCCACGATGCGGGCATGGCCGACTTCAAACAACCCGACCGGTTACTCATGATGAACCGCGTGCCACTCACCGCCGTGGGAAAGCCAGACCGAAAGGTTGTGGCGGAATGGGCGCGGGAGGCTTAACGCCTTCGGTGAGTGATGATGTAATAGATACGTGAATGCAACGGCGCAGTGGAGTGAACAAGAACCCGGCGTTGTTGTGTTCCCTTCCGGCGCACGAATAAGAGGTCGGCCTCGTAGCTATTACCGGGAAGGCGTGGAATTACCCGATTATATTGTGATGCTCACTGGGTTTTCTCCACGTACTTTACCCATAGCTGAGACTCATTGGATTAGGTGGCCGGATTTTTGGATTCCAATTGATGGCACAAGAATTCGCGACGTTTTAGAAACCGCGCTTAAAAAGGCACGGGATTCCCGTGTGGACATAACATGTGGCGGAGGAATTGGGCGTACAGGAACCGCACTCGCATGCATTGCGGTACTTGATGGAATAGATTCAGCCAGCGCAGTGGCCTTTATTCGAGAAAACTACCATCCGCGAGCAGTGGAAACTCCGTGGCAACGCTGGTACATTTCACGGTTTGCGTCCACAGTTGGTCAGTGAGGGGGCGCGAGAGAGAAGTGCTTTGTTGTTTAGTTGTTTATGTTGCGACATGCGAGCGTGTTTCACGATTGTCGCTGGATAAGCGTGTTACGGTGGGGTATCTACGTTGACGCGTCCCCATCAAAGCGCTATCTCCCCAGTTCAAGTATGGTTTTGAACGGGGTTAACCGGCAGGGGTGGTGGGGTGGTCTCAGATAACTCGATACCGGCGTTTGGTGTGTAGTGGGTTGACCTGGTGTTTTTATCGTAATTTAAGGAAGCAAATGTGGGAATGTGATCTATTCGACGGGGGGTGTGTAAACCGTTTCCTCCGCCGCTGGTCAGAGGGGGTGTTTTTGAGGTAGGTTGGAAAACCAAGTACCGCGATATAGCGGATTAGAAACGTACCAGTTAAAGCACCGCTCGTCCTCGGTGACGGGTTGGAAACCAAGTACCGCGATATAGCGGATTGAAACGCGGTTTTCCGGGCTGCCTTTGTCATAGAGCTTATCCTCTGTCAGAACCCAAGTACCGCGATATAGCGGATTGAAACCAGCGGCATTCAAAAGTGATCGTCACCACCGCCAGTGACGGCGTCAGAACCCAAGTACCGCGATATAGCGGATTGAAACCAGACGTTTGGATGCCGTCTTAGGGGCGAGGCATTTCCGCGATGTCAGAACCCAAGTACCGCGATATAGCGGATTGAAACTCGACGATGATGGTGCGCTTTCTATGAGCGCTGTTTCGAGCTGTCAGACACCAAGTACCGCGATATAGCGGATGGGGAATGACCCTCTGCTTTCTTTTCCTTGCTTCACTCTGTTGAGTTTGGCGCAGAGTAGCCAATAATATTCGCATTTCTTAACGTAATTAAATACGTTGACTAAGGCCGACTATTCGTGCTGTCGTTCAACGAAACTGCGACCCGATTTCGATTATCTTGAAAAATTATTCACGGGCCTAAAGAATATTCAAAAAGTAGTTATTTTCTGGGGTTGTTCCTTGTAGTATGGGGTCCACGCGCAGTACGGCAGTACGATCGGAAGGCGGGAATCAACCATGTTGAGTGTCTCCACTGTGGGCAAGACAAATCGCCATGAACGGGAAAACTGGGAAGAACAGCAAGAAAGCATGGCTGTTCAGAAAACGTCACGTTCGATGTCCATGCAGGTGAGATGGTTGCCCTCATGGGACAATCGGGGTCGGGAAAATCAACGCTGCTCAACTGCATGTCCGGCCTAGCCCCTGCAGATGAAGGCACCTGCCAGGTTGATGGACACATGCTTTCCAACGTCAGCAAACGACTCTGCGGCGGAACCTGCGCAACCATGTGTCGCTTATCTTCCAAGACCATCATCTGATTCCTGGGCTTACGCTTTTGCAGAATGTGCAGTTAGCACGCAGCCTCTCAGATACGACCGCAACAAACGCAACGCCACAGCAACTCACTCCCGATGAAGCATTAGACAGACTGGGGATTGGCCCGGAACGCAATTCCCTCCCAGAGTCGGTATCAGGAGGTCAGGCTCAACGCGCCGCCATTGCGCGTTCCCTGGTCACCTCGGCGCAGGTCATTTTCGCTGATGAACCTACTGGCGCGCTGGATGGGGAGAACATTGGCAAAGTACTCACCGAAATGCGGCGTGCCTGCCATGAAATGAAGACGCACATGGTGGTTGTCACCCATGACCATGCTGTTGCCGCAGCGTGCGACCGTACATTACTGCTGGAGGGAGGCACCGTCCATGCCAGCGACCACTAAACAGGTCACCAGGGAGTACGCCAAGCACACCTTCCCCGCCACAGCGACCGCCACTGCTGTGTTCGGCTTCTCCTGTGGGGTGCTTGCCGCGGTGCTCAATATTCGCAGCGCTGCCGCCTTGGAAGGCGATAGTTCGAACATTATGGTCCCGATCTCCACGAACGCGGCAGTGTCCTGGGTGATTGCCTCCCTGTTCTGCGTGCCGTTTGTGCTGGACAAGGCGTTTCGGCGCGCGGATTATCTCAACTCCTGCCTTGCCGTGATTGGTTGGCCTATCCGCCGCCAGGTCCGCATGCTGGCCGGGCAGTTCGCGGTCATTCTCACTGGTGGAACAGTACTCAGCTATCCGGTTTCCGTGGTCACACAGTGGGGGTTGTGGCGTATTCGCCGTGCCAACGGTGTGGACATGTTGTTTCCCCAGCACGTGCATGCCCCCATCTCGTTGACTTCTTTAGCAACAGCAACCATACTCACGGCACTGCCACTCGCGGTATCGTTTCTTGCAGTGTTGCGCTCGGCCGCGTTCGGGAAAATTCGGGAAAACCTAGACCCCACACCGGTGATCATTACGGTCCCACAGCCCCGTCTGCTGAGTGGCCAGTCCTTGGTGTTTCTCATTGCCATCGCGTGTCTGTGGGGTGCGATCTCAGCGGGTGATCAGGCCGGGATTTTCGTCGTTTTGGCTTTTGTGCTGTTGCTTTCCTGGTTTGCAGCCACCTGGACGCTGCCCCTCACCCGCGCTGTGGAGCAGGTTCTGGCCAAAGCCACGCCACGATCGCCGCGTTCTGCCGCCTTTATCGGCGTTGTTGGGTGAGCTTTCATCCGTCTCTTCGTGCGGTGTTTGTGCCGCTTGTGTACATTCTGGGTGTTCCGGCGGTGTTGTTTTCGGTGAGTCGAACCGAGGCCATTGCACGTCATGATCCCCATGCCGGTGTGGCCGTGTGGGATTTTTCGGTGCTGTTGGGGTTGGCTTTGGTGTATGTGGGGTGTGCCTGCGTGGTTACCTTTTTCATCGCCGCCGCAGAGCACAACACCACAGCGGACTACCTCAACCAGGTTGGTATCGTCGAGCTGACAACCAGGGCGCTGAGGTTTCTTGGCATTCCCGCCATGCTTTTAGGTGCCAGTTTGGCAGTGGCCGCTGTGTTTGCCTTCCTGGCCAGCCTGCTTCACGCCACATTGCTGGGAGGCACTATCGTCGCCGCGTTTCAGGGGCTGAGGCTGGGTTTTTCGTGTGGCCTGGCGGCTGTGTTGCTGGTGGTGTTCGCGGTCGTCGGCACCTGCTGCGTGCTTCGCGCCCGCAACTAACGCACATCCCCCGCAGAATCTCATAAAGGTATTCTGAAAAAGTTTTTGTTGAATGTTATTGCGTTCGCGAAAAGTATGTGTAATAATCAACCGTGGCTCGACAAAGCGATGGGCCACAATACAGTTACATGCAGGGCATGAATGAGTGATGGAAAGGAGTCCCGCCGTGAGTCAACGCGCACCACTGATAAGCTATGAACAGCCTCAACGTGAACGCGAGCGCAGCTATAATCAGCCTTCGGATCTATGGTCACTGACCTCGGCGTTTGATGAACTCCTCCCACTCTCTCTGCTAGTGAGAAGCTAGTAGCTACAGAGAATTCATCGGCGCCCATGTCAGAACATGAGGCGCTTTTTTGATGCTGTCATTTCCTTTTTAATTGGGTGAAATACTTTTACCACATAAGTGTATTTGGCATGCAAAATATAACACCAAGTAGATGAAATTCTGCATGTTGTAAGAAAGGGTAATCTATGTGTAAGACGAACCGAGATGATGCCGCAGAGGCTACGCGTACTGCGACGCATAATGTGCACATCTCGGATAGGAAGGTGAAAGTCTTCGCTTCTGAGGTGGAGGAATCTACGCTGAAGCAGGCACGTGAGCTGGCTCGGATGCCGTTTGTGTGGCCGCATGTCGCGTTGATGCCGGATGCGCACACGGGCCTGGGGTCCAGCGTGGGCACTGTGTTCGGCACTAAGCGCGCGGTCATTCCCGCCGCCGTGGGCGTGGATATTGGGTGCGGCATGATCGGCGTGCTCACGCAGTTCACCAAGGATGACCTGCAGGGTAAGGATCTGAAGGACCTGCGTCAGGCCATTGAGGATAACATTCCGTTGTCGCCGGGTAACTACAATTCCTGGCAGCTGCGGGATAGCGCTAATGATCGGTGTCGCGAGTTGAATGCCCTGGCTGAAGAGCTGGGTGTGGATTTGTCGCATTCGCCGAAGTGGCGTCAGCAATTGGGTTCGTTGGGTGGTGGTAACCATTTCATTGAATTGTGTTTGGACGAGCAGGACCGCGTGTGGATGTTCCTGCACTCCGGTTCCCGTGGCGTGGGCAACAAGATTGCAAAAAAAGCACATTAAGATTGCCCAGCGTCTGTGTGAGCAGTGGTGGATTCCCCTGCCCAACAAGGATTTGGCGTACTTGGTGCAGGGAACCCCAGAGTTCAAGGCTTATCTGCAGGATTTGAAGTGGGCGCAGCGGTTTGCCTTCCTCAACCGTGAGGAAATGATGGACCGTTTCGCTGACTGCCTGGAGGAGTTCATGGGCCAGGAGCTTGTGGAGCTGGAGCGCATTAACTGCCACCACAACTACACGGTGAAGGAGAAGCACTTCGGGCACGAGGTGTGGCTGACCCGTAAGGGTGCGGTGAATGCGGCCGAGGGGCGGAAAGCCCTGATCCCGGGTTCGATGGGCACTGCATCCTACGTTGTGGAGGGTAAGGGCTACCCGGGTGGTTTGATGTCCGCGCCGCATGGTGCGGGGCGTCGTTTCTCCCGCACGGAGGCCCGCCGCCGTTTCACGGTGGATGATTTGGCGGCCCGCATGGAGGGTATTGAGTACCGTCCGGGCGAGGAGTTCATTGACGAGATCCCAGACGCTTACAAGGACATTGACGTGGTGATGCGCGACGCGGAGCCGCTGGTGACGGTGCTGCACCGCCTGCGCCAGGTCATGAACGTCAAGGGTACGTAGCCTACAGCGGGGTTTCCGCTAGAACGCGGCCGGTAGGTTGATGACTGCCGGCCATCGGCTCCTCAGTAACCATCACTTTTTCAATGTTGGCAGGCAGCGGCATCCATACGTCGCTGTGTGGTTCCGGCCCGATTACGCCTGCGGAGCGCATGGTGCCGTCCTGACCAACGGCCCATACTTGCGCGCCCATTCCAGCATCAACCACCGGTTGCCCGTCCACCATGGCACCGCCTTTGCCCATCGAATCGGACACCACAATGGACAGGTTTGCCCCCTTGGCATCCATGTCAGCACTGCGCACATCGGAAGCACCCATGATGGCATGCATTTCCCGGGTTCCGGCCTGTTCGGCGCTTATCGACGCCCCGTTTCCCCCGCTCTCCTCTTTGCTGCCTGACCACAGCACGGTGGCACCAATGCCCACACTCGCGATGGCGAGGCACGCGGCGGCGATGGTGAGGAAGTGGGAGTGGGGCGGCGTCGAGAAGCAATGCTGGTTACGTTGTCTTGGGGTGTCTCGGCGACGGCCGCTAGCACGGAGTTTTTCAGTGCGGGGGAGACGGGGGCGGGGGATGGGAGGTCAGCGAGGGCGTCGCCAGCTGCCTGCAACTCGGGTTCGGTGCGGATCGCGTCGGTGAAGGCGTCATCGCGGGTCATAGTGCGTCACTCCCTTTCCATCTAAGAGCGTTTTTGAGTTTGCGCAGGCCGTCGCGCACGCGGGTCTTTGCTGTGCCGAGGGGAACGCCGGTGGCTTCGGCAAGTTCACTATGCGTCAGACCTGCGAAAAAAGCCAGCACAATGGCGGTTGTGTGAGGTTCGCCAATGTCATCGACAATCTGGCGGAGTTCGGCGTTCTCCACAGCGGATACGGCTTCATCCTCAACAGATAGGGACCAACTGGCTGCCCGCTGTGTCGCGTCCTTCTCCTCGCGATCATGGGAAGCAATAAAAGAGCGCAGCCGATCAATGCTGCGCATGCGGGTCAGGCGAAGCACCCACGAGCGTGCACCACCCAGAGTGGCATCAAACTGCGGGGCCTTGCGCCACACTTCCACAAAAACTTCCTGGACCACCTCTTCCGCCTGGGCGTGGTCATGAATAATGCGGGTTGCCAGGCCCAAGGCTTGGGGCGCGAGGTGATCAAAAAGCTGCTCGAAGGCATGCTGATCACCCCGCGCCACCTGCTCTAACAGCGCGTCGCACCACTGCGAGGACTGTGGCGATGCTCCAATATCCACGACATGTGAGCTTAATATAGGCACGACGCTGTCCAGTGTTTAGTGGTTGCTTTCAGACATCATGGTGTCGGGCTTCATCTCATCCGACATCATCATGCTGTCGCTGGGTGCCATGCTGTCGCTCGGCATCATGCTATCGCTGGGTTTCATGGACTCGGAGGTCATCATCGACTCTGACGATTTCTCCATCTTCTCCATGGTGCTGCTTTCCTTGGATGACCCGGTCGAATCATTGTTGTTGCATGCGGTGAGTCCGAAGGCGGCGATGCCAATGGATGCGGCGGCGATGGCGAAACGAATCTTCTTTTGCATGAATTGCTCCATTCTTTATGTAATGCCCCGCTCAGTGCGGGATGCACCCAGTACTACGGAGTGCTGGGTTGCGTCGGATTGCACCAGATTGTGTGATATACATCATGGGTAAATGGGTCAATCCGAACGGCCGGTTGGCTCCGTAATGCTGGGTGTTCCCATTCCAATAACCAAGGAGGAAGCCCAAACCATGTGGGAGTTAGCAGCAATCGGCCTGATCGGAGGTGTAGTCACCGGTATTTCGCCGTGCATTCTGCCCGTGCTGCCAGTTGTACTGGCCGTGACCACCGGGGAACGTGCCCGTCCCTTCCGTGTTGTCGCGGGCATTGCGCTCAGCTTTTCCGCCATTACCTTGCTGGGCACTGTGGTGCTGGGTGCCCTCGGCTTACCCACAGGTATCCTGCGCTGGGTAGGCATCACTCTGTTGGTGCTGGTGGGGTTCGGCATGATCGTCCCGCAGCTGGGTCACCTTGTAGACAAGCCCTTTGAGTATCTTCCCCGGCCTGTGTTTCTGCAGAACAAAGCTCGTGGTCGTGGGGGTTTTGTGGTGGGAATGGCGCTTGGTGCGGTGTATGTTCCCTGCGCTGGACCGGTGCTGGCGGCCGTCACCGTGGCCGGTGCCACTGGTGATATTGGCTGGTCAACCGTAGTGCTCACCGTAGCGTTTGCTCTTGGGGCATCCGCGCCGTTGCTGGTGTTTGCGCTGGCTGGAAACAAAATCGGCGAGCGCATTGATGCTGCTCAGAAAAACCGCACCATCATGCGTGGTGTCGCGGGGTCTGTGGTGCTGGTTCTGGCATTGGCCTTGGCTATCGACGCCCCGGCGCGCATCCAACGCGCCCTGCCCGACTGGACCGCTAGTGCACAGCGATCCCTCGGGGACAATAGCCAGGTGCAAGAAGCGCTGGGTGCAGTGCGCAACGGGGCGTCGACAAGCGGTGGCGGCAGCCTCGACAGTTGCCGCGATGCCGACCCAGGTGAACTGCACGATTGTGGTGTTGCCCCAGCGTTTCGCGGGACTCAGCGGCTGGTTGAACACGGATGAACCCGTGGACCCAACGAAACAGGTCACGCTGGTGGATTTCTGGGCCTACGCCTGCATCAACTGTCAGCGCGCCAACCAGCATGTGACCGCCCTGTATGACGCCTACCGTGACTACGGGCTGCAGGTGGTTGGTCTGCATGCTCCCGAATACGGTTTTGAACATGAGGGCTGCCAACGTGCAGGCTGCGACGAAGGAGCAGAACATTCATTACCCTGTGGCACAGGACAATGACTTTGCCACCTGGAAAAAACTACAACAATCGGTACTGGCCTGCGCATTACCTGATTGACAGTCATGGGAAGGTGCGGCAGATTCACGAGGGTGAGGGGGCGTATGCGGATACGGAAAAAAACTGGTGCGTACGCTGCTGAAAGAAGCCAACCCGGATGTAGAGTTGCCCGACCCCATTGAAACATCTGGCGCGGGTAACGAGCGTGCCGCAGAGGCAACGGAAGGGACATCGCAATCCTGAAACCTATCTAGGGTACGGCGCGAGCACGGTACTACGCCAACCCCGGCAGCAAGTATGTGACTGGTGTGCAGACTTTTGAGGAAGTTGAGAAGCCGGATCGCTATTTCTATACGCTGGGCGGAACCTGGAATCTGAAGAGCGATTCTATTACCCCGGCTGCGTCCGAGGGCGCTTCGCTGACCTTGAATTTCCGTGCTGCCGTGGTGCAACTGGTGGCCTCGGGGCATGGCGTATTGAAGGTTACCTACCCCGATGGCAGTACCAAGGACATTCCCGTGCCAGATGTTCCAGGCTCGATTGACCTGATTCGTGGCGATTCGGCGCAGGAAGGGACTGCTGAACATCAGTGCTCCTGAAGGCGTGGAGATGTACTCGATGACCTTTGGGTGACTGTGGGTTAGGCTTGGCACCCCTGGATCGGGGTGCCGTGCTTGACATGGTGATTGATGGAGGCATTTTTCAATAAGAAACCGGCGCTTGTATTTGTGCAGGCCAGAGTTGTTTTAAAAATATTGAAAAATTTTCCCAGTTCAAAGGCTTGATTTTCATTAGCGTTTTCAACTAGTCTCTGATTCGAAGCGAAAAAGAAGCATCATCTTTTTCAATAACAGAAGCGCAATGCTTCCACGAAACGAAAGGACACCACCATGGCACACGTCGTTCACGAGGGCCACGATCACGAGCACGGCGAGGGCTGCGGCCACGTTGCTGTCCAGCACGGCGACCACGTCGACTACGCTCACGATGGCCACCTGCACCACAAGCACGAAGACCACTGGGACGAGTGCGTAAAGTCCGACGAGCACGTCGTTCACGAGGCTCATGATCACGAGCACGGCGAGGGCTGCGGCCACGTTGCTGTCCAGCACGGCGACCACGTCGACTACGTCCACGATGGCCACCTGCACCACAAGCACGAAGACCACTGGGACGAGTGCGTTTCTGCTTCCTAAGATCTCACGCGGACGCGCCTTCTGTTTGCCACGAACAGGGGGCGCGTTTGTTGTGTGCGGGAGTAGGTGTGACCTGGAATGATGCCCGTGGAGCTTGCCGTGGCGTCAACTGTACAATGTCCTGAACAACGTTAGTGCAAGGGTTTTGCATAAAATCTGCTTATGCTCAGGCTCGAAAAAGAGGCATTATGGTGCTTGAGCATAAGCAAACTTGACCAGGCCGACTACAGCGGCTTCAATGCCATGAATCCGCTCCACGGCTCCAGCATGTGACGCCCCAGCGGCCTGCTCTGATGCGACAGGTTCACTGCTGCAATTCCCTTATCCAAGGTGCGAATGTACACGCCCGGCGCGGGATTCAACGGTCGTGGATGGGTCGGCAATCCCAGATCCCAGCGAGCTTCCTCCCGCCACGGCATAGCGTTGTACCCATCGTGCGCCGTTGCAGATACCGCAACATCCGACGTCGGCGCGAAAACCCAGGCAGCCGCCAACGCCAAAAGTAGGTTCGGATCACCAGGCTCGCCCGTACCCGGAGTGCGCGCCACGCTTACGCCAGGTGCTCGCAATGTTCGCATTTGCTGCCAGATTGCGCGGTAGTTAAGACGCGTCTCGGGTGAATTGTCCCAGCCCATCCAGCATTCCTCCACGCCACCGCCGTATCTGCTGTGCCGCAACCAGCGATCTTTTTCGCGCCGAGCTTCAGCAATATTGGGCACCAGCAGCTTATCGACGCCGCGTAATGCCTCCCCGGCTTTCCTCACCAGCTGGTCCAACGCCGCGTGGATGGTGGTGATTTCTTCCCCACCGTAGAGCGGGAAGTTAAGGTCGTAGTAATCGTCGTAGACATCATTGTCGGCGAAGACACCATCGAACGGGGTGTGCCCGAATCGTTTCACCACCGTCTTGACCCATCGTTCCTGGTACTCGGGCTTCCATACTTCCTGTTGGAAATGCCCCGGGTAGCCTGCCCATTCGATGCGGCGGCGGCTGGAATTAAGGGCAAAGGATCCTAGGTGCTCTGCCTGTCCTGGGGAAATGCCGGAACTGTAGATCGGCCCTTTCTCATAGACCCGCACTGAGGATAAGCACTGGTAGGCCAGTACTATCACGTCGGAATCTAGTTCCTTGAGCGTTTCTGCAGCTTTGAGTTCCCAGGGCTGGATGATGGCCACCCGGAATTTCCCGGCGGCCTCTTGTATTTCCTCGTCAGTCAGGTCGTGGCTGCCGTAGCGGATCCAGGCCAGGCGTGGGCGGTAACGCACTATTCTCCTTTAGATCTCCCTATTTTTGTCTACGGAAATATCCTCCCATAAGCTGGCCGGTACGCACCGTTTCGGGGTTGCGCGTGGTGCCCCAACCAAAGAGTTGGCTGCCCTTCGGGCGGCGAAGGAAACCGCCTTCGCGGACATCGTCTTCACCTCGTGCGAGGTCTGCATTCGGCAAGCTTGCGGGGGTGGACGCGGCACCGAGGCGTCGATAAATGGCGTTGTAGCGGCTCATCACCACGGGCATGAGGAAGGTGCCTTGCAGGCGCACAAGGGCGTTCTCGTACCACTCGCGGTAGGCTTCGCCGGACCCCATGAGGGTTGCGATGCCTTTGGCCAAGCCTTCGGAATCGCCGGGTTCCACGAGGATGCCGCAGGGGCCGACTTCGCCGCCGTCGAGGTCGGGCAGCGGGTCGCGCACAACCTGGTCCATGCCGCCAACGTTGGTGCCCACCACGGGCAGGCCGCAGGCCATGGATTCCAGCACCACGATTGGTTGACCTTCGTTGAAGCTGGCCAGGACGAGGGCGTCGTAATCGTGGATGACTTCGCGCACCTTCACCGTGCCGCGGAAGACCACGCGGTCGCTCACGCCGATTTTCTCTGCGTAGGCCACGCAGCGGCGGTAGTACTCGGGAATGTGGTCGGTGGGACCCAGCACGTCAACAGTGAAGTTGGTGTATCCCATGCGCACCAGGTGCGCGACCGAATCAATGAGTTCAATGATGCCTTTAATGGGCACCACGCGGGCGATGCAGGCGAAACGCCAATTTTGCTTCCGACCACTGACGATGTCGTCCAGTGCTTCACGACGGCGGAGGCGCCCATAGGAAAAATCGTCCCACTCCATGCCGTTGGGCAGCACCTCGGATTTGCTCGGAATACCACCCAGGGCCTCTGCCTCTGTGATGGCCAGGGGATAGAGGTAGGTGATGTGGTCAGCTGACGGGTACAGCCAGGCACCCATTTCAACCCACCAGCGTGTCCAGAAGTACTCCACCGTGTTCTTCGGGAGCTCCAGGTGGCTGGTGCGGGTAATGGGAAGGTCCATGCGGCGGTCCAGCAGAGTGTTCACCGTGTCACGCACATACAAGTTGTGTTCCGTGAGCAGGAAACTGCCGTTATGCTGCCGAGCACCACAGGCGGCAATGACGGAGGCATAGCCTGTGGTGTGGGCGTGGTACACCTTCGCCGGGGGTTGTACGCGGTCCGTAATGGCGAACGCAAGGCTGAAAAAGTCACGGAGCTGCCAGAACAGCGTGCCCACAGACATGTCCTCGGCGTTGCCCACCATCTTGATGGACTGCTGCATCATGGCTTTGGTGGGGAACACCGGCCACAGCCGGTACGAACGGGTCAGGGGGTTGACGGCTTCATCGTACAAATCCCACAAAGGCTGCGGATTATCACGAGTAACCTGGTCAAGCGCGTACATGAGCTTCTTGGCCACTTCATTGGGGCTGTGGCCGTTAAGTTCTGCAGTGGAATCGAAAAGCTTCTGCAATGCCACGCTGGTTTCAGCCATGGAGAGGTAGATCATGTCCACCCACAGCACGTTGCCCGGCACGTCATAGAGGTATTCGGTGGGGGATTCGGAATCCCACGCGATGTGGATGATGCCGAACGTCAGCTCAGGATTGTTCGTGATGATGTCGTGAACCACCGCCGACACACCCCCCTTAAGGAACGGGTAGGTTGATTCGGCGACGATGGCTACGTCCACTTCCTCCAACTCGAAATTTTCGTTGGGGCGGCGGGTTTTTACCATTTCGCGGCTTCCTTCCAGAACAACTCATATGGAGCATCAGCGAAAGCGCCACGGCAACTCCGCAATGCCAGGTAGGTCAGGACAATATCGACGATGATCAGCGAGAAGTACGCGGCCGGAATGGGCAGCGCAATCAAGCCGATGGTCACCACTGCGATGTGAATGGCGGACAGTATCTCCGCAGTGCGGTGCTGTTGTAGCTGGCTGAGTTCGAAAATCAGCAGCATCAACATGAGGAACACAATCGGAGCCAACACCAAGGCCAGTACTTCCGTGTTGTGGTCCATGCCCATGATGGCCGAAATGAGCATCATTCCCAGGCCCAGGCCACTGGCGATCAAGGTCGTAGAGGCCACGGATTGTTCCACGCTGCTGGAAATGCCTCCCGATTGGGTGGACAACTCATTACACGGAGCCTGATCGATCATGGCGCGGATACCCTCCATGGAGCGGGTGAGAATATCCAGCTGGGAGGCGAAGTACACGCCTTGAGCCAACACCATAGGAATTAAAGCAACATAGACCACGAAGATATTGATTTCACCGGCGTAGATCAGTACCAACAGGAATTTATCTGCCCAGAGCACGCCACCATACAGTGCACCACGCAGCAGTTCGCGGGTGATGCGGCTGGGATTAAGCGCACGTGGCTGGAACAACCCAATCAGGGCAGAGTTCAACAGGACCAGGTGGGGGAGCAGCGCAAACACCGGCGCCAAGAACCATAGTTGCGGCATCCAGAACATGAAGGCTGCATAGAACACCCAGGAAAAGAAGATGTAGCCGAAACGCTTGGTCTCTTGCGCCGGGATGATGGCCTGAGAGAACAACATGTTAGTGAACACGCCAACCATGAAAAAGCCGGTCTCGGAGACGCCCCAGCCTTTCACGGACAGCATGACCAGTGCAAAAAGACCCACCACCGGAATGGAGCACAGCAGCAACGGCGGCCACAGTTGGCAGAAGCTGCGGTAAAACAGTGTGGTGTCCCGGCGGTCCACGGTGGCTAGTGGCTCGTAGACGGGCATACTCACCGTGCTGGCAATCCAGGGGACGGTGACAGACACCGCTAACACCACCATGAGTTCACGAGAATTACCAATGCTCTGTGAGTTCAAGGTGCCGCTGATGAACGGGAACACGGACATCAACAGGATCGTCGGGGAGAGGTTGGTGAATAGTTGGAACAACCGTGCGTAGGACTGCCCTTGGTATACCGTCATGTAGACAGCTCCGCCAATGGTGATCGCGCACACAAACAACCCAATAACCGCCAAGAAGGCGGGAGGGTTGGGCGTCATCTCAATGTACGCCCAGGTGACCGGAATCAAAGCAGTGCAGATAGTTAGAACAACCCAACTGATCCAGTGGGGCTGCCCAGATCTAATAACTTTCTGCTGAAAATTATGCTCCGATCCAGGTGCTTGTGTAGTTGATGTCATAGTGCGCTCCGAGAGTCGCTCCAGGGGTGTGGAGCTGGGGAAATAACAAGAGGTAAGTGTGATCAGGGTCAGACCGGTTGTCACGGTAATAATCCTATCGAACGCCGCGCGGACCACGAACCTTCCCGTGCGAAATATCAAAATTTGCGTAGCAATACATGAGTAAAATTTGAGAGCGTTTCGCGAGCAAAAGCCGTTGACCTGCGGTGATCAAAAGTGTTCCTCTCACAGTCTAGTTTAAGGATAATTACACATTAAAATTATTTAATATTGTATGGGTAATCTTCTTGCTAGCGCGGGGGTGAAAACCACCCCCGAAAGTTGAAGAATTTCCTACTGAAGCAGGTGTGTGCGGCTCCTTCGCTGGCGTTGCCACCCTGCGTCGCATGGGCCTTGCGCACATGCCGTCACGTGAGAATACTGGGCCTATGGCTCCTGCACCGTCGCCGCGCCCAGCTATCCATGGTGTTGATGTTGATCCCCATGGACGTTGTTGCCACTACCGGTCATCGGTGGACGTCATTGCGAACCGCTGCGCTACCTGTAATGCCTGGTGGGCTTGTTATCAGTGCCATGAGCAATGTGCCGACCATCCGTTTGGCACTGTCTCTGTTGATGCGGATAACACCATTCTCTGTGGTGTGTGTGGAATCACAATGGGGTATGTGCTCTATGCAAGGACTCACTCATGTCCGCATTGTGGACACGGCTTCAATCCTGGTTGCGCTCTGCATAAAGAGCTGTATTTTCATACCTGATTTCTCTTCAAAAGTCAAGTTGATATAACATTTGCTACGGTTGAGATGTTATAAGAAAGCCCCGCTAGCGTGCGAAAAAGCGCGCAGCGGGCCTCGTCCTGTCATTTGATTTACTATTCCTTAAGGAAATGACATCTCTGCTACTTGGTCAGCGCAGCACACGTTTGCCCAGCTTTCAGTGCCGTCTTCAACGCAGAGGTATAGGTTTCCCGCGCAACCTCGCCAGGGCCTGACACTGGCATGACGCGCTGCGACGAGACAGTGCGTGTTGTTGTGTACTTCAATAAGCCCTCGTCGCCGTGGCGACGCCCCACGCCCGATGCCTTCCAGCCACCCATCGGGGCGTCGATACTGCCCCAGGTGGCAGCGTAACCTTCGTTGATGTTGACGGTGCCTACCTCCAACTGCGAAGCAATCTCCCATGCAGTGTCGGGGTCGGCAAACACGCTGGCGTTCAGGCCATATTCAGAATCGTTAGCGCGTTGAATGGCCTCGCTGATGCTGTCGACTGTCTCCACGTACACCACCGGGCCGAACACCTCCTCGCGGTATAGCTTCGATCGTTTCGCCACGTTCGTCAGCACAGTGGGCGCATAGAAGGCTTCGCCGAGGTCCGGGAGGGCACGTCCGCCAGCGAGAACGGTGGCGCCACGAGTCACGGCGTCGTTAACCATGTCCTCAACGCGCGCGCGGTGCTCGGCGGAAATGAGACTTCCCATGTCCACGTCCCACTCCGGGCCGGGGACCAATCCGCATCGCCTCAATCGCTGCGACGAACCGTTCAAGGAACTCCTGCGCAATCGCCTCATGCACATAGATGCGTTCAATGGATACACACAGTTGCCCCGAGTTGGAAAAACACCCCGAAATAGCACCCTGAACAGCGCGTTCAATATCCGCGTCGTGGGCTACGATCATGGGATTCTTGCCGCCCTAATTCCGCCGAATACCCGATCAGACGCTCACCCGCGATGCTGCCCAAGCGTCGCCCCGTCATCGTTGAACCCGTGAACATCAAATAGTCACATCCCTCAGTGATCGCGCGCCCCACCACGCCGCCCGACCCCGACACCACATGGAACAGATCGCGGGGAATGCCCGACTCGTACAACAGCTCAGCAATCTTCAATGCCGTCAGCGGAGTAAGCGAATCCGGCTTGAGCACCACACCATTGCCCGCCAGCAACGCCGGAATCGCATCGGAGGCCGTCAGTGTCAACGGATAGTTCCACGGTGCGATAATCCCCACCACGCCATGCGGAACATGCTCCTCAACAGTGTGCGTGAGCACCGGTAATGCGCCCTTTTTGCGGCGAGTCCGCAGCATGCGCGGCGCGGCATACGCGTAATGACGCGCGGTGATCGCCACATCCAGCACTTCATCGAACGCACTTGCGCGGTTCTTGCCGGTCTCCGACTGAATCACATCCATGAGTTCCGACTGCCGCTCCAACACCATGTCATGCAGCCGCAACATCACCGCCTTCCGGTGCTGAAGCGACGTCGACACCCACTGTTTTTGGGCATCGCGTGCGGCAGCAAACGCTTTGCGGGTGAAATCGGCGGTGTGCGCGGGGACATCACCAACATGCTCGCCAGTGGCGGGGGAATAAACAGAAATGATGTCACTTGAACTCATACCCTTAAATCTATGGCATCTATTTTCGACTCTGGTGCTGCACAAAGTCTTGGGCGTGCCGTCATGCACTGTTTTTCCTGCAAAACCGATGCAGCAAACGCACACAGCATCGTTGCGACCACGATGCCGGTTCGACATATTCAAGCCTGCGACCAGCAAAAACTCCGGCGGTATATACCCTGCGCGTATCGACGCCGCGAACAACAATACAGGTGATAACGGCACTGTTTCCTGCGCACTAACCAGCAATAATGACATAGCACACCAGCTGCGAACATGTTTTTCCCTATCCTGGAAGCCATGACGTTCACCGAGCATGACAGCGCTGAAGCCGCAGTTGACGCCCTCATTACCATGTACGATGCTGTGGTTGAGCTGGCCGAGGAGGCGCTGGGCAGCGGGAACCACGAGCTTTACCGCGACGTCGTCTACCCGAAGCTCATTGTTGACGTGAAACAATGGCGGCCCATCGACCGCACCGAACCCTACGGGTATGTTGACCATGCTGGGCGATACGCGGCGGTGCTCAGCAGGCCGCGAATGATGCGTACCTACCTGATGGACATGCTTACCCGGCTGGTCACCAACTATCCCTGTGACATCTATACCTGCTACAGCGACATTCAGATCCCGCCCGTGTTCATTGACGGTCTGGAAAACACCCCGCAAAACATTGGTGGCATTGGGGGAGAGACAGGAGGTGGCTCGGGGGACTCGGCAATCCCACAGCCCAGCCTCGACTTCGTTGACGACGGCATTGTCGACAGCGCCTGGGACGCCTTCCACAGTGACGAACTGCCGCTTTTTCACTTCGCGCCGCACCGCTTCGATGTGGCCTGCAAGCGTATCGAACACTACACCGGCATCCCCGCCGACGGCGTGCAACAATTCATCCTGTTCACCAACTACGCCATGCACACCACTGAATTCGTGAAGTACGGACTGGCCGAACTGGTGAAAGGTGACACCCGCTACACGCACATGCTGCTGCCCAATGGCGAAAAAGTTACTGCCAACAACGCTGCAACCTGCGAGTATAACTTAGATAGCCGCTACCAAATGCCGCGCTACGATCTCTGTACAACCGACGGAGATGGCATCACGATCATCAACATTGGCGTCGGTCCATCCAACGCCAAAACCATCACCGACTGCCTTGCCGTCCTCCGCCCCGAATGCTGGGTGATGATCGGACACTGTGCCGGACTCGACGGGCGCATGCGCATCGGTGACCTCATCCTCGGCAACGCTTACCAGCGCCGCGACCACATTCTCGACGACCGCATCGGGGTCAACATCCCCATCCCGGCAGTTCCCGAAGTACAACGCGCCCTCGAAGCCAGCGTTCACGCAGTCTATGGCGAATCCCAAGACCTCATGCGTACTGGTACCGTCCTCTCCACCGACGATCGCAACTGGGAATGGCACACACCCCATGATCTGTGGCGCATCCTCCGTGGTTCCACCGCTGTGGCCGTTGACATGGAAAGCGCCGCGCTAGCCACTAATGGTTACCGCTACCGCATCCCCTACGGGACACTGTTGGCGGTGTCCGACCTGCCACTCCACAACGTACCGAAACTCCCCGCCGCCGCCCAAGCCTTCTACTCCAACTCCAAAGAAGCCCACCTCATGTGCGCCGTTCGCGCAATGGAAACGCTGGCCGCGAACCCCGAGAAACTGCACACCCGCAAGCTTCGGCGCACCATCGGGGAGGTGCCGTTTAGGTAGCTTATCGACGCCCCGGTTAATCCACGCCGTCACCGAAAGTAGCTGTGTCCAGTGGTGGACGGCGTGGGCGCAGCATGGAACCCAACACGATGGCGGCTGCCAGTGCAAAGACCCCGCCTGCGATGAGAACAGCGACGTGGAACCCCGTAAGAAAACTACCCGAAGCAATAAACGTGCCAAGTAGTGCAACACCAAAAACGCTACCTACTTGCCTTGCGGTGTTGATAACGCCACCGGCGACTCCAACATGCTCTGGTGGTGAAGCATTAACAGCAGCCGAGGTTGCTGCTGGCATAGCGAAAGCCATGCCAAATCCCACGCAAAATGTGAGGAGTGCAATCACTGGATAAGGCGTTTCGGGTGATACCGCAATCAGGCTTGAAAAACCGCCTGTGCCAAAGAGCAGTCCTATCAACATTGCTGAATATGGGCCATATTTGGCAGCACACCTCCCACCAAGAGGCGAAGCGATGATAGCCGAGGTTGCTTGAGGTGCTAAGGCAAATCCTGACAACCATGGTGACCAGCCAAGAAAATCTTGGAAGTAGAGGGAAAGGATAAAGAGCTGCCCGAAAAAGCTGAAGTTCAGGCAAAAGCCAACGAACGCTGCAATACTGAAGGTTTCTTCCCTGAACAGTGCGAGTGGGAGCATGGGGTCGGGTGTTGTTGATTCAATTGTGAAGAAGCATGCGGTTAGGATTATCCCGCTTATGATCCACGCGATATAAGTGACGTCCCACCCGTGCTCTCCCCATGCGATGACCACATACGTGATTGAGGATAAGCTCACTATCGCGGTGACTTGCCCCCATAGATCGAATCGCTTAACGGCGCTGGCCTTCTGTACAGGTATAACGCCGATGACCAGCATTATGAGGGCTGTGATGATCGGTATGTTGATCCAAAATGCCGCATTCCAGTCTATTGCTGAGACCAGCATGCCACCCACAATAGGTCCAAGTGCTGCTGCGATTCCTCCAGCTGCGCCCCACAAGCCAATTACTTTTGTTCGTTGTGCATGATCAGAGTACATTTCCGCAATCAAGGCGAGCGAGCTTGGAACGACCATGGCCGCTCCAATGCCTTGAAAAGCGCGAAAAATAATCAGCGCCCACATTGATGTGGAAAGCGCGCACAGGAAAGAAAATATGGCAAATGTAGCAAGTCCTGCGAGGTAGACGTGTCGAGCTCCCAGGCGATCACAAGCAGTACCTGATGTTAAAAGCAAAGCGGCAAATGAGAGCGTATAGGAATCAACCACCCACTGTAGAGACGAGGTTGTGCCACCAAGGTCTTTGCCGATGTAGGGAAGCGACACGTTGACAATGGTCGTGTCGAGCATAACTACGAAGAAGCCGCATAACACTGTGCACAGTGCTATGCGCTCATTAAGGTGTCGCATGATTGCCTTACGTGATAACTGTAAGCTGTGGTCGAGGGTATGAATGTGACCATAGAACCGTTTTGGTTCGATGTGGGGCGAACAAAGTGGTCGCTAGAGTGGTTGTTAATGAATACGCGTTATTTTTCCGAGGCAGTTCCGGATGTTTCTGTCCTCTGCGATGTGCTATCCGACCAGTCGCGTGCAGCAATGTGTGCAGCGCTCATGAGTGGCACTGCCTGGACTGTTGGCGAACTTGGGCATTATGCAGGCGTATCGCGATCCACGGCAACGGAACACGTGAATAAGCTGGTTAAGGTCGATATTGCGCATGACATTCGGCAGGGACGCCATCGTTATGTCACGCTTGCTGGCAGCCATGTTGCGGAAGTGATCGAGGCTCTTGGTGTATTGTCGTCCGATCTACTGCCAACACCTCAAAGCCTGAATGCACATCGAACTACTAAGGCCCTAGCGGATGCACGTACCTGCTATTCCCATCTCGCTGGAAGACTTGGGGTTAGTCTTTGCACCCATTTCATTGAGCAGGGGTTCATTGCGCCGGATTGGGCAGTCACTACTGACGGCGTGCATTTCTTCCATTCCTGGGGAATCGATGGTTCCAAACAGCTTATAACGAAGGCTTGTCTTGACTGTACAGAGCGCCAGTTTCACGTTGGTGGTGCACTGGGCACGTACGTGTGTCAGCAATTCTTTGCTCGCCAGTGGATAACGCGGGTAAAGGGGACTCGCGCTGTCAAGCTCACTCCAGCGGGCACCACGATGTTGAACGATCTGGGCATATCCCTCGACTAGCTAGCATCACCTGCGTTTTTTCGACACCGTGGGGTCCCCAGGAATCCAGAAACGCCAATGGGGTTCGGTGTTTTTGCTGATACCGATGCGCGGCCCGGTCATGTAGTCCACGGGTTCATCGGGGCTGACTAAAAGAAAACCAGCCTCCGCATCAGTTGGGTCCTGCGAGATGGGGGAGTGGTTGTGCTCAATGAGTAATCCGAGTGCTTTCCCGAGGTTGCCTGGACCTTGAGCGAGTCGGGAGTGCGGGTGGACGTCGCCGCGCCTGGCCTGCGCGACGTCGCTACCAGCAACAATGGCACCTGCTCGCAGAAGCACTCCGCCTGCGGTGCCGTCGGGCCAGCACACAATGTTGCCTGCTTTGTGGATGCCATAGGGAGTTGTAAACGTAGAGGCATCCGGGAGGTCCGAACATAGCGGCGTTGCGGGCGGTTTTGCCTCGATAAGCGTGGGAGGCTTCGTCATTCGCACCGAGGTAAGCTTCCACCTCCGTGATACGGAGGCTGACCTCGCCGATGGTGAGCACGCACCCGAGTAGCTGTGGGGCGACAACGTCGGGGGCGTCGGCGAAGTTGATCATGTGGCGAGTGTACTGGACAACCCGGTGTCGTGGATGGAGCGTGTAGGATAGTGGCAATTTGATCAAACTATGGAGGTTTCTATGTCGTTAACTGTTGCAGAGGCGATTGCATCCCGGCGGGCCACACGCAAATTTGAGGATAAGGACATTCCAGCTGAGGTGCTGGATCGCGTCGTGTCTCATGCCCTGGAGGCACCGAGTTCTTTCAATCTTCAGCTTCGTGATCTCGTAGTGATCCGTGATCCAGAGGTAAAGCAGGCGTTGTTTGAGGCATCCGGTCAACGGCAATTTGTCGACGCCCCGGTGGTACTGGTCACCGTTGCCCGTGCGGAAACCTTCCCTAAGGATGCGGAAGAGATTCTAGGGGCAGAGCGTAAGGCTGTGGTTGCGCAGTGGCGGGATCCAAAAACTCCGGCTGAACTGCGTGAGGCTGGTATGAAGGACGCGATGCTTGTTGCTGGGTTTGCGTTGCTTGCCGCGCAGGCTGAGGGCTTGGCTACCAGCCCGACAACAGGGTGGGATGAAGAAAAGGTGAAAGAGGCTATTGGTCTGGGTGGTCGTGATGACCGTGCCATTGGGCTTGTCACTGCTGTGGGGTATCCGGCTGAGTTTCCTGCACATCCAGGTCGCGCTGCCGATAGGCTCGTGATTGACAGGTACTGATCACACACTGGGATTATGATTGCAGCGGGATACTGCTTCATTTAGCCTTGGTGCTATGACTGCGTATCTTTTCGATCTGTATGGTGTCCTGCTGAAAGTCCAAGAGGAGGGGGCGCTGCGCGATATTGAAAGAGCGGTGGGGGCGGGTCCAGAGATATGGGAGACGTACTGGGAGTTCCGCTATGACTTGGATGCGGGGCTTATCACCGAGCAGGAGTATTGGGAGAAGTTTCGTCAGGCCCTCAACCTACCGCCGTTTGATGTGGATGCTGTGATCGACGTGGATTACAGCGGCTGGGTGGTTCCCGATGAGGAGATGATTGCATACGTTACTGGCCTGGTCGAGCAGGGGGAGCGCGTGGGCTTGTTGTCGAATATTCCGCGCGGCCTGGCGGAGCGTGTGTTGAAGGAGCATACGTGGCTGGACAGGTTTGCTGCGGTGACGCTCTCGTGCGATCTGGGGGTGGCTAAGCCGCAGCAAGGTGCGTTCCAGGCAGCGTTGCAGAACTTGGGTTCCACACCCGAGGAGACGGTGTTTTTTGACGATAACCCCGACAATGTCGCTGCTGCCCGTGAGCTGGGGATCACTGGCGTGGTGTTCCGCAACATTGATGATGTGAAGGATGAAGTGGAGAGGAATTCCTAGTTATGAGCATGCAGCCGCTGATTCTGCCGTTTAAGGGCGCTGTGCCGAGGATCCACGAGTCAGCGTGGATCGCCCCGAACGCCACCATCATTGGTGACGTGGTGATTGGCCCCGATTCCAGCGTGTTTTATGGGTGCGTGTTGCGTGGTGATGTGGGCCCGATCCGCATCGGTGCGCGCACTAATATTCAGGATAATTCGACCGTTCATGTGGATGGGGACGCACCCTGCACGATTGGCGACGATGTGACAGTTGGCCACATGGCCCTGCTGCACGGGACCACTGTGCATGACGGCACGTTGGTGGGCATGAAGGCAGCGTTGTTGTCGCATTCGGTGGTGGGGGCGGGGTCGCTTATCGCCGCTGGCGCGATTGTGCTGGAGCACCAGGAGATTCCGGCAAAGTCCCTGGCCGCAGGTGTTCCCGCGAAGGTTCGCCGAGAGTTGAGCGACGAGCAATCCGCCGCATTCATTCCCCATGCCGCACGCTATGTTGTGACGGCCAGCACGCAGGCGGGTATCGACGCCGCGCTCACCCTCGACGAGGTGCGTTTCAGCTAGCCTGCTTCCGGCTAGCTTGCCACCGGGTGCGCGATGCACCGATCGAGGGCGATCGCCCGTGCTGCGGAGCGCATTTCCAGTTCACGCTCGGGGATGAGCCGCAGTTCGATGGTGTCTTTCCCGCTGGTCGAGAGTTTTTGTCCCACATGGGAGCGGAGGTCTTGGTCACGCACAAAGCTGGCACCGGCAAGGATGATGCGCTGGATGTTGGCTTCGTGCACCACGGGAGTCGCGGCGTCGATAAGCGCCTGAACCGTGGTTGGTTGCGTGCTTTTGATGGGGGCGGCCACGCCATCAACAATGGTGGCGGCGCTGAAGGTGTCGTCGGCAACCAGGACGAGCGTGGGTGGCACGGGTCCGGTGGGGGCGGAGAAAAGTTCCGCTGCGGCGAGTGAGGTGGCGATGTCTGCGACGCTGACGGGTGCACCGAATTCCGTGAGGAGTTTTTCGGTGCAGTTGATGGTGCCCCAGCCGGGCAGTGGCATGGTGACGGTGCCTTGGTCGTCAACGGTGCCGATGGTGGAAATGCCTATGTTGGCGATGGGCAGTCCCAGCGAAGATCCAGTGAGATGGATTGAGGTACTAATGTGCTCCCATAGTTTTTCCGGCGTGGTTCGTGAAAGCGTATAGGGCACTTGACGGTGCCGTACTGTGCGACCTTTGGTGTCAAAATAACCGACGAAATATTCGTGAGCAAAAATACTAACTCCGACGTGAAGTCGTGGCGAAGGGGCTAGTTCCACGGGTACGCGCGGCCGACCCGGGCCGGACGAAAAGATGAGATCGGGGCGCTCCTGGACCAGCTGTGCCTGAATAAGTGCTGTGACCGCCCTTGTCACCGTGGGCTGAGAGAATCCTGTACGTGTTACAAGTTCATTACGGGTGGTTAATCCGTGGTGTCGTAGGTAATGCAAGCATGCGGCAGCCGGTGTTTCGGGCAGTATGAAGTACGGTGTTGCTGGGGTTGTTGCCAGGGTGCGCATGAAAAAAAGTCTATAAAACATAGACTAGGCCGTCTAGGAAAAACTTAAATTTCCCAGTCTGTGAGATAAGTTCAATAGACCGGATGGTCTATTTTTGGGTCATTGAAATTCTATACCAGAGGAAGACAATACCTATATTAACAGTTAATGTGGAGGTCATGCCGCATTCCCCACACTGTATTGCCTTCTACTGCGGATCTGCAAACGGGCATAATCTGACTTACAAATCTGCTATCTTTGAAATTGTTGAACAATTAGCCGTGAGAAACATTTCCGTCGTTTATGGCGGCGGAAACATCGGTTTGATGGGTGTGCTTGGTGACGCCGCGACAGCACATGGGCTCCACATCACCGGCATCATCCCCCGCAGCCTCGTCGACCGTGAAATTGCTCATCCTGGCCTCACTGAGCTGGAAGTGGTGGACACCATGGCCCAGCGCAAAACCCGAATGGAGCAACTTGCCGACACCTACATAGCCCTTCCTGGTGGAGTGGGGACCCTGGAAGAACTCAGTGAAGTACTTACCCTCCAACAGCTGGGTGAGATTACCGGGCCGATTGTGCTCTACAACATTGACGGTTTCTGGACCCCCTTCGTGTACACCCTCCAGTGCATGTGCGACGCGGGATTTATCAACCCGAAGTACATTGCTACCCTCATTGTGGTGGATAATCCTGATGATCTTTTCGCCGCGTTGGAACAGTGGCACGCGCCCGGTGGGAAATGGGGAGACTGATATACACCGTTTTTCTGGCTGCCGTGCCGCGTGGCGGGTTCCGGCTGTTACTTCTACTGTGGTTTCCCTGAGCGTTTCCCATCGCGGCATCCTGTTACACGGGTAGCATGTCTCATTGTGACTGAACAGCGAACCCCCTCAAAGCTCGACCGCGCCTGTGACACATACGTGCATAACCTGGCGAAACTTTCACCTCTCTCCGCCACCGCCTGGGGCATCCACGGCCGTGACGGCGATATAGAAAACTTCTCACCTGAGTATTATGATTCCCTCGCCGTTGAAGCCCGTACCCTGCTCGCTACAGTGATGGAAGAAGAGGCTGCGGGCGACAACACTCTCGACGACGTGGACAAGGTCACCGCCGCGGTGCTGAAAGACCGCCTAGGGGTGGAACTAGCCAAACACGAACGTGGCGAAAACTACCGTGACCTCAATAACATCGCCTCACCCATCCAATCCATCCGCGACACCCTCAACCTCACTCCCAAACGACATATGCAAAGCCGCCTTGCAGCAGTGCCCGCAGCGCTAGAGGGGTACAAGGAATCCCTTACCCTCGCAGCATCCCAGGGAAACGTCGCGGCGATCCGCCAGATCAACGAAGTGATCACACAATGTATTGACCTGGCCAAAGACGGCTCGATGCTGGAGCGACTGGGCGTCGGCAGGCACGCGCAGGAAGTCCCACAAGCACGGACCGCATTCGGGGAATTCGCGGACTGGCTGAAACAAGAACTCGCACCCCAAGCCCCCACCGACGACGCTGTGGGGCGGGAACGCTACGAGTTGTTTTCCCACGAGTTCGTCGGAGCCCGCGTGGACCTTGATGAAGCCTACGACTGGGGCCTAGAACGCCTGAAGGACATCACCGCCGAACAGGAACGCATCGCTACCGAACTCTACGGCAGCGACGTTGGGGTGAAAGAAGCCATGGAACGCCTCAACAAAGAGGAGCGCTACCAACTCCACGGCACCGACGCCCTCAAAGAATGGATGCAAGGCATCGCAGATAAAGCCATCAGTGATCTAAATGGCACACACTTTGATATTCCCGAACCCGTCAGGACCATCGAATGCCTCATTGACCCCGCAGGAACTGGCGGCATTTTCTACACCCCGCCCACCGATGATTTCTCCCGGCCAGGGCGCATGTGGTGGTCTGTTCCTGCAGGTGAAGAAGTATTTTACACCTGGCAGGAACTCACCACCGTCTACCACGAAGGCGCGCCGGGACACCACCTGCAGTTGGGGTTGGCGCTGACCGAGCGCGACAAGCTCAACCTGTGGCGTCGCGTGGCCTGCTGGAACTCTGGGCATGGTGAAGGGTGGGCTCTGTACGCCGAGCAACTCATGGCCGAGCTGGGGTACCTGGAAGACCCTGGTTTCCGCATGGGGCTTCTCGACGCCCAGCGTTTTCGTGCCGCCCGTGTCGCTCTTGACATCGGCGTGCACTTGGGCAAGAAAACCCCCGATGGACAGGGTGTATGGGACGCCGACTATGCCGGTGAATTCCTGCGTTCGCACACCGCCATGGCGGACGCGAACCTGCGTTTTGAATTAAACCGTTACCTCGGCTGGCCCGGGCAGGCACCCTCGTACGCACTGGGGCAACGCCTCTGGCAAGAGTTGCGTTCCGATGCAACCGAGGCCGGGTTATCCGCTGTGGAATTCCACGCAAAGGCGTTGGCGCAGGGATCCATTCCCATGGAGATTCTCCGGGACGTCGTGATGGGATGACCGCGCATGCCTCGTTAAAGCCGCTTCGGTAGGGTCGGGGGCATGAAACGAACCATCATCCTCACCGGAGCCAGCGACGGCATCGGGGCCGCCGCAGCGAAACGGCTGGCCACGGACAATAACACGTTGATCCTGGTCGGCCGCAACCCAGAGAAAATACGCGCGGTGGCCGACCCTCTAGGTTGCACCTACCTCACCGCCGATTTCGGCGATCTGAGTCAGGTTCGTGACCTCGCGGCCCGCATCAAGGAGAAGGTGCCGCGTATCGACGTCCTGATTAACAACGCAGGCGGTATCTTCGGCGCTGTACGTGAAGAAACCGTGGACGGCTACGAGAAAACCTTCCAAGTTAACCATCTCAGCCCATTCTTGTTGACAAACCTGCTGCTTGATGAGCTTGCGGAAGGTGAAGGGGTGGTGGTGAACACGGCGTCGTTAGGCGCAAAACTGTTCTCCGAGCTTGATATGGACGACCTCAACCTGCAGCATAACTATTCCTCAACCCGAGCGTACGGAAACTCCAAACTTGCCAACATTCTTTTTGCCAAGGAACTCAGCGTGCGATTCGCCGACCGCGGCATTTTCGGGGTGTCGTACCATCCCGGTTCCATTGGGTCGAACATCGGCACAGGCACCACGGGCCTTGCGGCGCGGTTCTACAGCAGCCGACTACTCAAGCCCTTCCTGCGTTCCACCAACTATGGAGCAGACCGCATGGTGTACCTGGTTAACGGACGATTGGGTGTTGATTTCATTCCCGGTGGCTACTACCAGAATGATCGCCCGGCCAAAAGCGCGCCGCTTGCTGCCGACCCCAATGCTGCCAGCGAACTGTGGGAAAAATCCGCAGAGATGGTAGGGGTGTTGGTTTAGGCGCTGGTGCGTCGATAATCTCCCGGATTGAAGCCCAGAACCTGCCGAAAATCCGCGTTGAGATGCGCATGGTCGGCATACCTCAGGTCCGCTGCTATCTGCGCGATGGTTGTGTGCGTGTCCTCACGTAGCCGCTGGGCTGCCTCCTGAAGGCGATACCTGCGGATCATTGCCACCGGCGAAACCCCCACATACCTTTTGGCCAGGCGTTGCACACTCCGCACCGACACATGAAGCTGCTCCGCGACCTGCTCCACCCGCACGATACCCCGGTCGCCAGCAATAATGTCTTCCATGCGGTTAGCGAGCTGCCCGCCTTCATCAACGTCGGCGGCGCGTTCGCGCATCCACTGCGCATACGTATCGACGGCCGCGTCAGCATCATGTGGCATGGACGATACAACGCTGCGGTGGAGTGCGGGGGCATCGATACGCAACGTGGTGCCGCACGTCATGCCAGGGCGAAGTGCGCCAGTACCCGCAGGTCTGAGCAGCGCGCCTATTGCCCAGCCGCTACCACGAAGCTTGCGTGTGGATAGCTTCGTGGTGGGGCCGTGCAGAGCTATCATTGATGGTTCAATGACCAGGTTTGTTGCGGGAAAAGGCAACACTTTTTGAGTTGAGACTTCACCCGGTGGAAGATTCCAGCGTGGTATCCAGAACCAGCGGATCATGTGCGTCAGATCAGCGGGGGCGGGGCGACGCTCAAAACGCGGTAGGTGATGCGGGTACAGAATTCCACGGCTATCGGAGAGGGCTGGCATGGCTGTCGCGAATCTTCAAGAATAAGGGGTCGAGCGTGCTCATACGGTTATTGTATGGAAAAAAACACCATGGCGCGACAGGCGCGCATACTACCAACGGAATCCCGCACGGCTCAACCAGCCTGACACCATTTCTCACCATCCCACATGCGAGGGAGGCCATTGCATTCTATGAATCAGTGTTCGGGGTTCGGATCGTGAGCATCGTTGAGGCAAACGGCGCAGTGATGCATGCGGAACTGGACTTTGGGAAGGAAAACTCCAGGTTGCCGACCCCAACCCCCAGTACCACACCGTGGCACCGCCTGCGGGCGAGGATCACTGCTATTCTCTAGCGCTCTACTGCCCAGACGTGGACAATGTGGTCAACCGTGCTGTTGATCATGGTGCGACTATTCGCGAACCATTGACAACCTTTGTCTCGGGTGACCGGTACGCTTCCATGTGCGACCCTTCGGCGTTCGGTGGACCATCCTCACCAGGGTGGAAGACCTCAGCGAAGAAAGCGCGCGCCGCGTTAACGAATGGGCGGCGGAACAAGGATAGTTTTACAGTGTAGAGTGTAAAAATTTGCAGTGTGATTTACACTGTTGCAGTGTAAAAGTGCTGTTCGGGGATTTTTGCACTCCACAGTGTAAAAAGTTTGCAGTGTAGAGTGTAAATTTGTAGTCTTACAGTGTGGGTTGGTCAAAGGAAGAGGTGCTCCAGATCATTGAGCACCTGCGTAGCCACCGTGGCGATAACGCTACTGTTGAAGTGAAAAAAAGGCAGCTGGGGGATTGCCGAAAAACCTGCCAGAAACGCTGTGTGCTTTCGCCAACATGCCTGAAGGTGGAACGATCATCTTAGGTGTTGATGAGAAGGCGGACTTTGAGCTGGTTGGCGTGCCCAATGCCGCAGAGATTGAAGCCGGGATTGTGAGTCAAGCCCGAAACCTGGTTGAGCCAGCGCCCTGGGTGGACACAGAGACCGTGACCATTGACGATAAAAGCATTGTGGTGTGCTCGGTGGCCAATGTGTCTTTGATGCACAAGCCAGCACTGTACAAGGGGAAAGCGTACCTTCGCCAAGCTGACGGTGACTACGTGATGAACGACAGTGATCTCCGCATGCTTGAAGTTGCGAAGCTTGGAGCAAACGAACGAACACACTACGACGAGACACCAATCCCAGGAACATCTGTGGCTGACCTCGATGAAGATCTTCTACGAGAGTTTATTGTGAACTCCCGCAAGAGCAGTAGAAGGCTTGCGCGGGTACATGATGACACTGAACTTTTACGACTGACAAGAATCATTACCAGCGATGGAGAGCTGACCCTTGCTGGTTTGTATGCACTTGGCAACTATCCGCAAGGCCCGGAGCCAGGACTGCAGGTCACGGCTGCAGTGCGATTGCCTCGCGATGGATCACGGCAGCGAACACGTAATCTGACGCATTTCGATGGTCCATTACCAGTGCTTCTGCATGATGCCATGGCTTGGGTGGAACAAAATATATCAACAGTGCGTGTTTACCTGGATAACGGGCACATGACTGATCTTGCTGAGCTTCCGCTCAACGCGATTCGTGAAATCATTGCCAACGCCCTTGTACATCGAGACCTTGGCCCCAACACCCTGGGGGCTGGAAAGAGTGTTCAGATTCGGTTACTGCCCGATGCGTTGATTATTACCAGCCCCGGTGGTTTGCAGGGAGTATCGATTCGACAGCTTGAAAGTGCAGATATTACGCCAGTGGCAGTAAATCCCCGGTTGTACTACATTGCACGCCAGCTACGTACCCCTGAGGGGTATCCCCATCATTGAAGGTGAAGGTGGCGGAATCCGTGAAGCTATAGAAAGCATGGACGACCGTAACCTGGGAAAACCCATTTTCACGGACAATGGAGTCCATTTCTCTGTGCGGCTTCTACGGCATGGGAATGCTGCTATGGGGTTGGTGCCAGCTAGGGCTACAGAACCGCAACCAGTTACAGACGCCAACACGGAAACGGATGCTCAACTGGACAAATATGGCAAGAATGCGTCAGTTGTTTATGGGGTCATTGACCAGCACGGAAGTATCAACCTGAACGACATAGCCGATGCTACGGCGCTGTCAAAAGGCCAAGTGCGGTATGCGCTGAAAGCCTTGTTGGACAATGGGCTGGTCACTATGGTTGGCACTCAAGGACGACGAGATACTGTCTACAAAGTTTCGCGTTGACGTGTCAGCTCATAAGCAGCCCACCATCCACCACATATGAACTGCCGGTTACGTAACTGGCATCATCGGACAGTAAGAACAATGCCACGGCGGCAGCTTCCTTGGCGTCACCCACTCTCTTAAGCAACACGACGTCGGCAAGTTTCTCCTCGAATTGTGAACGCAGTTCATTAGGAAGCACGGAGCGCAAGTTGCTGGTAATCGGCCCCGGTACCAGGGTATTCACCCGAATATTGCGCGGTGCGAGTTCCGACGCCCAGCTGCGTGCCGCCGCGAGAATAGCGGCCTTGCTGGCGGAATACAGCGCAACCCCCGGCTGCCCCTCGTACACCGCGCTCGATGAGGTAACAAGTACCGACGCCCCGGTATTCAGGAAGGGAGAAAGCGCACCCATCTGCAGCATCGGTGCCACCACATTCACCTGAAACATGTCCTCGATTGTTGCTTTATCTGTCTCCTCCAGCGGTGCGCCAACAGCATAAGCGGCATTCAGCCACAAACCGTCAAGCGAACCCACTTTCTCTACCACGGGGATGAGGCGTTCCAGTGTTTTCCCGTCCGACACGTTGTCTAACACGGCAATCGCATTATCACTCAGTTCAGCAGCCGCAGCCTGAAGACGTTCTTCGGTACGGCCAGTGATAATGACCCGCGCGCCTTCCTCAACGAGACGTCGCGCCCCGGCCAAACCGATTCCGCTGCTACCGCCAGTGATAAGGATGGTCTTATTCTCAAAACGTTGCATGATTTTCCCCTCTGTCTCGCCTGTCGGAAACGCGTCCACCCTACATGTGTTTGTTGCGGAGTGTACACTGCGGCTATCGAGACGAAATGAGGACAAGGACGGAATTTCGACAATGAAGCGCGCTGATATCCACTACGCGAATATTCCTCCCAGCTGGGATGCTGTGAAGTTTACAACTATGCTGCTTTCGGCAACTCCTAGATGGCTGCACATCCTCATGCACCTGCGAGACCGTGTAGTCTCAACAGTAGGTTTTGCGCCACAGCCAAAACCTAATCCTCCGAATCTTAGCGTTCAAGTCGGATCAGCTGCTGGCCCATTCACCTTTTACGACGTTTCCCCTGAAGCGGTAATTGGTGGGAACAACGATAAGCATATCTCATATACCGTCAGGTTTGTCGTTGAATCGTCGCCTAGCAGTACGCATGGCGGAGTAGAGACGCAAGCACGGTCCTATTCGACCTTGGGATCTGCGTATCTGACTGCTATATGGCCGTTTCATAAGCTTGTGGTGCATCGCCTTTTGCAAAACGTTCAGGTCTAGGCTGTTGTAGTGGTATGGATAATTTTCGTATTCCTCCCGCCGCTATTGCCCTCGGCGCTGCTATCGTGCAGCTACCATTTGGTCGAAAGCCAAAGGTACGTTGCTGTCACGGGGTGCGGCACTCGGTCTGGCCTCGGCATCCACACTCATGGGTGCCTCTGCAGTGGCCAAATTCAGGGCTGAAGCTACAACCGTGGACCCCATGAATGTTTCCGCAGCGGCAACTGTTGTGCAATCCGGCCCGTTTCGCCTGACCAGAAACCCCATGTACGTCGGAACGGCTGGAATGCTGTTTGCGCATGCTTTGTGGAGAAAATCGCTGCTTGCTGTTGTGCCTGCCGTGATTTATATTGCCATGATTGATCGATTTCAGATTCCCGCAGAGGAAGCGGTGTTGAAAGAGAAGTTTGGGGCAACATATGAGGATTACGCTCGACGGGTACCCCGGTGGGCTATTAAGGTAACCAGCTCAAATAGACCACAACGCCGATACTGGCAGACCCCATAATTTATCCGCGAAGCGGTACCCTGTGGGGCTGTGCCAAGGACAAAACCGCCAAGGAAGCGGTCTCCCAGTTTGTCTCGAAGATACGTGAGGCCGCGGAATTGATCGGCTTTGTACGTGGCTGAAGCTTTTACTTCAAAAGCATAAATCTCGCCGCTGGAGAGTTCCACGATCACATCCACTTCGATGCCATCGCGATCTCGGTAGTGTGACAGCGTGTAGCGTTTGCTGCTCCATTCCTGTTGCTTCAGAAGTTCCTGCACAACGAATGCTTCCAGCACTCCACCCATGGCCTTTGACGTGACACCAGAGATTTGTTCGGCTGTTAAACCTGCCATGTGCATCGCTAGACCGGAGTCGGAAATCATTGTTTTCTTCCTACCTACCTCGCGCTTTGTTAAATTAGGTGTCCACGGCGGAAGCTGGTCACAAAGATAGATGGAGTCGAGGGCATCCAGGTAGGTTTGGATGCTGCTTTGAGGGATGCCAGCTTGTTCCGACAAGCGAGCTTTTACCAACTCACCTGCCTGGTTAGCTGCAATTAGGGAAGCTAAGGTGGTGATTCGTTGGGTTTGGCTACCTCCAGAAAGCACAGCAGCGTCTCGTTCCAAAACGCGTGAAAGGTACCCGTCGAACCAGCGGAATTGCAGTGGTTCTGGTAGTGCTGAAACGTCGGGAAAGCTACCTGTTGCTAATGCGTGCGCGTAGTCATTTTTTGCCCATGACGAACTAAAGGAAAGAGGATTGAAATCAGCATCATGGATTTTATGAATGAAGTCGTCAGTATGGCTGTGTAACTCTCCTTGGCTAAATCCTCGCAATCGGAGGGTAACTGCTCGCCCGGCCAAGCTATCGGTATCGCCATAGAGTCTCAACAAATTAGCGGAACCGGTGAGAAGAAAACGCCCTGGTCGACGATCTTGATCAACGCTAGCCTTGACTGCGCGTAGCAGTTCGGGAAGAAGCTGTACCTCGTCAATGATGAGTGTTTGCGAGGCGTGGGAGTCTATAAAACCTACCGGGTCTGCAATGAGGGAGTCGCGTACAGACACGTCATCAAGGGAGTAATACTGGGCACCGCGTTGCTTTCCTAAGATCTGCGCCAGAGTGCTCTTTCCTACTTGCCGAGCGCCTTGAATCACGGTGACGGGGAAGTGGTCAAGCAGTTGGTTTCCTAAAGACTCAGTGTTTCTGTGTAGAAGTTCCATGCCACCCATCGTACATACCTTGACCTGCGGAATCTATGCGATTCGTAGAAATGCGGAGGATTTTTCGTAGAAACGCGACACAAAAATCGTAGAAACGCGAAACCAATGTGGGCCGCAACTTGCACCGCAGACGGTGAGGGGAGCGGCGTCGATAAGCGGTGGACTACTTCTGGTTGTTCAGCACATCATCAAGGATTTTGGCTTGGGGAATGCTGAAGTGGTCGTCGCCGTCCATGACGTACTCTTGAACATTGTCGTAGCCACGTGAGCGGTACCAGTGTGCGCCGTTGTTGGCTGCGTTCAGGGCGTTGAAAGGTTGAGCGCGGATCTTTGCCGTTGTCTTTGCTGCCCACGTACCAGTACAAAGGGCAACCTGGCGTTTAGTGCTGGTGCGGGGTCTGGTTTGTCTGTGGGGGCCCCGCCGCCGCCGATCATAATGGCGCCAGCTGTGATGTTTTCCGGTTCCTGTGCGAGAAGCCCGTAACTGATGAGTTCCGCGCCGCCGGAATACCCCATCCACCACATGTTATGTGTGTCAACATTGTCGTAGTCTTCCCGAAGTTGGGAAATCAGCCCTGAAAGCCATTCGGAGCTTTCACCAATGTTCTCCCACCAGGTGCGTGTGCCTTCATGATCGGGGGTTCGGGGGGCAACAAGAATCATGTTGTGGGATGCCGCAACAGAAGCCATGCAGTTGAGCAGGCCCTCCGGGTGATCGTACTCATAGGCGCCATCGCCATGTAGGCGCATCACCACGCCCACCGGCTTTCGAGAAGTCGACGCCCCGCGCAAACACGTGGTAGCGGCTGCGAATGCCGTGCACGTCAAGGGGTTGGTTCATCTTGATGCTGTTGTCTGGTGCCACTTCACGGTTTTCGCCAGTTTCATCAGTCTCAGGGAGGGGTTCGGGGTTGGAGCGTGGGTCGTCAGCAGGTATGCCGTATTCAGCGCACAAAGAGCCAGTGCGTGTGGCTTGTTGGTTGTGAACAACGCCGTAAATCACCACGGCGATCACGAATAGTAAAAGAGCCACAATGCATGCGATGATGGTTCGCATCAGTGTGCGCTTTGATTTTATCGGCATAACAATAGAGACTAATGCGGTTTGTGTGCCAAGGACAGTAGGGTGTGAATCAGCTGCGGCAACCACCCTGCGATAATCAACACAAATAACAGGCGAATAATCTGGACGGATGCAACAACCGGGCCGGAATTGGCTTCGCCCGCTAGGGCCAGTACGGTTTCCAGCCCGCCAGGAGTTGTGGCTAGATAGGCGTCGAGGTAAGAAACCCCTAGCCACGCATGAAGTAGCCAAGCCATGGCAGCGCAGCCCGTAAGAAGAATTGCAATAAACGCAATGGTGATGGGGAGCTGACGTGCAAAGCTGGTGAGGGCGGTCGTCGATAAACCGCCGCCTGCCATCCAGCCAATGGCGAGGAACGCTGCCACCCGCACCGCATCCGGAGGAAGCAGTGATGTGCCCTCTGGGAGGAGAAAAAGCGCCGTAACCGTGAGAAACAATGGTGCAAGGAATCCAGCGGCGGGGAGGCGGAGGAGCTTTCCTATGGGTTCACCGAGGACAATGATCAGGATCATGACAAGCCAGCTTGTCCACGTGAATGTGCCAGGGTCGGATTGTGCGACGGTGCCTTGTGCGTACAGGCCTAGAAATGGTGTGAGCAGCGGCAAGGTGAACGACACCGCGAGTAAGCGAAGGTATTGGGATAGGGCGACATATCGATAGTCAGCACCAAGCTCCTGCGCCAATACCGGCATGATGGACGCGCCACCCGCCAGCAGCGACAAGATTCCTGTTTCTGGGGAGATGTCGCCCCTGCGTGTTCGTGCAAGGATTAATCCACCCGCACAACTCATGGCCAGCGTCACAGCCGCGACCATGAGACCAGGAAAAATAAAATGCGCCAGCTGCTGTGGTGGAGTTGTGGTCAACGGAACCGCTGCGACCATGGCAATCAGCGCCTTGGCAAATGTTGTTGCCTCCGAGCGCACCACCAGTTCACGGCGAGTCAACAACGCACAACCACCGGCGCAGAGAATTGCTGCGAGAATCCATGCTGCGGGAACATTCCACCTATCAAAAAGAAACCCCACAACAATGCTCAGCGGAAGAACCGCGAGCCAACGTTTGTCAAAAGTGCGGAGTTGAGGCACCGCTTCAGTGTAAAGGCGCGGCGCGGTTCGTGCCTAAAACTGTGTGCGCCAAAACCCAAGTACCCTGAAACATATGACCGAATTTAAAGACATGCTGCTCCCACCACCGGTTTTGCTGCCAGAAGACACCAACACCAATGCGCTTACCCACCCTGAAAGCCCGCTCGCCTGGGCGATTCTAGCTGAGCAGGCGCTGGAGGGTGCCAGTACAAACAGCACGACTGACCAGCAGAAACTGCAAGCATATGCGTTTGCGCGCACTGGTTATCATCGCGGCTTGGACCGGCTGAGGGCACACGGGTGGAAGGGGTTCGGCCCTGTGCCCTGGTCGCATGAACCGAATCATGGGGTGCTGCGCGCCATTGCTGCGTTGGCGTTGGCTGCGCAACTCATCGGTGAGGATAGTGAATACGAACGCTGCCGGGCGTTGCTCACAGACGCGGATTCCTCATGCGTTGAGGTTTTACTGCCGTAGGATAAGCCGGGCAGGCGAATGATTTAGCGTTTTCCCCGCCCCTTGACTCGTCCCGTCGCCTCCGCAGACCACGGATCCTCCGGCCATGGATGCTTGGGGATAGCGGCCACGCATGTCCGCGCGGACCTGGGAATACGGCCCGGACCAGAAACTGGCAAGATCATCAGTCACGGCCAGCGGCCTACCAGCGGGGGAGAGCAAGTGGAACAGCACCCGCTGCCCGCACAACGTAGGGGATTCAGCGAGGCCAAAACATTCCTGAAGTTTTACGCTCACCACCGGTCTGCCGGTGCTGTAATCCACAAAGACATGACGGCTACTTGGGACAGTGAGCTGCGAGGGAGCATACTCATCAAACGATGCCGCCTCCGGCCACGGCACAAGCCTGCGCAGCGCTGGAAGCATATCTACCTGCGATAATGGCGTTCCCTGGGCAATGTCCTGAATCTCTGGGGCAAGCCAGTCGCCCAGCATGGAATTCAACGCGGCATCGGACACATCTGGCCACGGTTCCCCGCGCTGCGCACGCACAAACGCCAAACGATTCCGCAGTTCTGTGGCCGCTTGCGACCAAGGAAACAACGACACATCCAAGCCAGCTGCCAACGCCTCTGCAGCCTGCTCTGGCGGCACAGCAACAGGCGTGGATGATAACTCAATTTTCCCAGCTCTGCGAACTTTTCTGCCGCGAATCCGGCCATTCACAAGTGACGCCTCCACGGTCTCCGAAACCCCAATCAACGACAGCGCTTCGTCTTCCGAGAGGTGGGCCGCGGCATGAATGTACACCCGCTCACCTGCGGAGGATAACGACGCCACCGCCAACCACTCAGCACCAGCAAACGTATTATCACGCGTCACGGCTCGAGTGCCGCTAGCCAGCAGAAACTCATTCTCACCCACTCGCTTGGCAATGAACTCAGGGTACGCAAGGCCCGTTACCACGCCAGGGGAATCATCGTAGGAACCCGAGGAAGTTACCAAAGAATGCAACCGCTGCGCTTCGGCCTTATTCGGCGTGAGCCGGGCACTGTCCCCATGCGGATCATCCGCAAGACACGCCACAATGCCTGCGGCGCGCCGGGTACCTGTGAGTAGTAGTGCTCGCCCAAGCCTGGGATCACAAGGAATGGACGCCAGACGACGTCCAAAGTTGGTCACCGTTCCCAGAGGAATCCACCGCCCCCAGTTGTTGCAATGTTGCTTGAGCTTGCTGAAACGGTCCGGGAGGAGGGGCGTCGATAAGCGGCAGGTCGGGGCTGCCCCAGCACGCCATGAACAACGCCGCCTGAGTGAGATCAGTGGTGAAAATTTCTGGTGTGGCGTGCGGCGTCATGTGTGCAAACTCGGATTCGGTGTAGCACCGGTAGACGGTGCCCGGACCCTCGCGACCTGCACGACCTGCCCGCTGTTCGGCTGATGACCGCGCGCACCCCACCGTGGCCAGCCCAGATATGCCGCGCGTTGCATCGTGCTGAGGCTGTCTGGCGAGCCCCGAATCCACCACGACCCGGACCCCAGGAACCGTCACTGAGGACTCCGCAATTGACGTAGATACGATGATGCGAGGGGTGCCACGATCGGTCAGGGCGGCATCTTGCTCTCGCGCACTGAGCCTTCCATGCAGGGGAATTGCATTATCAAGCAACTCGCACGCAGCAGTTACCTCGCGGACCCCTGGTACAAACACCAACACCGATTCTCCATGCTTTTCGATGCCTTCCCGAGCCACTCGCGCGACATGCTCTAGGTACTGCTTCTCGACGCCCCGCACACCCAGCCGCTGCGGACCCGGACGGTACAGCACATCAACAGGATGCGTGACAGCGGGAGTGGCAATAATCGGTGCGTTATCAAGCAACTCAGAGTAACGCTGGGCGTCCACAGTTGCAGACATAGCCACGAGATAAAACGGTGAATCAAGCGAATTGCGCAGTTCATGCAGTTCACGCAGCATTCCCAGGGCGAGGTCGGTATCCAGCTGGCGTTCATGGACTTCATCAATGATGACACCGCTGATGCCCTCCAAACCCGGGTCTGTGAGCAGGCGGCGCAGCAACACCCCAGGAGTCACAAACTCCACCGCATCGCCCCGCTGATACTCGCCCCGCACGGCAAAACCCACTAAACGTGCCCGCTGCGGGTCGAGGTGCCGAGCCTCCGTGCCGCCGCCCTTACCGCAACACGACGCGGGGCTGTGACCAGTATTTTCCCCTTAGTGTGATTGTGTAGCGCGGGCGGGATGAGGGTGGTTTTACCCGTGCCCGGCGGAGCCTGAATCACCGCAGTTGTTCGGCTGGCGGTTTGGTTGCCGAGTGCGTGCGACAACTCTGGCAGGCTCGCGGCAACAGGCAGGCCAGCGCCAATACGGTCAAGATCAAAGGGCACGGGGAGTAGTTTAGTGCTTGGATATGTCTCGTATCACCTTCGCCGGATTCCCTACAGCTACAGCGTCGTCTGGAATGCTGCGCGTGACCACGCTGCCCGCTCCAATGACGCTGCGAGCACCAATGCTCACGCCTGGTAGTACGGTGACTCCTGCACCCAACCATGCGTCTTCCCCAATGTGTATGGGTGCGGCCTGTTCCCAGGCATCGCGGCGTCGTTGAACGTCATCAACGGGATGCCCGACGGTAATGAGCTGGCAGTTTGGTCCAATGAGCGCGCGATCACCTATGTGCACTTCAGCGCTATCCAGGATTGTGACGTTGAAATTGATGTACGCACCTTCGCCAACGAATGTATGAATGCCGTAGTCAATTGAAGCAGGCGGAATGAGGAAGCTTGACTCGGGCAAGTTGCCAAAAAGTTGGCCGAGAATGCCTCTGCTGCGGGTGGGGTCGGTGGGACCAAGCTGGTTGAATTCATGAGCAAGCATACTGGCGTTGTGCCGTAGCTCTCTGAGTTCTGGGCCAAACGGCAGGTACCATTCACCGGCCACCATTTTTCGGTGCTCATCGCTGACGTACGTGATGGCATGATTAGTCTGGTTCATCACACCATTGTGCCTTGTCAAAGGCCATGAAGGGGGTGACGGTACCCCCGTATGTCTGGCGCATTGTCTAGGGTGCTGAAGCATGGAGAATCTTGGGGACGATCTGGAAGCTCGGGGGCTTGTGTACAACCCACTGGATGGTCGTGTTCGACCTGAGTGGGCAATGGCAAATGACCAGCTCCGCGACTACTACGACTATGAGTGGGGCGCGCTCGCGACCACCGAGGCTGAGTTTTTTGAGCGCGTGTGCTTGGAGGCCTTGCAGGCCGGCTTATCGTGGAATCTGGTGTTGAGTAAAAGGGAGGCACTGCGTGCTGCTTTCCACAATTTTGATGTGGATGCCGTGGCGGCCATGACCAATGAGGATATTGAGCAGCTTGCCACCAATCCCTCGTTGATCCGCAATCCAAGGAAGCTTAGCGCGTTGGTGAATAATGCCCGCGCTGCCCAGAAACTGCGTGATCAGGGAGGTTTGGTGGATTTTATGACAAGTTTTGCCCCGCCACCGCGTGAACAGCCGCTGGAATCTACCGCAGATATTCCCACGTCCAGCCCCGAATCAGCCGCGTTGGCGCGGGCACTCAAGCAGGCTGGATTCAGCTTTGTCGGACCTACAACCTGCTATGCGCTTATGCAGGCAACCGGGCTTGTCGACGACCGCGTGAAGGGTTCCTCACCGCTCCTTCCGCAGGTAGATTGAAAGCCATGACTAAAAAAATTGCAGTAGTAACCGGTGCGTCCAGTGGAATTGGTAAGGCAACCGCTGTGGCGCTTGCCGCAGATGGGTGGCATGTTGTTGCCGCAGCTCGTCGCGCGGACCGGCTGGAAGAACTAGTAGAAGCTATTAGTGCCACTGGTGGCAGCGCGGAAGCCATTGAACTTGATGTCACGCGTGAGGATTCCGTGGTTGGTTTTGCCAGCCGTGTCCCACACTGTGATCTGCTGGTAAACAACGCTGGTGGTGCCAAAGGGCTTGATTCTGTTGCGGATGCTGATCTTGATGATTGGCAGTGGATGTATGACACCAACGTGCTCGGGACGCTGCGGGTAACCAAGGCATTGTTGGACAAGCTCATCGCATCAGGCGACGGGCAGATAATCAATATTGCGTCGATTGCCGCGCATGTTCCGTACGTGGGCGGTGCCGGGTACAACGCCGCCAAGCACGGGGTTGCTGCCATGACCAGGGTGTTGCGCCTTGAACAGGTTGGGCAGCCACTGCGTATTTGTGAGATTGACCCTGGCCGAGTGAAAACGGAGGAGTTTTCGCTTGTGCGATTCGGCGGTGACGCTGAGCGCGCTGACAAAGTCTACGAAGGCCACCTCAACCTCACCGCCGAGGATATTGCCGAGGCGGTGCGGTGGGTGGCGGCGCTGCCGTCCCACATGAACATCGACAGGATGCAGATTATGCCCCGTGATCAGGTCTAAGCACTATTCATTTTCATGTCCCTAGTTACGTTTGGTGCATTGTTATCAGCGTGGTTTGCGGCTCTTGCCAGCCCCGGTCCTGACATTTCAGTGGTGTTTGAAGTGGGATTCATATGATGGAACCGACAATCTCAAATCCACGGTGAGGTGTACGTATGGAGCAACAGCTGGATCGTGAATCCTTGGAACGCCTTATTCGAATATCGCGAACTTCCCCGGAAACAGCAACGATTACGAACGTTGGCTCGTTTAACGTTGAGGCATTGATGGTGAGTTTTCTTGAAGATGAAGACTCGCTGCACACACTCGCCTGGGAGGGTTAGCCCCAGGTCGTTCATGGGACTCAGAGATTCAGTTGTCGTGATGGAGGGGTTAGCCCCAGGTCGTTCATGGGACTTTGAGATTCCTAGTGATTACGTTGGTGATGAGCAGGTGAACATAGGGGTGTCCTATTCCGTTATCGTCCCTAATCCACGTGTGATCCGAGACATGGTTATCTGAGCTGATGACTGTTCACACACCGCTCGGGAGGTTAGCCCCGAGGCCGCCTGGGCGGACTTTGAGACCTAGTGATTACGTTGTGATGAGCAGAAAATAGGGGTGTTCCATCTCTGTTATCGCCTAATCCACGTGTGATCCGGAGATACGTGGTTATCTGAGCTGATGAAGATGTTCCCTGATTCCCACCGTTTGGCGCACATCCATCAACTTTTTTTCTCAAAACCACCCCCGGTAGGTCATCAACTCGCCGAAATGCATACAGTGGACAGGGAATTTGTTTATCCAGCCATGAAAGGAACAATCATGATCGTCACCACCACCTACAATGTTGAGGGACGGCAGATCTCAGAGTACATCCGCGTTGTTGCTGGTGAAACTGTTTCTGGTATCAACATGTTCAGGGACCTCGCCGCCGGTTTCCGCAACATCGTTGGCGGCCGCAGCCAAGCCTATGAGGAAGAAATGATCAACGCTCGTGAAAATGCGCTGGCGGAGATGGTGCAGCGCGCCATCGAATTGGGGGCTGAAGGTGTCGTTGGCGTTGATATTGACTATGTCACCATGGGTTCGGATAACGGCATGATGATGGTCTCTGCAACGGGGACCGCTGTACGTTTCGCTCCAGCGTACTGATTGTGATGTAGGTGGGTGGTGCGATTCTTCGCATCACCACGGGGGTACAGCATAGACTGCTAGTCATGCAACCTTTCGACGTCTCGATCCGCGATGAGACTATTAAACTTGGGCAGTTCATTAAGCTGGCGAATCTGGTGGAAACCGGTGGACAGGCGAAGGATGCTATCGCGGACAGTCAGGTGACCGTGAACGGTGTGGTGGATACACGCCGCGGTAAGACGTTGCGTGAGGGGGATGTGGTGGGGTTCGGTGGTCAATCTGCTCGGGTGGTGCGTGCCACTGCCGAGGAGTTGGATTATTTTGATGAAGCTACCGCCGATGATGATTTTGACCCTGAAAAGTGGAGGAATATGTAATGCCTGCTTTTATGGCTGAGGGCGGCATGCCCTACTGGATTGACTTGATGACCTCGGACGTTCGTAAGTCGTCGCATTTTTATGGCGAGCTTCTAGGCTGGGACTTTGAGGAATTGTATGTGGGGTACCGCGTGGCGCGCGTGCAGGGACTTCCGGTAGCCGCGATCGTCGATAAGCCGGAGGATTCGCCGCTTCCTGATACGTGGGTCACGTACTTTCTGGCGGATGATATTGAGGCGCTTGTGCAGCGTGTGAAGGACTTGGGTGGGCGTGTACTTGCGGAGCCAACGGATGTGAATTTGGGTCGGATGGCACTGTTGGTGGATACTTCCGGCGGGTTGTTTGGGGCGATTGAGCCGTATTCGGAGGAGGCGTTCATCGCGGCGGGCGAACCAGGGGACTCCGGTGTGGCACGAGCTGACCTGCACGAATCATTACGAGGAAGCTGCGGAGTTTTACCGAGATTTGTTCGATTGGGTGACGCGGTCCACGGAGGCTGGGGGTTTCAGGTACACAACTGCGCTTGTCGACGGCGCGCCGTTCGCCGGTATCTGGGACGCGCAGGGGAGGTTTCCGCGTGAGGTTCCATCGTTCTGGCAGTCGTATGTGGGTGTGAAGAATGTGGATGAGGCCGTGTCGAAGGCAGAGAAGCTGGGCGGTGAGGTTGTGCGCGAGCCGTGGGAGTCGGAGTTTGGACGCATGGCGGTTGTGGCGGATTCCACAGGCGCGACTGTAACCATCGCTGAGGTTGATGAGCCGGTTGTGGAGGGGCATGAATCCGATCCGCTGGAGGGCATCGACCTGAGCCAGTACGGTCTTTAGGTAGCACCAAATCTAGCCAAAAACCCGTCAGCACCTGCACTTCTGCAGCAACACATCGTTTTACGTAGAATATCTCTTGTGATACCCCAGGTCAGAGGGTATTGCTCAAGAGTTGGAAGGATATTGCGCACGTGAAACGGATGCTAGCTAAACATGTGATGGCAGGGGTGGTTGCGGCCTCCCTTGCTACAGGAATGACCCCGGCGTTTGCCGCGGAAAACGTCAACACGTTGGACACCGTCATTTCTGATATGACCAAGGAAAACGACAAAGTCCTCGCCTACAACGGTGAGGTGGGGAAACGCTTCTACGGACCGGGAACCCTCGTGATGGGTACCAACCCGCATGGCGATCAAACACCGGGCTATTACAAGAAAGCCCTGGTGCACCCCGATTTCAAAGATGCTGATGCCTGGAACGCCATGGTGCCGTGGCTGGAAATCTTCACGGCACGCGAAAACCAAGCACGCAACACCAGTGTGGAAATGAGCAACATTAAGCTCTATGTGCTGCGGAAATCCACCGGTAAGTGGCAGGAAGTAAGCGACACGGCTGTTGATGGTAAAGACTTTCCCAAGCATGGGGCCAGTGGCGATGTTCTGACCCCTGATCTACACCCTGAAGGTGACAATAAGGTTGTGACACCCGCCAGTGACATAAACCGTATGTTCCACGGTTGGGGTAGTGAAACAGATACAAGGGAACTGGCTGAGGGTTTTCCCACCACGGATATTAAGGCTGTTTTCGCCACGGTTAACGCCAGGTTGGTGAAAAAAGATGATAAAGGCACAGATGACAGGGATAAGTCGGAGTACCATTTGCAAATGGGGACTGATTACTATCCTGACAAAGGCGTTCGTACCGAAGATGAACGCATCCTGATGAAGGGTGAAGATGGGAAGCCAATGCGCAATAAGGAAGGAAAGCCTATTGGCACCTACTTCCCAGGCGTGGGCGTCAGCCGCGCAAAGCGCGTGACCAATGACTGGCAGGCATTCAACTTCGTCACCATCTGGGACGAGGAAGGCAAGATCACGCAGGATGACAACAATGGTATTTCCATCAAGGAACGTGCCATCTCTGTTGATGAACTCCGCAAAAACCCACCGCCATTGAACTAGTTGGCTAGTTTAAGCGTCGGCCACGGTGAACCGTGTGCCGACGTGCTGGGGGTTTTCCACCTCATCAATCATGGCCACAGCGAAGTTTTCGGCCGATACGGCACCACCGACGGGGGAATCTGTGCCAAGAGTGATGTTGCCGGTGCGTTCACCGGGTGCGATAGCGGGGGAGGGGGAAAGCATGGTCCAGGTGAGATCTGAATTGCGGTATAGGTTCAGAATTTTCCACAAACGCCTGAGCCTCTGCCTTGTATTCCTCGGGGAATTCAGGGCTGTCTACCAGTAGCGAGCCATCTTCACGTTGGAGTGAGCCAGCACCGCCGACAATGAGTACACGACCTTTGACGCCACGATCAATCAGCTTCTTGTGGGCATTAACCAGTGGTTGAGTTGAGCCTCCTGTGCGATCGGGGGAGACGGCGATGATGGTGACATCGGTCTCGGGGGCTTCGATGAGTTTGGCGACGGTATCCGTGTTTCCCAGTTCGACGGCGGTAGCGCGGGCGGCACCATCAACTGGCTTGCCTGAGCGGCTAGCAGCTGTGACGGTGTGTCCGCGTCGGACTGCTTCGTTGACAATGCGGGACCCGACCATGCCGGTACTGCCGATAACGAGGATGTTGCTCATTGTTTTCTCCTTGTGGTGTGAGCCTGTGTTGGTCGTACGGTTCACACCCTAACCATAAAACTTACTTCTGGAAAGTAGGTACTTTATGGTAAGTTCACTTACCGGAAGGTAGTAAGCCAGCTCTGAGGAGTTACATATCATGCAAGATGTGGCAGAAAACACATGGGATCCCTTTGCTCGAGGTTGCCCATCCCGGGATGTGTTGACCAAGATTGGCGATCGCTGGACGGTACTGGTTATTAACGCCCTTGCCCAAGGACCACTGAGATATTCTGAGCTGCACCATCGTGTGGATGGCATTTCTCAGAAAATGCTTTCCCAAACACTGAAAGGACTCACTCACGATGGTTTGGTAGCGCGGCAGGTTTATCCCGAAATTCCGCCACGAGTGGAATATGAACTCACGGCTGCCGGGCTTTCCCTGCTTGAACCGCTTCAGATGCTTGTTAATTGGGCAATTGCCCATATGGATGACATTGTTGCGGCCCGAAAACGTGCGGAAAAATAGTAGACTAGATTTGAACGTGAACTCTAATTATTTTTGCACATGCAAGTAGGAGGAAGCAGGAATATGACATACCCACCATATCCGCAGCAGCCAGGTGGCGATGGCTACCAACATCCCGAAAATGACCATGGCGGCTATGCTAACCCCCAGTATCAACAGCAGCAGTATTCGGGTATGCCAGACCCTGGTGGAACTGCCAATGGAACCGGAAAACTTGACTTTGGTGGAGCCATCAGCTTTGGGTTCAAGGCCGTGTTCCAGCAGCCTGGATTCTGGATTGGCATGACTCTGCTGATGGGGGTGCTTATTGCTCTTATTGGAATAGTCGTGGCCATCATCGTTCCGGGGCCAGTATACGATGTGTCAAATCCAGACGCAGCCCCGACGGTGAGTAGTACGTTACAGCGAATATTCCGTCGATTATCGGTGGTGTATTGGGCGTTTTCGGGATTAATGCTGCGCTGAAATATATCGATAAAGGGTCGGTGTCAGTTTCAGAGGCATTCCAAAATCCCCAGTTTGGTGTTGTTTTTGCAATTCAGATCGTTGCTGGCTTGCTGGGGCTAGGATTGTCACTGGGAGCATTAAGCTCTTCTGCTTTTTTGGCGGTGGCTGTGGTTATTAGTATAGGTTCATTTTTCCTTACGCCATTCTTTATGTTCCTGTACCCTTGCCTTCTCGATGGTCGCGGCTCGGTTGCTGAATGTCTGTCGTTGAGCATTAACTATGGTCGCCGCCACTATTTGATACTTTTGGGCTTCAGTATTGTGATGGGACTCATCTCTGTTGCTGGTTTCCTCCCCTGTGGGTTGGGCCTGATTGTCGTCATGCCAGCAATATTTCTCATGCATGCCAACGCCTATCGCCAGATCAGCGGTGGCTTGGTGCGCAACCTCTAAAACTCTAAAGCCACGCACGTTCGCACACCGTTAGGCCGAGCGTAGAAACTCTGCCGCATCCTGAATGCGTTGACGCGCCACTGCTGGGGTCAGTACATGGTGTTCCGCCATGTACTCCCGCACAGTGGCGCGTTTTTCTGCATCTTCCCAACGTGTAGCCACGTCATCACGAATGCCGTGCTGGATCATTGTCGCAGGCCAGGATTCTGTTGCTGAGGCAATAAATGCATCAGGGGCATACACGGGTCGCGTGAGCAGCAGGGCGTCGATAAGCGGGGCGAGAGAGCAGGCATCCGCCGCTGATTCCGCTGTGCCCCATGCCGTGACGTGCTGTGCCCCCTGCGCGCGGGCGTACTCGATGGCGGAGGCGGCTTTACTGGGGTCGGAGACGTCGATGATGGTGGTGCCGGAGAGGTTTGCTGCGGCGGCGACCTCGGGGCACCAGGCATTATCCAGCGCGAAAGCAGACAAGCCGGGACTCAGGGACACCGCCCAGCGCTGGCGGTCGTTCGGCTGCTGTGGAATGAACATCACCGCAGCTAACTCGGGCAGTTCCTGCACCTCAACGCCCTGAGTGAAAGCCACACCCGGCATGGTGTGATCCACCGCAGCCCCCAGCATGAGCATGGCGGCGTGGGTGAGTCGATCGGGTAGGCGGGCGAGCCAGGCGTCTTTATCCGCAGGTGCGGTGGGCATGGGATGGTGCTCGTGGATGTACCAGCTCAGCTGCTCAAGCTGCTCGGCCTCCGAGAGGTTGCGGTCCTGGCCGCCAACGTGAAAGTCGCGGCCTGTGGAATCGTCATGCACAACATCATTCATGGCGGGCTACCAGATGGTCACTCGATCGTTGGGGGCGATCCACGTTCCGCTTTCAGGATCAACATCAAAGGCATCGTAGAATTCCGCGACGTTGGCGGCGATGATGTTGCAGCGGAACTCGGCGGGGGAGTGCGGGTCCACCGCTAGGTACTGCGTGGCCAGTTCTGGACGGATCTTGGTGCGCCAGATGCGTGCCCAGGAGAGGAAGAGGCGTTGGAGGCCGTTGTATTCCACATCCTGCATGGAAGGGTCGGACCCGGCAATGTCCACCGTCATGCGTTCGGTGGTGGAGAAGTCTTTGCCGTGGTCAGCCAGGTATCGTTTGTACGCCACCACGGCAATACCTAAACCGCCAAGGTCACCAATATTTTCACCTAGGGTGAACTTGCCGTTTACACCCTTGGAATCCGTGTCAGCGAGCACTGCGGGAACTTTGCCATCGAACTGTGTGACAAGTTTTTCCGGTGAGTTCTTCAAAGGCTGTGCGGTCCTTGTCAGACCACCAGGAGTTGAGGTTGCCATCGCCGTCGTACTGGCTGCCTTGGTCATCAAATCCGTGGCCAATTTCGTGGCCAATCACCGCGCCGATAGCGCCGAAGTTAGTGGCTGCATCGGCATCGGGGAATAGAACGGAGGGACGGAGGATGGCTGCGGGGAAGGTCACGTCGTTGAGCACGGGATGGTAGAACGCATTAACGGTTTGCGGGGTGGTCACCCATTCGTCGCGATCTACTGGTTTTGCCCAGTTTCCCAGCTCATAATCGTGTGTAAACGCGGATCCCTGCGCGGGCGTTAGCCACCAGGGAAGCACCAGAGGGGTTGAAGGACAGTCCTTCAAAGCTGCGCCACACCTCTGGGTAACCGATTTTCGCACGGAATTTAGACAGTTTGACCAGCGCTTTTTCTCGGGTTTCCTCCGTCATCCACGGCAGCGCGGAAATGCGCTCTTTGTAGGCGGCGAGTAGGTAATCCACCAGCTCCAGCATGTGGGCTTTATATTCAGGGAGCGAAATGCCGGGCTACGAACTCTTGGCCGATTTCTTCACCCACATGATTTTCCGCCAAGCCTACGCCGCGTTTCCAGCGTTCCCGCTGCTCAGTCGCGCCGGACAGTTTCGTGCCATAAAAATCAAAGTTCGTGCGGGAAATGTCGTCGGTGAGCAGCCCGGCGCGGTTGAGCAGGATGTGCCAGGTGGCCCAGAGTTTCCAATCCTCAAGGCGGTCCTCGGTGAACAGTCTGTCCAGGTGCTGGACGAAGGAGGGCATCATGTTGATGAGTTTCAGCTTTGGCACGCCGCTGGCCAGGAGGATGCTGCGTACCGTCTCAGGCAGGTCGGCGAAGTCAGTGGGGTTGAAGGTTTTCAGGCTGTCGCGGGAGTCCACCACGTCCCAGTGTCCTGCGGCTATGTCTTTTTCTAGCTCGACGATGCGGCGGGCGGCGTCGACGGGGGTGACGCCACCGAGTTGTTCATCATCAAGGAATGCCAGCATGGTGGCGATGTGGTGTTCATAGTCTGCGAGGGTGTCCGCGTGGTCGGGGTCGCGATAATATGCCTCGTCGGGGAGGCCCAACCCGGATTGCGCTAGGTAGAGGACGTTGTTGTCGCCGTCGGAGTCTTTGGTTACGTAGAAGCCTAGGGGAGAACCCACGCCGGTGCGGTCGAGTGCCCCCTAGTGCAGGGCAGGAAATCGGTGATGGTTGGGACGTCGATAAGCGCGAAGTCTTCGGCGAGGGGTGCGGTGCCGGCGGAGTTGATGGCATCGGTGTCCATGAAGGATTGGTAAAGGGTTCCGGCAAGCCCGGTGCTCTCTTCAACGATGGCGCGGACGTCGGCTTCGGCGGTGTCGCGGAGGGCGTGGAAGGTGCCGTCAACGCCACGGTCGTCGGGGATGGTGTGGGTGTCGAGCCAGGGGCCATTTACTAGTCGGTAAAGATCGTGCATGTGCCCACTGTAGCGCCCATGGCTGTAAGGCGCGTCACGTGTTCCTACACCCGTGTGACAACTGTTACGTGTGTGAAAACTGTTGTATGTGTGAAAAATGAGGTACGTTGGTCCGCATGGACTTAAGCACTACCCACACACAAGAATCAGGCCGTCGACTCCGAAGCCGCGGTGTCACGGTGGCCATTATGATGGCCATCACGCTCGCCTTCAGCGTCATTTCCGTGCCCAAAGCCACGGCCCGATGACGCCAACCCCGTTTCCGGCGTTGACGTCGCAGACTGGCAGCATCCTGATGGATCCGACATTGACTGGAAATCCGTGGAAGCTGACGGTCAAAAATTTGCCTTTATCAAGGCAACCGAAGGTCAGGGATACACCAACCCCTACTTCGAGGACGACGTCAAACAGGCCAAGGAAGCAGGGTTGCGTGTGGGTAGCTACCACTTCGCGCGCCCCGGCGAAAGCGCAGCTCTCCAGGCTGCGAACTACGCCAACACCATCCGCACCATGCCGCAACCCTCCCTGCCGCCCGTGTTGGATATTGAAAGCGATGACGGCGTAGGCCCAGAAGAAGTGCAGCGTTGGGTGAAGGAATTTGTCACTGAAGTTGAAGCGCTCACTGGCCGTACCCCCATGATTTACACCTACCGCTACTTCTGGTCAGAGCAAATGGGCGATACCACCGACTTCAAAGACTATCCGCTGTGGCTCGCCGCCTACCAGGACGAAGTACCCACCGAACTGCCAGGTGGCTGGGAGTACATGACCTTCTGGCAGCGTAGCGATAGTGGCAATGTCAATGGCATCACCGGCAACACCGATATGAACCTGTTCAATGGCAGCGAAGCCGAGCTTGACTCCCTGGGCACCGGCAACCAGGTCAAACTCGGCAAGGTTCTGACCCCCAACTTTAAGGCTAGCGACGCCCTCGGATCCTCCAACCTCGGAGCACTCTCCCGAAACAACGGTGAAATCGTCGGAATCATCCTCGCGCTCGCCCTTGGTGCTGTCTCCATTGGCGCGCTTAACGACGCCGCGAGCAGCGCCGGGTTCGACGCCGGTGGTACGAAAACACTCGCTGGTGAAGTGCAGAAACAAATCGACAACAAGACACTTCCCGTTGACGATCTCAAGCGCATGGCCGACAAGAACGAATACAGCATTGGTGACCTCATCATTCTGCTGAGTAACGCCAGCAAATAGTCGCGCTGTTTAAATTTGCTTAGGTTCAAAAAACGTGGCGGGGCCCGCCGGTGGTTTTCGATCAAAGCTTCGTAGTGGATGACTTTTATGAAAGCCCCAGGCAGGGCCCCGTCGTCATGCGCGGCGCTTAGCGGGAGACCTACCCCCATTTGGTTGGGGTTTGGATACGGTGCGCGTGTCGCTGGTGGGCGAGGCGTCGATAAGCTGGACTGTGCTGCGGAGGGGGTGATGCGGCGGAGTAGCGGTCGCGCTGGTGCTCATCTGTAGGGGGTGGAAAATTCCTGAGAAGCTAGCGTTTTTGCGGCATCAAAACGCACATCTGCTGTGGTTGTGGCGTGGGGGTGATAAACGCGGGGCATGGGTGGCTTGAGTGGCAGATGTGATGTTTCTAATTGATCACAATTGCCGAGGTGTCTACATGTAGCGTTTGTTATGACGTAGGGTTGGTGGCAGCTCTGATAAGTACGTAAGATCACGCAACTTTTGCCAGGTATATGGCACTGGTTGCCTCAGCACAAGGCGAGGTTTTATAACAATGAGGATTTGATTTTTTTCATGCATATCAGCAATTTCCGTACGCCGACCCAACGTCGGCACCGTGCTATTGTGTCGGCGCTGATCACAGCAGCCGCACTTGCCATTGCCCCCAACGCTGTAGCGAATGCTCAAGGGGTAGCGGTCAACCCAAACCCGATTCCAGGAATTGATGTTGCCAGTTACCAGCATCCCAACGATAAGAATGAGGATATTGATTGGAAAGCTGTTCATGGCAGCGGTCAAAAGTTTGCTCTGATCAAAGCGACTGAATCGGATTCCTACGAAAACCCCCACTGGAAATACGATGTTGACCAGGCAAGGGCCGCTGGAATGAAAGTTGGGACCTATCACTTTGCTCGGGTGAAGCAAAGTGCAAAGGCCCAAGCTGACGCTTATGCCAAGGTTGTGAAGACTGTCGGTGATGATTCACTCCCACCTGTGCTGGACCTTGAAGTTGCCACTGACAACGCTCAAGATAAAAGCCCACTAGATGCTGCGGGCGTGCAGCGTTGGGTGAAGGAATTTACCACCGAACTGGAAAAGCAAACCGGTCGCCCAACGATGATCTACACCTACCGCTACTTCTGGGCTTGAGGCGATGGGAGATTCCCAAGACTACAAAGGATCATCCGCTGTGGTTTCGCAGCTCCTGACACTGATGTTCCTAAGCAGCTTCCCTGGTGGCTGGAAGCACATGGTCATTTGGCAAAAAGGTCAAGAAAACATCAACGGTATCAAGGGCGATGTTGATATCAACGTGTTCAATGGTACCGAGGATGAACTTAATTCCTTTGCATCATCAGGCAAACCCAAAGAGCAGCCAAAGCCTAAGGAACAGCCAAAAGACAAGGATGCTCCCAAAGATAACAAGGACTCCAAAGATAAGGACGCTTCTAAAGACAAAGACGCGACCAAAGACGATGCATCCAAGAACAAGGATACCTCTAAGGACGACAAGGCCACTACGTCTCAGAATGCGCCGAGTAAGCCGCAGGACAATCCGACGACACAGTCCAATGACTCCACCAGTACTAACCTGGCCCAAGATAAGCAGACAATTGGCCCATCAGGCTCTGTCGATATGTCCTCTGGAGGACTGTCCTCTGGAAACTCTTCCAGTACCCCCGGTAACCCAGCTCGTACCAAGGAATCTGGATCGTCTCACGCCTTTGGCTCCTCCAACCTTCAGGCAATGTCTAAAGGAAACAATGATCTGATCAAGGTTATCCTTGCCCTTGCGGAAGGCAAAGGTTCCTCAGACACGATTGCCCAGGCTGCAACCAGTGCCGGGTTCGATGAGGGTAGCTCACGATCCTTCGCTACTGAAGTGCAAACTCAGGTCGATCACAAGACCCTCCCAGTGAATGATTTGCGGCGCATGTCTGAAAGTGACCACTACGACATCGGCGATCTGACCATTCTGCTCAGGAACTTCAGTGAGCTAAGGGGGTAACAGCTATTGCTGTTTTTGCGTAATCCTGTTTAAATTTGCATAGGCTGTTTTGCTCACGGCAGGGCCCGACCTACGGTTTTCGTCCAAAGCTTCGTAGTGGATGATTTATACGAGAACCACACCATGGTCGGGTCCTTCTGATTGTGGGTGGGTGGATACATGGCGTTTTTGGGGCAGTGCGATAGCCGACCAGTTACCTGACGCGTCCCAGCTCCCCCGCAAATACCGAGAAGAAACCCCCGGAGTCCTTGCCATCAGACAAGAGCTCCGGGGGTCTCTCAGTCAACCAGTCGAAGCCAAGTTTTTAGTCGTTGATCTTCATGCGACCAGGGGTCCATAGTCCAGATCGGTGGATTTCCTGGTAGTCGATGATCGCCTCGGTGGGTGCGACTCCCCGGGAGTTCGTACGCAGGTGGTAGCGCTCAATGGAACCCCAGTCACGTCCCCAGTCATTCCGCAGATAGCTGGGCACCTCGATGGAGGAGTTGATTGCCTCAGCAACGCCGAGCGCGCCACCGCCGTTGTAGTCCTGCCATGGGGACAGCGTGACTTTGCCAGGGTGATCGGGCGCGATGCGGTACTCAGGGATTTCGGTGACACCAGCGTAGTGATCGAATGTGCGCTGGCAGGGGAACTGCAGAGCAACCGACCAGTCCAGTAACCCTGGGTTACTGGATCCGATGACGGTGTTCAGAGATTCCAGGGTGGGTACCCGCGGCGGGGTAAACGCCAGCCATTGCTCCGGGTTGAGGCTGGTGTCGGATGCCACGACACGCACCACGTTAGCGTTGGCCGGGATCTGGTCCATGGGAACACGCAGGTTGCGCCAGGACGGGGCGGGTCCAATGTCGAGCGGTTCGACGCTGCCAGTGTCAGTGACAGTTCCGTCAGGTTGGCGAACACCGTATTCCACGGCAAGTTCCTGTCCGTCTTGGTGCACGCCGCTAATGTCATGGTGTTCGATGCGTCCGGCAGCGGAAACCACCAACAGCGGTGCGTTCTCGTTGCGTTCAGGCAGCTGGTACCAGGCGGTGGTCACTTCGGCGGGGAACTGCGGGCCGTCGGTGTAGGAGCCCAAGACGGGGACCTTGGTGTAATCCAGGCCGAAGGGGAGACGCGCGCGGGAACCGTTGACACCAACGTCACCACGCACACCACCAGAGGTGCCGGTGGACTGTCCGGCGGCGTCACCACTGGAGGTGTCATCGTCGGTGGAACCTGCGATGGATCCAGCTGCTTCCCCGCCCGAGTCGACACCTTCAGCAGAGATGGAGGTGGGCACGTTGTTGGCATCGAAGCCGCGGTTATCGCCAATTTCTAGGGATGATCCTAGTGGTGTTCCGTCAGCAGGGGTGAGGAAGGATTCGTTGGAGTTGGTTTCCAGCATGGCGTCATTGGCCAAGGCGCAGGTATTACCAGTCAGCGCACGCAGGTTGCCAAGCCCCACGGAATAGGCGGGGTACTGCGTGACAAAGCCTTTGGTCAACGACAGCAGGGAGAACACCACCACAACAGCCGAAACCACGGCAATGGGGGCGGCGGCAACACCGGCGAATTTCATTTGGTTGCGTTGACGTTTGGCGTTGAGTTGCTGCACCGTTCCTTCGGTTTCGGCGCGGGCGGTCTGGACGTCGCCAGCAAAAGACTGGATGGCGGCCGCCAGCAGCACAAGCAGTGCGATAACTAGCATTACCGTGGATGCTTCAATGTGCCGGTATTGTATGGATTTATCAAACCAGGGGATGCCAAAGCTTGAAATGTACCACCAGCCGTTGGTGCCGGACAGAGAGAAGGCCAGCACAAACAGGATCACACCGATGAAAGCGTGCGGTTACGTGCGGACCGCATGGCCATGTGTGACACGGCCACCGCAGCGAGCGCTGCCAGCGCGGCACCGATACCCGCGTACACACCGAAGTGGTGAGTCCACTTGGTGGGGGTGAACATCATGAAGAACATGGTGCCGAAGAACACCATCATCAACCGGTTCGACGGGCCTGCGTCGGATCCCGGCACGCTGCGGTTGCGCAGCACAGAAGCCAACACCAACCCCAGGCACAGCAGCATCATCAGCACAGCAAAACGGCGGGTAAACGAGCCGTCCACCGTCTGTTGCATCAGGGTTTGGTAGCGAGCCCATTCCTGGTACCACGACAAAGCCGGGTCCAATAGCGGACCGCACGCGTGTAGATTCGCGCACCGTGGCCAGAGTTTGATCACCAAACACCGCCAGCAAAATAGCCGTTCCCGATGCCAGGAATGGTGCCGTCATGGCCAGCACACCCTCAATTTTCGCGCCTCTCGATGCCTCGGGGCCAGCATCCAGCAGCGGCAACCTGCGGTACACAATCTTGATCAAGCTAGACAATGCCGCAAGCAGCGCCGCGACAGCCATCAAACCAGTCGGGCCGGCACCCAAGGACACCGTTGCAATGATGACGCCTACAGCAGCGGGCAGCAGTCGACGTGTCGCAATGGCGCGCTCCATGCACACCCACGTCAACAGCGCGCCCAACGCAATCACAGGCTCCGGGCGCAGGCCATTGTTGTAGACCATCCAGAAGCCCAGGAATGAAAACGCCGCCGTCCAATGCGCCACCTTGCGCGCATTAATCTTCTCACCCATGCGTGGCAGCACCTCACGGGAAATCACCCACCACGTCAAAATGCCAGCGACAAACTCCGGTAATCGCATCCACACAGAGGCTGTGGAGACGTGAGTTAATAAGGCCAGCAAGTCATAATACGGCGAACCAAACGGGGCTTCAGACACGCCGAACCAGCGGTAATAGTTCGCCATGTAGGTGGCGTGATCGGCCACGCGGGCCATGGTCAGCAGGTAACCATCATCGGAGGTGTTTGCGCCAATGATGTACCAGTAAACCAAGACGACAATCACAATGGCGTCCAACAGCCGAGGCCGGAACCATCCGTCGGGCAGCACTTTCCTGTGGCCTTGGCCATCCAGGCGATCCATCCGCTTCAACGCCCACAGTGATGCCACCAGCATGACCAGGCCACCGTACATGCTCATGTACTTCCAGATACTGGGTGACGATGTAAACCGTGAGTTAATTTCCACCTGAACGTTGAGCCCGGCGTCGATAAGCGATGCCGTGTTGGCCGGTGTGTTGGCGAGTTCAGTGTAAATACCCGTCAACTGCGGGCGCTCGTCCCCCTTCAACTCGCCGCGATACTCTTCACCGCTGCTATCCCGTGCGCCGGGGATGCTCGCGACGGTGGATTCTTCGGTGGAGGAAATCTGCAGCACAGCGCCAGGTGGCAGGGCGTTGATTTGCTCGCGGTTCAGCTCCAGCGGAACCTTGTTACGTACCACAACATCCAAGCCCGACTCGGAGTAGCGAACAAACAGGCCACGGGTGGTGGCATCTTTACTGTCTGCAGGGAGGGTGGACAGCACCATGGACTGGTCAGGATTCATGTCTGCAACGACTGCAGGGGTATCGACGCCTCGATCGACTGCGGCGCGTAGGAAATCAGCGGTGCCGTAATACTGTTCAGCTGATTCTGCTGCGGCCAACTAAACGACGACTGTGTTTGGTTCACCGGCATGAACGGGGTGAGCACAAACAACACGAAGCCGAGAAGACCACTCACAATGGCCAGTCGCTTCACCCACCGGGGCGCGGTTTCTGACGGTTTTTCTGGCATTGGTTCTGACACAGTGCCATATTTTACGTTAGCTGCCATGATTTATACGGGTCACCACCACAAAAGGACCCACCTGGGTCACGTTCCAATGTTCAGGATTATTTAAGAAAACCGCTGGATTAAACCACACACCGCGGAACCGCACATTCGGGTTATTCGGATAAATATCCTCCGCGATGTCGTACATCCAGCCCTTGGACTTATCATCAACGTCACCAGTGAAAATGAAAACATCTGGGGAGCGCCACTGCTTGCCCGACTCATCCAAGGATTCCCGGAACCTGCGGGGATCGGCAAGCGATGTCCAGGACTGCGTTGCCCACTCTTCAATCACATGGTTACGCATGGAAAACTCGCCTAGTGGATTAGCATAATGGCTGGTAAAAGACTGGAAACCATGATACGGGTAGAACGCCATAAAGTTGCGTTCATCCGTCAACACCACTGTTTCCCGTGGAACATACCCATCTTTCTGGATCACGCGATCAATCTCTGCATAATGGGCGCCAGAATCCGCAGGGAAACGGTCAGCGCGTTCGCCATTGCCGTCCGTGTCTGTATAGGCCAAATCAATCGCGTCATGATTACGGTTCGAAATTGTCTGTGCATAGCTCAAACCGCCAAAACCCAGCAGAATCACCATCACCAACGTCACCGTGCGACCACGACTTCGACCCACCAGGCGCGGATACAAGCGGGCAACCCCCACGAGGCGAATCTCCGCCAAGGCCAGCACGCCAGCTGTTGCCAACTGCATGGCAATCAGCGCGTCCAAACGGAAACCAAGCAGGGTATTACCCGTCAACGTGGCAACCATCGAGGCCACAATCCAGCCGTAGAACACCACCAATGCCGCGCCCATGGCGCGCACATCACGATCCACAGCGCGAACCACCAAATACACCAAGCCGCACATGCACAGCGCACCGATGACGCTGAAAGACAACATGGGCATGGGGATCTGTGTGCCCTCATTGGGTAAATAGTGCATGGCGGTAGCACCCGATTGTGGCCTGCCGCGATACACCGCCATGACATAGGGGCCCCACACGATTGCCGCAACAGCAATGGAACCTACGCCAACCGTTAGTAGATGCAGCAGCGGCATCAGCGTGCGGTGTGCGCCCGCAGCCAACACCGCAGCCACGACTACTACGCTGAGGGCAATGGCGGCCGTGTACAGCGTGTACATGGAGGCAGAAGCGCCAAGGAACAAAAATTGCCCCAGCCATCGAATAGACCGAGCCACGAACGGCGCGTCCAGCCACGATCGTTGCGGCGGGAGTGCCCAGGGCGATAATCGCGGCGTAGGGCCCTCCGCCGACATCACCAACACCACGCACACGTTTACCAAAGCAATGCCCGTAGCCACGGGAAGGCTGCCGCACAGCCGTTGCCATACTGGAACCAACATGCAGGCTGCGGCGGAAATCGACACCAGTGCCCATGGCTGGAACGCTTCCCAGCCGGGCAGCCCAATGAGGTTGGCAAAACGGCCGCCCAACCAGAACCAACCAGCTGGGTAGTAGGGTGGCATATCGATGTAACTCATGTCTTTGAGCTGCATCGAATCAGTCATACGTGTGAGGTATTCAGTGCGGAAGCCCTGGTCAACCGTCACGCCGTCCAAATATAATTTGGTGGCAGCCAAGGGATACCTATGGTGGTCACCACGAGGGCGGCAGGGGAGAGGTAGCACACCACATAGGGTCAACCATGAGCGCCACCGTGGGCGCTTCCTAGTAGTGGCATCCGCATCCCGCGATGTTGTTGTACGGGCATCATCGGGGTTGCGGGACGTGTGGGCATCATGCGATTCCGATACGTCAGCTGCAGAGGTGTTGCCCGAATTGTGCTCGTCTCTCAGCCAGAAATACACCAGCACCATAGTCACAATCAGGACGGCAATCGTGCCAGCGTTACCCACGGCGCGCGATACGTAGGAACCGCCAAACGCAGGTAAATGGGTTTGTTTCAACACAAACCAACACAACAAAGTAAAAGACCCCCGCCGAAAGCGGCGGCAACAATGCCCAGCCGTGGTCCAGCCACGGCTCACAATGTCTGTTTCATACGCCTCATGCCGACCTCGGTCCGGGCCTGAAGTGGAGGCCAGCTTCGCCTCATGGCCACGTGATGAGCCAGAGGCGCTGGTAGCTGTATGTGTCATAGCGTCCAGTGTTCCATATTCGCAGTGCTTAACTGTAGATACCGCCGGTGCGGATGTCCCCCGCTCCCCCTGTTGCAAGGAAGCGTAAAAGGGCCGACCAGCCTAAACAAACAGTCTAAACTAGTTGACCCTTTAACTTTAGGATCAGCCTTACGTCCCCAAGGAGGGCTTTAGAAAGGCAGCTTGCGGAAAATCGGACGCGGGATGTGCTGCAGCACTGCCATCACATACTGGAAGGCCGGGTGAACCCAAATGATGTCTTTACGGTCCAAGACGGCCCTGAATACGGCCTCAGCTACCTGCTGGCGGTCCACCGTCAAGGGAGCCTCTTTCACGTCGGCGCTCATCTTTGTGCGTACCTGACCTGGGCGAACCACAAGGACGTGGGCACCACTGCCGCGCAGTGCTTCGCCCAGCTGGGTGTAGAAACCATCGAAACCGGCTTTGGTGGAGCCGTACATGAAGTTCGAGCGGCGTACCTTCACACCAGCAACAGATGACAAAGCGACGATGGTGCCGTGGCCTTGCTCTTTGAACTTCTGCCCCAGCAGCACGCCCACAGACACGGCACCGGTGTAGTTGATCTGCGCGCTTTCAACAGCCTTTTCCTGGTTTTGCCACAGTTCTTCGGCGTCCCCGAGGGTGCCGAAGGCAACGACGGCAAGATCAACATCGCCGTTGGCAAAGGCGGCGTCAATGACCTCAGGGTGTGAATCGGTATCGGCGGCGTCGAAGTCGATAACCTCAACGGCGCTGGCACCTGCCTGCTCTACCTGGCGTACTGCGGCGTCGAGACGCGGGGAATCGAGGCGGGCGGCGAGGGTGACACGGGCGGGGCCGTGGCTGAGAAATTCCTGGACAATGGCGAGTCCAATGTCGGAGGTCCCGCCAAGAAGCAGAATGTTTTGGGCTTTACCCACAGCGTTCAGCATGTTTTTAAGTCCTTTACTTAGTGCAGTTCCAGGCGGCGCGACATGTCAGATGCGAAACGCCGTTCGGGTCGATGGCATTGCGGGTCTTCAGCCAGCCTTCCATGCCGGGGTACATAGCGTGGAAGTCCTCTGCAGAGGTGCGGGATTCTTTGGCCAGATACAGGCGGCCGCCGAACTCCATGACGCGACGATCTAGGTCGTCCAGGAACTCGCCAAGACCAGCCTTAATGGGGAAGTCTACACACACATTCCAACCGGGCATCGGGTAGGACAAGGGAGCGCGGTTGCCCTCGCCGAACAGCTTAAACACGTTCAGAGCGGAGTAGTGACCGGAGCGCTGGATGTCGCGGATAATCTCCTTGAACGGCTCCACGGCCTCGCGGGGAACAACAAACTGGTACTGCAGGAAGCCGCGGGAACCGTAGCCGCGGTTCCACTCGCCAATCAGGTCCAGCGGCTGGTAGAACTGCGTGAGGTTCTGCACCTTGTTCTTATAGGTGCCGGATTTCAGCCACCACAGCTCACCAATGGCGATCATGCTGAGCTTGTTCATGGTGAACGAGGGGAAAATATCTGGAACGGTGACCAGCTGCGGGGCGTTGAACTTCAGCGGGTCTTTTGCCAGCTTCGGGTTGAGTTCTTCCAGCTGGGCGAGGGTGGCCAGGGAGCCGCGGGAAATGGCGGAGCGTCCCAGTTTCGGTTCGGGGGAGATCGCATCGAACCATGCGGACGAGTAGGTGTAGTTCTTTTCAGACCCGTCGGAGTGGAACTCAATGGTCTCATCCAGGGAGCTGGTGAGGTCGCCATCGGCAATGAAGTAAGCGGTTTCGGTGCGGGTCATCTTGATGCGGGCGCGCACAATGATGCCGGTCAGTCCCATGCCGCCGACGGTGGCCCAGAACAATTCACCCTTTCGGGTCGTCGGGGGTGCCTTCCGGTTCGAGGTGGAGAATCCGGCCATCGGCGACCAGCAGATCCATGGAGACCACATGATCGCCGAAGGAACCCGCTGAGTGGTGGTTCTTGCCGTGAATATCCGGCCCGATGGCGCCACCAATGGTCACCTGGCGGGTGCCCGGAAGTACCGGAACCCACAGGCCGTAGGGGAGGGCAGCTTTCATCAGCTGGTCGAGGGTGACGCCGCCTTCTACATCAACAATGGCGGTTTCTGGGTCAATGGAGTGGATGCGGTTAAATGGCTGCATATCCACCACCAGGCCACCGGCGTTTTGGGCGCAGTCGCCGTAGGAACGGCCCATGCCACGTGCGATGACGCCGCGGCGAAGGTGTTCAGGTTTGGAATCGTTCTGCTCTGCAACAAGGCGAACCGCCTCGCAGATGGTCTCCAAGTCGGGGGTGGAAAGAACCTCGGCTGTGGAGGGGGCGGTGCGGCCCCAACCGGTCAAAGATTTGGCTTCTGTGTTGAGGGCTCCGAAGGCACCGCTCGAAGCAACGGTGCTGGACGCGCCCTTATCGCTCGTCATCGCTTTACCAGGCTACTCCCGATTTCGATGCTTAGCCTGGAGTTACACGCCCATGTTTGTTTCCAGACGTTTCGCCTGGGGTAGGGGAATGGGGAAGCGCTGCGTGACGACGCCGCGTCCATCACGGTAAAAGGGCACGTTAAGCGTGGTATTCCTGCTGTAGCTGGCGGTTTTAGGAAAGCCTTATATGTGTGATAATTCCCACGTTCCGAATGTGTGGGTTTATGGTGGTTTTATGTCCGTACGCGAGTGTGCTGATGATTGCTTTTGGGCAGGTAGTGGGGCAGGTAGGTATCACAGATCCATGAGGTCGCGGATCTCCTGCGGCAGTTCCTCCTGTGAGGTGATTTCGGGTCCGTCGTAGTTGTCTAAAATCTCGTAGACGCGCACCCGATCCTTGCTGTCCAGCATGGGGATTTCCTGCGCCATCATGAGGGTCATGGCCGGGCTCATGGGGGTGGTGGTCTTGTCCGCTGCAATGTGGGAGGCGGGTTCTTTCTTTTTAAACAGGCCAAACATGCCCTCTAGGGTACCCCCGTGTCTGTCTTCTCAAGTACTGTGTGGTTCATGAGCACAGAGACCCATGACACATATGCCGGTAACAACGCCCTGTTGGATGACACCCTGCTTAACGACACCCTGCCGTCCCGCATTACCCAGGCCGTCGGTGCCGGACTGTTTATGGCCGTACCAGACTATGTTGACTCGCGGCCGTTGCGCTGGCTGGTCCGCGGAGGTATCGCCGCGGGAACGGTTGGTTTGGTGGCCTACTTTAACTCCATTGACGATGACCCCAACAACGATCCAGCCATCATTATGGATCGCGTCAAGCAGCGCGTTGGTGACCTTGGTTTTGGGGATGGCCCTGAGTCTGATGATGTGATCGGTGATTTTGATTCCCCACTGAAAACCTGGGGGATTCTCGGTGCTGGTGCCATTGGCGTGGCCACTGTGCTGAAAGTTAACGGGGCAGTTAACAAGGTCCTCGCTGGAGGACTGCGCAAGGTTGGTGTTGGTCGCCCCCACACCGCACTCGGCGTGCTCACTGGTTCAGCAGTGTTTGCCTTGAGTGGTCGGGAGCGTTAAATGTACCCCACGGTGTCCGTGGTTGATGTCACCTCCGCTGAGGGGGCCAATGGTGCTCCCGACGGTGAGCAACTCGTCGTTTGGCACGTGCAGACCGCCCCTGATGCTGCGGCGGATGCGCTCAGCGGTGCCTGGATTTTTGGTGACGGTACGGGCCACAGCATCGCACAGGCGGCTGATGTGGTGTCGGGTACCGTGATGCTGCCCACGCCAGGCGCCAGTGATCATGCGGTGCTGGAGCAGCTGGGCGTCGATAAGCGGATCAGCGTGGATGCTGTGATCAAAGCCATGGAGGCCGAGCTCAAGCGCTATAAGGCTGTGGCTACAGAGGCGAAGAAGAACAATCCACAGTTGACGCTTCCGCGTTTTGAAGCAATCCGTACGCCGGACCTGGATGACATTACTGCGGGTTTTCATGGCGAACCGGAGGCGCGTGATGCGTGGGCCTATGCCACGGCGGTGGCTGAACTGGTGGAGCAGTGGAACGCAATAGAATCGCAACGCAAAACCCGCAAATACCTGCAGGAAGAGTTCGGGGCGGATGTTCGGCCGCTGCCTGTGGCCCCCTGAAGCATGATATGTCACTACGCTGGGAACCATGTCCACCTCATTGGCACAAGGCGACGCGTTGGCGGAAGTGATCACTTTCCCCACGACGCGCAGGAAGCCGCGCACCCTAATTTTCCGCGCGGCAGTCGATCAGGCAGACGTGCATCGTCACCTCGGCATCAATGATTCGCTTCCGCTGACGGAGCTTCACCGCGTCCTGTCCATCAGCTTCGGGTTGAGCGAGGAGCAAACCCCGTGGTCGTTCCACAGTGATGATGCGGCCGTGGACGTGCAGGAGTGCGTTCATCAGTACCTGTCCGAGCCTGAGGACCAGCTACTGTACCGCTGGGGTTTATGGACTATCACACTTGAGACCATCGATTCCTACGTGCGGGACGCCGGCACACCTGATGCTTTGTGTATTGGTGGTTCCGGCGCGCTTGGCCACGACACCTTCAATGTTGCGGAGATAAACGCGCAGCTCACCGGCGAAGCCACGATTGAGGCGGTGCTTGACTCTGTTCGGGAACCGGTGCGGGACCTCATCGAGCGTTCCCAGCTTTACGACTTTGTCGCTCTGCTGCAAGCCATGGAACTGACCCGTCCGGCGGTGCTGGAGCCCTCGCTTGTCGACGCCCGCGACACCCTTCCCCTTGAACATGAGGCTGCGGCCCGCGACGCCTTCTGGTCCTGCGTCCTCGCCCTGTCCACGCTTGCCGACGCCGCCGTGGGCGGCAAGATCATTGAGGAAACGATGGCCGCCATAGGCTGGACCAACGATAATGGCGATCCCCTCAGCGCCACCCATATCCGCAGCATGTGCGCGCAGTCCCTGCATAAATTGGCCGAGCTGGGCGCTTATGGGACGCAGGCCCTCGCCCCCGTGGATCGTCTGGATATTTACCGCGCGCTACTCAGGGCGTGAGAAGCGTTCCCGCCAGCCCATGCGTTGCAGACGCAGCCACTCCACAAAACCTTTGGGATCTTTGCGTTGAACTAGGAAGAACCAGCCGAAACGGGCGTATTCCTGGGGAATGAGTCGGCGCATACCGGGCTGGCTCATCAGGAAACCGCGATTGCGGTAGGTGAAGAAACGTTTGTTGGGATTGTCGGGGTATTGGGTGTGCATCCGCCCGCCAAGAATGGGTTTGAACTCGTCAGTCCCATCGGGATGCAGGTAGGCGGTGGAGAGGCAGGTGCCAAATTTCAGCCCAGAGCGGACGAGTCGACGATGGTATTCCACTTCATCGCCGCGAATGAAAAGCCGCAGATCAGGCACCCCAATGCGTTCCATGGCGTAGGCCGAAATGAGGGCACCATTGAACAGTGAGGCGATGCCTTCAAGGAGATCATCCTCCGGGTGGGCGGGGTCGATGAGTTCGTGGCGGTAGCGTCGCCATTCCACACCGCGCCGCAAGGGGAAGGCAAGACGGTCCGGGGTGTTGGCGTTGCATACGACAGGGGATACTTCCTCCAGCTGGTTGCGTTCCGCGCAACGCAGCAGTGTGGCCAGCACTTCAGGGCCTTCGGGGCTGCCATCATCGTCGGCGCACCACACGGCGTCGGCACCGAGGGCGAGGGCATGCAGGAATCCGTAGGCGAAACCTCCGGCACCTCCCAAGGTTGCGTTTCGAGGGCAAGTAGACACCTTTATCTCCGGCGACCTCAACGAGCAGATTCCGGACAGTCGCCTCAGCGCCGTTATCCACAACAATGATCCAGTCCACGGGGTGGCTTTGGGATGCAACAACAGTGAGGGAGGTGCGGAGAAGATCGGCGCGGTTGTGGGTGACGATGACGGCGGCGATGGTCGAGTCGTGGTCAAGCGGCATGACTGCTATTGTCGCACAGGTGACAAGGCAGTGTGGCGTGGCCGGTGTGTTTAGTTTTATTCACGGTAAATGGATAATGCGTGCACGCTATTGAACATAGGATAGGTGCTGAAATTGTGTCCGAAAGCAGGTATCGGTTCAGGTGAGGGGTGAAAAAGGGATGTGGTTAGGCCACAGAGAGACACCCCCAAAAGAAACCAAAGGGGCCCCCATTTAGATGAGTTTCATATGTTCAGATTTATGCTTTTGGGCATGAGATTTTACTTCTTTTCCGCATCTGCCCCTGCGGCCGCGCCTCGCGCGTCGGTCACGAGCCGTCGTGGATTCCTCCGTACCGCCAGTGCTGTTATTGCTGCAACAGCGCTGGCAGGAGGGTTGAGCGCTTGCGTTGTTGATAATTCTGATTCCAATAATTCTTCCTCCAAAAACAGCAGTGGCGATAAAGCTCTGACCGTGTTTGCCACCACGGGTTACATTGGCGATGCGGTGCATAATATTGCCCCCGATGCCGATGTGTCTGTGATGGTTGGACCGGGGGGAGATCCACACACCTACCAGCCCACAACCCAGGATTTGGCCAAGATTCAAGATTCGAGTGTGGTGTTGTGGACTGGACCCGACATGGAAACTCACATGGCGGATGAGCTAGAGGCCCAAAGCGACCGTCAATTTGCGGTATCATCGGCGATTCCCGAGCAGGATTTGTTGCCCTGGCAGGATCATGACGAGCACGGTCATGATCATGACCACGGCAAATACGATCCGCATATTTGGAACAGCACCACGAACTGGAAGTATGTGGTGGATGGCATTGCCAAGAAACTCGGCGAAGTGGATAGCGGCAACGCCGATACTTACAAGAAAAATGCCGAATCCTATAAACAGCAAATTGACGAGGCTGGTAATTATGTGCAAACGAAGATGACGGAGATCCCGCAGGATCGCCGCATTTTGGTCAGCGGGCATGATACTTTTAATTACTTTGGCAAGCAGTTCGGTCTTGACGTGAAGGCCACTGACTTGATCACTTCTGAGTCTGAACTCAGCGCGACTGAGCTCAATGAACTTGCTGATTTTATTGCCCAGCGGAAAGTGCCCACGATTTTCGGGGATAATTCTGCCAACCCGCAGGCCATTAATTCGCTGAAAGAGGCCGTGAAGTCCAAGGGCTGGGACGTGAATGTGTCAACGGATGAGCTTTATGCCGATTCACTCGGCGCTGAAGCCCCAACGGATACCTATGTAGGTGTGATGCGCTACAACGCTGACACGATTCACAAGGCTTTAGTTGATCCTGCCGCGACCCCCAGCACCCGGACCAGCGCCAGCACCTGCACCAGAGCACCCTGCTCCTGAGCACGCCCGCTCCCGAGCAAGCCCCGGCTCCCGCCCCTGCCCCCTAAGCGCCTCTTGAGTAGTATGCCGCAGAAGAAAAAGAGTAAAAGTGCGCTTGCTGTTCGGGATTTGACGGTTAGCTATGGCTCAAATCGGGTGGTTGATGATGTCTCATTTCGAGTCCCGCAGGGGACTGTGATGGGGCTTATCGGCCCGAATGGTGCCGGAAAGTCAACGATCATTAAATCGGTGATTGACCTCATTCCCCTTGAGCGTGGTGATATCCGTTTTTTTGGCGAGCCGCTGTCGCGTAGCCGTCACCGGGTGGCTTATATGCCGCAGGCCGCCGATGTGGATTGGGATTACCCCATCACGGTTGAGCAGGTGGTGGCCATGGGCTTGTACCCTAAGCTGGGCTGGTTTCGCCGCATGTCGGCCGAGGAGAAACGCCTGGTGGCCGCCAATTTGGAGTATGTTGGCATTTCTGATCTGGCTAAGCGCCAGATTTCCGAATTGTCGGGTGGCCAGCGCCGTCGGGTGTTTATGGCCCGTATTTTGACACAGCAACCGGATTTGTATTTGCTGGATGAACCCTTCGCGGGTGTCGACGCCGCGAGTGAACAGGTGATCCGCGATGTTCTGGTTGAACTGCGGGATCAGGGCGCGACAATCCTGATTGTGCACCACAATTTGTCCACCGTTGCGTCGTTGTGCCAACACGTCACCATTGTGAATAAGCGCCTAGTTGCTTCCGGCCCGATTGATAAGGCGTTTACCAAAGAAAAAGTCAATGAGGCATTCGGGCTGGGGTTGGTGTGATGTCGTTCATTGACTTTCTTTCCGAGTTTTCCTACCAGCGCATCATCATCGGCACCACTCTCATCGGTGCTTGCGCCGGGGCGATGGGGGTGTTCCTGTATTTGCGCAGGCAGTCCCTGCTATCGGACGTCATCGGGTCCGCCGCCACCCCCGGCGTCATGGGAATTTTCCTTGCTGTGTCGCTGTCGCCACTGCTTTTCGACGCCCGCTCCATGCCGGTCATCACTATTGGTGCGCTGGTCACGGGGTTGCTGGCGGCGGTCCTGGCGAACCGCATCGCGGCCACCACGCGTATTGGCATCGACACGACTATGGCCGTGGTGATGTCGCTGTTTCTGGGCGGCGGCCTGGTGTTGCTGCAGGTCATTCAACGTAGTCGCATTCGGGGTAAAGGTGGCATGGAGGAGTTGATGTTTGGTAACTCTGCCACCCTCACCAACCTGGATGTGGGCACTATCGCGGTGGTGAGCATCGCCGTGGCTATTGTGATGATGCTGCTGTGGCGGCCCTTTACCATGATGACCTTTGATCAGACACTCAGCCAGGTGTCTGGGCTGCCCCTACGGTGGCTATCACCACTGCTGTTGTCGCTGATTGTACTGGCCGTGGTGATCGGCGTGAAAGCGGTGGGCTTGATCCTCATGATCGCGTTTGCGGTGTTCCCACCCGCCGCAGCCAGGCAATGGTCCAAGACGGTACTTCAGATGGTGCTGTTCTCGGCGGGTATTGGTGGTGTCGCGTCGGTGGTGGGCACCTACATTTCTGTCGCTGTGGGCAAGGTGCCCACTGGACCAGTGATTGTCCTAGTCCTCACCGCTTTCGTGGGTGTGTCCCTGGTAGCGGCTCCTCGGCGTAGTGGCGTGAGGGGAGGGGCACGCGCATGAGTTTTGCCATTTCGGTTGCCTTGTTGGCGGCTGTTGTTGCAGTGACCTGTGCGCTGCCGGGAACGGTGTTGGTGCTGCGTCGACAAGCGATGATGAGTGACGCGATGGCCCACGCGGTGCTTCCGGGCATTGCGGTGGCGGCGTTGTGGTCGGATTCGCCAACCTCGCCGTGGCTGATTGTCGGTGCGACGTTGGGTGGTGTGGTGCTGGTGGCGGGCACGGAATGGCTGCGTGGCCTGGGGCGCTTTACCGAGGATAGTGCCGTTGGCCTGGTGTTTCCCGCGTTTTTTGCTGTGGGTGTGATTATCATTTCCACGCGCGTGCGGCATTCGCCGATTTCTGAGCATTCGGTGTTGATGGGCGATCTGAACATCGCAGCCCTGTCGCACTGGATTGTGGGCAATATCGACCTGGGACCGGTGGATGCGTGGATTGTGGGTTCGGTGGGCCTAGTGACGGGGATTGCGTTGTTTATCGCCCGCCGTCCGCTGTCGATTTCCGCATTTGATCCCGTGTTTGGGCGGTCGATTGGACTGCGCACGAGGCTGCTGCACTACGTGATTATGACGCTGGTCTCGCTCACGGTTGTGGTGGCATTTCACGCCGCCGGTGCGGTGCTGGTGGTGGCACTGATGGTGGTTCCTGCCGCGACGGCGCTGCTGTTCACCCGTTCGCTGGGTTCAACGGTGCTGGTGGCCGTGGTGGTGGCACTGGTGGGGTCGCAGCTGGGTTTCTGGCTGGCCTACCTTATCGACGCCGCGACCTCACCCATGATGGCGCTGCTAGATGGTATTATTTTTCTCGCCGTGTGGTTGGTTACCCGGTTGCGGGCGCGGGCATAGCGGGTCAGTCCTCTGCCCAGATTTTTTCCAGCACGTGCCAGTGGTCGGGGGTCATCATGCTGGCGGGGGTCACGGAGACGGAGTTTGCGCCTGCCTTGGCCACGGCCTGCAGGCTCGTCTCTAGGTCGCGGGGGCTGACGGTCTGGTTGTCGGGGGCCCAGAGTCCGCTAGACATGGTGAAGTTCTCGGAGAATGACTTTTTCAGCTCTTTCGTCACTTCGCCACCGTATGTGGGGGGTTTATTCTCAAGGCCGAAGTAGTTCCACACCACAATACGATCAACGGATTCGAGAAGCATCTTGTAGTTGTGCCCAGATTCGGTGCGGTCGCCTTCAGCGTCGTCCCAAGGGGCACGAACGTTGACATCAAGCTGGGTATCGTCATGGCGGCGCGCTTCGGCTTTGACCTTAGACAACAGCGATGCCAGGGCTTTTGATCTCCACTGCCCGATGGAGGCGTGGGATTCGTTGATGCTGCCGTCGTTGCGTCGCGGCCAGTCTTTGGCGCCTGTGGTGGTGCAGTAGGATTTCAAATCGTCCTCGCCAAACGTGGCGTTGTCGAACATGAGCTCAGTGAGGGCAATGCGGTGTGGTGTGTAGCGGGTACACAGCTCTCCCACAAGATTGACCAGGCGCTCTGCCACCGCCCCCTCAGTGAGTGCCGTCACGCTTGCGAACTCGCTGGATTTTTTGCCAGACGGCGTGGTGCCCGCGAGGTTGGCCTGCTGACTGATCCAATTGGGAAGCAGGGCGTCGATAGTCAGCGTGAGCTGGTAGTCCTTTGGAAGGAACTTCCCCAGCTTATCCAATGCCTCCGCAACATAGTCGGTACCGCTTTCCTGTACCATGTTGGCACTGATTTCTGGAACAGCGGACCATTCGAACGCTAGCCAGTCGGTGCGGCCCACGGCCAGGCTGATGGCATTCACATGGGCTTTTTGCAAGTTAGGGCCATAGTCGGCCCAGCGTGGTGTGGCGGTAACCAGATCCTCAAAACCGAAGTTCATCGAACGTTCTTCGGGAACAACCTTCTTTGCCGCGCAACCTCCCAAGACTGTTGCCGCGGCCGCGGTGGTTGCAGCAATCATGAACTGACGACGGTTCAGCATCCTGCCTCCAGACTCCATAAAGCTAGTTTTGCTTAGCTAAATCCCTCTCAGTCACTTTAGCGTTCGGAACCTGTGTCCGCGCGCCGAGGGCTGTCGCGAGAACGGAAGCAGGTAGGGTACCGCCGCGTGCAAACCCCATGAGCGACGTCGCGAGTCTGGCGAGAGGTACTGCTGATGCAGTGGTTTGGTGGCTATCTGGGGCTTGCCATAATGGGCCGTATGGTACTACCGATACAGCGACGCACACGAATCGATTCCCTTGATGTTGTGCGAGGGATCGCCGTCTGCGGCATTGCCTTTGTGAACATCGCGCCCATCGTGCGCTTTGACAGTTGGGCAGAAAATGCTGTCAGCCACTTTCTTAACCTTTTTGTGCAGCAGCGTTTCTTCCCTATATTTTCGCTGCTCTTCGGAGTTGGCTTTTCGGCATGATGTGGTCCCGTGCCCGCGAACGCTCTCAACGTCCCCGTCTGGTGTTGCTTCGCAGGATTTTGTTTCTGCTTGCGTTGGGTATTCCACATGCGATGGTGAACCCAGGGCGAGGCGTTGCTGCCCTACGCCACTGTGGCGCTGGTGATCCTCCTGCCCGCAACCTGGATCCCACAGCGGTGGCTCGTGCCTGTGACTGCCGGTCTTGGTGCTCTCTCACTGGTTGGTCTTTTGGCTATTGGTGGGGGAAGCGTCATGATTGTTCCATCGCTGCTGCTTCTTGGCTTTGCCTACGCCGTGTCCGGCGAGGTTGAGCACTGTGAAGATGATTTCCGAGTGTTTGTTTTTGCTTGCGCAGTGCTTCTGCCTGCGGTTATTGGGTGCCTGTATTGGCAGCTCCATCCTAGTAGCCCCGAGATGGCACTACAGGCAGAATCGGTAGCAGGTACTGTATTGGCCGCCTTCTATATTGCGGTGATCATGCTGCTCATGCACACCCCGGCGCGGCGCGTATTGACGGCCGTGTTTGCTCCGTTGGGACGCATGGCCTTGACGAACTATGTGTCCGCCACCCTGGTGTTTTACATGGTGAAGTGGTGGGGGAAAGACGCGCTTGGTTTGACGGATGGCACTCTGCGTGACTGGCAAATATTGATGCTAGTGGTGGCGGTTATGCTGATTGTTCAGTCCATCGTGTCAGCATTGTGGCTGCGGCGCTTCAAGCAAGGGCCGCTAGAACAATTATGGCGCTGGGCGACCTGGGGGCAGTGGGGTGTTACTTCGCAGACTGTGGCGAAAATTTCGGCGGCGTCCGGTCAAAGGGAGTAACACTGCGCATGAAAATTTGCTTATCGCCAAGCTCCAAAAACGCCGAATTTCGTGCTTGGAGATAAGCAAATTTTGCAGCTACTCTTCTTCGCCTTTGTCGCGTTTTTCCATGCGTTTCATCAGGCGACGAACGTGGTCGGCGGCACCTTTGCCTTCGTAGGCTTCCACAATGTCATCAACGGTGCCCACTTGGTGGAGGGTGCCGTGGTCAACCCAGATTGCGGTGTCGCAGAGCTGGGCTAGGAAGTCATTGGAGTGTGAGGCGAAGACGAGGATGCCGGAGCGTTTCACCAGTTCTTGGAGTCGGCTTCGGGCTTTGGCCATGAAGGCGGCATCAACGGCACCGAGTCCTTCATCAAGAAGGAGGATTTCGGGTTCGATGGAGGTGACCACACCGAGGGCGAGGCGGATGCGCATGCCGGTTGAGTAGGTGCGCAGCGGCATGGAGAGGTATTCGCCGAGCTCGGAGAATTCGGCGATTTCGTCCATTTTGGCTTTCATCTGTTTGCGGCTTTGTCCGAGGAAAAGCCCGCGGATGATGATGTTTTCGTAGCCGGAGATTTCCGGGTCCATGCCCACACCGAGGTCGAAGACGGGGGCGACGCGTCCGCGAATGTCGGCGGACCCACGAGTGGGTTCGTAGATGCCGGAAAGCAGGCGCAGTAGGGTGGATTTGCCTGCTCCATTGTGGCCGACGAGGCCAACGCGGTCGCCTTCGCGAAGGTGGAGGTTGATGTCTTTGAGGGCTTCGACCACCACGACGTTGTCGGAGTTGCGGCCGATGGCCCCGCCTGCTGCGCCGAGGAAGGCTTTTTTCATGGAGCGCGATTTTGCGTCGAAGATGGGGAAGTCGACGCAGGCGTTGTAGGTATCGATGGAAACCATGGTGTTGTGTTCTCCTATGAGCCTAAACCCAGTAGCTGACGCGGAATCGCCATTGTTTCATGGCGAAGAGGGCGAGGAGTAGCCCGGCAATGGTGAACCCGATGACAACCCACCAGTGGTAGGTCGGCAGTGGCGCTCCGATGAGGGGGGATCGGAAGACTTCCATGTAGTGGTAGAGGGGGTTGAGTTGGGCGATACGTGCTCGCGATGCGACGTCGCCGCCTTGAGCGGTGAGGATGTCGGTCATCCAGACGATGGGGGTGACGTAGAACAACAGCTGGATGAGGGAGTCGAGGAGTGGGGCGACATCGCGATAGCGAGTAGCGATGATACCGAAGAACATGGACACCCACACGCCGTTGATGACCAGGAGTGCGAGTCCGGGGATGGCGAGGAGAAGGTGCCAGCCAAGGGGGCGAGGGAATACGAACATGAGGACGACCCAGATCACCATGTTGTGTGCGAGGAAGAGCGTGTGTTTCCACACGAGGCGGTAGACGTGGACCGACAGTGCCGAGGGCAGCTGCTTAATTAAACCTTCATTATCAATAAAAATTTCAGACCCTTCCTTAATGGAGCCTGAGATAAAGTTCCACATAATTAACCCCACCGTAACGTGCGGTAGAAACTTCTCTACTGGTACCTTAAAAAGGACCGAGTAAAGCAAGCCCAAAGTGGCCGCCATAACACCCGTTGCGATGGTGATCCACAATGGTCCTAGCATTGACCTGCGGTAACGCTGTTTAATGTCTTGCCAACCCAGTTGTAGCCACAGCTCATGCTGCAGGAAACCGCGTACAAGGTCGGACCATGCGGCACGAAAAGTTCGAGACTGGGAAGTGTGAGTTTCAGAGGAATCAACCTGCGTGATACGCGCGAAGGTTTCCTGAGACTCTTTGGGAACTGCTTTATCTGACACAACCACAACCCTAGCTGCCCGGGTGCGTGAAGCGGGATAAGCGGGCATACTAACAACAGGGAAACTTTTTTTGATGAGGAGTGACGCCATGGTTTTTGACGTGGCCCGAGTGCGTGGGCTCTACGTCTCGTTGAGTGACGGTTGGACCTACCTCAACGCGCAAGAGAACGCCCAAGTTCCAGAGAAGGTATCGACGGGCGTGGCCATGGCTTTTCGTACTGCGGCATCAATAGCGATGCTGGAACCGGCCACCGGTTCGCATTCAAAATCGCAGCTGGTTGGCCAGCAGCTGGGAATTTCGCAAGTGGAGGCGGCGCGTCGAGCCATTGCCGACCTTGTTGGGGCTACCCCTGAGCGGGTGGTGCTCGGGCCAAATAAGCAGATGCTTATGCGTTCGCTTGCCGACGCCCTGCGCCCCATCCTCCGCCCCAACACCTCCGTTGTGCTCTGCCGCAGCGACGAACCCACCACCACGCAACACTTCCAAAACTTTGACGCCTCCGTGATGTGGGCCGAACCAGACCTCGGCACCGGCGAACTGCCGGCATGGCAATTCAGCAGACTGGTGTCCGGTTCAACGCGGCTTGTGGTGCTTCCCGCCGCTCACCGTCTCGTGGGCACAATCACACCCGTCTCTGAGATTTCCGATACCGTCCACTCAGCTTCCCGCGCCTGGGTGCTTGTCGACGCCTCGGCTATCGCACCGTATCGCAGCATCGACATGGAGATCATGGGCGCGGACATCATCGCTGTGGAATGCGCCCCTCTTGGCGGGCCCCAAATCGCCGCCTTGGCGTTCCGCGACACCACCATGTTCCCGCGTCTCGCAGCCGTCAATCCCCTCGCACCCCATGATTCCGCCCAAAAGCTAGAACTCGGTGCCCTGCCGATTGGTTTGCTCGGGGGGAGTGGCCCCCGCCATTGAGCACCTTGCCGGCCTGGATGAATACGCACGCGGAACCCGCCGCACTCGACTGACCAGCAGCTTCGCGGATCTGGCACACTACCATTACTTCCTCACGCACCACCTCGTGGAATCCCTACACGGGTTGGGCAATGTGCACCTACTGGGCATTAGTGGCGAGGCTGCCGGACTAGGTGTCACCGCTATCGACCGTGTCCCCCGAGTCACTTTCCTGGTTCCTGGGGTCTCTGCAGAAACGGTTCAGCAACGGCTCATGGCCAATGGAATCGTCACCAGTGTGAGTCCTCACGACCCCCTTCTCGAAGCCATGGGGGCCGGTGAGGCTGGCGGATCAGTCACCGTGGGACTCTCCCCCTTCAACACCACCCACGACATCGACCAGCTCACCCGCGCACTGGCATCCCTGGCCTAAGCCACCTCCAAGATCACCTTGCCCGTGACCGCGCCGGAACCGAGCAGTTCATGTGCGCGGGCGGCGTCGGTAAGCGGGATGGTGGCGTGGATGCGGTGAGTGATGCGGCCGTCGGCAAGCATGGGCCACACGTTCTCCACCGTTTCGGACACGATGCGGGCCTTATCGTCGAGTTTGCGTGCTCGCAGTGCCGTGGCCGAGATTGTGCCGCGTTTGGTGAGCAGGCGGGCGATGTTCAGCTCGCCCTTCACCCCGCCCTGCATGCCAATGATCACCATGTGGCCGTCCATGGCTAATGCGCGCACATTCTTGTCCAGATACTTCGCGCCCATGATGTCCAAAATCACGTCGGCCTTGTTCTTCATGACCTCCGCGAAATCCTCATCCCGATAATTGATCAGAATGTCCGCACCCAACTCCTTGCAGGTCTGAAGCTTCTCCGGCGAACCCGCCGTCACCGCCACCGTGCAACCCAGGGCCTTGCCCAGCTGAATAGCGAACGTGCCAATGCCGCCCGCGCCACCGTGAACCAGCAGCGTCTGGCCCTCATGCAGGCCCGCCAACATCACCAGATTCGACCAGACCGTACACGCCACCTCCACAATGCTCGCAGCCTCCGCGAAGGAATACCCCTCCGGCAACGGCATGAGCTGGCCCTGCGGCACCGCCACGTACTCCGCGTAGCCCCCGCCTGCCAACAAACATGCCACTTGATCGCCACGCTTGTGGCTGGTGGTGCCTGGATCTACCACGGTGCCCGCGCACTCAAGGCCCATGATCTCGCTCGCGCCAGGAGGTGGGGGATAGTGACCGGCAGCCTGCAGGAGGTCGCCACGGTTCACGCCCGTCGCATGAACCTTCACTAGAGCCTCGCCGGGGGCCAGTTGAGGCATGGGTACCTCGGTGAGCGTCAGGGAGGTCTTGTCCTCTGGGTTGCTTAGCGTGATTGCTTTCATCGTGTCCGTCATGACATCGAGAGTAGGCCAAAATGGTGCGGAGTGGGGGTTATCCGCTACAATGCTGAGGGTGCTTGGCATGGATGTTTTTGATCCATCGACTGAGCCTGGGAAGTATGGCAGAGCGGCCGAATGCACTCGCCTTGAAAGCGAGCGTCCCGTGAAACGGACCGGGGGTTCAAATCCCTCTACTTCCGCACAAACACCCCTGGTAGCTAGCTGCCGGGGGTTTGTGTTGTTTAACGTTTCCCACGCCGCCAGCAGCCGCTCCGTCTCCTCGGCTGTGGTCGCCGTGATGCGCAGCCCTTCCGGGAACGCCCGCACCAGCACGCCTGCATCGGCCAGGTGGGCGGCGATTTCCGGGGCGTCGTCACGCGGCACCCACACGAAATTGGCTTGCGACGCCACGCCACCCACCGCCGCAGCGATACGCGCCCGCTCCGCAACAACCTCGTCGGTGTGTTCCAGCAGGGCGTCCGCGGCCGCGAGCGACGCCAGCGCACCTGCCTGCGCCACAGCATTCACCCCGAACGGCAGCGCAACCTTGTTCAGGGCGTCAATAACCTCCGTATTCGCGCTAAACGCGTAGCCCACACGGGCCCCTGCCAGCCCATACGCCTTAGAGAACGTGCGCAGGCCCACCAGGTTCGGAAACGCCTGAAGGTACTCGGTGGACAACGGCGTATCGACGTCGCGGATGTACTCCACGTACGCCTCGTCAAGCGCCACCAACACCTGCGGCGGAACCGCCCGCATGAACTCCTCAAACTCCGCGCGCGTGATGGTCGTGCCCTGTGGGATTATTCGGATTGCACACAAACACCAGCCGCGTGCGGTCGGTGATGGCGTCCAGCATTGCGGGGAGGTCGTGGCGATGATCCTTGGTGAGTGGAACCGGCACAGGGGTGGCCCCGACGACCTGGGCGAAAATCGGGTATGCCTCAAAACTCCGCCACGCAAACACCACCTCATCCCCATCGGTGCAGCTGATCTGGACAAGTTGCTGGCACAACGCCGACGACCCACACCCCACTGCGACATTCTCAAGACCAGGAAGCGAAAGCGCGCTGGCCAATGCCTGCCTGAGCTCCGTGACACCCATATCCGGGTAGCGATTCACAGTCGCCGCCGCATCGGCCATTGCCTGCACTGCCTGAGGCAGCGGCGGATGCGTGGATTCATTACTGGATAGCTTCAGCGCATCAGGCATGCGCGCGCCGGGAACATAAGCGGGAATGGAGTTAAGGTCAGGTCGAATCATAGGCGCCATAATACCGCGTGAACAGTGCTTTTGGTGGCTGCAGGTGTGGGAAGGTAGTATTGCGAATGGTTTCTTTTGAAGCCGCTGGAGGCGTGCCAGAGCGGCCGAATGGGGCTCACTGCTAATGAGTTGTCCTCTTAACGGAGGACCGGAGGTTCAAATCCTCTCGCCTCCGCCACCCTCACAGGGTTAACTGAATATGCGCCCGTAGCTCAACGGATAGAGCATCTGACTACGGATCAGAAGGTTGGGGGTTCGAATCCCTCCGGGCGCACCACAATCCCGGTTTCACGCTTGCGGCGTGGTCGGGATTTTTGCTTTGTTGTGAGCGCTGTACTCACCCCAAATATATGCTGCGTACAGCCCATTTGCCAGGGGGAGGGGTGCAGTGTAGTGTTATTTTTCGTTGCACACCAGCAAAACTGCGCCCGTAGCTCAACGGATAGAGCATCTGACTACGGATCAGAAGGTTGGGGGTTCGAATCCCTCCGGGCGCACCACTTACATAATGCTCAACGCGCTCAGCGTTGTGTAATCCTCATCGGAGGGGCGCGCAATAATCCATCGTGGGGGATGAAAATTCGGGTGTTCCCGAACAAGATGGGGGAATTCGTTCAGAACCTTGTCACTGGGGACGAGGTATATCGTATTGTCCTCACGGGCAAAAACAAGCATGTCGGTGGATGGCACACTTGTTTCGTCCATCGTTTCTGCGACGATGGCCGTGGAGATTACATCATCGTTTAACCCCCGAACTTCAAATGTGGCCAGGAAAACCTCGCTGTGCTCCTGCATTACACTTTGGATGGCCGAATGCAGCCGATGCTGAGCTTTAAGCTCCAGCATGCGCAGTTTCATACCCAGCTCAGTGTCGCGGGGAGGCAGCTTGGACACCCAGTGATCGTCCACAATCAGGTGTGGTACTGGGTGAATTCCATCGTGGGCATCAATAGCCGGAGTGAGCAGATCCAACAAGGCATCCCACTGGTCCGTTTCGGAATTCACCAGAAACAGTTGAGAGCGGCGCGCAGGGATAACCACCCAATAGGTGTCTGTTTGCGTCCACAGGTGGAAGAGCAAGGACTCCATGGTTTTGACGTCCGCGAACCAGGCTGCCTCGTTGCCGTCTGGATTGTCCAGCACCAAGACGTCTGGGCCTAGGCCAATTTCAGAGAACGTCATGTTCCCGGCCATGGTGCGCAGATTTTCAATTGCTTGGCTTTGAAACTGCAGGTCATCAAAGTGATCATGCTGCTCTGGCATCTGTGAATCGTTGATAATGCGCAATAGGTCAGGTTCATCAATGGCCAGACCAAGCCCAATAAAGTCAGTAAGCCACGCCACGACGCTGGGAGCAGTGTTGTCTGGTCTTGGTGCGAAATAATCCGCGCTGCGGACTAGTGGAACAACATCTTGGAGAGACAGCTGGTCAGAGGTCTTGCCGTTTGCTTTCATGACATCCAGGGTCCGGTGGATCCGGGCGATGCGATCCTCCTCTGACTCATCAGCCGTGAGCGGGTTAGCCATTTCGGGGTTGATTCCCGAGGACGTCCCGTCGTCAAAGAGCACGGTGATCAGCCCAAGGTTGTTGTCCTCCGACGGGCGTACATCCACCACCCGAGGATGTAGTCGTAGGATTCGCATCATGTCTTCTCTGCTCATGGTTCGATCCTACTGATGTCGGGTGAATATGTGAGGGCACCAGCTAGGAGTTAATCATCTTGAGGGTGGCATCAGCAACGATTTCTTGAGTTTGGTAGCTAAAACCATGACCTTCACCATCAATGGGTTTTAACGTTGCGGTGGTAAATGTCTTTGCTGCTCGCTCTGAATAAGAAATGGATACGAGCTCGTCTGCCGCTCCGTGGAAAAATGAGAACGTTGCCGCTGAACTTTGACATATGTTTGTAGATATCCACGTTGTAGATGTCTGTAAAGTACCGTCGGCCAACAGTTAATCCCATCAGGTCGTAGGTGTTGGGAATGTCGGCTTCCGTGGGGAAGCGTTTATGGGCATCGTCAAACAGAGAAAAAGCCGGGTACAGAAGGACAATGCCCTGCACTCCTGCAGGGTGTTGGTTGGCGACCAGCGTGGTGACAACGCCACCCTGGCTAGCACCAATGAGGTAGATGCGTCTGGAGTCTACGTAGGTAAGTTTCTCCACCTCTTTTAGTGCATCTCGTAGATTTTGCACCTCTGTAAACACGGACATGTCGGTCATGTCGCCTTCACTTTGCCCAGGTACATACCCTGAACCTCCGGAGAAGTCGTAGCTGAATACGACTATTCCATGTTGAGCCAGAATGTCCTGCATGTGTGATTCCTGATCATGGTTTCCTCCAAAACCATGACTCATGATTGCTACTGGCCGTTGTCCTGTAGCCTCAGGGATCCTTATTTTACCGTAAATACGGTTTCCGTCGCTCTGAAAACTGAGCTCTTCGGTTTTCACCGTGTATGTTTCTTCGGACGATGCGCTGGTTGATAGTCCGCCCGGCGAGGCGGTGGCATGTGAACCTTCATCTGATGACGAGCACGCACTGGTACCAAGCAAAATTCCGGTAGCTGCGAGCGGCAGCATCTGCAGAAAGGTTCTTCGTTGCATGTTATCTCCACCTGTTTCTCAGTGATAAGGGCTAGACAGTCGCTGTGGTTGGCAGCGACATCCGCGATATTTTCTTGAAACCCCGATGGAGAATCACGAAAAGAAAGATCACAGGGAAGCTGATGGTGTGCTTGAGCAGTGCTGCGGGATTCATTGGATGTACAGGGCAGGCAGCCCTGTACGCTCCTGTGGCTAGCGCATTTCCGCGTTCCCATGCCCAGCTACCAGGTGTTTTTGCGATGTCTTCCCTGCGACGGGATGGTGTGCAACTGTGTAGCGTCATTGCGGAGGTGGCTACTTTGCCACCAATAAATACAGCTCGCCCTGTGGTCATATAGCCCTTTGTTTTGTGACGGTATATCTCTTCTGGGAATCTATGCCATTTTAACAAGCATCCTAGATTCCTGGAAGGTATTTTGAGTACTTTTCAGGGCCGTAGAACTTAATGACCACCACTGTCCACCCCCCGATCACCTCACTTAATCGTGTACCCCGTCACTGGCCCCTCGGTGTTGGGTTTCCAACCAAGTTCTGGTGCCACGTGTTCGGCGAAATTGCGCAGGATATTCAGGTTAAGCTCTACTCCTAGCTGGTTGGGGATGGTGAGCATGAGGGTGTCGGCGGACATGACCGCGGCGTCGTTACGCAGCTGTTCCACCAGCTTGTCGGGTTCGGCGGCGTAGGTGCGGCCGAAGGTGGAGACGAGGCCATCGATACGCCCGACTTGGTCCTGGCTGTGTGCCTGCGAGCCAAAAATCTGGTGATCGTGGTCGCTGACTAGTGGGAAGATGCTGCGGCTGACGGAGACACGCGGTGCGTTGTTGGCGTGCCCAGCATTTTTCCATGCTGTGCGGTAGCGTTCGATTTGCTCGGCTTGGAGGTCGGCAAATGCTTCGCCATTAGTTTCAGTGAGCAAAGTGGAACTCATTAGGTTCACGCCTTTTTCCGCTGCCCATTCGGCAGTGTCGCGGGTGCCTGCACCCCACCAGATATGATCGCGAAGGCCGGGGGAATGGGGCAGAACCGGTAGTTTTATGCCGTCCCCGTAATAGGTGGGGTCGGCTGATACCATGCCTTTGCCTTCCACAGCATCAAGGAAACGGTCGAATTTTGCGCGAGCAATGTCGGCACCGCGCGGATCAGTGGATCCGGTGTAGCCGAATGCTTCCCAGCCGCGTTCGGCTTCTTCGGGGGATCCCCGGGAGACGCCGAGGGCGACGCGGCCGTCGGCAATGTAGTCGAGTGCTGCAGCTTCTTCAGCGAGGTAGAGAGGGTTTTCGTAGCGCAGGTCGATCACGCCTGTACCCACTTCGATGCGCGTGGTGCGGGCGGCTATGGCGGAGAGCAGCGGCATGGGGGATGCCGCTTGGGTGGCAAAGTGGTGGACGCGGAAGTACGCGCCGTTGACGCCGATCTCGTCGGCGCCGACTGCTAGGTCTATCGCCTCGTGGAGAACATCACGCGGTCCGGGGTGCTGGCCACGCGCCATGCTGTAGTGTCCGAAACTTAAAAATCCGAATGCCTTCATGTTTCCTACAACATTGTTGATGTGTCACCTATTCCCCGGTGCGCTCCCCGGCGCGCCTTTTGCTCTATGTCTGTTCAAAACACCTCAATCCGCGCGCCCACGTTTTCTGCCTGGATCAGCTGGCTTACCCAGTTGTCTGCGCCAGGGTGGAAGCGAATAACGGGACGGGCGGACATGTCCGACCCAGGACCACTGTGCACAGAACTGCCGCTGGTAGAACCACTCCGGGAGTTGGAGCGCGCTTCGTAGCGGATGCGGGAGCGGTATCCGGCGTCGACAAGCTCGCCAACGCTGGGTTTGTCGGCGTCAAGGTTGGCGCGGGCATCCTGAAGCAACGTCAGTGTTTCGTCTAGGGCGTCAAGCAGGGCGGCGTGGTTGGTTTCGCACATGGCGCGCACCAGGGACGGTGCCGAACCCGCCACGCGGGTGCCGTCGCGAAAACTGCCCGCAGCCAGGGACAACGCCAGAGTGCCGCCGTTGTCTCCGACGATGGCTAGGGCTTCCGCGAGGATGTGCGGGAGGTGGGAGATGCGGGCGACGGCGGCATCGTGGTGGTCCACCCGAGCGGGAATGACCTCTGCCCCCACTCGGGTGGCCATGTGCACCACATCAATCCATAGGTCAATCCAGCTTTGCGAAGGCCGCGTGTCCAGCGCGTGATCGAAGGTGACTACCCAGGCCGCGCCGTCGAAAAGCCCATTTTTCGACGCCCGCCACCCGCTGTCAGCGGTACCGGCCATGGGGTGCCCGCCGACGTAGCGATCCTCCAGGCCGTGCTGTTTCACCAGCTCATACACTTTCCCTTTGACACTGACCACGTCGGTGAAACCGCAGGAAGGGGCGTATTCTTTGATGTCGTGAAGCAGCGCATCAATGGCAGGCATAGGGGTTGCCAGCACGATCAGCGCAAACTCCTCCTCGGCGCGGCGTAGCGCATCCTCTAGGGAATCTGTGACGTCGAATCCCTCAGCCCTTGCAGCGCGGGCGGCGGAGGGGGAGCGGTTGTAGCCAAAAGCGGCATGTCCGCTGGTGGTGAGGTCGCGCAGCAGCGAACCCCCAATCAAGCCAAGGCCAAGAATGCAAACCGGGCGGGAAATGTCAGTGGTGGTCACCTGACAAGTGTGGCACATTCCGACTACGGTTACTCCGTATGGAAACGAACAGCACACCAATGGGTGACCCCGCATCGGTTGCCCCCGGTGTCACGGATGCAGGCGCGACCTTAGACGGACACGAACCTGACCTCTGCTTTGCCGTCACCGTCACCCGAAACGGCACCGACTGGACAGTCAACTCCCTGAAAAGCTGCTTCAGCCGTATCGACGACACCATCGAAGCTGTTCAGAGGCTTGGTTCGGAAAACCCAACCTTCGCCATGCTGTGCGTTGACGACGAGTACTTCATCATCGTCCGCCCCACCCCCTCCCGCGTCCACCTCCTGCTTTCCGACGCCACGATGGCCGTGGACGATAACCTCGCCTCCAGCGTCCTTGACGCCATGGGTGCCCAAACCCCCGAAATGACGGAGGAAGAACTCGACCGCCTCGATCCCTGGGCCGAAGGCGACCTGAGCATCCTTGCCGACCTGGGGCTCAGTGAACAAGTGATGTCCGTCATCTGCGATGACTCCGAACTTTGGGCCTCCGAACAACTGCTCCGCATCGCTGCTGAACTCGGGTTTGAATCTGAACTCTCCGCTGCCGCAGACCTGGACCTGGATTAACATGACCCTGCCGCGCGAAGCCGGACTCGTGCGCGACGAAGACTACATGCGCCGCGCACTTGAGGTTGCCCGCAGCACGCCGCGTGACGACGTCCCGGTGGGGGCCGTCATATTCGGACCCGACGGGCGGGAACTCGGTTACGGCACCAATCGCCGCGAAGCTGACCAAGACCCCACCGCCCATGCCGAAATCCTGGCCATCCAAGCGGCCGTCCGTTCTTATGGGGACGGGTGGCGGCTCACCGACTGCACCCTTGCTGTCACCCTCGAACCTTGTGCGATGTGCGCCGGTGCGCTCGTTGGTGCGCGACTGGGGCGACTTATCTTCGGGGCGTACGAACCGAAAACAGGTGCGTGCGGATCGGCTTTTGACATAGTTCGTGACCCCTCTGTGCTGCATAAACTCGAAGTGCGGGGCGGAGTTCTCGAACGAGAATGTGCTGATCTCTTGAAAGTTTTCTTCAGCTCATTACGCTGGGGGCCATGAGTAACTTTGGAGACAAGATCCGCAAGCAAGGCGACGAACTGAAAGACAAATTCGACGACGCAGCCGACAGGTTCAAAGACTCAAAACTTGGCGAACAGGTCAGCGAAGGCATGGACAAAGCTAAAGACAAAGCCGAAGAAGCCGCAGGTAAACTCAAGGACAAGTTCAACCGCGGGTAATACGCGTTCGGACGCTGATCAGTAAAATGTGCTAGCCTCGCTGGAAGTTCGCACAAGCGGATTTGTCCCCACTACATGTAAGGAGTGCACCATGGGTGATCTCGGAGACAAGGCACAAGAATTTGGCGGAAAAGCCAAAGAAGGAATCGGCGAAGCCGTAGGCAACGACGACCTGGCCAACGAGGGCCGCGCCGACCAGGTGAAAGCAGAGGTCAAGGAAAAGCTCAGCGAAGCTGGGGACGCCGTCAAAGGTGCCGCCGACAAGGTTCTTGGGCACTTCAAAAAGGACGACTAGATAGCGGTTTATGCTGCTAGGTGTCGTTTTTTGAGTGCTTAGCAGCGGTGATTTGGCTTAGCCGCTACGCTCCGATACGCTGGTTGGCGGTGGCGTGTCCGAGCGGCCGAAGGTGCTCGCCTCGAAAGCGAGTGTTGGGTAATCCCCAACCGGGGGTTCAAATCCCCCCGCCACCGCCAATAACCCCCAGCTGAATGGCTGGGGGTTTCGTGTTTGCAACCCACCGTGGTTTAATGATCTTTCAAAGATGCGCGGCGATACACCAGGTACGCCACCGGTCCAATAATGGGGAAGATGATTACAGCCAGTCCAGCCATTGCCTTTGCTGTGGAGGAGGCCTCGGATCGGGCGATAAGGATGATCACGCTTATAGTGAGAATGGCGGACGCGATGAATATCAGGCTCATGATCACGTCGTATGTAGTGGGGACGAGCGGATTCATGGGGGTGAGCATATGGTGTGATCTGCCGCATGGAGAGGCGACACGCCGCTACCATCGTTGACGAAACCAGCAACCATTAGTACACTCTCTATCGAACAAAATTTCCTATTGTGAGGGGTGTGTGCAATGCAGGGTAGTCCGCTGTTTGTCTAGCAATGGTGTTAGAGGCACCTTCATGACCATCGTTACCGAAAGTTAGTGCGATGGCGAGGAAACACTTTGAGCTCACGGACTGCACGCAGCGGGTGGGGGACCGGGTGTTGCACCGCATTCGGGCGACGCGGGACTTGCCGCGTCACGGCGTCGATAAGGGCATGTTGGGTGGTTGGGTTGAGCATTCGACGTGCCTTGCGGGTGATGCGTGGGTGGATGACGACGCCCGCGTCTTCCGCAACGCCAAAGTCTATGGCCAGGCGCTGGCGGGGGAGGATGCGCTGATTGCTGACCAGGCGAAAGTCTACGGAGATGCTGTGGTGGTGGGGGATGCCCGCGTTATGGACCAGGCGAAAGTGCTGGGCAAGGTGGAACTGAGCGAGTGTGTGCAGGTGCGTGACTATGCGCGCATTCGTGGTGACACATGGATTGAAGATTTTGTGCAGTTCACGGGCGACATGGATTATAGCGGTGGCCCTGATCTGCAGGGGTTTAGGCCGAACATAACATCACGGAACGAGCAGGATGATTACGTTCCGGGGGAGCCGTATTTCAGGCTTGTGGGTCATGCTCGAAAAATCGAGGGCGTGTTGATGAAGCGGGTGAAGGCGATACGGAACCTGCCGCACGCGGGTGTCGTCAAAGGCGATGTTGGTGGCTGGGTTGAGAAAGAAAGCAACCTGGCGGACGGTGCGTGGGTCGCCGATGATGCAAAAGTCTACGGTGATGCACTTCTTGCGGGGGAAGTAGTCGTGTTTGAGCAGGCTAGGGTGTGTGACCGTGCTCGTGTAACCGGTCGCGCGAAGGTGTGGGGAAGTGCCGTCATTTGCGGTGACGCCCAGGTGAGGGGCGATGCGGTGGTGTGTGGTCAAGCGTACGTATGTGGAAAAGCGCAGGTTGGAAGCGATGATGAGAGGGCGTGCGTCTGCGACTGCGCGCGCGTGGCCGGTAGGGCGCGGGTGCTCAATTGCGCCCGCGTTTATGGCAATGCGGAGGTGACGGGGAGCGCGGTTGTTTCGTCGTTTGCTCGGGTGTTTAGCGATGCACGGGTGCGTGCGCGGGCGAAAGTGCAGGATCGCGCTCGGATTTTCGGCACCACCATACTCGCTGGGGCGGTACGGGTCGGCGGCAATGCGGAAATATGTGCTGATGTGACGCTGAGTGACACAAAAAACGTGACCACTATCGGCGACTATCTTGAGCCGTTTTATGAAAGCGCAACGCTGATACACACAGGTGACGGACCCGATGATCACCTGCTCCGGGTGGGACTGTGGCAGGGGACCGTGGATGAGTTTGCCGCCAGGATTGAGGAGCTGCCTGCGAGCTGGTCGGCAAACGGCACGCAGCGGAGGACGTGGCGCGCCGAATATAAGAAAATAGAGAAGGCTGCGAGAGTGCTAACGTCGCGTCCGCGTTGACGTAACATACATAACAAAATTGGTGGGTTTATTGGGAAAACTAGTCGATGATGACGCGTCTATAATCAAGATATGTCCTCGCTCACAAGTAGATACTACGATACGCTGCTGCGGCACTTGTCAACCAAGGATCGAGCTGCGTTTTTAGAGCTGCCGGGAGCTGAAGAGGACGATATTACGCAGGTTCTGGAAGCGTATCCGAACGCGCCAGTTGATGTGATTGAGCTGCTGCGATTGCGCGATGGAACGCCTTTTGAGTTGCCAATTTTGGGGTGGCATAACGGGGATTTTTGGGAGGGTTATAGTCTCAATTCGTGTCGGGATATTATTGGGAATAAATCGCGAGAAAGTATTATTGACTTTTTACGGAATTGACTATATTGAATCCGAAGGCGACGAAATTTTCGACCCCCGCATTGATGTCACAATTCCCATGTTTCGTCGCTTATTCTTTGCGGCCGATACGACGTTTTATCAGTTGTATGTGGATGTTGATCCAGCGCCCGGCGGCACGGTGGGTCAGGTGATTCGCTTCGCGGGTGACGGCGACGAGTGGTTAGTCATTGCGCCCAGCTTCGCGGACTACCTACAGCAGGTCATTGACGCCTATGGGTACCCCTGATGTACCCTAACCCCTCGCGCGTGTCGACCATGTATCGACATCGCGTCTTACCTGCTGTTAGTGCGCAATTCCACTGTTTTTATGAACAAAATTGTGATTTTTGTTCATTCTGAAAAGGAAATTTTCATGATAGCCTTATGTGGTCCATAAGGGGCCACTGCTGTAGTCAGCGATAGTGGCCAAGAGTGCAGGTATGGTGAGTGAGGAACTCTATGCGCAAGAATATGACTGCCGTCGCGGCGCTGGCGGCAGTAGCAGTGCTGGCTTTTGGTGTTGCCGGCTGTGGAAGCGATGATGGTGGGGAAAAGAAATTTAAGGTTGCTGACGTATCAAAGGAATCTCGCGTTTTGACAACCACTTTTGCTGATTCATCCGTCCCGCCAAGCACCTACGAGCAAGATTCGAAGGGCAATTTCAAGGTGACGGCGGAGACCCCGGGTCAAGGCAAGTCAGAAACGTATTACGTTGATGGGAAGTTCTATAACTGCAGCAACGGTACATGCGCTGAAGATTCAACAATGAGTAAGGCTGCTGCCAACACTGACGTGCTCAAGGAATATCAGCAGCGGTTGGATCAGGCCAAGGACACCGCGCAGTATCTGGGCGAGGAATCCTGCTCCTCTGGCACGTGTGATACGTGGGAAGTGGAGAATCAGAAGTTCTTCATGGATAAAGATCACCGCGTGGTGCGCATCGTTGCCCAGACGACTAATCCATTCACCAACGAACCAACCGAGTCGACCACCGAGGTTGAGTACAAGGACGTGCCCGAGATTAAAGCGCCGTAGGTGTAACTGCACGCGTATCGACGCCCACCCCGCCTGCTGTTAGTGTGCACCGTCCCTGCTTCACGGGAGAAATTGCTATTTCCGTTCATTCTGAAAAGAAAATCTTCATGATACGCTTATGTTGTCCATAATTGGCCGCCGTCACATGTGGCAAATGCGGCCAGGATCACATGTATGTTGAGTGAGGGATTCTATGCGCAAGAATATGACTGCCGTCGCAGCGCTGGCGGCAGCGACGGTGTTGGCTTTTGGTATTGCTGCCTGCGGAAATGGCGGAAGCAGTGATACCAGCAGCGGGGGAACATCGGCGACAGCCCAGAGCGGCAATGGGGAAAAGAAAATGGAGGTTGCTGACGTATCAAAGGAATCTTTTGTTTCCACTACTAAATACGCTGATAGCGGTCTCCCTCCCAGCGTTCAGGAGCAGGATAAAAAGGGGAACCTCAAAATCACAACGGAAGTCCCCAACCAAGGTAAGACGGAAATATATTACGTAGACAAGAAATTCTATCGGTGTGACAATGGTCCATGTACTGAAGACGCGACGCTGAACGAAGCGGCGGCTGATACAGATATGGTCAAACAATTCCAGGACCAGCTACAGCAGGCCAAGGACGCTGCGAAGTATCTGGGTGAGGAATCCTGCTCTGCCGGTACCTGTGAGACGTGGGAGATGGGAGGTCAGAAGTACTTCCTGGACAAGGATCACCGCCTGTCACGTGTCACCGCTTCAGCAACTAATCCGTACACCAACGAACCAACGGAAATGACCACAGAGGTCGAGTACAAGGACGTACCCGAGATTAAAGTACCGCAGACGTAGCAAGACGCTACCCCTGGGCTGAAACCTTATCCGTCCGGGCGTCGATAAGCATGAGGTACGCATCAACAGTGATACATGTGACGGTGCCTGTCGCCGAGGAAGCGACGCGAGTCTAGGTACACTGGAGTACTTGTTGGTAGTTGCGACGTGGAGTGGAGGGTAGGGTAGTGGCCCAGTTGCTGTTTAAGCTGGGGCGTTGGTCTTTTCGGTGGAAATGGATTGTGATCGTCGCCTGGCTGCTGATCTTCGTGGCGGTCTGGGCGGCGCAAACGTCCCTCCAGCGTGGATTTAACGACCAGTTCGCCATCCCCGGCACCCCCTCGGAAAAGGCCGTGGAACTGCTACAGGAGAACTTCCCAGACGTACGCAACCCCGTCGAAGCAACGGGCGTGACCATGGTGTTTGCCGCCCCAGAGGGCCATACCCTGACGGAGGAGCAGTACACCAAGGCGATTGATGAGGTGATCGCCTCCCTGGACGCGAACCTGGACGGCATTATTGACCGAACTCGTTACGGCAATCCAGTAACGCTCAGCCCCCAGTTGGAAAAAATGGTGATCGACCAGACCACCTCCATGGGGCTGCCAGAGAATATCGCACATGTCGACGCCGCGAACCTCGCCCTGCTCAGCACCGATAAACGCGTCGGCTACACCACGTTCAGCCTGGACGTGCCCTCGCCTGCGGACGTGACGGACGAACAGCGCGCCGCGATCCGTTCTGCCATGGATGTGGGCCGCGAGAAGGGCCTGACCGTGGAAACCGGCGGCGCGGCGTTTGGTGACCCCCTGAATATTAAGACCACCAGTGAAGCCATCGGCGTGGGCATTGCCTTTATTGTTCTGATCTTCACCTTTGGGTCAGTGGTGGCTGCGGGGCTTCCACTGATCACCGCCATCTTTGGCGTGGGACTTGGCAGCATGTCTATTCTGCTGGCCACCCACTGGGTGAACCTCAACAACGTCACGCCCGTCCTGGCGGTGATGTTGGGCCTAGCGGTGGGCATCGACTATGCCCTATTTATCCTCTCCCGGTATCGCGCCGAGTACAGACGCATGCCGCGTGACCAAGCGGCAGGCATGGCGGTGGGAACCGCAGGTTCCGCCGTGGTGTTTGCTGGGCTGACGGTGGTGATTGCGCTGGTGGCGCTGTCTATTGTGAACATTCCATTCCTCACCTACATGGGGCTTTCCGCCGCCCTCACGGTCAGTATCGCAGTGCTGGTGGCATTGACGTTTGTGCCGGCACTGCTGGGCGTGGTGGGCAAGTACGCGTTTGGCATCAAGATCCCGGGCGTTGGTGGTAATGCGTGGAGTAAGAAATCCACCCGCGACCCCTCACAACGCCGGTCCAAAGGCCGGATGTGGGTGACCTTTGTGCAGAAAGTCCCGGCGCTGATCCTTACCGTTGTGGTGCTGGGGTTGGGCGCGTTGACGGCCCCGGTGATGCGTCTGGAACTGTCGTTGCCCAATGACACTCTGTCCAACCTAGATACGACCCAACGTAAATCCGCTGACCTGCTCAAAGATGCCTTTGGTCCTGGCATCAACGCACCCTTCTTGATCGTTGTGGATGGCAACAATGTCAACCCTGATTCTCAGGTATTGGCACCGCTGATCGAAGCCCAAGAAGCCGAAGCGCAGCGTAACAACAAACCCTTTGACCGCAAAGCCGCCGCAGCAGCAGCGTCGTTTATTTACGTGGCGCAGCGTTTCAACGGCAATGTGGATGTGAAACACGCCCAGCTGGTTGCCGCCAACGAGAAAGTCACAGCCGCGCAGCTGATGCTCACTCCGAATTCGGGTCCGGCGGATGAGGCGACCTCTAAACTCATGAGTTCGTTGCGTGCTCAGGAGGCCGAAATTGAATACTCCACCGGCGTGAACATCGGCATTACCGGACTCACGCCAATCCAACGCGATGTGACGCAACGCCTCTCCGACGCCATGCCGCTGTACCTGGCCGTGGTGGTGGGCTTGGCCATCTTCCTGCTGCTCCTCATTTTCCGATCCATCATGGTGCCGCTCATTGCGGGCTTGGGCTTCTTGCTCTCTGTTGGCGCGGCCTTTGGTACTACAGTGCTGTTCTGGCAGGAGGGACTCGGCGGGTTCGTGAACACCCCTGGGCCACTGATCTCCTTCATGCCCATCTTCCTGATCGGCGTGACTTTCGGCCTGGCCATGGACTACCAAGTTTTCCTGGTCTCCCGCATGCGGGAATACTACGCTCACCACCGCGGCATACCAACGCCTGGGTCGAATATAATGCAGTGGAGGAATCGGTCATTGAAGGCTACACGCTGGGTAGCCGCGTGGTGACCTCGGCAGCGCTCATCATGATCGCCGTGTTCATCGCCTTTATCGACCAACCGTTGCCGTTCATCCAGGTCTTCGGCTTCGCGCTTGGCATGGGTGTGCTTTTCGATGCGTTCTTCATCCGCATGGGCCTGATCCCCGCCTCCATGTTCCTGCTTGGGCGCGCCACCTGGTGGATTCCCCGCTGGCTTGACCGCATCTTGCCTACCCTGGATATTGAGGGCACCAAGCTGGAAAAACAGTGGGAACAGTACCGTGAACAGGAAGAACGTGATGCGGAACCCGACTATGACCTAGTGCCTGAGCGCGCCTGACGGTCCCCGGCAACAAGCCAGGCGTTACAGTAATGGAATGACTGAAGGTACCTTTCACGACACCACTTTTGAACTGGGCACTCGCCTGGAGGCAACACCCCGTAACGGCGATGGGGGCCATGGTGCACGCCACGGTCGTACCGGGGTGATCCACACCCCGCACGGCGATATTGCCACCCCAGCGTTTATTCCGGTGGGTACGAAAGCCAGCGTGAAAACCCTCACTCCCGAGCAGGTCCGAGATGCGGGCGCGCAGGCCGTGCTTTCCAACGCCTACCACCTGTACCTTCAGCCGGGACCAGACATTGTGGACGAGGCCGGGGGCGTCGCCGCGTTTGAAAACTGGCACGGGCCGACCTATACCGACTCGGGTGGCTTCCAGGTGATGAGCCTGGGAGTGGGCTTTAAAAAAGTCCTGGCCATGAGCACCGAAGGCCTGAAAGAACACGACATCCGCGCCCGTGGCAAAGACCGCTGGGCCCACGTGGACGAAGAAGGCGTGAACTTCCGCAGCGTGATCGACGGCTCCAAGCACCGCTTCACCCCAGAAATATCCATGCAGATTCAGCACCAGCTCGGCGCGGACATCATGTTCGCCTTCGACGAGCTCACCACCCTGCTGGATACCCGCCTTTACCAGGAACAATCGGTTGAACGCACCCACCGCTGGGCCCAGCGGTGCCTCGACGAACATGATCGCTTGACCCGCGCGCGCGTCGATAAGCCCCTGCAAAGCCTGTGGGGCGTGGTGCAGGGGGCGCAGTACGAGGACCTGAGGCGTCAGGCAGCCCGTGGGCTTGTGGAACTGAGCGACGCCGCGGAGGCCGAGGGGCGTCGCGGGTTCGGCGGGTACGGCATTGGTGGAGCACTGGAAAAGGAAAACCTGGGCACCATTGTCAGCTGGGTGTGTGACGAACCCCCGAGCTGAAACCCCGCCACCTCCTGGGCATTTCCGAACCCGACGACCTGTTTGTTGCCGTCGAAGCAGGTGCCGATACGTTCGACTGCGTGGCACCAACCCGGTTGGGGCGTCGCGGCGGCGTGTACACCCTTGACGGGCGCATCAACCTGACCAACGCGCGGTTTACCCGAGACTTCACGCCCATTGACGCGGAACTTGGCGGCTACGTGTCCGAAAACTACACGCGCGCCTACATTCATCACCTGCTCAAAGCCAAGGAATTCCTTGCCGGGACGCTATGCACCCTGCACAACCTGCACTTCATGATCGGGCTGGTGGATAAAATCCGCTGGTCCATCGACAACGGCGACTACGAAGCCTTCCGTGACGAATTCCTCGGGCGGTACTACGCCACGGGCGGGCGCGCGCAGTAGAGGTCAGTAGCCCTCGCGGTTTTTCACAAACCGAATCACCGCGTAGGTGACCGGCATGACAGCGACCTCAACAGCGGTTTTCCACAGGAACCCCACCACCGTGTAATTTACCGTGTCGCCCACGCTGGCAATCCCAATAACCGGTGCCGCAATGAGGCAAAACACCAGCGTGTCACCACATTCCCCGACCACGGTGGACCCTAGTAACCGAGCCCACAAGCTTTTCTCCCCGGTGCGCTGCTTCATGTGAACCAGCACGTAGGAGTTCAGTAGTTGCCCCACCAGATACCCGGCTAACGACGCCACGACAATCCGCGGCACCAGCCCCAGAACTGCGGAAAAAGCGTCTTGCCCCTCGTAAAAAGGTGCAGACGGAAGTGCGATGGCGATGTAGAACGATGCCACCGCCAACATCATGGCGGCAAAGCCCGTCCAAATGGCGCGCCGGGTTGCGGCAAAGCCGTAGCATTCCGAGAGGACGTCGCCGATGACGTAGGCGATGGGGAAGAGGAAGAACGCGCCGTCGGTAATCAGTGGCTCCCAAGGCCACGCCTTTGGTGGCCGTGACGTTGGAGATGATGAAAACGACGACAAACAGTGCAAGAAGTATGGGATAGTAGCTGCGCTGTACTGGAATTGACCTCACAGTGGAGTTTGAAGTGCTGTTGTGCGGCGGGGTGCCGGGTATCGAGCCGGGTATGTCAGGCATGGGTTTTATCGTGCCATAGGGGGAGTCGTGTCGGCGTGCGAGGGTTTAGTGACAATACGGTGGCCAATGTAGAGCATTACGTACATATTCCCCCAATTCGGACGTTCCAACAACGCGAAGCTGTGTGTTGTTTGTTTTTGGAAACGATCATAGTGTGGGCGCGATGTGTGTCTGCGTAGATGTGTTGGATGTTTGGAAATGGCGGCTGGAATGCATTAATGCCTTTGGTTGATATACCAACATTTATCAAGCGCTTTAAGCTTAAAATAAAATAAGAATTATTTGATGAATCTTGACGGGGAAATACACCTAGTTAGCGGGGGTAGCGTATGTGCGCTACGAATACTTTTATTGGCAGGGAGGGTGTGGGGTTGGTACGGTTTCATTCAAGAATGAAAGTAATGGTGATACGCCAACAAAAACCGCTCTAGCTGCATTTATGCTAGCAACATCGACGGAGTTTGAAGGCTAGGAACGGGGATCAATTCGCTGGAATGCTTCCTTGCTCCGTGCGAAAGATTTTCATTAGTGGGGGAGGAAAACGGGGGTGATTTTTGCTAAGAATTCGCAGCTGAGAAATAAATATCTCGATTATATTGACTCTTGGATTTATTTAAGGGTTATAGTAACGAGCGAAGATAACACCTTGTGCTCTTGTTGCAGTGGGACGGGGGTTATCTCGTCATCAGTCTCTTTGTTTTGGGCTGCTCATGCCTCTTTTATGTGTGAGCATGTCTGCGAAGCAAGAGTGATTCACTAAGGATGGGAATTAAATGAGTACTCTTCACCTAAATCTTAGGGAGGGGAAGCGCCACATCTTGCTGGCTATTGTGACTGCATTGTCACTCGTAGCTGGCTTCTTGGTCGCTCCTCCCAGTGCGCAAGCGGATGTCAACACTGGAATTAAGGTGACCGATCTGAAGCTGACGGCTTCGGATCAAAACGGCAACCCGCTCAACAACAACGCGATGATTACTCGTGACACCGCAGCACGTCTGGACTTCAACTGGGATGCCTCTGGAACGCGTGTGAAGTCTGGGGATACTTTCACCATTGATCTTCCTGAGCAGTTCCAGAGCTGGCGTAACTACGAAAAGCACCCCCTTGTTGTTGACCACAATGGTCAAAGCGTGCAGGTGGGTGACTGCAACAGCGAGACGAAGACCATCAACTGCGTTTTCAATGACAAGGTTGATGAGCTGAATGCAGACGGTTACCGCGGCATTGAAGGCTCAGGCTGGGCCGTGTTCAAGGTGCTCGGTGAGCACGAAGGCCCCGCCATTGACTTTGTAGTCAACGGTGAGAAGACCGCTGTTGACCTTCCCGGTGGCAAAATCCCCGGTATTCCTGGTGATTACTTCAACATGGGCTTTGGCAAGATGGCTGCATACCTCGGCCCGAACACCGATAGCATCACCTGGGACATCAACTTCAACTCCACTCACGTGAAGAACCTGCTGAAGGACACCCCTCAAGCATTGACTGTGGACGGCAAGACCTCCCAGACCATCACTTTTGAAGACATCCTGGGCCCCGGCCAGAAGTTCAACCCGAATACTGGCAACTTCCAGCTGATGATCCGCAACAGCAAGAACCACCCCGCCAACATCCTGAAGCCTCTGGCTTTTGTGAGCGGTGCCAAGGACAAAGTGGTCACCGAATACGGTGACTTCACCATCGCTTTCGACCGCAAGAATGACCAGGAAGGTACCTTCACCCTCACTGGCCCGTGGGCAGAAGACACGAACTACAAGATCGTGTACACCTCCCTGCCGGATTCCGCCGATGGTCGCGCAGTTGCCGACCACGCTTACTACAACGAATCCACCATCAAGGGAAGCACCCAGAAGGCTCACTTCTCCCGCCAGTTCAGTCGGTCCTTCGACGTGACTGCTAGGCTGCTGCCCGGTTTCGGTGGCCTGGAAGTGACCAAGAAGGTTGCCAACGACCCGCAGAACAAGGTTCCGGCCGAGTCCGAGTACATCGTGAACATCGAGTACACCCTGCCGAACAACACCACTGCATCGAACTACCCGACCTGGACCCCAGTGGGTACCCTGAACGATGCGAAGAACGGCGGTACCGCCTCCATGACAGTGAAGGCCAATGAAGCTAAGCGCTTCACCGGCCAGTTCCCCACCGGAACCACCGTCAAACTGACAGAAGAAAGGTCAACCCTCCCGAACGGCATCCAGTGGCGTGACCCAGAGTTCACCGTTAACGGCAAGAGCGCCGATACCTTCACGGTGGAAGAGCTGAAGCACGCTTCCGTGGAGCTGACCAACGAAGTCGCACGCATCGACGTCAGCCCGCTGCCGAACCCGGACCAGAATGATCCCGACAATCCGGACAACCCCACCGATCCGGTCAACCCAATCAACCCGACCGATCCGACGGACCCGAATAAGCCGGACAACAACAATGGTTCCTCTGGTAACGGCTCCTCCGGTGCTGGCTCCGCCACTGGTAGCTCCCGTGGATCCAGCATCTCAGGTAGCTCCGTCTCCCCGTGGTGGTTGCTCCTGGGTATTGCCCCGCTGCTGATGTTCCTTCCTCCGCACGTGCTGAAGCACTTCCAGCCCAGCAACAACGCGCAGGTTCCGGCACAGGCACCGGTCAAGCAAGGACCCCGTAAGGGATAGTTCCTTAACACCAGATTTACGGTAACAACGCTCGCTCGCCCCGCTCGACATTCCTGTTGAGCGGGGTTTTCTTGACCCTGCGTTGTACCATGGTGGGCATGCCTGGAGCTGGACGTTACGCGCCGTCGCCAAGCGGTGACCTGCATTATGGAAACCTTCGCACCGCCCTGCTGGCCTGGTTGTGGGCGCGCAGCACCGGCCGCGATTTTCGGATGCGGGTAGATGACATTGATACGCAACGCTCCTCGGCTACAAGCGCCGAACGTCAGCTGGCGGACCTTGCGGCGCTGGGCATTGATTGGGATGGCGACGTGCTGTACCAACACGACCGCTTCGATGCCTATGCCAACGCCCTCAACCGCCTCGAGCAACGCGGACTTGTGTACGAATGCTACTGCTCCCGGCGTGAAATTCAGGAAGCCTCCCGCGCGCCGCACGCCGTGCCCGGCTCCTACCCAGGGACCTGCCGCTTGCTTGACGACGCCACCCGTGCCCAGCGCCGCGCCGACCTCGCCGCTGTGGGGCGTGTGCCCGCGCTACGACTTCGTGCCGACGTGACGCAGTGGACCGTGCACGACTTTTTTGCGGGCGACTACACCGGCGACGTGGATGACATGGTGCTTCGGCGCGGCGGCCAGGCTCCGGATTGGGCGTACAACCTGGCTGTGGTGGTCGATGACGCATTCCAGGATGTTGACCAGGTGGTTCGTGGCAGGGATCTGCTTTCCTCCGCGCCCCGGCAGGCGTATCTCGCGGGGCTTCTGGGTATTGAGGCTCCCGACTACGTCCACGTGCCGCTTGTGCTCGGCCCTACGGGGCGCAGGCTGGCCAAACGCGACGGTGCCGTTACACTCCGCGAAATGCTTCACGACGCCACGCCAGGGGAGGTCGTCTCCCGGCTTGCTGTGTCCTTGGGTTTCGGGTCGGTTAGTTCTGCGGCGGAATTGCTAGAAGTGTTCGATCCGGCCGTGCTGAGCGGGGAGGATTATGTGTGGGGGTAGGGGCGTTGCGGAGTGTGCTTATGGTCGAGCGCGAAAAACGGCCATTTTTGAGCTTGAGCATAAGCACACTTTGATGCAAGTGTTTGCACTATCCCACATCCCGGCGTGCAACAAAAGGACCCCAGCCATGTTCGGTTGGGGTCCTTACTGCGGAGGATAGGGGATTTGAACCCCTGAGGGATTGCTCCCAACACGCGTTCCAGGCGTGCGACATAGGCCGCTAGTCGAATCCTCCATTAAGAACATGTCACCAAAGGGCGCTGTTCCTTGAAAGACTGTACACTTTCCGCAGTCCCGTTGGCAAATTGCTGGTGGGAGTGGTGTTTTGGCGCGTGGTGCGGTGTGAGGCTAGGGTTGTTGCTAGGACTCCGTGTGGTGTTTATCTTGTGAACTCCCCCAGGGCAGGAATGCAGCAAGGGTCAGCGAGCTCTGGCAGGTGCGCGGGGTCCCTTAATTCTTTCTAAAAACTCAACATCTTTTGATGTTTTGCGTCTAAAGTGGGGGCCGGTGGCCACCTTTTTGTTTGGCCACCATAGTTGCAGTTTTTTCGCACCGTGGAGGGTGGCCTGATATGGCGTTGCAGGATTTTGAGGCCCAGGAGTTGGCCCAGTTTGCTGAGGATATTTCACAGGCGTATGAGGATTTGAAAGCACGCAATCTTGCTTTGGATTTGACTAGGGGGAAGCCGTCTTCCGAGCAGCTGGATTTTTCCGACGAGCTGCTTGGCCTGCCCGGATCCGGTAATTTCCAGTCTGCGGATGGCACGGATTGCCGTAACTATGGTGGTTTGGCTGGTGTTAAGGATATCCGCGAGATTTATGCGGAGCTGCTGGGCATTCCTGTTGATCAGGTGTATGCGGGGGATGCGTCGAGCTTGAACATTATGTTTGACCTGATCATGGCCTCCTATATTTGGGGGACTAATGATTCGCCCCGTCCTTGGAAGGATGAGCCAGTAGTGAAGTGGTTGTGCCCGGTACCGGGCTACGATAGGCACTTCACCATCACCGAACATTTCGGTTTCGAGATGCTGCCGGTTCCCATGCTTGACGACGGCCCCGACATGGATGTGGTCCGTGATCTGGTGAAGGATCCTGCGGTGAAGGGCATGTGGACGGTGCCGATTTTCGGTAACCCGACAGGCGTGACCTTCTCCGAGAAGGTGTGCCACGAGTTTGCAGAGATGGAGACCGCAGCTCCTGATTTCCGCATCGTGTGGGATAACGCTTACGCGGTGCACACCTTCACGGATGAGTTCCCGGTAGTGCATAACGTTATTGAGTTTGCCAAGGAAGCAGGCCACCCGAACCGTTTCTGGTTCATGACCTCCACCTCTAAGATCACCTTCGCGGGTTCCGGCGTGAGTTTCTTTGCCTCGTCACCAGAGAACCTGGCATGGTATGCCTCTCACGCGAATGTGCGTGGTATCGGCCCGAACAAACTGAATCAGCTGGCCCATGCGCAGTACTTCAAGGACGCCGAGGGCGTGCGTATTCTCATGCGCAAGCATGCTGGCTCGCTGGCCCCGAAGTTTGAGCGTGCGCTGCAGATTCTTGAGACCCGCTTGGGGAGTACGGAGTGGCCAGCTGGACCAAACCAGAAGGCGGCTACTTCATTTCCCTGGATGTCGTGGATGGCACCGCATCTCGGGTGGTGGAGTTGGCCAAGGAAGCAGGCATTGCTCTGACGGGCGCTGGCTCGTCCTTCCCACTGCGCAAAGATCCGAATGACCGCAATATCCGCCTCGCGCCGTCGCTTCCGCCGGTGGAGGAGGTGGAGGTAGCCATGGATGGTGTGGCTACGTGCGTGTTGTTGGCTGCGGCAGAAAAGTTTGCGGATTAACCGTGAATTTGCAGGAAACAGCATATTGGCTGGATGGTCTTTTTCCGGGAGACTTGAAGTTCTCCCGGATTAACGGCCTGCATATTGCCAGCATTGATCTGAGTTCCGATGACACCACTGAGGCGTTGGCCTGCACTGCGGATTTCGGCCAGGTGGACACTGGTTTGGTGAGTTCGGAAGAGGCGTTCGAGGACAGGGGCGTCGAAAAGCAGGTGGAGGTGCGCAGCGAGATTTTCTGCGTGGCATCTGCTGAGCCTGAGGTTGTGGAACGCGCGGTGGTGGCTGCGGCGTCGTTTTTGGCGGAGAGCAACACCATTCAGACTGGTATTGTGCCTGCTCAGCCGGGCCAATTGCTGCCTGCGGTGGGGGTATTTGGTGGGCTGGCGGAGATGCCCGGGATTGAAGTTCGGCATGGGTTGCTGGTTGCTCCGTATGTGTGGTCGGATGGGGTGCCCCGGATGCGTGAGGATGACCGCATCACCACGATGCTGCAGCTTGTGATGCTCACCGACGATGAATATGAGTACGCCACCACCTATGGTGTTGACGAGCTTCAGGAAGCGATGGTGAACGAGGGGGTCAATATTCTCGATTTGGGCCGATAGCCAGGTACTTATCGCGTTATCGGCCCCGGATGGGGGTTAACCTGAGAATTCTTTATTGAAAAAGGGCTGCGTGGCCGCGAGTGGCCTGGACAGCTCGACTTGTGCATTGGTATTATTAGTGTATCCTGTGAAAAATACTTATTAATTTTAGTTTATATTTCAACTAATTTTTAGAAAACGGATGTCACGTGGATTCGCTGTTTAGGAAAAACCAATGATCCTCAGCTCTGAACACACCAACACAACCCGCACCAGGATAGTCACACTGCTGACAGCGCTGTGCATCGTGCTGTCCATCAGCGTTGGGACTGTCGCGACCGTCACAGGAACCGCCGTCGCCCATGCACAAACCGCCAACAACCAAGCGAGTGAGCCTCGTGCGGGCGATGCCTGGTCAACCCGAACCAACACCCGCAAGCTCGACGGCACTTACGCCACCTGGGCGGCCCGCTTCAACACCACCGCGCTCGCCGCAAACGTTCCCAACCTTGCTTTTACCGGCACCCCCACGCAGCTCACCTTTACGGTGACCGCCGACGACGGGCAGGTACTCGTCGATGAACAGCCCTATTGGGAACTCCACCGCGTCGAGGCTGGAAAGGCCGAGGGCGCCGGGGAAGCGGACTCCGCCACCCTCCTCGCCTCTGCAGCAGTCGCAGCAGATGGCTACAGCGTCAGCTACGAATTCACCGATGCTGCTGGTACCAGCGCGAACGTTACTATCAACGGCCCCTTCGCCCCCGACGCCACCTACGAGGTACGCTTCCACACCATCCCCATCAGCCCCGCGAAACCCTACTTCGATCGGGGTGCTGGCCTCCACGTCACCACCGCCATCGCTGGGCTTAACTCCACGGCCACGAACTACGACATCAGCGGCACCATCACCAGCGAGGAGACCACGCCAGGCTTCGGTACGTTCTCCATCACCAACCTGGTTCAAGGCGGGGCAGCCGACAAGATGCCCGCAGGCGCGCGCTTCATTATCAACGGCACCTACACCCTTCCCAACGGCAACACCACCAGCGACTACGCTGACTGGTCCGCCCCGGGAACCATCCGCGCCGACAAAACCGGTGGCGCCTTCACCATGATGGTGGGCAAAGACAACGCCGCCACGCTTGACGACGCCGCCCACCCCGGACACATCACGCAGTTTCCGCTGGGCACGCGCATTGACTTCAAAGAACAACAACCCCAAGACTCGTGGGAGTACGCCTGGGCGCCGCCCTTTTTCCGCATCGGAAACGACATCATTTCCGGCGTGACACTCAGTGCAGAAAAAACCCACATTGAGGTAGTGAACCAGGTGCACATGCGAAGCGACGTCACACCTGCCTGGACATTGCTCACCGGCATTCCGTTCCTCGGATCCGTCATCGCCCCGCTCGTAGCCTCAGGACTGGGGATCCTACCTACTGGATCGTCCACGCCGTCTGGGGCTGGCATGTCGGGGGCAGCGCAATCAGTAGCCCCCGACAACCCGGTCGTGCCCAGCGCGAATGGCTTCTCCGGCTCATCCCAGCCCGGCGACCTTTCCCAAGGGGATTCCGATCACGAGCCGCACAGCATTGCCCAGGCAGAAGTCCTCAACAGGGACGGGGGAACCGCGCGAAAGATCGCAGGCAATGCAAGCACGTCTGCCCATATGGACGTGTCTGCGGTGCGCGCCACCTCATCCTCCGCCGTGCTTGATGCGCTGCGCGTGGGCTGGGTAGTTATCGTTTCTGGCACTGCTGTTGCTGTTCGTCGCCGTGGGACTACTGATTACCGTGGCGTACCGCAATCGCCTGTAACCCTGTAACCAGGCGCGGGTGTCCCCGTGTCTGGCCTGGGCGGTAGGCTCTACATCGTGGCTCTTTATCGTAAGTATCGTCCAGCCTCTTTCGCGGAGGTGATCGGCCAGGATCATGTGACCAGGCCGTTGTCCGTCGCTCTTGATAGCGGACGTATCAATCATGCTTACTTATTTACTGGCCCGCGGGGGTGCGGTAAAACATCGTCGGCTCGTATTTTGGCGCGGTCTCTCAACTGCGTGCAAGGACCAACCTCCACCCCCTGTGGGGTGTGTAACTCGTGTGTGTCGCTGGCACCCGGGGGGCCGGGCAACCTGGACGTGGTGGAGTTGGATGCCGCCAGCCACAACGGCGTGGACGATATGCGTGACCTGCGCGATCGCGCCACATACGCCCCGGCGGAATCCCGCTACCGCATCTTCATTATCGACGAAGCCCACATGATCACCACCCAGGGCTTCAACGCCCTGCTGAAGATTGTGGAGGAACCCCCAGAGCACCTGATCTTCATTTTCGCCACCACCGAGCCAGAAAAAGTCATCGGCACCATCCGCTCCCGCACGCACAACTACCCGTTCCGGCTGCTCGCCCCGCCGGACATGCGCATGCTGCTGGAACGCACCTGCCAGGCGGAAAGCGTGCAGGTAGAGGATTCCGTTTACCCACTGATCATTCGCGCCGGGGGAGGCTCGCCCCGCGATTCACTCTCCGTCTTGGATCAACTGCTCGCGGGCACTGGTCCAGAGGGGTTGACGTACGATCTTGCCTCCCGGCTGTTAGGCATTACCAGTTCCACGCTTATCGACGCCGCCGTGGATGCCCTGGCCACCAGCGACAGCGCAGGGATGTTCCTCGCGGTAGATCACGCCATCGCCGCAGGTTTGGAACCCAGGCGTTTTACTGCTGACTTACTAGACCACTTCCGTGACCTCATGGTGTTGCAGGCTGTGCCCGATGCGGTGGACAACGGCCTGGTGGACGCCCCGCAAGACCGCGTTGAGACGCTGCAACAACAGGCTGCGTCCTTCCAACCAGCGGCTCTGGCTGCCATCGCCTCCACCATCAACAGCAATGTGGACGAAATGCGCAACGCCACCGCGCCCAGGCTGCTTCTGGAAATCCTGGCGGCGAAGCTCATCATCTCTGCGTCTGGTGGGGGAGTGGTTCAGGTTGCACCTGTTGCCTCTGCTGCGTCACCAGCGCCAACGCCGCCTGCATCTGCGCCCGCGCCCTCGCCAAGTGGTCGGGTCTACGAGCGGAAATCCCAGCGTCTTGCGCGGGAAGCAGCCGAGGCTGCAGCGCAGGCATCTGCTGCTCCAGAACCCGAACCCGAAGTGGCACAAGTCCAGGCCCCAGAACCCGAACCTGTGCGGGCTCCCGAACCCGTGGTTGAGCAACAGCCTGAGCCGGAACCCGAACCAGCACCGGAACCCCAACCCGAACCCGCGCAGCCTGCCGCGTCTGTTGCCGAGCAGGTCCGTTCGCAGTGGACAGCCGTGCGCACGAAGGTTGGGAGCGCGAATAAGGTTGCCGAGATTATGCTCACCGAAGCCCGGGTGCTGGGCATGCGCGACGGCACCCTAGTCATCGGGCACAACACTGGCGCCCTGGCCTCTCGACTGAACGATCCCCGCAACAACCAAGCCATCGTGGACGCGGTGAAGGACGTTGTGGGAGTTGAAGTGCCGATCACCTGCGTGATTGGGACAAACCCCAGTGAAGCCGGAATTACTGCGGAGAACACGGGGGAGCTGACGCCAAAAAAACCGTGGACCCCACCGGTCGTTGAGAAGAGCGAGGAAAAGCGGGGAGAAGATGAAAAACCCGCCTCGACCGGATGGGGAAAGCCCGCCACTCTCGGTGGGCCGCAAGATGAGGTGCCTCAAGCTCCGCAGCCTGCGGTACCCCCGAAAGACGTCGATACGCAGCCAAAAGAGGAGCCCCGGAAGCTGAAACGCTGGGAGGAAGCGGCGGCGCGGGGGCGGGCTGCTCTGGAGGCAAATGGTGGCATGCCGGAGCCTCCGCCGCCACCGCCTATGGACGAGTCAGTGCCGCTGCCGCCCGAACCCGACGATGACGTGCCGCCGCCCCCGCCAGCAGGGTGACCCCTACGGTTACCCCGCAGATGAGGGTATTCCCGCGCCGCCGCCACCGCCAGCGGACACAAATGCGGAGGAAGAGGAAATGCTGCGGGAAGCTGCGCAGGAGCCGGGAAACCGCGACCGTCGAGACGCAAAAACCGTAGCCATGGACCTGCTGAGCCAAGAGCTCGGCGCCAAGCCCGTCTAACAGCCCCACGGCGGCGGCAAAAAATATTAGACTCGTACTACTACTGACAACACGAAAGGTACATAATGACTGAGCCTAACGACATGGCCGCACTCATGGCGCAAGCCCAGGAGATGAAAGCCCAGCTGGACCAAGCCCAGCAAGAAATCATGGCAGCCTCCGTGGTCGGCGAAGCCGGAAATGGACTGGTCAAGGCCACCATGGGTGGCAACGGTCAAATCTCCGACCTGGTTATCGACCCCAAAGTCGTTGACCCCGAGGACGTAGACACCCTCCAAGACCTCATCCTCGGCGCACTTGCTGACGCCCACCAGAAAGTCGCCGCCCTCGCCGAAGAAAAAATCGGCCCCCTCTCCCAGGGCTTCCAAGGAATGTTCTAAACCTTCCACCCAACGTGCGGCCAGGGCAGATGCATACGCACCTGGCCGCTTTTCCACGTCACACACAGAAAAGGCTCGCTCACCACAGTGTTTGAAGGACCACTCCAGGACCTCATCGACGAACTTTCCCGGCTACCAGGCGTAGGTCCAAAAAGCGCCCAACGGATCGCCTTCCACCTCCTCACCGCCGAAACCACCGACATCAACAGACTTATCGACGCCCTCGGGGCCGTGCAGCATGGCGTCACCTTCTGCCGCATCTGCAGCAACATCTCCCGCGAAGAAATCTGCCGCTTCTGCGCCGATTCGGGGCGCGACCCTGGCATTATTTGCGTGGTTGAAGAACCCAAAGACATCCAAGTCATCGAACGCACCGGTGAATACAACGGGCGGTATCACGTGCTCGGTGGGGCGCTCGATCCCCTGGCCAACATTGGACCCAAAGACCTGAGCATCACCGCCCTGCTTCAACGCGTCGGCGGTGTCCTGGACGACGTGGAAGGTCGAGACATCCCCGAGGTGCGCGAAGTCATCCTGGCCACCGACCCCAACACCGAAGGCGAAGCCACCGCCTCCTACCTAGCGCGCATGCTTCGCGACTTCCCCGACCTTATAGTCTCCCGCCTGGCCAGCGGCATGCCCCTCGGCGGCGACCTCGAATTCGTGGACGAACTCACGCTCTCCCGGGCGCTGAGCGGGAGGTTGAGGCTGTAGGGGGGTAGCGATTGAGAAACGTCATATGATTGCCAGCATGGGCAAAAAAGTACCGATTCTATATTTTTCTGGTTCTGGCAGCACCAAGATGGTGGCCGAAGTGGTTGCAGAGACCCTATCGGGCAGTGAGATTGAGCCAGTGATGATGGAGGTCACGCAGAAGCTGTCGGCCGATGATGTAGCACCGTACGATTTCTTTGTTGTGCTAACGCCGACCTATAACGCGCGTCCGTCGCAGTTGCTGCTCGACTTTATCGATGGGCTGCCGTTAGCGGGCTATGAGAAAGCTGCCTATGTTATTGCCACATACGGCTTGTATCCGATCAACTGCCAACGCATTGTTGGGCAGTGTCTATTGAACCGGGGAATTCGGCCGGTTGGATATGGTGGGGTTCGCGGTCCCGCATCTGACGGTTCTTTACTATTCCCAAGTTGGCTTCCTTCATGTTCCACTACGAAAAGCATGCTCCCCGAAAAATACGTGCCATGGTTGAAGAAATAGAAGCGTTGGCACAGGACTGGCGTTCGCGGCCAACAACATTGCCGCAGTTCAAGTGGTACGCTCCGCTCGATTTTCCGGTTAACACGGTTTTCACTCGCTGGTACTTCCGGCGCTTCTACCGACCGAACATTCGTGTGCTACCGGACCGCTGGGACGGTAAGCCCATTGACGATGCCTACCCAGAAGCATGGCAGAAAAATGGCAACGGAGTGCCGGTATATCACCCAGAATCCGATCACGATTTTGCGCTGCGGGCCGTCCACAGGACGCCACATAAGGCAGTTATTTTCCATGATCGCATGAAGGACAAGCCCCGCTTAACGCCGGAATTCTATGCGGAGCGCAAGCGGGAGATTCTAGGGCGTATGCGGTAGGAGGTTCTGTCGCTGGGTGTAGTAGTGCCGTCATAGTGTTTGCTCATCAAACTGTCGCTTTTCGTGTCTGAAAACGACAGTTTGATGAGCAAACACTATAGGGACGCCGTTCATAAAAGCCTGGTGTATCAGTGGTTTCATTGTTTATGACGGTACTTAACGTCTCCCGTTGCTGCAGGAAAGGAAAAAGCCCCTGGGACCCCAGCCGGACGGTTGGCTCTAGAGATCTCGCGTGGGGAACTTTCGCTGGTCACGTCGTGCTGCTTGTTTGCTATCTGTGTAGATGTGTGGTTTCCTCAACCAAGGAATCAACAGTATCTCACCTACTACACCCTTATGGAAAGCACACACCCCCCTTATAGCTATTAAGTTCAGCGGACCGGCACACCCATTGCCTGTGGTCCGTTTAGTGTCCGAACCCATCATGTCCGCCGAAACCACCATGCTGGGATTATTCGGCCTGCAAGCCGACACACAACAGGCAGTGGGGACAAGCACCCAACACGCTGTTGGCTTTCCCGCCTGGCCGATCATGACCGACCCAGACAATGCCCACCACGCCTTGAACCTGGTCGCCGAGCTGGAACAGATTCGCCGTCGCCCCAGCCTTCGACGCGCTAGAACACATATTAATGCTGTGACCGCGCAGTTGGCAGCCTCCGCACCGCATTTTGCACCGACGTTTTTGGAGGAGGTTGCCCGGATTTTCGTCACCGTGGGGAACCGACAAGCCGCACGGCAATTCTTCGGCAAAGCGAGGGCGGTGGAGCGTGCTCATAAAGTGGCGATTGATCTAGAACGGCACCAGGCTGCGTTTGTGGAGTTTGCTCATGCTGGTGTTGTTGGTGCTGCAGAACTGGTTGCGGAATGCCGTGCAGTTGGAACTCGTGATGGCGATGCGGAGCAAGGATTTACGTACGCATTGGGGCTAGTACACGCTCAAGCCCGGGCGGGGGTGTGTCCGTCAACGGGGGTGGTTGTGGTGCTACGGCAGTTGGGCCAACGTGCGGGGATGACTCCGGCTGAGGTTGATCAAGCACTGGTGAATGGATTGCTGGGGCTTGCTGTGTTTAAAAAGGCGCCAACCAAGCTGTTCGTGACGCTTGCTGAGGCGTTGAAGCAGCATCCAGAGGCGCTTGAGGTGCTGTGGGACGTGAAGCCTCGGAAAACAACGCCGCTGCATTTTCTGAGTTTGTGGCATGCTGCGGGGTTGTTGGAGTTTATGCACACTGATCGTGCGCGCTACGCGCAGTGGTTGGTGGATTTTATTAATACCTACAGTGATGATGATGAAATAAGCGACTACAGTGCGGTGCTTGAGGAAGAGCTTGCCTATTGTGGTGATGCGCTTTGTGGGTTGCGTGTACGCAGGAATTTTATGTGGATGCCGCTTAATGTTATCGATATATTATGTGAATATGACGTTTCCTGGGATGTCAAAAGGTCTTGGCATTGCCATGGGGGAAGTAGATTGGGCTTATTGGTTGGAGGATGAGCATGCTGAAAATCGTCGACCTCTACTACATGCGGCACGCCATCAAGATATTTCTTCATGTTTTGTTGAAGGAATTTTCGATTTCGAGGTCAAGAAATATCTTGATGTTTTCCTTTCCCATGAGGGTGCGCGAATAATACTAGGTAAAAAAATAGATGAACTAGTAGGTCGCACGGAAGATATCTTCAATAATAATAAAATTATTGATGATTGGTCTTTTCTGGCGGTGCCAAAAGTGTATGATGTCTATGGTGAGCGAGTGAAAAAGCTCTTTACTCGTAATGCTGATGAGCTCTTGGTGGCGGCGCTACATGCAGGAACGATAGCGGAATTAACCTGGCCTGCTTATGAGCAGAGCGGTTGCGCGAGTTAGGTCGAAATCTAAGAAAACTGATTTTAACGTCTTCGATTCTTTCCCTGCTGTGGCGGTAGTGTCTGGGGCATATGTAGAGGTGGTGGATGGTGATGCCACACTAGCCAGTGGAGAACTTCCTGCGCGCTATGAAAACATTCATTCGGTTTTAACCGTTGGTGATAAAGTTCAAGTTTATCTTACGCCGCATAACCAGTCAGATGGTCGCCTTATGTGGCTGGGTGATTTGCAAACTTATTCAGTAGACGAACATAGGTGGGGTTCTGAGGGGGTCAGCCTGCCTCTTTCCGATGGAACACGTCTAACAGCTTTTGGTCTACTGCGGCCGACGGAGTTGAAGTTAGGATTATGTAATTTCGGGAACGTTATAGCTATAAATAAAGAAAATTTCACCCATTTTTGCATCAGCTTATAACGAAGATGAACTGATGCTATGGGATGGAACTGATTATAAAAAATGGGAGGGAACTGCCAGGGAAGCACTAGAAAAAATAGGTGCGTTTTCCTATGGGGTGGACATTTTAGAAATCCCAGAAGAATCCAAGATCATGACTGGATTATCAACCATTATTCCAGCATTTCCAACGACTAAGCATAGTCTGCTTGGCGCTGTGCGGGGGAACCATGTTTATATTCAATATGAATATAATGATGACTATTATATTGTCTCGCCGCATGGTAACTACAAGTGTGATAGTAATTTCCAGGGTGCCATTCCTAAACCTGGTGGTGGTATATGGCTTGTTTGTAATAGTGGTTCCCCTTGGAAAGATATTGAAACAGAAGTGAAAATCACATTACAAGATAAAGATTCCCCATTTCAAAATTTGCCTTTTGCTGCATTTCATCAGTTCCACTATCGTGATGAACATGCAAGTAAGCTCATGCGAGTCTACACCCATGACCAAGCACGGCAAGTGTTCGACGCAGTAACTGATAACGAAGTATATTCCATTTTTTCTCATCAATTAAGAAGTGGCGATGAGATATTACTAAACGAACTTGTAGCCACGCAACGCACTATCCGCGTACAAGTTGCGAAATTTCAAGAACTTGTCAAGCAGTTAACTCAAAGCGCTGCCGTCCCCTGATATTTGCATCAGTGAACCAGCTGCAAACTTACTATATCTATACTTAGATAAACGATCCTATGATTATCTACATTTAGCATCGCGTGATGCTCAAATCATCGCATCGTTCATTGTCGATCCCGATAACTTTTCCGCTCTTTCTTCCGATGAGTTTGACTCTGAATGGGTCAAACTCATGCATAATGAACGTTTCATCATTGGCATGCTGGGCTCTCCCTTGCTTCCTCAACTCTATAAAAAAGATAATGCTTTTACCGACCTGGTGAATTTCTTTCAGACTGCAACTAAACTTGGTATCTTTGGATGTGGTTGGCGCCGAGCCTCCATTGATATTGGCACCTATGAGTCAGTTGAATATGTGGCAGATATTCTTCCTCACGGTTCTGTCGTTGAGGGGTGTCTTGTGCTTGACTCTGAATATGAATGGAACGGAAATAAATGTAGTATATCTCGCATTATTCTCACTCCTGATGGTCGGGAAAAAGTTGGCGAATATACAGTTAAATATAGTCATAGATGTCAGCATGAATGCCGAGGATTTCCTTGCCTGTCTCGATGCGATTAGTGAAACGAGCAGTAGAACCCTTAATGAAGATGCAATAAAGGAAATCTCTCGGGGAACCGGCCTGATTCCCGCCACTGTCCGCTATGTATTTGGCGGTATGAAACATCATGATGATTTTGATTTTCCAAGTAGCTATGGATTTACAACCGTAGAGAGAGCAATTACAAGACTTTACCTACATTTCTTGGCAGATGAATGTCTTGATCATTTTTCTAAAAATAACAACGATGATCAGCAGTTTACTGGTTTCCTTCAGTTACTGGCTCACGCTGTACCGCAAACCGATCCAGTATCTTATATCCAGCAGGGGCCGGATACTGCAGCCATTATTTCTTATTGGCAAGAAATATTAGGAGAACCCGGTATGCATATCACCGCTGATATGCACTACAAGGTTCTTGTGGATTCTCATGTGACGTTACATTCGCCGTGGTACAGACCAGTGTACGAAATAATTTTTAATCGTCCCGAACTAGACCCTTCAAGTTGGCCACCTTTCTACAAGGACTCTCTTGCGATCTACTTGCATTTGGCGCAGAACCTAGAGCTCAACGATCCGGGAAGGCCATTTGTTGCCCATAAACTCACGTGGCTGCGTGAATCTGCAGAGAAAAACTTGAAAAATTCTGAGTATCTTGCCACTGTTCCTTTTGGCAGTAGTTTCACTGATCCCGGTTTTACTGGAGATAAGCGCCCTGATGTTCAGGCAATCAGGCTTTTGATGGACGGCTATCTGGATACCTACATTGCGGATCTGAGCATTGTGCATGATGTGGAAGGGTGCCCCTGGGATCCTGCGGTTTCCGCCCCTGAGGTGGTGAACCAAGTTGCCACGCACCTGAGATGTAGTCATGATGCTGCGCGCTATTACCTGCAGATGTTGAGTTTGATGTACCCGACTGACGCAGACATCCGCAGGTGGAACAGCTGGGATGCGGCCACTCACCGGGCAGTAGTTGCCGAGCTCGCAGACCGTGGGTTGATTGTGGAAGGTCATCGTGCGCGTGCGGGCCGCAGTTGGTTCCTACCTGGTGCCTGGCTTGAAGGTGGAAAGAAGGATCGCCCGACAGAGGAGTGGAAAGCAAAGCATTATTTGTTGTGGCAGGATCTCAAAGTTCGGCCGGTGCTTCCTGGAAGTCCTTTGCTTATGCCAATCGCCCAGCTGTATCAGCAGGTATGGCAACGCTACATTGCTGGTGATGTGCCGGGTTATGTGGAACTACGCACCAAAAAGTATCGGCCGCGGAAAAACCGTTAGTGGGCTTTTACTAACGTGCCGCTCGACGCACGTTTCCGATCACGGCCAATGCTCTACCAAGATCCCAGTTCACACCCCAGGCCCGCATAAGCCCCCAGAACCTCCCAAAACCTACCTCAACCTCTCCTTCCTTAGCTGCTCAACCTCAGGGAATATCCAGCTGCTCCAGCGAGGACAGTTCAACACCCATCGCACGAGCTAGCAGCAGGTCGGCAAGCTGAGGGGTTGCGGGCGAGCGCCGGTCCGTGCATGTAGGTGGCTATGATGCTGCCTTGTACTACGCCTTCGGCGCCTACTTGCCCGTCAGCCTCAGCGGAACCGTCAGCGGTTGCACCGTGGGCATCGCAGTTTCCTACACCCCGGATCACGCGCCCGAGGGGGGCGGCGTCGGGACCAAGGATGGTGGCACCCATGTGGTTTTCAAAGCCGGTGAGTGTGTCGGTGAGTTCTGGGATTCCGGCTGGGGTGGAGATGAGTTCGCCGATGGTGCGTTTCCCAAGGGAGCTGGTGGTGGCGTCGATGAGTCCAACGCCGTCGACGATGCGCCCGTCGGCGCGGAAGGATTCGCCAAGGACTTGCAGTCCGGCGCATATGGCGAAGATGGGTCGCCCGAGGTTGGCGGCTTCGATGAGTCCCCGGTGTTCGGTGAGGTGTTTTGCTGCGAGGATTTGTGCGGTGTCTTCACCGCCGCCGACGCAGTAGAGGTCGAGGTTGGTGGGCACGGGTTCACCAAGTTTGATGGTCACGACCTCCGTGTCAATGCCGCGCTTGCGGGCGCGTCCCCGCAGGACCAGGGCGTTGCCGTTGTCGCCGTAGGTGCCTAGGACGTCGGGGAGGATGAGTCCGATGGTTAGTTCGCTCATTTGCGCACCTCTGTTATTTTCTCCAGGGCTTTTTTCAGGTCGCGGAATGCGGTGTAGTTGGCGAGTACTTCGACGCGTCCGGGTCGGGCAACTGCGGATGGCCGCCACGGTGTTGGGTACGTGGGTGTGGGGCACATCGGCGTAGATGAGTCGGACGGCGAGGTCGGTACCACGTTCTCCTGCTGCAACGATGTGGGTGTTTTCGAATGCTTCGAAGGAGACGTCCCAGAGCCAGGAGAGGTCTTCACCGTCGGCGACTTGCCCGTTGACGCTGATCACGATGCCGTCGGCGGTGCGGTCCACCATGGAGAGTGCTTCTTGCCACCCTGCGGGGTTCTTGGCCAGGAGCATGTGCACTTCCCATTGTTCGAAAGTAATGGTGGAGTAGCGTCCGGCCACATTGGAGACGGCTTGGACTGCCTGCACTGCCCCATCAAGGGGGATCGTAAACACTTCAATGGCGGCGGCGAGCGCTTCTGTAGCGTTGCCACGGTTAGCATTGCCTGGCAGAGTCAACGACAAAGATACAACCTCCACCGAAACCTCAGAGGGTACTGCAATGCCTGATTCGCTGATGCTCCAGGTGGGTGTGGGGCGGCGGAAGGTGCGGCCGTCGGCAAGCGGGGTGAGGGCGTGCCAGTCGTCGCCGTCGCGGACGATGTGCCCGCCGGTGCGGGGGCAGCTGACGGAGTCGCCAACCCAGCCTGCACCTGCGGAGACCCAGATGACGTTGGGTGCGTCGTAGGCAACGGAGGTGACCAGGACGTCGTCGCAGTTGGCGATCACAGTCATTTCTGGGTGTGCTTCCACGCAGGCCCGCAGGCGCCGCTCGATGGTGTTGATTTCGCCCACGCGGTCAAGCTGGTCGCGGGTGAGGTTCAACAGCACCAGGCAGGAAGGGTTCAGGCGGTCGGCAACCGCTGGGACGTGCAGTTCGTCGCATTCCAGCACCACGTGTGACGCCCCGCGACCCGCCATGAGTGCGGAAATGATGCCGGCGTCCATGTTGTCGCCACCTTCGTTGGTGGCCACGGCGTACTGTGTGCGCAGCGCTGCAGCCAGCATGCGTGTGGTGGTGGATTTTCCGTTGGTGCCGGTGATCAGGGCCACGGGGCGTCCGCCACCGAGGTTGGCCATGATGTTCGGGTCAATGGCCCCCGCGATGAGGCCGCCGATCATGCCACCGGCCCCCCGACCAGTCATTTGCGACGCCTTGGTGGCCAGTGTCGCCGCTGTGGTGGCTACGGTAGTGCGCAGCCGCTGCAGAGGCGCAGGAAGGTTCAAGCTCATTCCCTAAATACTAGTGAATCCAGCGCTTATTCGGCGGTACCTGCACGAACATTTTGGGTGAGCTGCATAAATTCAGTATCGGACACCAAAGGGATGCCTTTGCGGCGCGCGTGCATGGCCTTTCCGCGTAGTTCCCCCTCCTGGTTGCACACCACCAGGCTGGTTTCTCGGGTGAGCTGTTCGGAGTAGGCGAGTCCTGCATCCATCGCCGCCGCGATTATCTCGTCGGGGTCAACGGTGATGTCGGGGGTGATCACCACCTCCATCCCCTGCACCAGTTCCTTTCCGGGTTGGTGCATGCCGGGATTGGTGTAGCGGCGGGTGGCGGTCGCGGCGTCGAGACGCAGGCGGCTGCGCTGCAGGCCAAAACGATCCCCGCGCAGGTCATTCGGGCTTGCCTGAACCACGTCACTGTCTCTCAGGCGGTTGAAAAACATGCGTCCGAGCAGCAGCGTGTTTTCTCGCGCCAGCTGCTCGGCCGGGATTGCCGCGCGCGCCGCGGATGCCTTGGGGGAAGGGGCGCGCATGCCGAGTGCCCGCGCCACCGCTCGTAGGCGTGTGTCCGGCAGGTTTGCCTGACGACGCCGCGCGCTCTCCAAGGTATCCACCACCATCTCAGGTCGGGGGATGTGCCCTATCCGGCGTCGCCGTCCCCGCTGGCCGCGTCGTTGTCCCCGGCTGCGTGGGCCTTTAGAGTTGAGGATGCGCACGGCGCGCCTGGATTCCGCGACGATGAAACCCCAGTCGCGGGTGGAATTGTGCACGATGAGGGTGCGGCCGTCGATAAACGCGCAGATCTGGCGCAGTTGCGTTTCAAAACCCACGCCCTGCTCAATGTCCTCCGGCGTGAGGGAGTGCAGGTGCCGGGGACCGGGGTTATCGCCGGGGTTGAACACGCAGAAGTAGGTGTCCACAACCTCGCCGTCGGGGGAGTAGGTAGCCATGTGCAGGCCCACCATGCGGGACGTGGCGGGGTGAATGCCGGTGGACAGTACCGTTGCGGCGACATAGGGGGCGGCGGCGAGTTCGGCGCGGCGCTGTTCCTCGCGTTCCGCCCGACGCCCAGCGTCACGCCCAGTATCACGTCCCTGCCTCGCGTTCGGCCTTGGGCGGTGTGGTGGGGTTGGCGTGGCTAAATGTTGGTTTCTGCGTGGGGCTCACGCCGGTGATTCTACCTGTTTGGGGGTGCCTATTTGGAAAAAGTGCTTGCTTGGCAGGGGGTGGCGGCGTTAAATAATGAATGAAATTCATAATTAACTAAGGCAACCCTTATTTAATGTGATGGGGGTTGGGCAAGCATCACTGCAAACATCACTAAGGAATCGCAATGACACAACCAACAATGCAATCCACAATGCAGCCAAAAATGCGCAAAACCTCAGCTCAGAGCATCACTAATCCGCGGTACCTTGTATACGCGGGTGTTTTCACCGCTCTGTACTTTGTCATCACCTTCGGCAGTGGGATGTTGGGAATTATCTCTCCCCTCATGATCATTGTCGGCGCCTTGATCGGAGTGGTCTGCAACGGTGTCGTCGTGATGCTCTACATCGCCAAAACCCCCTACTTTGGCGCACTCACCATCACAGGCACCATTGTCGGTTTCCTCATGATGGCCACCGGACACACCTGGTACGTCAGCATCCTCGGCCTGGCAATGGGTTTCCTCGCCGACCTCATCGCCAACAGTGGACACTACCGAAGGCGCATCACCAACTGCCTCGCCTACGCCGTACTAAACCTGTGGAGCATCGTGCCCATCGCACCCATCTTCTACAACTCAGATGCCTACTTCGCCCACGTCCAGGACTCCATGAGTGCAGAGTACGCCGAGGCCATGCAGCAACTACTCACCCCCACCGTGTTGATATGTTGGATGGTTCTTACCTTCATCATCTCCTTTGTTGCCGCCAATATCGGCATGACCATGCTGAAAAAGCACTTCCAGCGAGCAGGCGTCGTTTAATGAACCACGTCCCATCTCGCGTTCCGGCGCGCAGCCTCACAGGCAGAAGCGGCCTAGACCCCCGCACCAAACTGCTCACCATCATCGTGTGCAACATGCTGGCGATGGGTGCCTTTCCCAGCAAGGTTCTGTGGATCATCGTGGCCTTAGCCGCCCTGTTGCTGCTTATCGACGCCTCCCTCCGGGCCGTCGCCACCTACGCCACCGGAATTGCCATCGCCGCAGTGCTGTACGCTGCGCCCCTGCTGCCGCATAATTCGGTCACCGGCTGGATCATCGCCACCAGCGCGTTGGTGGGGTATTGGCTGGCGCGCATCGGCACCTGCATCGCACTGGCCTACTGGATGATCACCAGCACCACCGTCAGCGAACTCATCACGGCGTTCCGGCAGCTCCACGCGCCACGCGCCTTCATCATTCCCCTCGCCGTGGTGTTCCGCTTCATCCCCGTCGCCTTCCAGGAATTCCGTGGTGTCCTTGAGGCCCTGGCCCTGCGCGGATTCAGCGGCTCGGCACTGTGGTTGCATCCCGTCCGCACCGCCGAAAAACTCATCGTCCCCGTACTGTCCGCGTCCGCCCGCATTGCCGACGACCTCGCTGCCGCCGCGCTCATCCGCGGACTCGGCGCGCCGGGCACGCCCACCTCCGTTGTTCGCCTGCGGTTCTCGCTTGTCGACGCCCTGACTATCGCCATTGTCGCGGCCATCACCGTGTACGCGTTCTGGGGAGGTGCATTGTGAGCATCCACATTGGCGATGTTTCTGTGCAGTACAGTGGCTCGGAGGAATCGGTGCTGCACGGGATCGGCCTGGACATTGAACCCGGTACCGTCACCCTCATCTGCGGCGCCAGCGGCAGCGGAAAATCCAGCGTGTTGCGGCTGATCAACGGCCTGATCCCGCACTTCCACACGGTGGAGGGCACCGGTACCGTTACCGTGGACGGACACAACGTCGCGGAGACTGAGGTACACCAGATGGGGACCCTCACCGCTACTGTGTTTCAAAACCCCCGCACACAGTTCTTTACCACCGATGTGGATAGCGAGCTCGCCTTCGCCGGGGAAAACTACCAGCTACCTCCAGATACGATCCGCGCTCGCAGCGCAGAGGCGCTGGAATACGTGGACATCAGCGACCTGGCGGGTCGGAACCTGTGGGGCCTGTCTGGTGGGCAGCTGCAGAAAGTCGCCTGCGCGCAAGCCTACGCACAGGACACCCCCATCCTGTTGTTCGACGAACCCACCTCCAACCTTGACCCCGAGTCCATCGAGGATTTCACCGCCCTGCTGCGCAGGCTCAAGGAACAAGGAAAAACCCTGGTGATAGCCGAGCATCGCGTGTATTTCCTCGCCGGCATTGTGGACCGCGTGATCCTCGTGGAGGACGGCAGGATAGCCCAGGAATTCACTGGTGAAGAATTTTTCCAACTTAATGACGCTCGCCGCTGCGACCTGGGGCTTCGCTGCTTGAGTGCGCCGGAACTCACCGTCCCCGAACAAGAAACCGGCGATGTTCCAGGGCTGCACATTGATTCGGCGGTGGTGTCATTCCAGGGCAAACGTGTTCTAGATATATCCGGTGTTGTGTTTCCCGCAGGCCAGGTCACCGGCCTCGTTGGCCCCAACGGTGCGGGCAAAACCACGCTGGCTCGGGTGCTCTGCGGCCTGCAAAAATGGATAGAGGAACACCGAAAAACGGCATACGTTTGGTGCGTGCTGCGGAAGACGGGGCGTCGATAAGCGAGCCGATGAAGAAGGGCACGGCCTTCTTGGTGATGCAGGATGTGCACCGCCAACTATTTGCGGAAACCGTGGCACAGGAAGCCGACGCCCAGCACCTGGAACAGCTGGGGTTGGGGAAGCTGGCGGACAGACACCCGATGTCGCTGTCCGGTGGTCAGAAGCAGCGGCTGGTCATCGCCACCGCACTTAGCATGAACACCGCCGTGCTGATCCTGGACGAACCCACGTCCGGTGTGGACTACCGGCACCTTGTGGACATTTCCACACAACTACAAGCGCTGGCTGCGCGTGGTGTCACCGTGATCGTGATCAGCCACGACCGTGAATTTCTTAACCACTGTGCGGACCGCATCGTCCGCCTTAACCCTCTTACAGGAAAGGAGTAACAGCCATGACGAGCAACACCAGTAAACCCATGACTGAGCGTGAAGCCGGAAGGGTTGCGCTGAAAGAACTACTCAAACCCATCTCAGTGCGTTTGCTTGTGGCGCGAATACTCGCGGCTCTGGGCGGTGTGCTCGCCATCGCCCCTTACATTGCGCTGGTCAAACTCGGTGCGGTGTTTTATCAGGCGTACTCCACGGGCACAGAGGTGGACACGGCGCGCGTCACTAGCATTGTGAACATTCTGATCGGCACTTTTGGCGCACGGCTCGCGTGCATCGGCATTGCTTTGGGGGTGACGCACTTTGCAGATGCGAAATTCTCCGCACTCGTGCGCGAACGCACCATAAGGCACGTGGCCACCGCCCCACTCGGGTGGTTCACCTCCACCAACGCAGGGCGCGTACGCAAGGCGTTGCAAGACGACATCGCCATGGTGCACACTCTAGTCGCCCACCAGCCCGTCGATGTGACACAAGCCCTGATCACGCCGCTCGCGCTGGCTATATATGCCTTTGTCATTGACTGGCGGCTCGGGTTGCTGACTATAGCAACATTGCCCATCTACGGCATCATCATGGCCGTCATGATGAATGGTATGGGTGACAAAACCGTGCAAGTGGACAGCAAACTCGCCCAGGTATCCGCCACCATGGTTGAATTTGTCACCGGCATCACCGTGGTCAAAGCCTTTGGTACCGTCGGACGGGCACACAAACGCTACCAAGACGCAGCTGACGAATTCTCCGCCTTCTACCTTGACTGGACCATCCCGCTACTGCGCAGCAATGCCTTTGCCAACGCCACCGTGACCATTCCGCTGTTGTTGGCCATCAACCTCGGTGGGGGGAGCGGCCATGGTGCACGCCGGGTGGGTGGAACCCGCTGACGTGCTGGCCACCTCACTCATCGCCCTGATGCTGCCCTACTCCATCGAAATGCTGGGTAACTCCGCCTGGGCCTACCAAACCGCAGGTGCCGCAGCATTGCGCGTGACGCAGGCGCTGGATATTCCGGTGCTGGAGGTGCGCGCTGGGGGAGACGTGCAGGTTGCTGGGGATGCCGGTGCCGGTGGGCCTGTGATCGCGGGTTCGGATGTGGCCTATGAGGACGTGTCTTTCTCCTACGGGGATGTGCTGGCCGTGGATCACGCCAGTTTTGAGCTGAAGGAAGGTACTGTTACCGCGTTGGTCGGCCCTTCCGGCTCGGGTAAATCCACGCTGGCAACCCTGCTGGCCCGGTTCAACGATCCCGATTCCGGCCGCATCACCTTAGGCGGTGTTGACTTAAAAGACATACCCTCGAACGAGCTATACAAGCACGTTGCCTTCGTGTTGCAGGATCCGCAGCTGCTGCGCATTTCCCTGCACGACAACATTGCTCTGGGCAAGCCCGGTGCCAGCAGTGAAGAAGTCCGCGAGGCCGCACGCAGCGCCCACATTCTTGACGTGATTGAGGCTCTTCCTGACGGTTTTGACACCATCTACGGCTCCGACCAGGGGCTTTCCGGCGGCCAGGCGCAGCGCATCGCCATCGCCCGTGCCCTGCTTATCGACGCCCCAGTACTCATCCTTGATGAGGCCACCGCTTTCACCGACCCCGAATCCGAAGCGGAAATCCAACGAGCACTCAGCACTTTGGTCAAAGGCCGCACCGTGCTTGTGATCGCACACCGCCCCGAATCCATTGTCGGCGCAGACCGCATCATTGTGGTTGACCGCGGGCGCGTGGTGGCCAGCGGAACCCACGAAGAACTTCTCAACCAGCCGCTTTACCGTGCACTCTGGCAGCACGCACCCGCACAGGAGGCATAACACAATGAAGCTCACACTTCTTGACATTGTTCCCCGCATCAAAAGGATGCTTAAAGACCCACATCTGATTAATACCAACATCTGGTTCAGCGTTGCCGCCGGACTCATTGAAGGTGTTGCCCTGTGCCTGTTACTGCCTGGCATTACCGCCCTAGCCCACAACGAGCCGGTGTGGGGGCTCGGCATCTGGGGCTGGGTGACTGTGCTCAGTATCCTCGCCGCGATCAGCGCAGTGGTTGGGTACCTGCAAAGCCTCCGGGGATACCAAGCGGCTATAGACTTCTTGGTCAACGTACATAAAAAAGTTGGCGACCAGGTGTCGTCGCTTCCGCTCGGCTGGTTCAACCGCCCCCTCGCTGGGCTACTCTCCCGCCTAGTGTCCAACGAACTTGTCATGACCGGTGAGATCATCGCCCACATGCTCTCACCCATCATCCAACGCGTGACCTCCAGCGTTGTGTTGCTGGTCTTCGCCTGGGCCTGGGATTGGCGGCTGGGCCTAGCGGTGACTATTTCCATCCCCATATTCCTGCTGTTTGTGCTGGCTACCACCGCCCTGATCAAAAAAGGGAAAAAGCATCGGCGAACCCACCGAAGTGGAACTCAGCAACCGCATCGTGGAATTCACGCATTGCCAGGCGGCGCTGCGTTCCTGTGGGCGCAGCACGCACTACAGCAAACTCGATCACGCCAACGCTGCATGGCTGAAGGCCGCGCACGGAACTCTGGTACGAAATCGTCGGTAACCTCATCGGCGGAGCATTCACCCAGGTGGTGATCATTACGCTGATCAGCATCGCCGCGAACCTCGCCGTCACCGGCTCCCTCGAATCCATCGCTGCCATCGCGTTCATCGGCCTCTGCCTCCGCTTCACCCAAACACTCGTGGGCATCACCGAATCCGCCGCCGCTCTTGAAGAACGACGACCCGCCCTCGACGCCATTGACGACGTCCTGGCCGCCCAGCCCTTGCCCGAACCTACGGAATCCACGGCACAACCCACGCCCGGGACCATTGATTTTGAGGACGTGACTTTCGGTTACGGGTCGGACAAAACTGTGCTGAACGGTGTGACCTTCCACGTGCCCAACCGCAGCATGGTGGCACTGGTCGGGCCGTCCGGCTGCGGTAAAACCACCGTGGCCAGGCTGGTCAGCCGCTTCTACGACGTTGACAGCGGTGCGGTGAAAGTTGGTGGGCTTGATGTGCGGGAACAAACAACAGTCACGTTGATGAAAAGTCTCTCCATGGTGTTCCAAGACGTTTACCTCTTCGACGACACCCTCGAAGCCAACATCCGCATCGGCAACCCGGACGCTTCCGAGGAGGAAGTTCACGAAGCAGCACGTTTAGCGGGCGTGACTGAAATCGTGCAGCGTCTACCACGTGGATGGGAGACCTCCGTCGGTGAAGGCGGACGGGCGCTATCCGGGGGTGAACGCCAACGCGTCTCCATCGCGCGTGCGTTGCTGAAAAAGCACCCATCGTACTGCTTGATGAGGCCACATCGGCGCTGGACCCGGAGAATGAAACAAATATTGTCGCGGCCGTCGATAAGTTGCGTGAAAATGCAACAGTAATGGTGATAGCGCATAAACTGGACACCATCAGGAAAGCCGACACCATCGTCCAATTCAGGGCCGACGGCACCATCGAAGACATCGGAACCCACTCCGAACTCTTCGAACGAGGCGGAACCTACCGGGCATTCTGGGACACCCGCGCGGCTGCGCAGGGCTGGCAACTAACGTAGACACCATGGTCACACCACGACTCGGCCGCAAAACCGGCCCCAAACCTAAATTCACCAGTGAAGACGCTGTTGTGGCTGCGCTCCGCCTCGGCATTGACCGCTTCACCATCGCTGGTGTGGCCGCCCAACTCGGCGTGGCCACCTCGGCCGTCTACCGGCTTTTTGACAGCCGGGACGCCCTCGTCCACGCCTGTCTCGCCCATGCCGGGCGTTCCATGACGCCACCGCCTGACGGACTGAGCTGGCAAGACATCCTCCGCCATGCCGCTGAAGAAGTGTGGGCATGCTGCGAAAAATACCCCGGCTTGGACATCACTATCTTCCAGTTTCCCAGCGCATTCACGCACATTGAGGACTACCTTCGAAATATTGTGAGCCAGCTGGTAAAAACAGGACTTGGCCAGGAACAAGCCGCCTTCGCCTTCGATTTCATTGGCGACACCACCATTGCCTGCCACATCGGTGTTGCGGCGCTCCGGCAGGTTGGTGACGACGGCCGAACCGGTATTGAGGTTGTGCGTGATCGCACCAGCGACACCAGCGTGTACGTCCCTGATCCCAGTTGGACCGATCGTGGGACGCTTGACCGGAAAGTGGAGTTCATTATTCGAGGGATGGAAAAGGAGGTGGAGGAGCTAGAAAAATAATGGGGGGTAGTGCGAACTCCATAATCGTTGCAATAACTTAAGTCCTTCGGTACTATATGTCGATTAATAAAAAAATATTATTACAATCAAGCAACACATTTATCCGGATGTGGGAGCTAAGCAAAGGATCCTGAGGGGGGGTATTGGGATAAGGTAGAACGTCTTCGAGTGTCGCAAAATCGCGACTTAATGGTTAAAGTGCAGCTTAAAACTATAGTTCAAGGAGTAAGTATAAAAATAGTTTCATCCAACTATAAAAAAATTTTCCTACCAAAAGTTGAAAGCTAGCCCAAGTCTTGGTTAGTATCGAAAGCGCACTGAGTAACATATTACGAAGAGGAGGCTGTGGGAAAATAATGAAATGCTAAATTTGGATATCAAAAGTCCTGACGAAGGGTCGAGGTATCAAACTTAGAGTATATGAAAGAGGAATGGAGACCATGTATGTCGAAAATCATCTTTGTTCTGACTAACACGGAATATGTCAAAAATGTTGCACGATCAACTGGATTTGATGTTCGAGAGACTGCGGCTGTGTGGGAAAAAATAACAAACGCTGGAGAACAGGTTACCTTCACTTCCCCCCGTGGAGGACCAGTTAAAGGTGTTGTTAAAGAAAATAAAAATCGATCGGTACTAAATTTTCTTGATAGCTATCCTGAAGCGATAGTATATACTCAAGATATTTCCTCGTTGGAACTGTCTGATCTTGAACTCATCTACTTTGTAGGTGGAATAGGAACGATGTGGGACTTCCCCTACAATCCAGCTATTCATAAGCTGCTAGGTGAGGCAATGAAACGTCAGGCAATAATTGCCAGCATCTGTCATGGTTCTGCCGCATATCTAGGAGCAAAATATTCAGATAGTACATCTATCATTAGCGGGATAACTTTAACGGGATTCTCCGACGATGAGGAAAATGCGAGAAATATGCTTGACAAGTTACCATTTTCTCTTGAAAAAAGATTAATCAGTGAAGGGGCGATCTATGAAAAGGCAAAAGAAGGAGAAAGTCACGTGATAGTAGATATGCCGTTTATTACTGCGCAGAATCCATCTTCAGCACAGAACATGGCCAAAATCGTATATAGTAGTCTTATTGCCAAAGAAGGGAAACAAAATGGTTACGCCCACCAATGATAAAAAGAAGATGAGTGACTACGATATATCTTTCAATGCGGGAAAAAAAGATTTCGAAGCATTTTATAGTATCATAAAGTCTAAAACGGAGTTTTTGCATGAAAATCATAAAGATGATCTTTCCAAGGTTGTAGTAAGCCTTGGGGCTACGAATCGCGTATTTATGCTGATTTGATTCACGACTTATGGCATCTGTGTATCAAGGCTGATGCCAGTACATCTATGCATGCTCATGCCCGAAAGACAACGAAGCTAATTTGCCTTTCTGGCGAAGGTGTGTTTGAAACGCTCAATGGAAAGATTGATATTAAACCAGGCGTCGTAATTTCTATCGGGCCAGGGGCTTTTCATCAAACCCACGCAATTACACCGGAACTTCATCTCGTTGAGGTTGAGACACCCAGAAATAAGTTTGACTTGATGCGACTTCGGGATGCCTATAATCGTGCCACCGCGACGTATGAGTCAGACGTCGAACATCATGGCGAATCTGAACTCATTCAGACAAATAAGATGCCAAACGCATACCTGCGGTCAAAAAGTACTTACTCGAAATTTGATTTTAACATAAAGACAGGTATGGATATCTTCTACACTCCAGGCGATAAAGACTTATTTTATATTCCAATAGGATTTGAAGCTTTTGTTAAAAACTACCCGGTCATTCGATGTGATAAGGATCTAAAAAAGAATATAAAGACTAATCAAAGATACTTTACAGTCGCTCGAGCAAAATAATTACATCACTTGAGATAGGAGTTTTACAATGCGCGCGGTAATCATTACTGCACAAGGTTTCCAGGATCACGACGTCATATACACGTGGTATCGATGCAAAGAGCAAGGCTGGGATGTGGATATCGCCACAAAAGGTGGTCAATCTGTCGAGGGAAAGTACGGCGTGCCGCTTCCTATGGATAAAACGGCCTCAGAATTGATTTCCTTTGAGGATCTAGCATCAGATAACTATGATGCCGTCATCCTGACTGGCGGGCACGAGGCCCCTGATCGCGTTCGGCAAGATAGGGATGTGCTAGATTTTGTCGCTGATATGGCCGAAAAGAACAAAGTAGTAGCTGGTCTATGTCATGGTCCTTGGATTATGATCAGCGCTGGCGTTCTTAAGAATAGAAAGGCGTGTGCGTACATTGGACTTCGGGATGATGTGATCAACGCGGGTGCGCATGTCGTGGATTCGGATGTTATTGTGGATGGTAATATCATCACTTGTTCATACTACGCCTATGTTGGTGCTTTTATGAAGGCAGTTTTTCGAACTGTAGAGGAAATTATCCAAAATGCCTGAGCCTAAGTATGAATTACTGTTTCTCGACTTTGATGGAGTTATCGTGGACTCCACCAAGGAATGTGCTGCACTAACTTGGTATGCTGGAAAGAAAGTTAACAACCAGTCATTGGACGCGTTATTGTCGGTAGTTCCTGATTGGTTTGATCGACGATTTCGCTATCTTCGACCTTACATGAGAACGCTTGATGACTTTTTAGTATCACGATTAAGTAATCCCGATATTCGCGTCGAAAGTCAAGATGAGTTTCTAGATCTTAGACATGAAATTGACACAAGTGTTGTAGAAGAATTTATGAAGGATGCTAATGAGTTGAGGGCACATTGGCGTTTGCATGACTACGACGCTTGGCTAGGAAGCCATGCTATCTTCGAAGGAATACATGGTTTACTAGAACGGTACTCGGGTTGTGTCTATGTGGTAACAGCGAAAGACGCAGAATCGAGCCAGGCTATTCTGAAACATTTTGATCTGGATCAGCATATTTCTGGAGTTATCGGAGAAGCGCATGATAAAGCTCTCGCTGTGAGTGCTATTTGTTTGGGTCGAGGCATTGATCCAGGGACGACGTTATTCATAGATGACAATATTGTGAACTGTGTAAAGGTCTCGAGTACTGGTGCCACTGTTAATTGGGCAGCCTGGGGTTGGACATCATTGTCGCATTTCGAGGTGGCAAGTATTGCTAATTTAGCAAAGCTTGAAATGGCCGATATGATAAATATCTAGCGAAGGTTTTACTATTAAAAAAGGAGCCATTCTGATGACAGCAAAAATGCCACCTCTTGATGTTCTTCGAACTTTTCTTGCTGTTTATCGGAGCGGCTCTTTTACTAGTGCTGCCGAACGGTTGCAAGTTACACAGCCAACTGTTACTAATCATGTTGCGCAACTTGAAAGATTTCTTGGTAGAACATTATTTATACGTGTAAAAAAAGGTTCTGAACCTACTCAGGTCGCCGACGAAATTGTTGGTGTTTTAGGTGAAAATATTGACCATATTGAACGCTATTTCTATGGTGAACAACTAGGTGATAAAAGCCTAAAGGCACTTCATGTAGGTGGACCGCAGGAGTTTATAACAGAGTTTTTATTAGCGGCGCTTGAGTCTGTTAATTTCACGTTGCCAAACTTCATTTTACTTTTGATCTTTCAGCTCCTCTAGTTGATATGCTTTGTTCGGGAAGCCTTGACTTAGCCATTCTTACAACGAGGCCACATAAGAAGGAGCTAAAATTATGGCCGCTGATCGATGAGGAGTTCGTTCTCGTTGGAAGTCCAAAATTTTCAACATGCAAGAACTCGTGCAAAAATGAATGGGTGCGAGAGGTTCCTTTTGTGAGCTTTGCTGATAGCTTGCCGCTTATTAGAAGATATTGGAAAACTGTTTATGGTGACACGCCTAAAATGGAGCCAGTTATTACGTTACCAAATCTACTTTCGGTAAAGTCTGCTGTGTGTCATGGAATGGGAGTTACTGTTTTACCCGAGTATCTGGTTTCAAACGAACTCAAGACTGGGGAGCTTATACTTCTAGATTCTCCTCCTTTCGCTCCACTGAATACACTATATCTTGCTGCCCCCATAACTTTGCTCAATAAAAGTCCGTCTGTGTTAAAGTCGGCTAATATGTTGAAGAGTGTTATTGTGGGTAACCGCGACTTTTTTTGCTAGCGGAAATGTAGCATTTTACGTGATGTTAGTATTATGATGGTGGAGTCGAGATATAGCTTGCGCCGTGTGCTGGTGACTTAGTAGCTTCTCCTCTATTGTCAAACTTTTAATAAACCAGGTACGCCATAGTATTAGGTTGTTAGCATATATGATGTCAGCTCTTCAATAAAACGAGCAATGGGTGGGGCGGCCCCTGCTGTCCACATAGCGCTGATCGGAGGGTGCTCGGGGAGATCGTGAATATCATGGATTTGCACTGCTGGGCCAGGTCCCTCAGCAACAGACTGGGCAATAAGGGCGCAGCCTAGATTTGCTGCGACCAGTTCCCGGATGCTAGATGGGCTGTGTGTTTCAAAGTCGACTCGTGGTTCGGCGTCGATTGCGGCGAATGCTTTTTCTAACATGTGGCGTAGACCGCTATCTGCCTGTAGGCATACAAATGGCTCATCTTTTATGTCATTCAATGACGTCACTTGACTTAATCTAGCTAGAGGGGTAATAAGCGTTAGCTGTTCAGATGCGATTTCCTTTCGCTTTATCTCTTTACCTTCTACGTTGGCGCCCGCAGGGCCTATGACGACGTCTACCCGTCCACGCTCAAGGGCATCTAATAGTTCAGCAATCAACCCCGTTTGTAGCGATACTGAGACGCCCGGATAGCGATTTCGGAAGTTGGTTAGTAAGCCGACAACGTTGAGGTTTCCGGTAAGCGGTGTCACCGCTACCCGCACATGTCCACCCGAGACAGATTGAAACGACTGCATAAGCCGCTTTCCTTCTTCGAGATTGGCTAAAGCCAAACGTGCATATGGTAAGAAGCGCTCTCCGGCGGCACTCAAAGTCACTGTGCGAGACCGATGCAGCAATGTGACCCCTAGATCCTTTTCTAGTCGTTTGATATGCGCTGAAATCGCAGGTTGGGCTAGGTGTAGATCTGCGGCAGCCTTAGTGAAGCCTCCACATCGTACGACAGCCTCAAAAGACTGCAAGTAACGTAGTTCCATAGTTCCATAATAGATCGCGATGGAAATCATCGAAAATCGGTCTTGGACTTATAGTTATCTACGTGGAACAATCGATGCCATGACATTCAGTAGCTCTTCAAGCGACGCAAGTATCCACCATCTAGGTAGTCTGAATACCTCACCGTTGGGCTTGGTTGTATGGGTTTGTCTCAAGGATATGGGGCAACCGACGACAATGACTCCATTGCTGCGGTCCATACTGCCATCAACTCTGGCGTCACCATGTTTGACACCGCTATGAGTTATGGGCAGGGGCATAACGAAGAACTGGTTGGTCACGCCATAGCCACTAGTGGTGTTGACCGCGATGATCTGCAGATTGCAACTAAATTCGGCATCGTCCGAGGTGAAAATGGCGTTCATTTGGACGCTCATCCCAGTCGAATTGCCAGATACTGTGAAGATTCTTTACGTCGACTTGGAACTGATGTCATTGATCTGTACTACTTGCATCGGGTAGACCCACAAGTTCCAATCGAGGATTCTATCGCGGCAATGGCCAACTTAGTGGAACAAGGAAAAGTGCGCCATATTGGTGTTTCTGAAGTCACATCTGATGAGTTGCGACGTGCCAGTGCCGTTCACCCGATTGCTGCAGTACAGATGGAATGGTCTCTGATGTGGCGAGAACCCGAGACTAATATTGTGCCAACCGCTCGTGAGCTTGGAGTTGGCCTAGTGCCTTACAGTCCTCTTGGGCGAGGACTGCTTGGTGGACGGCTTGACACTACGACAGTTCCAGAAAGTCCTTTCCGTGCAAATGATCCACGGTTTATTGGCGCTAATCTAGATGAAAACATGCGCCAGGTAGATGCTCTTGCATCTTTGGCCAAAACGTGGTCCATGACTATAGCTCAAGTCGCACTAGCATGGCTGATTGCCCAAGGTGATGATGTTGTTCCGATTCCAGGTACGCGGAAATCCAGTCGGGTACTGGAGAATGTCGCGGCTATGCATAATCATTTCAACTCGGCAGATCTGACCGCATTGGAAGATGCCGTTCCGACAAGCAAATGGGTAGGGGATCGGCAATCTTTCGCTGTTCCGATCACTACCCGTCCGACCTACTAATTAACCACCATATCTATGAGGAGAGTAATCTAATGATTACGGTTACTGCAGAACAACGACTTAAGCCTGGAGTTCAGGACAAAGTTGATGCCCTGATGGCAGACCTGACAGCAGAGGTTATGCACAATGAACCAGGATGTGCTCGGTTTGACTACATTGTAGATGTAACCGATCCAAATCGACGCCTTGTTGTCGAAAATTATCGAGATCGAGCAGCTTTTGAAGCGCATAAAAATACAAAGTATCTAGCTAACTTCATGCCCAAGTTGCTCGATATGCTGGAGGAACCACCTGTTGTTACGCAGTTTAAGGACGTATTTGAAGAGGCAAAGGCGGCTCCCTATTTCCATACTGGTATCGTCGTTGATGACTTGGAAGAGGCGATTCGGTACTACAGTGACACTTTGAATGTTCAATTTACGGAACCAGGTACTTTTAATATTCCACGACTTGAGGATCCGGATCCGCACCCATTTATTTACCGCAGTCCTATCTATGGCTGAGCCTCCTTTCTTGGAGCTGATTCAGGCAAACGGAACTGGGATTATTAGTCCTGAGAAGTGCGGAAATATATTTTATCATGGCTGCTGGGAGTCCGATATGGCAGGTAGACTAGCTTGGCTTAACGATAAAGGGCCAGGGGCTGAAGCGGTCTTCCGAATGGAAGAAGGTGGAACGCCCTTCTCCATGATTACACACCCGGACAAATATGGAAATCGAATAGAGTATGTAGGGACAGAAGCCGCCGAGCCGCTCATTGAATGGGCTCGTACGGGAACCCTGCCAGGCGGAATTGGAGCCTAGTGTGAAAAGTGAAACTCATACATCAGCTGATAGCAATAGTATCGAAGAGCCAAACGAGTCAACCAAGCAAAAGCGCTCGATCTTCTTAGGGCTCTGCATCGGAAACTTTCTAGTTTTGCTTGATACTTCGATTTTGAATGTCGCTCTTCCTGACGTTCAAAGGACTCTTTCTGCCAGCAACGCGCAGCTTCCTTGGGCAGCTGTTTCCTATACAATTGCTTTTGCCGGACTGTTACTGGCATCAGGAGCTTTTTCTGATAGGTTTGGTGCAAAGCGGGTATATTGTTCGTCGCTGCTTGGGTTCGCTGTCGCGTCACTATTGTGTGCAGTTTCACCCACAATCATTGCGTTGATTAGCGGGCGTGTATTGCTTGGCGTAACTGCTGCGGCGATGGTACCTTCCTCGTTGGCATTACTGGCTGCTCTTAATCCTGATCCTGGTTCAAAGGCTCGGGCCATCGGAACATGGGCAGCTTTAACTAGTAGCGGCCTTTTACTAGGTCCAGTTCTCGGAGGTATGCTAGTCACGATTGGAGGGTGGCGCCTAATCTTCATGGTCAATCCTCCGATTGCAATCATTGCTTTTGCGCTTACGAAAGGGCTGGTGAACGCTCGGCCCCCAAGCGTTCGACCATTGGATACGCCAGGAATTATTCTGTCAATTGTTGTTCTAACGTCAGCTACTTACGGTCTTATTGATGGAGGAACAACAGGCTGGGGTCGTGTTGGCCCATGGGTTGCTCTTGGGATTGCTATGGCTGCTGCTATACTTTTAGCGGTTGTTGAGCGTCAAGTTGCCCACCCAGTTCTTCCTTTAGCTTTAGTACGCAGAGGTGACCTTAGCTCCAGCATATTCGCTGCATCTGCAGCTACGTTGGTATTCTATGGGATTCTATATAGTTTAACCTTATGGATGCAGGAGCAGCAGAACCTCAGCCCATGGCAAACAGGTTTGTCGTTTATTCCCATGACCCTTCCCATGTGCTTTCTTCCCATATATACAGGTAAGTTAGTTGCAAGATTCAACGCTCGCAAAGTCATTCTTGTTGGGTTGGTGTGCGACGTACTGGCTGGAGTATTCTTACTCGGAATTGGTGTGACCAATAGCAATGCTATTGTATGGATCATTGCAGCTGAGGTTGCGCTTGTGTTAGCTAGTACAACAGTTATTCCTGCAGCCACCGCATTTGTCTCCATTCGTGCAACTCCAGATATCGCTGGTGCTGCTCAAGGTACGCTCAATGCAGGACGGCAGGCTGGGTCGGCCCTTGGGGTAGCTATTCTTGGGCCACTTACCAGTCTTTCGACTATTGGAAATGTACTCACGTTGATCGCAGTTGGCACTTTCGTAATTACTCTTATCTGCGGAAAAGAACGGTTACAGAAAATGGAGCAAAAAGTTAGCGCATAATCTCATATGCGATAAGTGAATATTGATAATGGCCTTATCAGCATAATGGCATGTTCATCTTTATTGAATAAATTTGACATCCGTATGCGATGAGGTCATAATCATATTTGATGACGCGCAATATTACTTCATTATGTCCGGGTGGTATATGTGTAAGCTACTAAAGCGGCGTTTGTACTTTGCGCATAAAACTTAGTGAAATATAAAGTAGAGTTTCCATGGGATTGCAGCGCGTTATTTTGCTCGGCGCTGATCTGTCATTCCGGCTGGTTGCGTTTTAGTTTTTCTATAAAATAATAATAGTCGGTAGTTATTTTATTTATTTGAACTAAAATTCAACCAATGCTAAACTTTGGTGAGCGGATTAGCCGTCGAATCGAATAGGCGTAAGGCAAAAATGCCTTCCGCAATCCCCATTGAAAGCTCACAACGAGCTTTCAATCTAATTGAGAAAGGTGATGAGGAGTCATGCGGAAAGATCGTATGGTGTTCATTCTTACAAGTCACGATGAAATGCCTATCAAAGGAAGCACTGGGTTCTACATTGACGAGGCAGCGCATCCGTGGAAAATCTTCACTGAAGCTGGCTATACCGTTGATTTCGCGTCAGTCAAAGGTGGGAAGGCTCCTCAAGATGGAAGGAATCCTGAGGATGCTGAGCAAAATGCATTTCTTTCGAACCCCAAAGTGGCTGAGCAGCTGGCTAACACAAAAGTTGTCTCGATGATTAATCCAGACGACTATAAAGTTGTGCTATACGTGGGCGGGCATGGCACAATGTTTGATTTCCCTCAGGATACTGCTATTGCTGATTTTTCTGCACGCGTATATGAAAATGGAGGAATTGTTGCTGCCGTATGTCATGGTCCTGCGGGTTTGGTAAATATAAAACTTTCCGACGGCACATATCTGGTTGACGGAAAGCGGCTTACTAGTTTCACTAACAATGAAGAGCAGGCGGTGGGATTGACAGAGGCCGTTCCTTTCCTGTTGCAGACTCAACTGGAGGATCGGGGTGCTGATTTTATCGCTGGTGACAACTTCAGCGAAACGTCGTTATTGACGGCAGACTTGTTACCGGGCAGAACCCTCAATCAGCTAAAGCTGTGGCTCATGCTTTACTAGATGCCCTTAATGGGATTACTGACTAATTTAGCTGTGGGTCTCCTGTTTGCTGCCAGCTAGTCTCCAGATATTTAGTTAGCTAATTCTTCGTAAAGAAGAGATTTCTGGTTTCTAGTTGGCAAATAAATTTATTTTAAATAAGTATGTTACTGTTAGTTTTTTTAGGAGTTTATGGTGCAGCCACTAGCCTTTCGTAGGGATACGGGGATGAAAGAAGATTATATTCTTGAAGGGGCTTCTACGGTGGAATCTATAGGGGTATTGGTATATTCGCAGGTAAGCGAGCAGGATAGTCTTGCTCCGGCTGAAATTTTTAAGGGTGCTGCGATGGTTCTCAGGGGTGACATATCGCCATGGGAAAGGGAAGTTGCGCCAAAAAATTTGCGTGTGGACATGGTTTCTTTAGACCCTGGCGTTGTGACGATGCAAATGGGAACACAAGTCGTTCCTGATTGTGTGCTTTCCGACGATTTTCTTTATGATATTTTGTACATTCCTGGCGGGGTTGGTTCAGGTGCATTGCTGAATAATGAGCGGATCTTATCTATCGTCAGAAAGCATTATGAAAGCGGCAAAGTTGTTGCTGCTAACTGCTCCGGAGTTGGTGTTTTGGCTCGCGCTGGGATACTTAACGATCTGCACACCACAAGTGTTGCGGCAATTGGTCGAGGGCTGCGTATCGAAGGATTTAATGCCCCAGAAAATAGACGCATGTGGGTTGGTCATCCCGAATCTCGAATATGGACAGCGGTAGGATCGTACGGGGTTAACGGAAGTGCTGTTGCAATGGTCGCACATTATTTTGGTCGAGAGATTGGGACAATAGTTGCCATGATGTTTGACACGCTTGCGGGTTTGGGTGATGCGATTTTTGAAAACATAGGACCAGAATTTTATGTGCATAGGGAGCTTGAGGAGGCATTTCAAGATCTTTTTCAGCCTATGCTCTTTCCTGTCAACTGATGGAGTAAATTAGTATGGAAATTAAAGATAGGGATATAAACTGGATAAGAGGCGCTTGCAAACTGCAATCGCCCTTGAGAACTGTACGATTCCGATTTATTGTTCGGCAATGTATTCTCTTGAGGTTCAGAACTATCCTGTTTATAATATTCTGCGTTCTGTAGTTATGGAAGAAATGCTGCATATGGCTGCTGCAGCAAATATGGTGGCCGCTCTAGGAGATAGACCTAGAATTCGGGAATTGGATGCGGTGGGCGAACTAAGACGTGGACTTCCGGGAAATATCGCCCCCGGTTTGCGTGCGCGGTGTGCTAATCTGTCGCGTAGTCAGCTAGATGCGTTTATGCGTATTGAGGCGCCGGAATCTTTAGTTCCTGAGGCTTCGTCAAAAACAAGTTATGGTGGTAGGAGCTATCCTACGATTGGCGCGTTTTATGAGGAAATAAAGCAGGCAATTTTTGATAACGCGGATGCGATTCGGCAGATTGCTCGGGGGCCTATGAAATCTAATCAAGTAGGTGGGAATTTGGGATATGCATGCATTGATCCCACGTCTGGAGTAGACGTCATTGAGCAATTTATAGGCAGTATTGAACTTATTCAGGATCAGGGCGAGGGGGCAGATACTACTCGTATGTCAGGTGAGGAGTCTGGCGATGAATTATCTCATTATGCTAGGTTTGCTGAATTAAAGTTTGGACGGCGTTATGAGGGTCCGTTAAATAGGGATAAAGATTCAGTAGATATTTCAGAAAGTCAAAGGAGATATTATACCGGCGAGGAAATTACTTGGCCAACTGTTATCAATACACTTGCTGTTCCTAATGATGGGTATGAAGCTATTCTGAAGATAGACGCTAATAGGGAAGAAGTATCTGACTCGTTGCGTAAGTTCGATGAGAATTATACTCGTATGATGGTTGCTTTGGATGACTGTTGGAATGGTCCTGTATCGGAAGCTTGGCCAAATTTGGGAAAAGCTGTTTATGAGATGAATGAGCTTAGGGTGGTGTCTTGCTTTGAGATTTTGAGGCATCAGGTACCAGTAGAGGCTATTCAGCAATTAGAGCGTTTATATCCAATCGAATTTGCGGAATTAGCTGCATTGACGGACTTAACTAAGCCGGTATTTTATGGACCAAGATTTATTAACCGTGAGACGATTTCTTGATGCTGTGTCATTGGTGCGCCGGGAAGTTGGTTAGTTATTTTAGTTATTATTTTAACTAATCTTCGTTATTAAATGTGACTGCTTTGGTGGTGGGATTGGTTCGATTGTCGGTGAAATGTCTTTATAGTCTCCGTAATGTATTTCAGACGTAGATGTATTATGAAATAAAGCTGCGGGAGGTGAGATATCTCGCTGAATTTTCTAACTGAGGTCGCCATGAGAAGGTTAACTTACTTCTTTGACGATGGACCGCAAATGAATTCATCTAGATGCTCGAACCCGTTTCACGCATAATGGAGCCATGACTCATCAAAGTGGAATCACAGCTCTGGGTACCACTGATCACGTGTACCTGGAACTTGACCTTGTCGAAGGCAAGGATCCGAAAGAAGCAATCGGCCGCCTAGCTGCGGCAATCAACCTTCCCACCACCGTCGGGGCCAACGCCGTGGTTGGCGTGCGTCCCGAACTGTGGGCCAAAGTCTCTGACGCACATTATGTGCCTAACGACGTCCATGGGTTCAACGAACCCCTCAAAGGCGCAGATGGGTATGAAATGCCAGCCACCCAGCATGATGCATGGGTGTGGGTAGCGTCGTTCTCCCGCTCGCAGGCGTTTGAGGTGTCCTCTTACATTCTGAAACAGCTCAAGGGGTACTTCAAGCTCGCTGATGAAACAGTTGGTTGGGCCTATGAGCTCAACCGCGACCTCACTGGCTTTGAAGACGGCACCGAGAACCCAGGTGCACTGGAAGCACCTGGACTGGTCGGTGTTCCTACTGGTCAACCTGGTGCGGGCTCGTCTGTATTGCTGTTCCAGAAGTGGAGCCACCGCATCCGTGAATGGTCCAACTTGTCTGTGGATAGGCAACAGGACGTGATTGGTCGCACCAAGCAAGACAGCGTCGAATTGCCTGACGATGTTAAGCCTGACTCGTCACACGTTTCTCGCACCGTGGTCGAAAAAGATGGAGAAGAACAGGACGTGTTCCGCCGCAACACCTCCTACGGGGAGCTGGAGCATCACGGCACCACATTCGTTGGATTCTCGTTCGAGCAATGGCGTTTGGAAGAAATGCTTCGACAGATGGCCGGTGCTGATGGTGGCCCACGCGACGCTCTGACCTACTTCACCGATGCCGAAACCGGTTCGTGGTACGTCTGCCCATCGGTGGCAGGCTTGCTGGCTATCGCTGAGCCATTCATGGAGGATGACGACGGCTAGTTAGATAGCAGCTCGACCTACACCTACCATCTAACGCACCCCTCACTGCCCCTGCGCCATGCGAATGAGGTCGTTGTAGGCGCGTTGGATGGTCACGAGTGCCGCGTCTTCGGCGGGGGTGAGGGCGGAGAGGGATTCCATGTGCGCCCATTGAAGTTTCTGCTGGGCGGTGTTCACCACGTCCCACATTGATGCCGTAACGGGGAGCCCAAGTTTTTCTTGGAAAGTGTCTCCAGCGATCAGTCGGGTTAGTTCTTGGATGAGCTGGGTGTTGGGGTTGGTGTCTTGGACTGCCTTCAAATCCAGGAGCAGGAACACGGTGATCAGGCGCGGGTCGGTGCGCATGGTGGAGACCAGGTTGAGTATCTGGTCTTTGGGGTGTTGCCTACTAAAAGCCAGGCTTTCTATTTCTTTGACTATGCGCCCCGCGCGGTGTGTGGTGGCGAATTTGCCAAAGCGTGTGACCAGTAATTGCCGCAGCTCAGGTACACCGGATTTGGTGGTGGCCCATTCGTTGAGTTCGCTGGCACCTCGGCGGGCGACATTGCGGGCGCGGAAGAGCCCATATTCGCCAATGAGTCCTACCACGCGCCTGCAAATCTCCTGCTGCTGCGTCCCACCGGCACCACCCGCACCGGCACCACCCTCAACGGCGTCACCTCCAGAAGCAATAATGTCAATCAGATCAAATTCGGTGGCCTCAGCAAGGCTGGCCATGACGCGGGCGTCGTTTTCCGTGATTACGCCGGTGTGGGAGGTTTCGGCGAGCAGTCCAGCAACCGGGATAACGGTGAGCACGGAGCCTGAAAGTTGCGCTGCCAGGGTGTCGGCGTGTTGGCGTGCGTGGTCGAGGGGGTCGCGTTCGCCGAGTGCGCCTTCACCGAAGGAGTCGGCACGGGAGAGCACACCGAGGGTGTTCAGGGAGGTGAAGCCTAAATCCTTGATGAACTTCACTTCGTCCATGCGCGGGGTGGCATCGAACAGGAAGACGGCGGCGTCGGCATCCACGGACATGGCTTTGGTTTGTTCGTAGCCGTCGATGAGGATGCGCCGGGTGCGTTGTTCGTTTTCCACGGTCAACGTGGCAAGACCGGGGGTGTCAATCAGCGAGAAGTCTTTGATGGAGGCTGTGGGCATCCAGCGGTGGATGAAGCTGATTTCTTCAACAGGCGCGGGGAGTGCCGCCACTTCGCCGCGCTGAATGGTGATGGGCAGGCGTTTGCCGTTCAGAAGAACGGCTTCGGCGCGGTCGGGTGCGCCGTATTGGAAGACAGTGACCACATTGGTGGCTTCGAGCGCAGCGGTTTCGGCCACGGGAGCGCCGATCAGGGCGTTGACCAGCGTGGATTTGCCTGATTTGAGGCGCCCGACCACCACAATGCGTGGCGGGGCGTCGAGAGTGTGGCGGATGCGTTGTGCCTCGTCGTACAGCGCGGGGCTGAGGGTGCCGAGGTAGTCGAGGGCTTGGTTGAGTGCGATTGATGTGAGGTCCATCTCGGCTTATCCTTGCTGTCCGCGGCGAGCTACGTGCGAGGTGAGTTCGGTGATCATTTTTTCCGCCGCGGTGATGTTTTTGTTGATGATGGTGATGTTCTTTTCCAGCGTCTTTTTGCGCTTTTCGCGGCTGGCCTGATCGGCTTTGGCCACACGCTCGGCTTCCTGGATTTGTTTTTGGGTGGTGTCCAGCATGTCTTTGAGGTATTCGCGGTAGCGGAGTTGGATGGCGGGCCGGGCGTTAGCAATGGCTGCTTCAAGGATTTTGGAGGTGAACATTTTGGAGGTGGCGGTGGTTTCGCGCATCCAGTTGAGCAGGTTGGTTTTGCCGGAGCGCATGGCGCGGAAGCCCACGTTGAAGGCCACCCAGCTGACGCCAACGATGGCGCCCAGGCCGGTGAAGCTCACCATGGTGCCGATCACCCCGCCGAGCATGGAGCCGCCGGACATGCCCATCATGAGCATCATGGGGTCGAGAAGTCCTTGGCGTTTTGCCTGCACAGTGTGGGTTTGTAGTTCTTTTCCTGTGAAGGCGGAGCTGACTTCGTTTCTGATTTGTTCCCAGATGACGTCGGAGTCAACGAATCTGGGTTTGACGATCCTGTTTTTCCAGCTCGGTGGAGAAATAGGTGAGTGTTTCGCCGATGGCAGTCTGGAACTCGCGTTCCATTTCTGCGGTGAAGTACTGCGGGATTTTTGCGCAGCACAGCCATGCCGTTTTTTTGTTGATGCGCTCGGTCCAGGATTCGCGGATGGCATCGAGTTTTTGTTCCAGCTGGTCCATGGACTCCTGCCGGATGAGGGTGAGGTCGCGGCCGAGGTAGTAGTCCCAGCTTTCGCCTTCTTTTTTGAGCTGTTTGAGTTCTTCGAGCCGGTTGGATAGGTCGGGGACGGCGGCATCGCCTTCCCGCAGAATCTCCAGCCGTTGTTGCAGGTCCTCGCTGAGGTCGCGGAGTCCTTTGGTCGCGATGCGCAGGCCATTGGCCAGCGGAAGATGCTCGGCGATGCGGAATTTGCCGGCGATCAGCGCATTGAGGTCGTTGATTCCGGATAGTTCCAGCACTTTGCCGCCACCTGCCGCCATGGACATTTCCGAACCAATCACTGCGAGCAGGCTGGACACGCCCACCACGGGAATGTCGCGGCCGATGTGCTCACGCAGGAGTTTCTTGTTCTGCTCCACGATTTCCTGCCAGCGCACAAGATGCTTGTCGGTCTTTGGTGACGGCCACGATGATGGCTTCGATTTCGGAACCGGTATCACGGATAAAATCCATCTCGGGCTTCGTGATGGTGGTCGACGCATCGCACACGATCACCAGCACACACGCCTGGTCCACCGACACTTTCGCCAGCGCCGACAGCTTCGGGTCCAGCCCGCCCACACCCGGGGTATCCACAATGGTGACACCCTCCAGCGGCATCCTGCGGATCGGAATGGTGGCGCGGGTGGGCAGGGAATCCGCGTCCTCCTGCGCGGCACGCACGGCACCAGCATTGATCCATTCACCCACCTCATTGAGGCGCACGATTTTTTCACCGTTGGGGTAGAACAGGCAGGCTTGGCCCTCCCTGTAACTCATCCGTCTCAGAGGTCAGAGCAATCGCTGTTGATGTTGTGACATTCACGCCCACAGGTGAGGCATTTCGCTTGCCGACGATCGCGTTTACCAGAGAACTTTTGCCCCGTTTGACCTCTCCAACAACAACGACCGATCGTGTTTGCTGCGTGCTTGATGCGCGGGCAACGGCAAGATCGCTAATGTCATCGAGCTTGTATTGACGCAGGATTTTATCGGTAATGGTTGTCAGGAGCTTGGTTGCGCGGTCCTCAATGTCGCTGTGATCAGCCTCTTGAGCTGTACGTATCTCTGTTTTCACAATGTGTCACTTTCGGTGATAGCATGATTCGCTTATTTACCCTATCGAAAACTTAAGGTGACTGTAACCTTTCGCACGTTATGCGCATCCAAGCAAATGTTGAGGGCTGACGGCCTAAGATGTTATCTGTACTTTTTGATCTCAAAAAGGAGGCGCCATGAAGAAGCTGAAGGCCAGCGTCGTAGCTTTGCTCAGCGTTGCGCTGCTATCTGCTTGCGGAAACTTGCCTAACCCGCTAAGCAAGTCTCAGGACGGCTCAACCGGGCAGACATCCACCGCTACCGACGCTGTCGGCGCAGGAAAAGAGTCGGACGCCGCCAAAGCTTTTGACACCGGCGGATTCAAAACGGAGCCACGTGAGGCATATCAGGATCCGACCCCGGAAACTGGTCACATCAGCTGAGTCGTTTTTGCTGGCAGAGTATGTGCCCATGCCGTATGAAGTTGATCCTGTGTTGAGTAAAGGTAAAGGTGGCCGCGCAGTTTTCGGTGCGGGTAACTTGGCGCTAATTGCATCCAGTCGGGCTGTCGATATGCTGAAAGCGTATGACAACAGATTGCAATCCGGCTACTATAACTCGGCGGAAGCCCCCACAGCTCGGGCTGTGGATCCAGCGACGTCGATGTATCAGGTAGTGCTGCGCTATGACAGCCCTGCAACCGCACAAGAGGTGGCGCAGAAGCTGGCCGAGGAAAGTACCGCGCCTGTCGCCGAAAGATGAGTTGGCTGTGTCTTATGTACCAGACTCTATCCCCAACATGCCCAACACTTACGTATCACGCTATGCATCGGAGAGTACCGGTGAGACAAACTACAGTACGTTTACTCCCTACAATGAGTATGTGATCAGTACATGGACAGCGACGCCTGTTGGTCAGGAACAATGGAGTCGAGACTATGTCAAGAAAGCCTATGACAAGCAGATTCCATTGCTGGAGCAGTTCCCGGGCATAAAAACTCCAGCAGGATACGGTAAAACTACAAATTACCCGCCCCATGACCCCAACAACATTGCTATCTATGCATTGCAAACACGTGAGGGGGATTCTGCACAGGTTCCAGGTACGTATGGTCCGCGTGGTACGGCATCGTTGTTCTCCAACTCCAAAAACATCTACGACACTCTTACGCAAGCTGGATCAGTGAAGAATGGTAAGACTGTCTCACTTGTGTTCCGTGCCGATAATGATTTTGGTGCCCAGGCGATCCTCAATTCCTTCATGTCCAACGACCTGCAGGTCGGGGCAAAACAGTACGATGAACCGCAGGGCGTTCCAGGTACCAGCTGTACCGAGAACGAAGAGGTGAGTGGTACTGAATATGCTTGTTACGTGATCAATGGCCGTTATGTTGCTGAGGTTAGCGAACGCACCTACACCAACAAACCGCAAGACAAGGCTGAAAAGAAACAGCTGGTCTCACAGATGGCCGCGGCACAGTATGAGATTCTGAAGAAAGCTGATCAGAAGATCGAAAACGTCAAAAACTAGAGGCATCGGGAGACCCCGCTGGTAGTTGGGGTCTCCCTGGCGTTGCGTTTATCTACAAAGAACATCGTGAAAGGGCGGCTACATGTCCGGGACAAACTGGACCATTGGCATTGACTTTGGAACCTCCAACACGGCGGCGGCGCACACAAACCCCGTCAAGGGAACCGTTGAGGCGGTGAATCTTAGCCACAACCGCACTACTATGTCCTCGTCCGTGTACGTCGAATCACCTGAGCAGATCGACGTTGGCGACGTCGCTATGGACAAGGCTGAGTCCAACCCTGCGGGTTTCATTCCGGCACCCAAGCGCGTGATCCCACAGCAAATGTTCCAGGTCAACGGCTATGATCTGTCCGCCTCCATGCCGGTTGCTGCGGTGTTGTCCTCCGTAGTGCAGCGCGTGTCCCGCGAACATGGCAACGTGCAGCCTTCCGAACTGGTGCTCACCCACCCAGAGGCGTGGTCGTCCAACGAGATTAAAGTTCTGCTGGATGCCGCTGCCCAACTGGGCTTGTCGGCGGCGAAGATTACCACCATTTCCGAGCCGCAGGCTGCCGCGCACTACTACTCCCGAGCAAAAACCCTGCAACCGGGGCAACGCATCGCTGTGTTCGACTTCGGTGGCGGAACGTTGGACGTTGCCGTGCTGGAAGCCAATGACAATGATGCCTTCGATGTGATTGCTGCTCGCGGCGATAACACGCTGGGTGGAAAAACCTTCGATGCGATGATGCGCAGGTGGGTTGACCAGCAGCTTGATGACCGCAACCCAGAACTCCTGGATTACTTCCGCACCCAGGCACCTCTGCAGGAACGCCACGCGCTGGAAGATTCCATCCGCCGTGCTAAGGAACTTCTCTCTGAGGCTTCCTACGCCACGGTAGTGGTCAGCGGCGGTGGTGAGACCGAGCGTTTTCAGATCACTCGCGCCGAATTTGAAGAGATTATTTCCCCAGCATTGGATAAAGCTGCGGCGCTGACCCGAGCCACGCTTGCCGACGCGGGAATCACCAACGCTGAGGATCTTGTTGCGTTATATCTCACCGGCGGCTCATCACGTATTCCGCTTGTGCAAGACCGTCTCAAGAATTTTGGACCACTCGCCACATTGGATGACCCGAAAACCGTGGTCGCTCAAGGTGCCATTTCCGCCTTAGGTCCCATCGTTCGCGGCATGACCCCGCACAACATGGGTGCAGATGCCCCGACTACGCAAGAACCGGCGCAGGGTGGAGTGGACTTCGGTGCATCTGGCTATGGTGCTCCGAACTACGGCACAACGAATTACGGTGCATCAGCACCCACTGCGACAGCACCCGCAGGTCAGGTAGCCTCGGCGACCCCTGCGGCGTCGACAAGCGCGCCCACGAAAACCCGCAGAAACCTGATCATTGCAGCAGCAGCGGTTGTGGCAGTGGCAGCGATTGGTGCAACGACGTTGTATCTGTTGGGCAACCGTAAATTCGGAGGAAACGACCACGACACAACCAACCGCAGCGGCTACTAGCAGTGCAAGCGCGGGCAACTTGGGGAGTCGTGAGGCAGTGATTGCCGCTGCCCCGTCCAAGTTCAGGGAAAGCCTGGATAAATGCGAACTCGACGGAACTACTGAGACTGGTCGACTGAAAGTTAAATGCCAGATCAAGGAAGGAAGTTCCGTGTATGGTTACTTCGCTGGGGACTCGACATCGGTTCCCAGAGTAACGTTCAACATTGACCCTGACAGCTCGGATATTGAGCGTCGTCGTATCACTGAAGGCTGGTACGACACACGCAACAAGGACACCGAAACCGTGGAAAACGGCAACAAAACCGCAGCTGCGTTTATCTACTCTGACACCGCAACGTCCGGTAGCAACAACAAATACTCATTGGCCTACTCCAGTACTGAGACAAACCTCATCCTGACCAGCTTTGATCTGAAAGACAAGGAATCTGCAAAGGCATATCTCCAGGCGGCCGGACTGATATAGCTAGGTTCCCAAAATAAAAATGATCATCGGTTGTAACTTTCTGTAGCTACGGCGTGTCTAAGTAGTGTCCAGCAGATAGGTTCGCCAGCGCTGACGGTCACAACCAAGACCGCAACAAGCGGGACCTGCCAACAAGAAAGGAATATTCATGAGCGACAATCCAGTGCAGGGTATGCAGGAAAACATCGAGGCAGCTATCCATGGTGCGCAGAGCGCGTTTAGTAGCTTCACCAGTTCAGGTGGCTCATCTGCCGGTTCTTCTGACGTTGCCGGGTCATCCGCAGGCTCCTCAGGCGACGCTGAAGCAGCAGCCGGTTCTTCTGCCATCCACGATGCAGCCGGTGGTTCCTCGGCTGGCTCCTCCGATGCCGCCGGATCGTCCGCTGGCTCCTCCGACGCTGCAGCAGGCTCTTCTGCCGCTGCTGGTTCCTCAGCTGGCGCAGGCTCGGCCGGTTCAGGTTCAGCAAGCGCAACTCCTGTCGATCACATGTCCAGCCAGCCTGAACCAGATATTTCGAACGGTTTCAGCCCGGACTACTCCCAGGATGATGTTCTGATCGCCGACCCGAATCCAAGCAATGCGCAGAACGTGTCCAGCCGCGATGTTGATGGCGACGGCAGCATTGACGTAGTGCATTCCACCATTGATGGTGTGCAGCAGATCGATTATCTCGACGGCCAGGGTGAAGTTATTCTCACCGATGTTGATCTAGATGGCAACGGCACGTTTGAAACAGCCGTCACCACTGCAGAGGGCAATGTTGTGGTTGCATCGTCCGACATTGACGACGACGGTGACATGGACGTGATCAGCTACGCCGACGGCGCAACCGGCCAAGTGTTTCAGGAAGACACAGTTGAGGGCAATGTTGTTGTTGATTCTCAGATCGATTTGGACGGCGACGGCATCACCGATGTGGAGCTGATGGACGACAACAAGGACGGCACTTTTGATGTCGCCGCTGTTGACTCAGACATGGATGGTCACGCAAACGTGCTTTATCACGATGTAAACGGTGATGGAAACTTCGACTACGCAGCTTTCGACTCCGACGGTGACGGCATCATGGACACCAACGTGGATGCTAGCTCGTACGCCAATGGTTCGGTTGGTTCTGTGGATAACTTTGACAACCTCGGACACGACGCCGTCAGCACGATGCTGGTATGGACGGCACTTTCTAACAGCTCGACCTTCACTCCTCCCTTCCCACTGCAACACACAAGGAAATAACGGTAATGACCTCCATGGACGGATATGACGACCACTCCATGTTCGATGAGTTGAACTCGCTCATTGACCCGAGCGACCTCGGAGACGATTCTTTCAATGAGTCCTTCGACGATATGGGGCATGATCACCCCTTCGCAGATCCGTTCGTGGATCCCATTGCCGACGACCCGGCTGTCAATATCCCGGATGACGGCCTCCCTGTTGTGCCTGATCTGCACGATCATCCCATCGATCCGACCACACACGACCCTGCCGTGCAGGACCCCGCAGTGCAGGACCCCGCCGTTGCTGACCCCAACATGGTGGATCCAGATACCGTGGACATTGACGATGCTGATCCTGGTCATGCCGACCCTGCCCCCGCACCGGAAGTCCACGACCCAACTACCCACGACCCAACTACCCATGATCCGGTTATCGACGCCCCCGTACCCGACCCTGTGCCCGCACCCGACCCGTCCCTCGATGTTCCTGCTCCAGGGGGAGGAGCCCGCGCTGGACGATGATGGCGTGTACGGCAACTCCTACGAGTGGAACTCTGACTGGTTCTACCAGCAGGTAGACGGTTATTGCGGCCCCACCTCCGTGGCTATTATTGCCAACGAGTTCTCTGACGCTGGCATCACCGACCCGCAGGTTATGGTGGACCAGGCGTACAACATGGGCCTCACGCAGGACATTTCCGAAGGCTTGTACATGGAGGATATTCAGACATTGCTGGATGCCTCCGGCGTGCCCTGTGAGACTGTCACGAGTTCTATGGATGACCTCGCCGCCCGCCTTGACGCTGGTTGTGGCGTGATTGCCGCCGTGGATTCCGGCGAGCTGTGGGGCGATTCCGCTGATGCGGCTGGCGAAGATAATATGCCAGATCACGCGCTCGTCGTCACTGAGATCGATACCAATACAGGCATGGTCACCCTGGAGGATCCAGGTAACCCTGATGGAAATGGCACTCAGGTCCCGATCAGTCAGTTTGAGGATGCCTGGGCAGACAGCGGCTTCCAGATGGTGGCCACCACTGAGGGCGACCCTGATCTGGGTGGTGCTAGCGACAACCCGCAACTCGCTTTTGTTAACGTGACAGGTAGTGATGTTATTCAGTAACGTTGCGGTAAAGTGCACGTGCTCTGGAGTTGATGGAGGATGACGATGCCACACGATGATGCGGCTCCCTTGAGCCCTGATCTTTCGTTACCAGTGGATTCGCTGGACCCATCCGTGTGGGACCGAATCCTCTCCGATGCTCTCGCCATGCCCTGATGACGACATTGATGCCTCCATCGTCCCCGACTATGACGAGTCGGATGAAATCACATTGGACGACACCGACTTCGACAGCATCATGCTTATCGACGCCGATGCAACCGATGATTCTACGGATGCCGACGATCAGGTTCATGACGAGGTCACGCATGACGACGTTGATGATACGGACAACGGGGACAATACCAGCGACTTCGGGCAGCACGACCTCACGTTTGACGTGTCCCATGACGACACTTTTCACGACAACGCCGATGGCCACCACAGTGAAGTCACCTATCACAATGACAATGGATTCGATGCTGACGACATAGACATTGACTTTGACATCAATGGATAGCATAAAAGCTGCACATATTTGTCTTCAAAATAGGTTGAGCTAGGCTAAAGTTGGTAGGAGGTTGATAGGCGGCGACGCCACTCTATTTGTGGTGTGCGCATACGAGTGAAGGTTTGTTTGGGTACATGAATGATGATGCTGAGCTTCTAAGCAAAGCACGCGAGGGCGACGAGCGTGCCTTCGCGGAACTTGTCACCAGGTATCAACACATTGCCTGGAGCGTGTGCATGCGCATTACCGAAAACCAGCATGATGCAGAGGACGCACTTCAGCATGCGCTGGCCTCAACGTGGAAAAATCTGTCTCGCTTTCGCGGCGAATCGAAATTTGGCACCTGGTTCTACCGCATCGCCAGCAACGCGGCCGTAGCGTTAGTGCGCAAACGCAAGCAAGAAAAACCTATTGACGACGATGAAGACGGCTATTTCATCCAGCTGGAGGACACAGCAGCCGCCTTTGAAGAACAACTTGCTGACCATGACCGGCTCAGTATCGCACTGCAACAGATCAATGCTGATTCCCGCGAAGCACTCGTCCTCGCGGAAGTGGCGGGGCTAACATACGCAGAGATAGCGGTCCACCAGAATGCTTCCCTGTCTGCGGTGAAAAGTGCGCATTCACCGCGCAAAGAAGAAACTGGCGGACCTTCTGGAAAAGTAGCGGCTAGCTAAGCGCGCGGTTAACCGCGGACGTCACGGCCTTCAAGGAAGCGTAGGTGATGGAGCGGGCGATCCCCACACCCCAGACCTTCTGGCCGTTGACCTCGGCGTAGATGTAGGCGGCAGCCGCGGCGTCGTCACCCGCACTCAGCGCATGCTGCGTGTACTCCTGAACCTCAACGTCCACCCCAATGGATTCCAGGGCGTTTGCATATGCCGACACCGGGCCGTTACCTGTGCCTGTTACCGCCACGTCGTTGCCGTTGAAGCGGATCTGGGCGGTAATGGTGGCGGTGTCATTCTCCGTTTTCGCGGCGTCAACCTGCATGGACACCTGCTCCAACGGAGTGGTCCGATCCAAGTACTCCTGGGCGAAAATGTCGAACATGTGCTTCGACTCCACCTCGCCGCCTTCGGCATCAGTGACGTTCTGAACCACGGAGGAAAACTCCACCTGCATGGGACGCGGCAGGGTCAAACCGTGATCCGTCTTCATGATGTAGGCGACACCACCCTTGCCGGACTGGCTGTTCACGCGGATCACGGCCTCGTAGGTGCGGCCCACATCCTTCGGGTCAATCGGCAGGTAGGGAACCTCCCATTCAATATCCTGCAGTTCCTCCCAACTCACATCGGTGTGGCTCGCGCCGGGGCGCAGCTTCGCGGCCATGGCGTCCAGACCTTTGTTCACGGCATCCTGGTGGGAACCGGAGAAGGCGGTAAACACCAGGTCACCGCCGTAGGGGTGCCGTTCCGGCACGCGCAGCTGGTTGCAGTACTCCACCGTGCGGCGGATCTGCTCAATGTCGGAGAAATCGATTTGGGGGTCCACACCTTGGGTCAGCAGGTTCAAGCCCAAGGTGACCAGGCAGACGTTGCCGGTGCGTTCACCATTGCCAAACAGGCAGCCCTCAATGCGGTCCGCGCCCGCCATGTAGCCCAGTTCCGCAGCGGCAACACCCGTGCCACGATCATTGTGGGGGTGCAGCGACAAAATGATGGAATCCCGACGATTCAGTTGCGGTGCATCCACTCGATGGCATCGGCGTACACGTTTGGTGTGGTCATCTCCACAGTGGAGGGCAGGTTCAGGATAATCGGATTCTCGGGCGTGGGATCCATGACCTCCACCACGGCGTCACACACCTCCTTGGCGTAGGCAACCTCCGTGCCGGTAAAGGACTCGGGGGAGTACTCCCAGCGCCAATTCGTGTTTGGGTACTCGGTGGCAATCTCCTTGATCAGCTGCGCCGCGTCTGTAGCCAGCTTCTTAATGGAGTCCTTGTCTTTGCGGAACACCACGTTGCGCTGCAGGATCGATGTGGAATTGTACAAAGTGCACGATCACATTTTTTGCGCCCTCGCAGGCTTCAAAGGTGCGTCGGATCAGATGCTCACGGGCCTGCACCAGCACCTGGATGGTCACGTCGTCGGGAATGAGGTTGTTTTCGATAATGTCCCGCACGAAATCAAAATCAGTCTGGGAGGCAGAGGGGAAACCCACCTCAATCTCCTTGTAACCCATGCGCACCAGCAGTTCAAACATGCGGCGCTTGCGTTCAGGGCTCATCGGATCGATCAGGGCCTGGTTGCCGTCGCGCAGGTCCACCGCACACCACTGCGGTGCAGAATCAATCACCTTGTTCTGGCCAGGTGCGGTCGGGCAGTTCGATTTTCTCCACCTCAACCTCAAACGGCTGGTAGCGCTTCACGGGCATAGAGGAGTTGCGTTGTTTATTCCACGCGGGCTGGCCGTCGGGTCGGGGGCCAGCCGGGGTGGAAATGTCACGCGGGGCGGAGATAAATGCATCAGAGGGGGCCATGGCTTAAAAAAATTCCTTTGGGGATTGGTTGGTTACCCAGTTTCCTATGGGCCACGGCTGGCGCGCCTGAACTCCGCGACGGGGTGCCAGCCGTGCTCTAGACCGTTGACCCGCCGCGGCACAGAAGGAGGAGACGTGCGCGCAGCATGCTGTTCAGCCTACAGTATCTTTCCGTGATATGGGGCAAAAAGCTAGAAAGCTACCATAGAAATGGGATCAGGCATGGAGATTTTTCGCCCGACCCCACTTCCAACGGGGATAGCGCTTAGGGGATAATGGGGCAGTGTCGCAACAAGCCCCAGATCCCCCGGATTACCCAGCCCTGGATCACACAGCCCCGGTTACCGCAGGTCGCCCGGCGGGCTTAACTCGAGTGGACTGGCTGTGGGCTTTCGGCATTTTCAGCGTTGCCTCACTAGTGCGACTGGTGATCATGGGCATGATGGCCACCGCCAACGGCTACACACTGCATTCCCTGTTCTACCGTTGGGACGCGGAATACTATGTGAGCATCGCGCGTGACGGCTACTTTGCCATCACAGAACCCGTGGTGGAGGTGCCTGTCTACGAACGCTCCCTGGCGTTTTTCCCGGGGTTTCCATACCTGTTGCGCGGACTGCATGCGGTGCTGCACCCGATCACGGGGCTTCACCATGAAACCATTGCGTATGGCGTGAATTTCCTTCTCGGCGTGGTGATGATCGCCGGTGTCATGGCCCTAGTCAACCGCATTCCCAGCATTAACCACTGGGGCGCTAAAAGCCAGCGCGCCCGCATCCTCGCGGCTGTTCTTATTGCCGGTGTGCCCATGGGCATCACTTTCAATATGGCGTATTCGGAATCCCTGTTCGGGGCGCTATCTATTTGGGCTCTGGTGGCCATTATGGACCGCCGTTGGTTGCTCGCCGGGCTCCTTGTTTTTGTCACCGGCCTGACCCGCATTACCGCCGTGGACGTGATGTTGGTGCTGTTCCTGGCCGTGCTCACCACCGACCGGAAAAACTGGCGAGGTTGGCTCGCGACTCTGCTTTCACCCCTGGGTTTGCTGTGGTATTTGTGGTGGTCCTCCAGCTACCTCACCCACATTGGCGGCTATTTCGGCATGCAGCGTGAGGGCTGGAATTCCGCGTTCGACTGGGGCATAGCCACCTGGAAATTCGCCACCTTCACCATGTTTGCCTCCCGTGAATTAGGCTACTTCCTCTCGGTGGCCGTCATGATCGCCTTTGTATTCATTGTTGCCGGGAGTTTCCGCAAACTACCGTGGCAAATCTGGGTGTTCAGCGCCGCCGTCGCCGCCAACATCCTGCTTTCCGACGGCATTATGCACTCCCGCCCACGCCTACTCATCCCGGCGTATCTACTGCTCCTTCCGCTGGTGTTCTTCTTTGCTCGCCGCTTATCGACGCCCGCGCAGATCACCATTGCCGTCAGCTGGTTACTGTGGGGCGCGTGGTTTGGGGCCTACATGCTGGGCGTCTTTCCCTGGGCGATCTGACGGATAACGATCAGGCCGCTGAGCACGGCGATCTCCGCCGCGAGAATCCAACATTGCAGCATGAAATCGGGGGCACTTATATACAACAGCGGCAACGTGAAACCGAGAAGAGCCACTGGTCCGAATACGAGGGTCAGCACGCTGCCAATCCCTAGTACAAGAGCTGCGACAATGGTGATCACCCTGCGCCTGGTGCTGCGCGCCGGGGGAGTGCGGCGCACCCATGTGTATATCACGCGGCCGATGGTCAGCAGAGCAAGCACAATGAGCGCGGTTTGGGTATACACAATCACGTCACCCCAGTGGGTGTTGGAGGATTGTTGCTTGGGCGTCACACCCAGGGTTTCCTCCGCGAAGACCAGTGCCGGCGTGACGATGCCATTGTTGTTCATCTGATCACGAATCCCCATGACGTTGTAGAGCACCACGACGCCCTTGCCGGTTTGCTGATTGAAGCCCATGTAGGAGTTGAATCCAGGAACAGTGCCGCCGTGATACACCAGCTGTGTTCCATCGAACTGCTCGTAGAAAAGCCCCGCGCCGTACTCGTAATCATCAGTGGTGGAGACCTTGGGCAAGGTGCTGGGTAGCTGGCCGGCTTGGTGTTGGCGAAGTTGCCACGCCCCGTAGTCGGCGAGTTGCCTTCCGGTCCCGGCGAGGTTGCCTTCGCCGATTTCGTAGTCCTGAATAGGCTCCCGCACCGCTAGGTTTCCAGTGAAGAAAGGTGCGTGGCCTGCGGGGACGGTGCTGTTTATCGTGTCTGCGCGGCTAAGAGGAGTCACGCCGGTCGCCGGATCCAGGTAGGTTTCTAACAGCGTGCTATACGATTCTCCCAGTGGCGCGTTCTATCAGTTGCTGCAGCAATATGTAGCTGATGTTTGAGTAGGAATGCGTGCCGACCGGGTCGACTGATGGTAGGTCTTTTACCCCGTCAATGACACTTTGCAGGTTGCGGGGATAGGGATTGAGTTCTCGGGGCAGTCCTGCCGTGTGGTGTATGAGGTCAGTGACGGTGGCACCATTATTGCCCAGTGCTGTTCCTTGGAATTCGGGATAGTACCTGGTGAGGGGCGCATTGAGATCAATTTTTCCTTGTTCAGCTAACATCATGGCCAGTGCGGACGTGAACGATTTAGAAATGGATCCCCATATGAACAGGGAATCCGGGCCGATGGGGTTGCTGTTTGAATCAACACCGACGTAGTGTTCATCGGTCACTCCGGTGGCATCAAAGGTGACTACCGCAAGACCGGGCGTTTTAAGATCGTCTGCAAGTTTCTGGTAACGGTCATTCTCATGTGATTGAGCATGTGCTGGGCTTGCCATGAAGGCCACAGCAAGAATCACCCCCAGCAGGGATATGAGTGCTTTCATGCAGTTGAGCGTATCCATGTTGGGGGTGTGTCAACATCAGGGGTTTCCCTGAAAAATGCCCTGAAAATTTACGCTAGCCCTGAGGTAAGTTTCTCTCCCTCGATGTCAACGTTGGGGAGTAGGCGGCCGAGCCAGCGTGGAATGCTCCAAGCACGGGCGTCGAGAAGGAACATGGTGGCGGGAATGATGGTCATGCGCACAATGAAGGCGTCAAATAGCACCGCCGTGGCCAGGGCAAACCCCATGACTTTGATGAGTTGCAGGTCCGTAAACATGAAGGCGACGAACACACTGATCATGATCAACGCGGCTGCTGTGACCACGCGGGCACCATGCTTGAAGCCGTACACCACCGCAGAACCAGCGTTCATGCCGTGGTGGTACCCCTCGCGCATGCGGGTGACCAGGAACACCTGGTAGTCCATGGCCAACCCGAACACACTGCCGATTAGTAGGATCGGAAGTTGGCTGATCAGGGGTTGCGGGTCTGCGACCAGTCCGGCGAAACCCTCCTGCCAGACCAGCACCGTTATGCCAAATGTTGCTGCCACCGACAGTGCAAATCCCAGCGCGGCAATCAGAGGCACCCAGATGGAACGGAATACCACCATGAGCAGCACAAACGCCAGCGCAACGACAATGGCAACGTAGGGTAGCAATGCGCCAGAGAGCCGGTCGGAAAGATCTTGGACTATCGGTGCCATGCCTGTGATGCGGTACGAGGCGCCCGTCTGCTCCTTGAAATTCCGACTTGATGGTCGCGCAGGTTGTGCAACAAATCCACAGTGCGTTTATCTGTCGCGCCATTCGAGGGGATGATCATCACTTGGGCGGCATCGCCAGCATCGTTGACTGCGGCAACCTGGGCATTTTTCACGCCATCCATTCCTGCGAAATCGTGGACGGCGGTGGTGAATGCCTCGGGGCGTTGCTGCTCGGGGAGGGACGCGACGTCGACAAGCGCGATCATCGGTGCCTGGCGGCCGGGGCCGAAGGCATCCTCAATCATGGTGTGGGCGGTGCGGCTCGGCGAACCCGGCGCGGCCGCACTGCCACCCGTCGGCGTGGCCAAGCGCAGCTGCGCAGCGGGGATAGCCAGTAACGCCAGCGCAAGAACGCCTGCCACCAGGAACAATGCCGGGTGCTTGCGGATCATGCGCACCCAGCGGGCACCCATCGTCGGGGTCTCCTGCTCTGGGTCGGGAGCCTTGATAAAGGGCATGCGTGCCGCAAACGCACGGGTGCCCCACAGTCCCAGAATTGCGGGAAGCAAACCGATAGCTACCAGCACGGCAATGGCCACTGTTCCTGCAGCACCCAGCGACATGGCGGACACGCTCGGAATATTGATAATCACCAGCGCCACCAGTGCAATAATCACCGTCAGTCCGGCGAACACCACGGCCGTGCCTGCCTTACCCACGGCCAGGCCCGCCAGATGCGCGCGCTCGTTTCGAGGAATGCTGCGTATACGCTGTGCCAGCTCCTTCGGAGTCAGGTTATGGCCGTCCACATACTGGACCAACTCGCTGCGGAAACGCGACAGAATAAACAACGCATAATCAATGCCCACGGCCAGGCCGATCATCGTGGCCATGGTTGCGGTGCTCTGATCGATGCTGTCGGTCAGGCCCGATGCCGCGTTAATGCCCAGCGAGCCAAGCAGGACGCCCACGATTGCCGTGGCCAGCGGCATTCCCGCAGCCACCAGCGATCCGAACGTGACTAGCAGCACCACAGCCGCCACGAGAACACCCACCAGCTCGCTCTGCATGCCCGGTTGCTCTGCGCCGTCAAATGCGTTGCCCTGTGTAGGCAATGTCAAGGCCATCCGCGTTGTCTTTCAGCAGTTTAGTAACGTCCGCTACCTTATTTTTGTCAACATCCTGCGCTTTCGCTGCATCAAACATCACCTGGATAATCCCCCGTCGTCTTGTCCGGGCTCAGTGGCGACAGCTCATCCACGTCCGCGCTGTTGGGGTTGCCCTGCCGCATCGCCGCGTCCGCCGCCACCGGGTTCACGATGCATATCCTTGCTCTTCAGCGCATCCGAATGCTTCAGCTTATCGACGATCGCGTCAACCTTCACCGCCTGCTCCGGGTCGCTGAGGGTGCCCTCTTTCGCCTTGACCACAATCATGCCGGTTGGGAGCCGTGAGTTCATCTTCTGACGTGTTGAAACGCCGACTGATCTCCTCCTGAGCTTCCACCGACTCCGCGCCAGGTATGCTAAACGAATTACTCGGCGGCTTCGCCAACGCCCCCGCCGCCACTGCGGCCGCCGCAAAAAGCAGCAACCACATGGCAATAAACTTCAATCTGTGCGTATACGCGGCGCGACCGAGCCGATACAACAAACGCGACACAATAATCACCTCAAAATTCTGAACAGTATGAACAGTGCTGACATGCAAATGAGCATATCTATGTTGGGGGTGTGTCAACATCGGGGTTTTCCCTGAAAAACACCCTGAAAAGTACCCTGAGAACCGTCATGTTGACACTCATTAAGCTTGGCAAAAGGGCAGGTCACAGCACATCGGCTGAACAGGGGAAATTTCGGTGGGCAAAAACTCCGCCGGAAGGGGGAGGTGATAATGAGGTGGTCGGTCAGGTGGGGGATAGGTGGTTATTACCGCAATTGAGGACACCGCTAACGTGCGCTGTAAAGTATGTATACCTTCAAGCGCGAAAACGCTCGTTTGTGGACCTGAGCGTATACATACTTCGCACGCCAGCCCCCGAAACCTACTCCTTCATGCTCTTCTGGGACAGCACCACGGTGGAGATGATCATGGTGATCAGAGCGAGGGCCATCCAAAGCCAACCGAGGTCAGTGACCTGGAACTTTTTCGCCAAGCACGATGTAGCCGAGGCTGAAGGCGACGATGGGTTCGGAAATGGTCATGGCGGGCAGAGAGTTTTTCAGCGCGCCCGCGTTGAAGGAGGATTGTTGCACGGCGGTTCCGAGTGTCGCACCAAGGATCAGAGCGTAGCCTTCCCAGTTGGTGATCAATCCGATCACGCCGTAGTACTGGTAGATTTCCACGGCTGCTTTGGAGAGCACGGCGACGTAGCCGAAGAGCGCGCCGGTGACTATGCCGAGGATGAGGGCTTTTTCGTGGTTGGGTCGGATGTGCGCGAAAGCGTTCCAGTCCGGACATGACAACGATGCCGACCGATAGGGCGGGTACCCACCGCTCAAGGGGCGGGTGTGTGATTCCGGGAAGTGGTCGTCCGAGGATCACCAAAACGGCCACCGCTACGGTGAGTGCCCCGGACCAGAAGGTTTCGGTTTTGCTGATGCGGCGGCCGTCGTAAAGCGCGGAAAGCGGAAGGGTGAACATGAGGGAGAGCACCAGCACTGGCTGCACCACCAGCAGCGTGCCAAAACCCAGGGCGATGGTTTGCAGGAAGTACCCAAGCAGGGCTGTTCCTGTGCCTGCCCACCAGAGGGGTCGGCTAATGACGGTAAGGATCGGGGCATTTGTGAACCTGGATCCGTCACCGGGGGCTTGTTCGGCGATGCGGTGCCGCACGACTGTCCCCCAGGCGATGGTGAGCGCGGAGGCGAGTGCGAACAGCACAGCAATAAAATTGCTTTGCACTTTCTTAACCGTAGTTGATTCTTGGGTACGATGAACAAACGTAACATTGTTTTACGCTGAAAGGGCGGCTGTCTAGTGGCATTGATCGTACAGAAATATGGGGGATCTTCGCTGGAGAGCGCTGAGCGGATACGTCGAGTTGCTGAACGGATTGTTGCCACTAAAAAGCAGGGGAACGATGTTGTTGTCGTGTGTTCTGCGATGGGTGACACCACCGATGAGCTTCTTGATCTTGCCGCGCAGGTGAACCCGGTGCCGCCGGCGCGTGAGATGGATATGCTGCTTACCGCTGGTGAGCGCATCTCCAATGCGCTGGTAGCTATGGCCATTGAGTCGTTTGGGGCCGAGGCGCAGTCGTTTACTGGCTCGCAGGCTGGGGTGCTCACCACGGAACGGCATGGTAACGCCCGGATTGTGGATGTGACGCCAGGCCGTGTGCGGGAGGCGCTGGATAACGGCAAGATTTGCCTCGTAGCCGGATTCCAGGGCGTGAATAAGGACACGCGCGACGTGACAACGTTGGGGCGTGGCGGGTCCGATACCACTGCTGTGGCGTTGGCGGCGGCGTTGAAGGCGGATGTGTGCGAGATCTATTCAGATGTGGATGGCGTGTACACCGCCGACCCCCGCATTGTTCCTAATGCTCAGAAGTTGGAGAAGCTTTCCTTTGAGGAGATGCTAGAGCTGGCTGCGGTTGGTTCTAAAATTTTGGTGCTGCGTAGTGTGGAGTATGCGCGCGCTTTTGATGTCCCACTCCGCGTTCGTTCGTCGTACAGTAATGACCCCGGCACGCTCGTTGCTGGATCAATGGAGGATATCCCCGTGGAAGAAGCAGTACTCACCGGTGTAGCAACCGATAGTTCCGAGGCGAAAGTCACCGTGCTGGGCTTGCAGGACAGCCCCGGTGAGGCGGCGAAAGTATTCCGTGTGCTGGCGGATAGCGAGATCAACATTGACATGGTGCTGCAGAACATTTCCTCCCTGGAGGACAACTGCACCGACATCACCTTCACATGCCCGCGTGCCGACGGTCCCCGCGCCATGGAGTTGCTGAAAAAGCTGCAGGTAGATGGCGTGTGTAAGAATGTGCTGTACGACGACCAGATTGGCAAGGTTTCCTTGGTCGGTGCCGGTATGCGTTCCCATCCGGGTGTTACCGCCGTCTTCTGTGAGGCGGTACGCGATGCCGGAGTGAATATTGAGCTCATTTCCACGTCGGAAATCCGCATTTCGGTGCTGATCCGTGAAGCTGACATGGCTAAAGCCGCCCGCGCGATTCACGATGCATTTGATCTGGGCGGCGACACCGAGGCCGTGGTGTACGCCGGAACCGGCCGCTAAATTACCTTATTGCTACTCCCGCCGCATTGTGTGGTGGGAGTAGACTCATTTCGAAATGTTTATGTAGGTCGGTGCAGGAAGGAACTCCCCATGACCACCATCGCCGTTGTCGGTGCCACGGGCCAGGTTGGCCGCGTGATGCGTTCTATTCTTGAAGAGCGCAACTTTCCCGTTGGATAACGTTCGGTTTTTTGCTTCGGCACGGTCCGCTGGCACGACCCTTCCTTTCGGTGGGAAAGACATTGTGGTGGAGGACTTGGCTCAGGTAACAGAGGAGTCCCTGAAGGGTATTGATATCGCGTTGTTCTCTGCGGGTGGGTCCACGTCCAAGCAGTACGCCCCGATCTTTGCCGCAGCGGGCGCTGTGGTGGTGGATAATTCCTCCGCATGGCGTAAAGACCCTGAGGTGCCGCTGATCGTCTCGGAAGTGAACCCGGGGGAGAAGGACAACCTGGTTAAAGGGATCATCGCTAACCCGAACTGCACGACCATGGCGGCGATGCCGGTGCTGAAGCCGCTTCACGACGCCGCTGGCCTCACCCGTCTGCACGTGTCCTCCTACCAGGCGGTATCCGGCTCGGGAATCGCGGGTGTGGATGCGCTGGCCAAGCAAGTTGCTGAGGTGGGGGACCGGAACGTGGAACTCGCCCACGACGGTTCGATTGTGACACCTGAAGACCTCGGTCCTTATGTCGCCCCCATCGCTTATAACGCGTTGCCGCTGGCGGGCAACATCGTTGATGACGGCTCGGGCGAGACGGATGAGGAGCAGAAGCTGCGCAATGAGTCCCGCAAGATCCTGAACATTCCCGATCTTCGGGTAGCTGGCACCTGTGTGCGCGTGCCTGTGTTTACCGGCCATACGTTGACCATTCACGCCGAGTTTGACCGCCCCATCACCCCCGAGCAGGCTAAGGATTTGCTTGCCGACGCCCCCGGTGTGGAGCTTGCCGATGTGCCCACTCCGCTCGCTGCTGCGGGTAAAGATACGTCCTTGGTGGGACGTATCCGTCAAGATCAGTCGGTGGACGACAATCGCGGTTTGGTGCTGGTGGTCTCAGGTGACAACCTGCGCAAAGGTGCCGCGTTGAATACTATACAGATCGCCGAGCTGTTGGTGGACTAATTCCCGCCACCACAGAGCCCCACATCCTGTGGGGCTTTTTTGTTTTAGGGGGTGGGGACATTTTCAGGGGCGCGTTGTGTGGCAGTTGTGCCGTAAGTGACATCTGAGTGTGGTGCAGAGCAAAGATGCGCAGGTATCGAGGGTAATTCAAAGGTAGATGGTTAGCTTTCTACTAACTAAGAAATAATTATGAAAATATTCTTTTTTCTCAGTGGACGGGTGTAGTGAAACATTCGCAACAGATGCTTAATTGATTTGAGTATTGGTGCGTTGTACTCTCAATTGCGTCTGGACAATGCTGTAAAACCGCCAGGTATTGGAGTTTTCCACTACCGAATGGCGCGCATATGGAGTGGATTGAGGCCGTTGCGTCACGAAATCCACTCCATGAACGCGCTTACCAAAAACTGAGGAAAACATGAGGACTTCTAAGTTTCGATGTGCTGCACTGTTGGCAGCAAGCGCCATTGCCCTTTCCGGCTCACTCGCTCCCTCTGTCGCGTTTGCGCAGAACAAACCATCCGTCACCAGCCCAACCTCTACCACGGTGGATCTTGAGCACGAGGTCTCACTGACCATTAACAAGTACAAGGGTGAGCTCGGCCAAACGACGGAACCATTCCCGGGCGTGGGCTTCAAAATTGAAAAAGTATATATTAATAACCCCCCTCAACACGGCAGCCGGGTGGAAAGAGGCTTCCCAACTGACCGCGGAGACTGCCTCGATTGATGGCTCCTGGCCTGCGATTACTCCGCAGACCAATGGCAGTGGTCAAATTGTCATCAACTCCAACATGACCAACGGTGCGAAGGATTTCAAGGTCGGCGTCTACAAGATCACCGAGCAGCAGCAGACCGGTTACACCGTGGCCAAGCCGTTCCTGGTCACCTTGCCGTTCGTGGATGAAGGCGTGTGGAAGTACGAGCAGACCGTCAAGCCAAAGAACCAAGATGTTCAACCCACCAAGACCGTGGTTGATGAAGGTAAAACCCTGAGGGACGACCTGGAATACACCATCGAGGCTCCCGTACCTGCGGACAAGCTCAGCCGCTTCGCAATCAAAGACGACTTGGCATACTACCTTGGGTTTAATGAAGCCTCCGGCCCTCAGGTAAAACTGATCAACAAAACAGGTGACGTGACCACACTCACCGCAGGCACGGACTTTGTGCTGACTAAACCGGTAAATGGGCAGTCTGGTCAGGTATCCATTGACTTCCAATCGGATGACCAGCGCCAAGCTCTGGAAAATTATCGTAAAAATGAACCTGGGCTTAAGGTGCAGATAAAGTTCACCGCTAAGCTCCTGTCCGTTCCTGACAACGGCAAAGTGGATAACGATGCCGTGGTGGACCTCCCTAACAATGTTTCTGTGACCACCAACAAGGACGGCAACCCTGGTGCATCCTCCCACTTTGGTCAGCTGGTGATCACCAAGAAGGGTGAAGACAACGCACGTCTCACAGACGAGCAGAGGACCATGACAGGTGCGGAATTCCAGCTGTACCGTTGCACCCAGGAAAGTGGCAAGTGGACGGTCAAGGGAAGCCCGATTAACGGATCGAGCGATCAAAACACGAACAGCAAGACCAACACCTTTGTCACCCCGCGCGGTGCGAACCTGACCACTTCCGTCACCGTGTACGGCGTCCAGCATGAGGGCAGGGTCAACAATGTCGACGTTACTGATGAGCTGTGCGTGGTGGAAACCAAAGCACCGGCTGGTTTTGCTCTGAACCCGGACCCGCAACCCGTGGTGAATGCTAACCCGAAGGTTGGAAACAACGATTTCAACATGACTGCCGAGGTCATGGACTACAGCGACTCGGCCATCGGCCAGTTGCCAGCCACCGGTGAAAAGGGCGTGTTTGCCCTCATGGCTGCCGGTTTGGCGCTGCTCATCGGCGGTGTGTGGGCGCGTCTGCGCCACAACCGTAAGCAAGCGCACGGTTCCTAAAACTCTGACATCCTAACCGTTCACTCCACTACTATCCGAGGAGGCCGCACATGGTGTGGGTAAGCACGAAACCAGCAAAGCATCGTGCGGCCGATCGGGCACCCCGCCTGCCTCCGCGCCACGCCGCACGTCGGTATTGTCGGCGATCCTTATTGTCATGGGAATTGTTGTGCTACTGGCTCCCGTGGTCCTGACCAAGTTGCACAACGCTGACCAGGTGCGGATTGCTGAGCAGTACTCGGCGTCGATACGCGAGATACCGGTGGATCAGCGCGAGCAAGAGCTTGCCCGCGCACAGGAGTGGAATGAACGGTTGGGGCGTTTTGAGCTGCGTGATCCGTGGAGTTTCGCGCCAGACCCGGAATCCCCCCGAATACCAGGAGTATCTGGGTGTGTTGGCGATGAATCCGGTGATGGCGCGCCTGCGGGTCCCGTCGGTGGGGATTGACCTGCCGGTTTACCACGGGTCCACCGAAAAAGTCCTGGCACAGGGGGCTGGGCATGTCTTTGGCAGCGCTTTTCCCATTGGTGGCGAAGGCACGCATGCGGCACTGACGGGTCATACTGGAGTGTCCACATCGACCATGTTTGACAATCTTCACAAGGTGAAGCTGGGTGACACATTCACCGTGGAAACCCTCGGCAAACGAGTGGCGTACCGGGTGGACAACATCATCGTGGTCAAGCCCGAAGATACCCAGCATCTTCAACCTGTGCAGGGCAAAGACTATGTCACCCTGATCACGTGTACTCCCTACGGCATTAACTCGCACCGGCTGTTGGTGCGTGGTGAACGTCTGCCCGACGATTCCCCGGCGCTGGCCGAAAACGTTAATTCCGACCGCTGGCAATGGTGGATGCTCCTGGCCATGGGCTTGTCTGCGCTGGCGTTTATCTACCTCATCCTGGGGTTTGTGAAACGGAAGAAAGGACAACAATGACACGCACAGTCGAGTTGCTGGTGTCTTCACTTCTGGTTGTACTGCTGATTGTGCTCGGTGTGGCGACGATGCCCGCCGCCGATGCGCATCCTCAGTTTGATGCAGGCCGCACAGCGCAACTGAGCATCCACAAAACCGCAAGTTCCACCGACACGGCGCAGGAACCTCTTGCGGGTGTGGTGTTTGGCATCCAAAGTCAATGGAATTGACTTAAACGGCAACGAAGGGTGGAAAGAACTCTCCACGCTTGATGCTCGGGACGTGCAACAACATCCCGAACGACTCGGAGAACTCACCCATGTGGCTACCCGCATGGTAGATGCCACCACAGCCGCCGCAGTGTTTTCGGACCTCCCGCTCGGTGTCTACCTGGTCACGGAGCAACCCGCGCGTATTGGCGACGTGTCCTACTCCGTGGTGGCGCCATTCCTCGTGCCGTTGCCGATGAACACGGGCGACGGTTGGAACTATGACGTTGTGGTGCAGGCAAAAAACCAGCCCATTTCCATCACCAAAACCGCTTCCGCCACTAACGTTCAGTCCGGTGATGACGTCACCTACACCCTGAACAGCACCATCCCGGCCCCCGATACGCAGGGAAAACTATACCGCTACATAGTCACTGACCCCCTGCCGAGTGCCGTCACGTACCGCTCCGCCGAGCTTGCACTCACGGGTTTCGATGGGGCACCGCAACTTCGTGCCGACACCGACTACACCGTGCGTTACGACGCCGCTAGCCGCGAGGTTACCCTCACCGTCACCGAATCCGGTCTGCGCACGCTTGCCGACGCCCGCGCCCACAACGCCGCTGCCCATGTGCGCGCCAGTATTCGGGTCACCGTTGCGGGTAATCCGGGTGATCCCATTGACAACACGGCAGCGTTCTTCCCTGATGGCTACGACCCGGCCACGAGTAAGGGAATTTCATCGAACACGCACCGGATTGTGATTGCAGACCACAAACCACCTGTTGATGGTTCTGGAAATAGCAGCGGAGGTGCTGCCAGTGGTGGTTCGGCTGCTGGTGCTTCTGGCGGTGGGCCTGCTAGCAACGGGACTTCCGCCGACACACCCACGTCGTGGCTGCAACGCCGAGGAGTGTTGCGTCAGGGGCAACTGGCACTTACCGGTGCCGGAATTTACGGATTATGCATCGCAGGCGCCACCGCGCTGTTTGCCGGTGCAGCACTCATGTATTACAGGGATAGAAAACAAAGGAAAGCGAAACGATGAGCACACTGGTGAACCCAGTCAGCCACCTCCGGTACCTGCGTATTTCACTGGTGTCTATAGTGAGTGCTGCTCTAATCCTTCTCAGTCAGATGGTGAGCATACCCGGTGCTCCAGGTGACCTCGGTGCGGCCGTTGCACATGCGCAGGCGAATGCGGCGCAAGAAGGAAGCCAAGGTTGCGACTACCGGAAAGAAGGACCGTTTGCCAATGATATTTGCTGGTTGAACTTCAGCAACATTGATTTTGCCAAGGCTCGCCAGCCGCAAGGCGTTGACGTAAGCATCAAACTTGATTCAACCCTTACCGCCTACTTCAACCTACGCGTGGTGGATAGTTTCACAGACCCACAGACTGGCAAGGTATGGGATCGAAAGATCCGAGAAAGCGACGTGCCTTCGTGGACATGGGCGACGTTTGGCAAATATGTGTACACGCGCCCGGATCTCAGAAAGAATCTCAAAAACAGTATTGGTACCACAGCGTTTGGTTCTAATACGCCCCTGGACAGTCGGTCATCGGTTCAACTTACCCGTATGCGTGTCGTTGGTGCTGGCGGGTTGCCTGTAAATTATGGTCTGACTGTGTGGGATGCGGAAAGCACCAACAAGGGTGAATTCCTGGAAATGAGTTCCGATGTTGACCTTGGTGATCCGACCTATTTCACCCCGTCAGGTGCCGAGGCTGCCTGTCGCTTGGGTGCGGTGAAAAATGGCAATACATTCACCTGCAATGGTTCCGAAAGCAACTTTATTGGTTCTTTTGGTTTTTATACGAAATCCCACGCAATTCACCACAGTGTTGGGTGGTAAAAGTCAGCAGAAGATTGCTATTGGGTTTGCCAAACTCAATGCCACAGGAACAGTGACGGTGGATCGTAAAGGCGCTGACCGTATCGGAGATACCACCGAGTTTCAACTTGATAATAACTGGGCGAACTCTACCCTTGCTTCCACGACGGTTACCCCTGGTCAGACCACAGGTAACGTGTCTGCAACATACTTGGTGGATAGGACAGATCCCCGCGTCGAGTTTGTTGGGCAGCTCACTAAGGAAAAGCTTGCATATCTTCGATACCGTCCAGAGTGGATGTGTCGGGTAGATACTCCCGATGGTCCAGGTGTAAGTAAGGCTCCCAAGACAGCGGACACTAGGGCATTATCCAAAGTGATTTACCGGCAGGAATTCTTTGGGCATATCCACTGTGACGTGGTCTATAAGTCTGTTTTTGATTTTTCCTCGACACTCACCATTGCCAAAAAAGTCACAGGGGACGCAGCTGGGGTTGCACTACTCAACGGACGTGAGTACCGGATGCGGTACACCTGCACCAAGGAAGGTTTTGCCGACGCATACCCTGACCAGCAGGGATATATGCGTGGGGAAGTATCCCTTCGAGGTGGGCAGACGCATCGAGTGGACAACATTCCGGTGGGCAGCAACTGCACCGTGGAAGAAGTGGATCCGTTTACCGACCCCTCCCTGACGTTTAACAAAAGCGTCTCCGTCGACGACGGTGCTCAGCAGCCCAACCAGCGCGTGGAACTGACCACAAAAACCGGCATCAATGCCGTCACCATGACCAATGAGTACAACAGGATTCTTGGCAAAATCAACGTGACCAAAGATGTGACCGGTCCCGCCGCGGCGCCGTTTGCCAACACCCCGGTGACCATGAAATACCAGTGCACCGGCGACTCAGAGAAAACACTCACCGCCCACCCTGGTAGCGCCGTGATCTCTGCGGTGGAAGTGCCCGTAGAAACAGATTGCTTCCTATGGGAGGAAATCACCCTGACTCCCGAGCAGCAAGAAAAGCTGCAGATGACCACGAGTTATGCGGTAAATGATGGTCAATTGGCTGTGTTGCAAGGATCCCGTATGCCCTTTAGGATCCCAGCGGCTCGCCGCGCCGGTGATATTGCCACACTGCCCATCCGCGTGGTGAACAATTTTGATTACCGGCGGGCACCCCTGACTATCACCTCGACTCTTACTGGTGCTGCTGCGGCCAAAGTAGCCAACAGTGGTGCCACCTTCCCCGTAACGTGGGAATGCACCTGGGACAATGGTGCACATAGCGAACGAGGGGAGGTTCCTTTTTCGCCAGGTTCGGAACTGGCCGTGGCGCAGGTTCCCGTCGGCTCGATGTGTCGTGTTTTTGAAAAGGAACCCACCGGCGGGCAACCCGTGCTCTCCCAGGTGGAGCTCACTAAATCCACCGTCAAGTATGCTGACGGCGAGAAAACCAACGCCGATGCCACTACGGCCGCACATTTTGTTGCCATCAAACCAGTGTTCACCAACGGTGGAAACCACGTCACGATAGAAAACAACTACATCGACAAACTTGGTGTGGTGCACCTGCAGAAAAAGGTGGATTCTACTGTTAGCGACGCACACTCCGCCGAGTACACGGTGGCTTATAACTGTGGTGTCCGCACCGTTACCACAGCTCACGGCACTACGGACGTTCCCCTGACTGGTCGCATCCGACTGACCGAAGGACACGCTGCCGCACCCATCCAGGCAGATAATGCAGACGCCAATGACCAAGCAGGCGGCGGCATGGGCGTGCCATTTGGCAACACATGCGTGTTTACTGAAGACCTTGATAACCTTCCCGCCAACACCACGGGAACAAACAGGTTTACGTCGGAGGTGGGATCTCCAGTTACCGAGAATGGAACACTCGTTATCAACGATCAGGACACTACTGTCCAGGTGACCAACACCGTAGCGCTCATCCCCGGTGGCCTATCCGTGCAGGCCAGGACGGAAAGCACTGTTGGGCTAGAGACCGATCACACCGATCTTCATGTGGTGTGCAAAGCCCCTGAAGATGCCGTGGGAGCCCGCGACATTGATGACGACCTCGCCTTGTCCACCAACGATGGACACGACACTCATGAGTACGAACGTCGTGACGTCCCCTCCGGGACGCTGTGTCAGGTCACGGTAAAATCCGAACCAAATACGCGTAGTAACCCCCTGACCGGTGGTTCCTTCCCGGTTAAGAAAACCGTCACAGTGCAAGTGGACGGTAAAAACATAGGGACCAGCACCTCCTTTGAGGACACCACCTTCCCGCATTTCCGCGTTGATGATCAGGCAAAAGTCGTGGTCACCAGCGTCTACGACTACGCCTATGGCGATGTTGCCATCGATAAAAATGTTGCTTTTGATAGCAACACTGGAAGTATGGTGCCCGACCATGATGGCAAACAAGCGCACGACTACACCTTCAACGTGGTGTGCACCACCCCCCTCGGGGCGAGTTCCACCCATACTGTGACCGCGCACCATGGCCAACGGGGCGTCGTCACGCGTGTGCCCGTGGGAAGTGTCTGCTCAGCAGCTGAAAAGCCACTCACCCCGACGGAACGTGGTGACGGCGTAACACTTGCCGTTACCTCGCAGCGTGGCGATGGTGCGGGCGTGGCTGCGGCACCCGCCACGCACAAACTCACTGGTGAGGCAAACCTTCCGTTCCTAGTGACCACGGAAGACGGTGTTCAGACCATGCACTTTGTGAACACCTTCGCGCGCGAACTCGCTGATGTAAAAGTCCTGTTTGCCATGGAAAACCCCGGCAACGACGCGGCGGCGGCACTGACGAGCGGCGACAATCCCAACGATTACACCGTTACCCTGACCTGCACCGACCCGCTCGCGCCAGACGCTGCACCCATGACCGTGCGTGCCACCCCGCAGCGCCACGACCTTGTGACGAACGGTTCCGCAGAAATCACCCTGCCCAACGTGCCCATTGGCACCAACTGTGTGGCCTCTGCGGGCATTCAGAACGTGACATTCAACTACACAGCGCAATTGCCATCAGGCCAGGTCACCTCACGGCCGGAACTCACCACGCGCACGACGTGGAAAACTGACGACACCCTGCCTACCTACATCCTGGAAAACGACTCGAAATCCGCGACCACCAACCACTCCACTCCGCTCCGCGTGCGTGCAGGGCAACCCGCGAACGGTAACAACACTGTTAACGTGACTGTTCGCCATGCCTACGCAACCGCAGCAGTCGAGATGAAGAAAGTAGTAAAAATTCCCGCCGACGACGCGCAACTACTCCGCGACGCTCGCCCCACCTACCACTTCACCTACGTCTGTAAAGGCCCCGATCTGAGCACTACCAACCCCAGCGGAAACGTCAACAGCCTGTTCACCAGCGCTACCTTTGAGGGTGACGACCGCCTTGGAACCGGATTCATCTCGTCGCCTGGGTCGCATCCCACCGGACGCGAGGAAAAAACATTTGAGTACCGCAACTTTGCCAGCGATGACAGCGTGATCCTGCCCGTCGGCTCCTTCTGCCACATTGAAGAACAAGAGCCCAGCGGCAACCCCGACGCACTCACCATGAACAAAGACCCCCAAGGACCTCAGGTTTTCCAGGTGAAAAGCCTCGAGGACATCCAACCGGGACAAGAAAACGCGGCCAACATCTGGGTATTCACCAACACCTACAGCCGACGCGCCACAGCCATCGGTGCCTACAACTACGTCACCGGTTCTGGAAAAGACCACGCGGCAACCGACTCCTACACTTTCACTTACCGATGCACCCTTGACGGAAAGGACTACCCCAACAACACCGGAACATACACTCTCGACGCCGCGCACACTGGCGATTACGCAGGGCTCGATGGGACAACGCTCGTCACCCGCAACAGCGCAGGTAACGACGTCCCCAGCACCACCGCCTTCACCGCGCCTGCCGGTGCGCTCTGCACCGTGACCGAAAGCGCTGACTCCGTACCCCGCAGCGCCGGAACTCGCCGCCACCGGACGTACACCCCACCACGACCGCAGCCCATACACCCTGTTTATGGGGCGTGCCGGAAAAAGACAATAAACCGGGGCTCGCCGTTGACAAAGCAGCACAAGGCGGCTCGGCACACACCACGCCCGTGGATGATGGGAAAAGTTGATTTTGCAGGCAACATGATTGTTCCTGACACCACGACCGAACAGCAAGCATTCAAAAACCGCACCTTCACCTTTGAAGTACCGACCACCATGGATGCTGCCCAGCCCTACGGGTACGAAATAGTCACCGGGCATGTCTCACGTCTTAGACGCCAAAGACATCACCATTACTAAGACCGGACGCCTGCCCGAAGATGCGCAAGATCAACAGTTCCGCTTCAAATACAGCTGCGAAGGAGGAACACCCCACGAAGACATAATTCGCGTAGGCGCGCGCTTCACCATCGCCGGAGTGCCCGTCGGTAGCACCTGTCACGTGGAGGAAGTCCCAGATTCCTACACCATCAACAGGCTGCTGCCACAGATCACCTGGACCACAGGTGCCAACTCGCGGATCGGAGATTTCCGCAGCTACACCGGCACCGAAACAGTCCAGCGTGAAAACAACGGAGTATCCTTTACGGTCCAGCCCGTGGCCGATGTCAACGACACAAAACCTGACCCTGCACACTGGGCTATCACCGTTGACAACAGCTACCCGAACATCACGCTCACCAAAACAATCGACGGCCCGCGTGTCTCACCCGACTGGACCGACGAACTCAACACAGCAGTGCTTCGGCCGGGTCAGCCCGACATGATAGTCAACTACCATGTGCACAACACCGGGCCGCTCCCGCTGACCAACGTAAGCATTCGCGACCTCGAACTACGCAGCGAAATCCACCAACTCACCGACGACGCGGGGAACCCCATCACTCGGCTTGATGATGGCACACTCAGCGGACTCAACTGCGCAGCCCTCCTACAACCAGGGCAAGAAGTGGACTGCAAAGTACACGTGAAATTCCTGGAAAACGAAGACAGGCCGCTCTACTACGGTGGGGAAGCCTACGCCATCGCCAAATTCGGCGATGCCGACGTCACGGACCAGGACTTCTTTGCGGCAATTCGTCCGCCGCTCCTGCCCTTCCTGCTCCCCAATACCGGCACAAAAGCCATGGTGTGGGTACTAGGTATCGGACTGATCGTGGCGCTTGGGGCATTGTGGAACTACATGCGCCGACGCAAGGATGACGATGGCGACGCTTAAGGGTGCGTGAGTCGGCGCGGAAGACGCGGCGTCGACACGCAAAAAAGCGCAGCTGGAACCTCCTGTTCGTGCTGCTGGGTACGCTGATCCTGCTGTACCCAGTGGCAGCAACCCTGTGGAACGACCACCGCCTAGAACGCATCGCCGAGGAGTACAGCAAAAATGTACAAGCCATCAAACCGGAAGAAACGGTGGAGCGCTACATTGACGACGCTCGCGCCTATAACGCGGAACTCGCAGCACAAGGCCACCTGCCGAAAAAGGACATTGACGGCGACCCTGACTATGAGAACTACAAAAACCAACTCAATACCCCGCAAACCAACGGGGTGATGGCACGGCTGCAAATTCCCGCCATTGATGTTGACCTGCCTGTTTACCACACCGTCCGATCCGAAGTGCTCTACCGCGGTGCTGGACACATGCACGGCAGTGACCTGCCCGTTGGTGGCATGGGGACCAATGCTGTCATCTCCGCGCACACCGGCATGGTTGATGCCACCATGTTTGACAACCTGCCGAAACTCAAAGACGGGCAAGACGTGTACATCAACGTGCTTGGTGAACGGCTGCGCTATCGCGTTACCGGCCGACACGTGGTCAAACCCGAGGACTACTCCGCAGTCACTTACGAGCCCGACAAAGATAAAATCACCCTGATTACCTGCACGCCCTACGGCATCAACTCCGACCGGCTGCTGGTCACCGCCGAACGCATAGCTCTCGACGCCGAACCGCATGACGCGCTAGGTCCACGTTACCGATTCGCGTGGTGGATGATTGCCGACCTCGTAGTCATTATTGTGGTGCTGTTG